>Ga0315281_10007490_pt1 | contig 15359 bp, 12 predicted proteins | sample YL17G07_0_MG_FD_204540 | JGI IMG/M metagenome (GOLD analysis project Ga0315281, IMG submission 204540) | Sediment microbial communities from Yellowstone Lake, YNP, Wyoming, USA - YL17G07_0 | ecosystem: Environmental > Aquatic > Freshwater > Lake > Sediment | place: USA: Wyoming | collected...
CCCCGTACCAACCCCGTGGTGCTTGCACCCGCGCGAACGTAGAGCAAATTAGTGCCCAGCGCCTCTATTCTGGAGGTTATAGCTGCCTGAGAGCCTTCACCTATCGACATCAACGATATCACCGCCGTTACGCCGATGATGATACCCAGCACCGTCAGGGCTGAGCGCATCTTATTAGTAGTCAGCGCCGTTAAAGCTGTACGTAATGTCTTGGCTAAACTCATTGTTCCCGCCTCATTTTGAAAGTGCCTCACCTTGCGGCACCGACTGCCCATCGACAATCTGGCCGTCCCTGAGGAGGATAATACGCTGTGTGTGGGCTGCTATCTCTCGGTCATGCGTCACCAGCACAATGGTAATGCCGTCTTCCCTGTTTAGCTCCTCAAGGATAGCTATGATTTCATGGCTTGACCGGCTGTCCAGATTGCCCGTCGGCTCATCGGCGAGGATGATAGGAGGATGGGTGACCAGAGCACGGGCAATAGCTACCCTCTGCTGCTCGCCGCCGGAAAGCTCGGTTGGCCCGTGAGCAGCACGAGGACCCATCCCTACCCTCTCCAGAGCTTCCTGCGCCAGTTTCTTGCTGTCGCTGCTGTTCCGATAAAGCAGGGGCAATTCCACATTTGCCAGGGCCGAGGTACGGCGAAGCAGATTAAAGGTCTGAAACACAAAGCCTATCTTCCTATTCCTGACCTCAGCCAGTTGAGAGTCAGAGAGCTTGCTTACTTCCGCTCCGTCAAGAAGGTAGCTCCCCGAAGTAGGAACATCGAGACAGCCCATGATGTTCATTAAAGTCGACTTGCCGCAGCCGGAAGGCCCCATGATAGCCACCATCTCACCCTTTTCGATGCGACAGCTCACTCCCCGCAGAGCCGGAACCTCTATCTGACCCATCTGGTATATCTTTACGATGTTGTTCAGTTCAATCATCTGTCTCTACCTACTAAGGGAATACCATCCCACCACCAGGAAATCCTCCGCCCCCAGAGAATCCCCCCTGAGAGCTACTGCTGGAACTGCTGCTGGAGGTAACTACTACCTCATCGCCCGCGTTAAGCCCCGACACTATCTCGATATACTGGTCGTTGCTCTGCCCGACTTTCACCGATCTCACCTCAGGCACATCGTTCACCATCACCGTTACCCTGGGGTTGCTGGTTGAACTCCCGCTGACAGCCGCCGCGGGTACCAGCAGGACATTGTCCACCTCTTGAGTCGTGATGGTAGCCGTAGCGCTCATCCCTTGCCGCAACTGAACCCCTGAAGGTACGGTCAACTTAATGGTGACCGGGTATGACACCACTCCGGACTGGGAATTTCCAATAAGCGATATACTTGAGACCACCCCGGAAAACTCCTCGTTCGGCAGGGCATCCAGAGATATGGTCGCCTTCTGCCCCACCTGCACCTGCGGGACATCGATCTCATCTACAGTGGTGCTTACTTCGACAACTGACGGGTCTACTATCTCAATGGCAACAGTACCAGCACTCACCGTCTGCCCGGCATCCACATTCACCTGAGACACGATTCCATCGAATGGAGCTACCATGGTAGCGTTCCCCAGCATTGCCTCCGCATTATCGAGGGCAGATTGAGCGCTGCTTAGCTTAGCCTGTTTCAATGCCACATCCAGAGGGTCAACTGTCATGTTTCCCAGGGCACTTTCGGCTGCGGCGAGATTATTCTGGGCATCGAGCACTGCCTTGTCTGCGTTCTGCTCGGCAGTATCCAAGTCGAGTTTTGCTCTTTCCCAAGTCCTCTCTGCTTTGTTCAAATCATCAAGGGTAATCTTATTGTTTAGGTAATTAGTTAGACTATCGAAGTAGGCATTCTCATCCTGGGTAACCATATACTCTGCATCGGCGACGTCGAGCGGCCCCCGAGCCTGAGCATCCGCAAGTTGCTGCTGCGCTTGCTGCACCGTCGCGTTAGCGGTGGCGATGTCCAATTCGGTGTAAGGATTCTGGGCATTCTCAAGGGCATTCTGTGCATTCTCCAGGTCAACCCTGGCACTAGCTACCGCCTGCTGCAATGAGAGGATAGATGCATTATCAAGTTTGGCTAGTACATCGCCTTTTTTAATTGAATCACCTACCTCTGCATTCACCTCCTGCGCAGTGCCCGCACTGCCGAAAGTGAGGTCCTCTTTATTGGGTAAAACCAGGCTACCGCTGGCGCTCACCGAGTTGGTCAGATTTCCGTACTGTACTCGCACAAGCCGCGCGTTAGCCGGAAGCGATGATGATGTGCTGGAGGCGATGGATCGGCCAAAGGCGCCATAGAACCCCCCGACAATACCAAAGACAATCAACAACAGCACCACTACCTGCCATGCCTTCAACGTTATAAATATCTTAAGCATCTTCTCCTCCGCAATTGCTAAACAGTCAACTTCGATGCCTCATTATGCAGTGATAATATGGAGATATTATGGAGAAAACCCGTTTTTTCAATGTAATTTTGCCCTCGTTTTCCGCTGGGGCTGAGAAGCGAGACTGAACAAGGGGCTTAAACCTTCTGTTAGGTCTTTAACCTATAAAGGGGAAAAAGTAGGGGGTATCCACCTCTGGCGGATACCCCCTACATGAGCTTGCAGTTTGCCTGAATGCCTTAGCTCGCCCAGATTGCGTCTACTATCTGTGTCCTTAACATGCGGAACGCCGGGATGAATGCCGAGAATATGAGATATGGGATATCCTTAATCTTCATTAGAAACCTACCTTCTCAATACGCTCGAAGGGTACCTCCACAGATACAGGCCCGATTCCCACCCATGCTGAACCCGCAACCTTCAGAGTAACCACTCCTCCCTGGTTATGCGCCTCGTACAACGCTGCTACGGCCGGAAGAATACCTATTTGGTTTATTATATCAAAACTGGTCGAACTGCTGGCTTTGATCGTAACGTCCTCTGTTCTATCCGCACTGCCCAATTGCACCCACTTACCATCTTCCTCAAAATAGATGGTATAGGCAATCCTGTGAAGGACAGCGCCGACCTTGTTTGAATTGTGCACACTGACAGTGACGTCCACGGTCACCGCAGTCAGGCTGATGCCTTTGAAGCTGATGCCCACTATGTCCACTTCGGCGCTAGCCGCTTTGTTCGCCAGCCATTCCTTGCAACTCCGCGTACCCATAACAGCAGCAAGAACCACAGCGCACACCACCAAAATAATGGCTAAAACTAGAAGCCACTTGCGAGCGCAGCTTTTCGATACCCTGAAACAATGCCTCATGCGCTACATTATAGACAACAAAGTGGAGAACAAAAAGTTAGAGGCGTCTTGCAAATAACGCAAAGGCTCAAACCACGGTTTGAGCTTCTTGAAACTGCCAAAAATACAGAACGGCGCGGTAGTCTTTACGCCCAGGGAGGCTCTTTGCAATCGACACTGGCAAAATAGTCGTCGTCTAGTTGTCGCTGCGCCAGCCCTGACTCGACAGCGGCCCTGGCCACGGCGTGAGTCACCGCCAGGTGCATTTTGGGGTCTAGGGCGCTCGGGACAAGTTCTCCTTCAGCCGCAGCGCCAGCGATGGCTAAGGTGGCCGCTTTTAGCATCTCGTAGTTTATCTTTGTGGCCCTGGCATCCAGCGTACCACGCCAAATCCCGGGAAAGCCGAGCAGGTTATTAACCGACCTGCCGTCAGCAGCCAGAATTGCCCCCGCCGCCCTTGCCGCTTCTGGAGTGATCTCGGGGTACGGGTTCGATAGGGCGAAGATTATTTGTCCTTTCCTCACCTTGCTTGGGTCTATCAGCCCTCTCACGCCTGTGGTGGCGATCACTATGTCAGCCTTCTGCATGATTTCATCGAGGTTAGAGGGAATACCGCCTGCCTCTGCATGTCGCTTTATGCTGGCTTCAGTCCTCGCCGTACCCATTGCGGGGTTACCTGTATACTGAAGTAGAAACTTACCAATGGAGAGGCCCGCTGCTCCGAGGCCAATAATCCCGACCTTCGCCTCCTGAAGTGTGACCTTGGTGAGCCTGCAGGCATTGATCAAAGCTGCCAGCGTAACCACTGCCGTCCCCTTCTGGTCATCGTGCATAACAGGGATATTCAACTCTGCGACAAGCCTGTCCTCAATGTAGAAGCATCTTGGCGATGCTATGTCCTCCAACTGAATGCCCCCAAACGTAGGGGCGATATGTTTCACCGTTTCCACAATCTCGTCTGCGTCTTTAATGTTTAACAGTATCGGTATGCCACTGACTCCTACCAGTTGCTGCAGCAGAGCAGCTTTACCTTCCATGACTGGCATACCTGCCACCGGCCCGATGTCCCCCAGTCCCAGGATGGCGGTCCCGTCAGTGACAATAGCCACAGAATAAGGGATGGCAGTATAGGTATCTTTCCAGCTTGGCTGGCTCTCGATTAACCTGCATACCTGAGCCACGCCCGGGGTATAGACTTTGCGCAGTGTGTCCAGCGAGGTGATGGGAACAGTGCTCACCATTTTTATCTTGCCACTCTTGTGGAATTCGAGCACAGCATCCCTGACCTGTAGAACTGAAACCTCTTTGAGTTTGGACACCTCGCTTATCACTCGCGAAAGTTGCTCCTCGTTCTCGGCATATACGTCGATGTCTCGGATTGTATAATGTGGGCCTAAGTGCACAGTTGTTATATTGCCGATATCCACCCCGACCTTGCCGATGGTTGTAGCCAGTTTGCCCAGGGTGCCCGGGATATTGACATTCTTGCAGCGCAGAGTCCTGACAATCTTCTCCATGAGCGCACCTCATAACTATCGAATCGCTCTAGTCTCAACCCACTCCAGAGATTATAGCACACCTTCCCGATTACATGAATTCTTGAATATAGAACTTCCTTGGCTATAGAGGGCTATCATACTATAATGATAGCATGAAGATAGGTAAACTAGACAAGAGGAATCTCAATGACTGCCAATACTGAGAGCCTTCCTCTATTTTTGGGCTCTGTCATCCTCCTATCAGCCTCTGGAGTGATGATGCCCGGCCCGGTGACTGCGGTTACGGTTACCAAAGGGTCGCAGCGCAAATGGGCTGGCGCCCTGGTTGCCATAGGCCATGGCATTATCGAGATACCCCTGATTTTCCTTATCTACTACGGGCTCGCCAGCTACTTCAAGATGCCTGAGGTGAAAATAGGTGTGGGCCTAGCCGGCGGCCTGGTGCTGCTCTGGATGGCCTGGGGTATGTTCCGAACCAGGCCCACAGCCCTGGATGCGAAAAAGGACATGCCCCACAGCTCCATAGTTGCGGGATTGGCGACAACCGCTGCCAGCCCTTATTTCTTCCTCTGGTGGGCCACCGTCGGCGCTGCACTCCTGGTAAGTGCCAGAACCTTCGGCAAGACGGGCATCATTGCTTTCGGTGCAGTGCACTGGTCCTTCGACCTCGTTTGGCTTTTCCTGCTCTCATGGGTAGTGTTCAAATCGAAGAGGCTGTGGACGCCCAAGGTGACCGGCGTGGTGTTCGGCATTTGCGCAGCAGTTCTGGCCGGATTCGGAGCTTGGTTTATTTACTCAGGAATCAGCCTTGCCATCTCGTCTTAATTTGGGAGCGATCAGGTTAGCCTGATCCGGGCATCGACCACTGCATAACCGCGCTCCAATGCCTTCAATGGATTAAGGTCCATCTCCATTATCTGCGGAAAATCCTCCACCATAGCCGAAACCCTCAGCAAGAGTTCCTCGAGCGCCTTTATGTCGGATGGCTTCGCACCCCGCCAGCCTTCGAGGAGCTGATATGCTTTGATAGCGCGCACCATCTCCTGGGCATCGATATCTGTCAGCGGGTGAATGCGAAACACAGCGTCTTTGAACAGCTCGGTATAAATGCCGCCCATGCCGAACATGATAAGCGGACCGAAGGATGGGTCCTGGGTTACGCCAACGATGACCTCGACTCCTTCCGTTACCATTTTCTGAACGAGCACTCCATCCATTTCAGCCTCTTTTGAGATACGGGCCAAGCGCTCCTTTATCTGAAGGAAAGCCTCCCGTGCCTCACCCTCAGAATGGACATCTAAGACCACGCCGCCAACCTCAGTCTTATGGATTATTGTCTTGGAGACGAGCTTCACAGCAACAGGAAAGCCCATTGCCTTAGCTGCTTTCATTGTCTCCTCAGCGGTCCTGGCCGTCTTCGATTCCACCACACGAACGCCATAGCACGCGAGTAGTTCGTTGACAGAATCAGCGTCAAGCCAGAAGGGGCGAGCCTGGTCTTGCTTCAATGCCGCCTCTACTATCTGCTCAGCCCGTTTCTTCTCGATGCCCGCCAGTTCCGGGATTATCCCCTTTGGTCTCCTTAGCCACTCGCCATATTCGCAAGATGCGGCCAGCGCAGCAGCCGTAGCCTCCGGGAAGGTAAAAGAGGGGACATAGCCCTCCTCACGGGAGCCCAGCTCTACGGAGGCGCCGCGTGAGCCCATAAACGAAGCCAGAAGAGTCTTACCGCGCTGGCGGAACTGCGGCGCCACTCCCCGAATAGCACTGGCTACCGCTTCAGCCTGCGTAACTATGGGCGGGATAAAGATGACTATCACTATGTCTATGCTTTCGTCCTGCGCCATGAGGTTGAGCGCCTTCCTGTATTGCTCGGCAGTGGCCTCGGCAGTCATATCGATAGGGTTCGTGACGTTTGCTCGGGGCGGCAGGAAAGTCTCCAGCGCTGCCATGGTCTTCTCGGAGAGGATAGGCAGTTCAATGCCCCTGGCCGCACAGGCGTCGGCAGTCATTATCCCCGGCCCGCCGCCGTTGGTGATTATAGCTAGCCTTCTCCCCGAAGGTATGGGCTGGTGAGTTAGCAGGTTCGCCACATCGAACAGCTCCTCCAGTGTCTCCACCCTGATGATGCCGGCCTGCTTGAACAGAGCTCCCGCAAGCACCTCGGTGGTGGCCAGCGCCCCCGTATGGGACGCAGCAGCCCTGGAGCCTGCTGAAGTACGCCCGCTCTTCACCGCTATTACCGGCTTGGTTTCTGCCACGCTGCGGGCTATGCGAGCGAACTTCCTGGGATTGCCGAAAGATTCCAGGTAAAGAAGGATGACGTGGGTAGCTGGGTCCTCTTGCCAGTACTGGAGAAGGTCATTGTTAGATACGTCAGCCCTGTTTCCCAAGCTGACGAAGGTCGACAGCCCCAAATTCAGGCTCTGCGCATATTCCAGAATGGCAAGCCCCAGGGCACCGCTCTGGGTGCCAAAGGCGACGCTTCCTGCAGGAGGGAAAACGAGGGAAAAAGTAGCATTCATATTGATATTTTTCCCGGTATTTATGATCCCCATACAATTGGGGCCTACAAGCCGCATCCCGTATGCGCGAGCTGTCTCCAGTAGTTTTCTCTCCTCTTCTTTGCCTTCAGAACCGCTTTCTCCGAAGCCTGCCGATATCACCACTACCCCGCGCACACCCTTTCGGCCACACTGTTCCAGTACCTGATGCACTCCCTCTGCCGGAACGATAATCACTGCGAGGTCTACTTCTCCCATTATGGCAAGAACAGATGGATATGCCTTAACCGAAGCCACCATTTCGGCATTCGGGTTCACCGGATAGGCAATTCCGTTGAAACCCTGGAGCAGCAAGTTACGGAAGAGCGTATTGCCAATGCTCCCCTCTCTTCGCGAAGCGCCGATAACAGCTATGGAACGAGGTCCAAAAAAAGATTTCAAAGAGGCTATGGTGGCAACTTTCTCCCGCTCAGCAGACCGCTCCTCCACCACAGGAGTCGGGGCAATATCCAGAACCACGCGGTAAACGCCCGAGTCAACCTCTTTGGCTACCCGGAAACCGCTATCCTTCAGCACCTTCATCATTTCCTCGTTCTCCACGAGCACCTCGGCCTCAAAACGTCTTATCTTTTTTTCTCTCGCTATCGTGGCTATCTGCTCCAGCAATTGGGTCCCAACGCCTCTGCCCTGATACGCATCCTCAACGACCAGGGCCAGTTCAGCAGCATCCCCCTTGGGAAGGCGCGCATAGCGGCCCACAGCAATGATTTTCTCCTCAGCCTCTTCCCCGAGAGTTGCCACCAGGGCGAAGGTGCTGTCATAATCAACGGTACAGAAGTGCCGCGCTTCTTCTCTGGGCAATGTTGTCAAGACATGGTGAAACCTTAGATAGATGGTATGCGGACTCATGCGATAGAAAAGGCCGAGCAGTCTCTCTTCGTCCTCTTTCCGGATGGGTCGCAGATGTAAAGTGGAACCATCCTTGAGTATCACCGCTGTTTCATATTTGTCCAGGTTATTGTTTCTCGGATTTACTGTCATGGTACCTCTTCCTCCTCCTTCACCACACTCATCCACGTAGTTCCTTGCCAAAGGATGTATCTAATGATACCTTACGTGTCAACACCAGAGAAGCGAGATCGGATTATTTTGTCATTGCGAGGAATCCCGCCTCTGGCGGACGACGAAGCAATCTCCTCGTGCCTGTTAACGTCTCACATGTCATTGCGAGGAGTCCGCCTCTGGCAGACGACGAAGCAATCTCGAGGTGGTGGGGAAACGTAGCGTCGTGACTCCCGTCACGACGAAAAATGCGTCGCCACAGGAGTGGCGACGCTACATTGCTCGGAGCAGGCTCCGCAATCTCCTCGTGCCCGTTAACGTTTCACATGTCATTGCGAGGAGTCCCCTCTGGCGGACGACGAAGCAATCTCCTCGTACTCGTTGGTACGAATGGGTGCGGTGGGATTGCTTCGCCCGACTCTGTCGGGCTCGCAATGACATAGGGGTTCAGGCTGGGGTCAATTTTTAATTGAGCATCGCACGAGTGATATATATGGCTCTTCTATGCGGGACAAGTTTGGCTAGTCTTGAGATTCACCAACGAATGTCGTGAGGAATTCCATTGACTTGAACGACGAAACATGATAGTCTGGCAGAAACTAGGCGGCAGAGGCTGAGCACCTGACTTTTAATCAGGGTGTCAGGGGTTCGAGTCCCCCACCGCTCACCAAGAAATTTCGCGTCGAAGGGAGGAGGAAATGCCCGAGAAAACGCCTAAGGAGCCTAAAAAGATTTGCCCGTTACTCGCGCCTGGTGACGTATCTTCTATTTATTGCCGCCAGGAAAAATGCGCCTGGTGGCTTGAGAGTACTTGTGCCGTAGCGCTTCTCGCCCTTGATTTGCACCAAATCAATTACAGACAGAAACTAAAGCCAGAGCCTCAGGAATCCTCCTGAGCCCAAGCTAACAGCACAAGACCTCTAGCCTTGCTCTTAGGCCTTATTCTGAGTGGAACGGAGTTCAGAATGCAGAGAGAGACAGAGATGAGGTGCCTATTTAGGTTCGGAGGTATTACTTACACCGCGATCTCCGCTCTCAAGGTCTCCTGACCTCGCAGATAGACGATTGTGGCCCGGCTGCTCGGGGTTAGCTCAGCTATAGCGCGCTCCAGGTCGTCTGCGCCCCGTATCGGCCGCAGATTCAACTCAGTGATTATATCGCCGTTTCTCAAGCCAGCCCTCTCCCCCAATGAGCCCGGAGCCACAGCGCCCACCAGTGCTCCGAATACGGGTACCCCGCCTGTTCTCTGCGCCACCTTGCTCGCATCTGCTACCTTCAACCCGAGGTGAGGCCGCTGCCCGCCTCTGCTCGCCAGTATTTGCTCCAGGTGAGGCCTGTCGAAGCCAATCACCACCTGGCCGTCTATAACGATTACCGGGACACCCAGTTGCCCTGTCAGGCGCACCATCTCGTCGGCCGCCGCCCGGTCGCGGGAAACATCGTACTCAGTATATTTGACACCGCGCTCGCCAAGAAACTTCTTGACCTGATGACAGTAAGGTCAAGTAGGTGTGATATAAACCTTCACATCCATCATCCACCTCCCCTTCGAGGAGATAAACTTGACAAATTCAGCATTTTGAGATAATTTTGTGACACACGAAAACCATTTCCACGAACATCTTATAATATTTATTATAAGCACAAGAGTGAAGCGTGACAATCATAATAAGCACGGACTTATTGTGTGCCAAATTGGCAATTCCGAAATTAAACCCGTCTACAAAATTGAGGATAAATTATGGAAATGTATTTGAAATGTACGCCTACTATTGATTGTGATACCGAGTCTGTAAAACAAAAAGCTCGTGAGCTAACCAGAGAATTGAAAACAGAACACGAGAAAGCTAAGACCCTCTTCTATTTTGTTAGAGATGAAATTAAGCATAATCCATATTCACCTTATTGTTATCTTTTAGAACATTACAAAGCAAGTTTGACTCTGGAGCGGGGCAACGGACATTGTGAACATAAGGCTGTGCTTCTTGCCGCGCTCTGCCGGGCCATTGGGATTCCTGCACGTTTGGGATTTGTTGATATCCGTGACCATCTTCTATCGCCAAAGTTCCGAGCTATGATTGGCGGCGGCAACCTGATTGTGACGCATGGATATGTTGAGCTTCATATCAATGGCAAATGGGTACATGCCTGTCCTTCCTATGACCTGGAGACTTGTCGGAAGGGAGGGTTTGTACCCGTAGAGTTCGACGGTGTGCACGACGCCCGAGATTCTGCATTCAATATTGAGGGTAAGCCTCACATCGAGTACGTTAAAGACCACGGAACCTTCGAGGATTTTCCATTTGATTGGATAATGAGCTATCGGCAGGAATGGATAGCTCAGATGGGCCGGGAATTGAATGAATTTGTGAGTCATGTAAAGAGACACCAGGCCGAATAAGCGGTTGTTGTGTCTTCTGCACCGTAATTGTACTGAATAAATTGGGCAAAAAGAGAGCGCTTCAAGAAGTAGAAGCTCTCTCTTAGAGACTATGTCTCAACTCCACTACCCTTCCGTTCAGCTAATGTCTGAACTTGCCTTGTCACCTTTTTACCGGTGACTCTAACTTGTTCGAAGAACCTGAAGGGCTTGGGATCCTATTTGACCCTTGCCAATGTTCGAATCCTCTTGAGCTCTACCCATCGGCAAGAGCGAACATCCTAAAACCAGTGTCCCACCTCCCTGATTTCTCTTTTCATATTAAAATATATCTAGACGGTACGTTTGTATGTGACCTTTATCTCAAACTTGAAGCTGCCGCATACAATAAGCCGCAAACCCTGGACCTAAGTAAGCTTCCTTCCCTGCAATTATTCAGCTTTGGTATGTATGTCCTTCAGCCTTGAGATCGCTTCCTCCGCTTCCATGCCGAAGGCCCATCCCTGCGGCTTGGTGCCGATTATCTCCTCCTCGGCCAGCTTCGCCATATCCTTCTTGGTCATACCCAGGTACTTTTTGAGGATATACTCGTTGTCCTCGCCCAGGGTTGGCGCTGCTTTTCGGATTCTCACAGGTGTCTCTGAAAGCTTGACGGGGAAGCCAGGATAGGGATGTGTCCCCGTGACTGGGCGGGTGACCGTCTCCAGGAAACCCCTGGCCTCAATATGAGGGTCGCTCAAAAACTCTCCATAGTTCAAGACCGGAGCTGCCGCCACATCTGCCTGCTGCAGTATTTGCATGACGTCGCGCTTATCGCGCTGCTTAGTCCATCTTTCGATGAATTTGTCCAGCTCATCGTGGTTCTCATAGCGGCTCAGGGCGTCGGAGAACTTGGTTCGGCGAGTCCAGGCAGGATCGCCCATGGCCTGACAAAACCTCTCCCATTCATCGTCAGAGGACACAGTGATGGTAACCCATTCATCATCGCCCTTGCAGCGATATGCGCCATGCGGAGCAAAGGAAGGATGGCGATCGCCCCTGCGCGGCTGCATCCTCTTGTTCATGGTGTAGTCCATGACCGGGCCTCCCATAAAGCCAGTGAATGCCTCGATCTGCGAGAGGTCGATGTGCTGTCCCTTGCCTGTCTTCTGGCGACGCCGCAGGGCGGTCATCACAGCGACTGCCCCCATCAAACCGGCAGCGGGGTCTGCGATATAGCCGGTCATCATAGGCGGGCCGTCTTTGTAGCCGCTGACGATGGGCATACCCGATACCATCTCCACATTGGGCCCGAAGGTAACATAGTTGCGCCAGGGGCCGGTGGTGCCGAAGCCGGGCATGGAGAGCATGATAATCGTGGGATTGATGTTCTTCAGCTCCTTGTAAGATAGGCCCCAGTTCTCCATCACGCGGGGGCTGAAGTTCTCGGCTACTATGTCGCCAATCTCCACAAGTTTCTTGAAGATTTCTTTGCCTTTGGGATGGTTCAAGTTGAGGGTGATGCCGTACTTGTTTCGGTTGACGCCGTTAAACACGGCAGACCACTCGTAACCGTCGGGGCTGGGCCATCCGCCCAGCAGCCTCAGGTGGTCCAGGCGCTGAATGGACTCGATTTTGATGACCTCGGCGCCCAGATCACCCAGCAGCGAAGTGGCCATAGGCCCTGCCCAGTAAATGCAGGCATCTACTATTCTCAAGCCCTGTAACGGTAATGCTGCCATATCCAACCCCCTTAAATTACGCCTTCCTCTTTCAATACCACCAGATCGTCTGCACTGTATCCCAGACGTTTGCAGTAAACCTCACGATTGTGCTCGCCTAGCAGCGGAGCACGCCCGGCGTACCAGGGCGTCTCGCTGAGCCTGAAGGGAGCCCCGGGATATATGAGCTTGCCTGTCTTAGGATGGTCGATCTTAACGAAGTACTTCCTGTCCTTGTGCTGGAGCGTATCTATTAACTGCTCCGGGTTGGGTACGATAGTCAAAGGAAGCCTCAACTCCTGTGCAGCATGGAACACATCATCCATGCGCTTATCCTTGAGCCAGTTGACTATTATCGCTTGGACTTCCTCCCGCCTCTCCTCGCGCAACATCGGCGTCTCATATTCAGGCTTCTCCCTCAGTTCAGGCATCTCCATAAGGGCACACAGCGATTCCCAGTGAACCTGAGTGGGCAGGAAGAACCCGATAAAACCGTCCTTGCAGGGGAGAATGCCCCAGGGGAAACGCACCCCTGCCCTTTTCCTGATGAACCCGGCATAGGAAAACACCAGCGTCATTGATGGCTGCATGGTGTGAAAGCATTCCCAAACCGGGACATCTATGTGTTGCCCCACACCCCCCTCGTCCCGATAATAAAGAGCAGACAATGTAGAGAGCGCCGCATAGAGCCCCGCTACATACTCGGATACATTATTGCCCATCTTCAAGGGCTCGCGGTTAGGCTCGCCGCACTCGTAAAGTATGCCGCTGAGCCCCCAGATGTTGAGGTCAGTCGCCTTGTAGTCTCGATAAGGGCCGGTCTGCCCGAAGTTGGAGATGGAGGTCATCACCAGGCCGGGGTTTAGCTTCTTCAAGGTTTTGTAATCCAGTCCCAGGCTGGGCATCACCCGCGGGCTGAAGTTTTCGATCATGATATCCGACTGCTTGACCAGTTCCTTAAGAATGCTCACGCCGGTGGCGCTTTTCAGGTTGAGCGTAATGCTCTTCTTATTGGTGTTAAGGTATAAAAACAAACCGCTTTTCTCAGGATGAGGCTCATCGTTGAGGAAAGGGCCCAATGACCTGGCACCATCCCCCAATCCCGGCCTCTCGACCTTGACTACATCGGCGCCGTAATCAGACAGCATCTTGGTACAGTAAGGCCCAGCGATGTATTGGGTCAAATCCAGCACCCGAACTCCTGAAAGAGCGCGTTCTGCCATGTTCCCCCCTTTAGCTGGTCTTAGCCTCGATAATAACGTCTTCCCCTTTACGGTGAACCTTGTCGAATGACAGCTTCAAGGCGCGACCTACTTTCAATATTTCCAGGTCTCCCACTGCCTCAACCCCTTCCCCCATAATCTTGGGCGCTATAATAGCCACGATTTTATCTGCCAGCCCCTGCCGGATGAAGGAGGTAAGAGTCGTCGCTCCACCCTCAACCAAGACGGAGGAGATATTCTGCTCCCCCAGCTTCTTGAGCAATCCTTTAAGGTCAACCATGCCTTCGCTATCTTCTCCTATTGTCAGAACCTCGATGCCCATGATGCTTAAAGCGAACATCTTCTCAATGTCAGCCTGGGAGGTAACAGCGATGATGGTGGGCGCACTCTCCAGGTCTTTCAGAATCTTGGAACTCAAGGGTATCCTTAATCTGCTGTCAACGACCACTCGCACGGGATTTCTACCCTTCACCAGGCGCACCGTCAGTTGTGGGTCATCCGTCAGCACAGTGCCCACTCCTACCAGGACCGCGTCGTGGAGGCTGCGCAGTCTGTGCGCCCACTTCAGCGACGGCTCGGAGCTTATCCACTTGGAATCCCCCGTCCAAGTGGCAATCCTGCCGTCTAATGTCTGGGCGAACTTCAGGGTGACGAAGGGTATCCCTGTCTGAATGTACTTGAAATAGGCTTCGTTGAGGCTTTGACACTCCTCCTTGAGGACACCTACTTTCGTCTCAATCCCCTTTTTCTTCAGGATTTCGATGCTTCTGCCGTTTACCTTTGGATTGGGGTCTGAAGTGCCGATAACAACCCTTTTCCATCTGTATTTGAGCAGAGTATCCAGGCAGGGAGGGGTTTTCTTCCCCTTGTGGCAGCAGGGTTCCAGTGTAACATAGAGAGTCGCCCCGTTTATGTCCCCTTTGGCATCCTGAATGGCATTGATCTCGGCGTGTGGCCCGCCGAAGCGGCGGTGATAGCTCCGGCCGACTATCTTGTTGTTTTTTACGATCACAGCCCCTACCATAGGGTTGGGGCTGGTCTTCCCCAGCCCTCTGCGCGCGAGGGCTAGAGCCTTCTTCATATAGTATTCGTCATTCGGGTTGGGCATAGCTATCTTCGCACGAGGTTTAAAGACTATGTGCTAGTATATACATCCCACATATCACGGTCAACCACAGGACCATCAATCCAGTGTATAATTGTATAAACAACCAGAGAAGCTGATAGCCGTGAGACAAACAAGAAGAATTTCAGAGATGAGGCCGAAATTCTGGTACTGTCCTTTCTGTGGCTACATGTTTATGGATACAGGAAAAAGCAACCTCAATGAAGTATGCTGCCCCATGTGCGGAGAGGAAGCCATGCCCTGCTGGGAATGCATAGCCAAAGGCGAGTTCGACGCTACTTTGTGCCACAAGTGTGAAAACAAGCGTAAGTGCCAGGCCAAGTTCGCTGCGAAATAGCTACCCTTTACTCTTTAGTGCTGGAAGCTCAATATTAACTCCAGCGCCAGACCAAACGCCCATCTTTGATATCATATGCGAGAAGACCATCCTTGACCCACTTCGCAATGTTCTCCCTGATCTGCTGCAGGGGATAGGGCACTATCTCCGCTATCGCGCTTGCCAGACCTTCTACTGGGTCGCCCTCCCGTTTTATCATACCCACACTTTCTATGATGTCGCCCTTCAAGATGGCCACTGACAGCGGGCTGCGTCTCTTCTCTTTAGCGGATTCTCCCTGAGATGCTCTGCTCTCCTTCTCTAGTTG
>Ga0315281_10007491_pt1 | contig 15357 bp, 14 predicted proteins | sample YL17G07_0_MG_FD_204540 | JGI IMG/M metagenome (GOLD analysis project Ga0315281, IMG submission 204540) | Sediment microbial communities from Yellowstone Lake, YNP, Wyoming, USA - YL17G07_0 | ecosystem: Environmental > Aquatic > Freshwater > Lake > Sediment | place: USA: Wyoming | collected...
CGCGCACCGCCCGCGGTATGGCGCCTGGCGTCGACACCCGCTCGGCGTAGCCGCACACGGACCCGGCCACGCCGAGCGAGTTGGGCAGTTCGTGAAAGTGTCCCCCCTCGCGCCCGAGCTGAGCAAGGGCGTTCTGTCCGGCGAACATCAGCAGCGGTGTCGATTCCGAGTAGGCCATACCCATCCCGGTCAGCGCGTTCGTGAGGCCGGGCCCCGGCACCACGAAGCAGGCCGCGATCTTGCCGGAGGCGCGGGCATAGCCCGCCGCCATCATCGAGGCCCCTTGCTCATGGCGCACCGTTACCACATGGATCGACGACTCGCCGAACGCCCCGTCGAACATCGGCGTGTTGTGAGTGCCGGCGATGCCGAACACGTGCTCGATGCCTTCGGCCTTGAGCGCCGATACGATGGCCTGGCCGCCTGTCATGCGTTGCATTTTTCTTCTCCTCGCTTTTTATTTGCCGTCCCGATTAATCATACCGGATAAGGTCAACCCGGGTCCGACGGAGCGGGACAGTTCGCGCGGGCGGTGCCGCGGACGGTGTCACGGGCGGTGTCGCGGGTTTGGTCCAACCTCCAGTTGTGGTAGATTGACCCGTACATCTTCTGCCGAGTCGGGATGCCCATGGACCGCGCCAACGCTTACGAAACCGACCTGGACCGCAATCCGGCCAACTATGCGCCGCTGACGCCGCTCACTTTCGTCGAACGCGCGGCCCATGTCTATCCCGAGCGGGCCGCAGTGGTGCACGGCGCGCGCCGCTATACCTGGAAGGAAACCTATATGCGCTGTCGGCGCCTGGCTTCGGCGCTCGCCCGGCGCGGCCTGGGCATAGGCGACACGGTGGCGGTGATGGCGGCCAACACGCCGGAGATGTACGAATGCCACTTCGGCGTGCCGATGCTGGGCGCGGTGCTGAATACGCTCAATACGCGCCTCGATGCGGATGCGATCGCGTTCATGCTGAACCACGGCGACGCCAGGGTTCTGATCACCGACCGCGAGTTTTCCGGGACCGTCGCGCGCGCGCTGGAGCAGGTCGCGCGCCGCCCGGTGGTCATCCACATCGACGACAGGGAATACGACGGTCCGGGCGAGATGCTCGGGGAAAAAGACTACGAGGCCCTGCTGGCCGAGGGCGATCCGGAATACGCCTGGCGACCGCCGGCCGATGAATGGATGGCGATCTCCCTCAATTACACCTCCGGCACCACCGGCAATCCCAAGGGCGTGGTCTATCACCATCGCGGTGCCTATCTCAACGCGGTGTGCAATATCGTCACCTGGGGCATGCCGCAGCATTCGGTCTACCTGTGGACGCTGCCCATGTTCCACTGCAACGGCTGGTGCTTCCCCTGGACCACGGCGGCCAACGCCGGCGTCAACGTCTGCCTGCGCAAAGTCGATCCGGTGCAGATCTTCCGCCTGATCAGGGAGCACGGGGTCACGCATTATTGCGGCGCGCCGATCGTCCACAGCGGATTGATCAATGCCGACCCGGCCCTGCGTGCAGGCATAAGGCACAAGGTGTCGGCGATGGTGGCGGGCGCGGCGCCGCCGGCGGCGATGATCGAGGGCATGGAGAAAATCGGCTTCGACCTGACCCACGTCTACGGCCTTACCGAGACCTACGGGCCGGCGACGGTGTGCGCCAAGCACGAGGAGTGGGATTCCCTCGACATCGGCAAGCGCGCTGAACGCAACGGCCGCCAGGGCGTGCGCTATCTCATGCAGGAGGGGTTGGCGGTGATGGATGGAGAGACCATGACCCCGGTGCCCGCGGACGGCGAGACCATGGGCGAAATCATGTTCCGCGGCAACATCACCATGAAGGGCTATTTGAAAAACCCCAAGGCGACGGCGGAGGCTTTCGCCGGCGGCTGGTTTCATTCCGGCGACCTGGCGGTGATGCAGCCGGACGGCTACGTCAAGATCAAGGACCGGTCGAAGGACATCATCATTTCCGGCGGCGAGAATATTTCCTCGCTTGAAATCGAGGAGGCGCTCTACCGCCATCCGGCCGTGCTCGCCGCGGCGGCGGTGGCGCGGCCCGATCCCAAGTGGGGGGAGACGCCCTGCGCCTTCGTCGAGTTGAAGGCGGGCGCGAAGGTGACAGAGCAGGAAATGATCGAGCATTGCCGCGGCCATCTGGCCCGTTTCAAGGTGCCCAAGGCTGTGATTTTCGGCGAGCTGCCGAAGACTTCTACCGGTAAGATCCAGAAATTCGTGTTGCGCCAGCAAGTCAAATCAAGCCAGGCCATCGAGTAAATCACAAGGAGCAAGAGGCGTGACCATGAACGCGAACGCAGTGGGGACGGAGCGCATTTTACTGCGGCAGGACGACGGGGGCGTGGTGACGCTTACGCTCAACCGCCCGGTGCAGTTCAATTCCCTGTCGCAGTCGCTGATGAGCGAGCTGCAGGCCGAGCTGGACCACATCGCCGCCGATGCCGGCGCCCGCGTGGTGGTCCTGGCTGGAGCGGGCAAGGCTTTCTGTGCCGGACACGACCTCAAGGAAATGCGTTCGAACCCGGCGAAAGAATTTCAGCGCGCCCTGTTCGGACAGTGCAGCAAGCTCATGCTCACGCTGGTGCGCATGCCGCAGCCGGTGATTGCGCGTGCGCACGGCATTGCCACCGCGGCCGGTTGCCAGCTCGTCTCGATGTGCGACCTGGCGGTAGCCTCGGACAATGCGCGCTTCGCGGTTTCGGGAGTGAACCTGGGTTTATTCTGCTCCACGCCGTCGGTGGGCCTCGCGCGCAATCTCGGACGCAAGCAGGCGATGGAGATGCTGCTCACCGGCGATTTTATCGACGCGCAGGCTGCGCTCGCGCGCGGCCTGATCAACCGCGTCGTGCCGCTCGATCAACTCGACGCGGAGATCAGGAAGCTGACTGATTCGATCCTGGCCAAGACGCCGGTGGCGATCAAGGCGGGCAAGCAGATGTTCTACCGGCAACTGGAGATGGGGCTGGACGATGCCTATGAGCTGGCCAGCGAAGTGATGGCCTGCAACATGATGGCCGAAGACGCGCAGGAAGGCATCGATGCCTTCATCGCCAAGCGCAAGCCGCAGTGGAAAGGACGCTAAAAAGGGGAACACCATGCCGGAACTTTTGCGAACCGTGTATTCGAGCATGCCCCTGGCGGGCGCCGCGCGCATCGTCGACGAGGCGATTGCGATCCGTGTCAGGGAAGGGCTGTTGCCGCTGGCGGTGACCGTGATCGACGCGGGTGGAAACCTGGTCGCGTTCAAGCGCGAGGACGGCTGCGGCCTGTTGCGCTTCGATATCGCCTTCGGCAAGGCATGGGCCGCGCTGGGCATGGGCATGCCGACGCGCTTGATCCGCGACCGTCTGGCAAATCGTCCCGTCTTTCAGGGCGCACTGGCCGCGGCATCGGACGGGCGCTTCATTCCGGTTCCGGGCGGCGTGCTGATCCTGGATGCCGCGGGACAGGCTATCGGCGCCGCCGGCATAAGCGGCGATACCTCCGACAAGGACGAGTATTGCGCCATCACGGCCATCAGGGCCGCAGGCTACGGCAGCGACCCCGCGGAGCCCGATCCAAAATGGCGCGAAGCCGGGCTGTGACCGCGCCTGTCTGCATCGCATGAGCGCGACGACCGTCCGCCGCGCTCGAGGACCGTAAGTTCAAGGAGAAGAACATGATTTGTCTGCATCCCCTGTTTAGGCTGGCGTGCATCGCGGCGACCGTCGCCTGCCTTGGGGCAAACACCCTCGCGCTCGCTCAGACGGCTTATCCGACGAAGCCGATTCGCATCGTCGTGCCGTTTCCTCCCGGCGGACCAACCGACATTTTCGCGCGCAACTACGGCAACGGGTTGTCGAAGGTGTTAAACCAGCCGGTAGTCATCGACAATAAGGCCGGCGCCAGCGGCGCGATCGGAACGCTCGAAGTGAAGCGCAGCGTGCCCGATGGGTATACGCTGCTGTTCGCGACGGCATCGAGCCTGGCCCTCTACAACCTCATGGCGGCGAAGCCGCAGTACGACTCTCTCAAGGATTTCACGATCATCGCCGTTGTGGGCGGCTCCGCGGTAGTGATCATGGCGAACAAGTCCGCTCCGCAAACGCTGAAAGCCCTGGTCGAGATGGCGCGCGCGCAGCCCGGCAAGTTCCGCTACGGTTCGCCCGGCCAGGGCACGTATTTGCACCTCAGCATGGAGCGTTTCCTGTACGAGACCGGCGTCAAGATCGAGCATATCCCTTACAAGGGCAGCGGCCAGGTGAAGCCCGCGCTGCTCGGCGGCCAAATCGAACTCATGATCGAGGCCCTTTCGTCGGGACTGTCGCTGCACCAGGGCGGTCAGGCGAAGATCCTCGCCATTGCCTCGGCAAAGCGCTCACCGCTCGCGCCCGACGTCCCCACCGTGGACGAAGCGCTCGGCATAAAGGGTTTCGAGGCCGTTCTCTGGAATGGCGTGGCGGTGCCGGCGGGAACACCCAGGGCGGTAATCGACGCGCTCAGCGCCGCTACCGAGAAAGTGCTCAGGGATCCGTCGATCCAGGAGCAGCTGTCCAAGCTCGCGATGGAATCGATGGATACGACCCCGGCCTCGGCGACTGAATTCATCAAGTCCGAGATGGTGAAGTGGAAGCCCGTCATCGAGGCCACGGGGGTCAAGATCGAATAGCCGCCCGGAGCGCCGTGACAGGATGGTTGCTTACGCTGGGGGTATGGCTATAATGCCTATCCCCGGATATCCTCAGTGCCAATGAGCATGGACGATTACATACTCGAAACCAAGGGCCTGAGCAAGGAATTCAAGGGCTTTGTCGCGGTAAACGACGTTAACCTCAAGGTCAGGCGCGGGCATATTCACGCCCTCATCGGCCCCAACGGCGCGGGCAAGACGACCTGTTTCAATCTGCTCACTCATTTCCTCGTGCCGACGCACGGGCAGATCGTCTACAACGGCCGCGATATTACCGGATCGAATCCGGCGGCGATCGCGAGCATGGGAATGGTGCGCTCGTTTCAGATTTCAGCGGTGTTCCCGCACTTGAGCGTTCTGGAAAACGTACGCGTCGCACTGCAGCGCAAGCGCGGCAACTCGTTCGACTTCTGGCGTTCGGGCGCGGTGCTCGATCAGTCGAACGGCCGAGCGCGCGAATTGATCGACGCGGTGGGCCTGGCGGCGTTCGAGGGCACGGTCGCGGTCGAACTTCCCTATGGGCGCAAGCGCGCGCTGGAGATCGCGACCACGCTGGCGCTCGATCCGGAAATGATGCTGCTCGATGAGCCCACTGCGGGGATGACGCACGAGGATGTCGAGCGCATTGCGGCGCTGATCAAACGCGTTGCGGCGGACCGTACGGTTCTCATGGTCGAGCACAATCTCAGCGTGGTGCAGAACCTCTCCGACTACATCACGGTTCTCGCTCGCGGCGAGGTGCTCGCCGAAGGGGATTACGCCTCGGTATCGAAAAACCCCCAAGTCATGACCGCCTACCTGGGAACGGAAGATGTCTGAAGCGGCCCGGATCGCCGCCGAGACCATTGCCGAAGCCGGCGCCGCGCCGCTGCTGGCGGTGAACGGACTGAACGCATGGTATGGCGAGTCGCATATCCTGCACGGCGTCGATTTCGACATTGCCGAGGGCGAAGTGGTGACGCTGCTCGGGCGCAACGGCGCCGGCAAGACGACGACGCTGAAGTCGATCATGGGCATGGTGGACCGCCGCCGGGGATCGATCCGGTTTGCCGGCGCGGAGATCATCGGCCTGCCGTCCAACCGCATCGCGCGCGCGGGTATCGGTTTTTGCCCGGAGGAGCGAGGCATTTTCGCCAGTCTCAACGTCAGGGAGAACCTGCTGCTGCCGCCGCGGGTCGGTTCCGGCGGATTGAGCGTGGAACAGATCTTCGAGTTGTTTCCAAACCTGAAAGAGCGCCAGTCCAGCCAGGGCACCAAACTGTCGGGTGGCGAGCAGCAGATGCTTGCCATCGGCCGCATTCTGCGCACCGGCGCGAGGCTGTTGTTGCTGGACGAGCCGACAGAGGGCCTGGCGCCGGTCATCGTGCAGCAAATTCGTCTCACCATCGAGCGTATCAAGGCGCAAGGGTTTACAATCCTGCTGGTCGAGCAGAATTTCCGTTTTGCCGCCAAGGTGGCGGATCGCCATTACGTGATGGAAAACGGACGCATCGTGGACATGATCCCGAATGTGGAACTGGAGTCGAACCTGCATAAGGTCCACGATTATCTCGGTGTCTGAACAGAAAAACAGCATCAACTTTCACAAGAGGAGACCACTATGTTGCAGAAACGCAGTGCATTGCTGGCCGTTTCGCTGGCGTTCGCCGGCGCGCATTTCACCACCGGGGCGCAGGCGCAGATGTCCGACGGCATCGTCAAGATCGGAGTAATGAACGACATGTCCGGTCTTTATGCCGACATCGCCGGCCCGGGCTCGGTATTTGCTGCGCGCCAGGCGGTCGAGGACTTCGGGGCCTCCACCCATGGGCTCAAGGTCGAGGTCATCAGCGCAGATCACCAGAACAAGCCCGATGTCGGTTCCAGCATCGCGCGCCAGTGGTACGACGTGGACAAGGTCGATGTCATCGTCGACGTGCCGACCTCATCGGTCGCCTTGGCCGTGAGCGAGATCACACGCGAGAAAAATAAAGTGTTCCTCGTGTCGGGCGCGGCGTCGTCCGATCTCACCGGCGCGAAGTGCACCGCGAATACGATCCACTGGACCTACGATACCTGGGCGCTGGGCAACGGCACCGCCAAGGCGATGGTGAAGACCGGGGGCGATACCTGGTTCTTCCTCACGGCGGACTATGCCTTCGGCCACGCGCTGGAGCGCGACGCCGCGGCGGTGGTCGAGGCCAATGGCGGCAAAGTTCTGGGCAAGGTCCGTCACCCGTTCCCGGGGACGGACTTCTCGTCGTTCCTGCTGCAGGCGCAGGCATCGAAAGCCAAGGTCATCGGGCTCGCCAATGCGGGCGGCGACACCATCAACTCGATCAAACAAGCCGCCGAGTTCGGCATCGTCAAGGGCGGGCAGCAGCTTGCGGGGCTGCTGATGTTCGTAAGCGACGTGCATGCGCTTGGGCTGCAGACGGCGCAGGGCCTGGTGCTGACCGAGGCTTGGTACTGGGACGCGAATGCCGCCAACCGCGAGTTCGCCAAGAAATTCCAGGCGCAGTACCCCGGCAAGTTTCCGTCGATGGTCGTGGCCGGCGTTTATTCGGCGGTGACCCATTACCTCAAGGCCGTGACGGCGCTGAAGAGCGATGCGGACGGCAAGGCGGTGGTGGCACGGATGAAAACGATGCCGACGGATGACAAGCTGTTCGGCAAAGGGACGGTGCGCGCAGATGGCCGCAAGATCCACGACATGTATCTGTTCGAAGTGAAGAAGCCCCAGGATTCGAAGTATCCGGGGGACTACTACAAGCTTCGTGCCACCATTCCCGCGGCCGAGGCGTTTCGTCCGATGAAGGATGGCGGCTGTCCGCTGGTGAAGTGATGATATTGCGGACGGCGTAAGCCGCCGCGATATCTGCGCGGGATCGAGGCGGCGCTTTCGGCGCCGCTCATCCCGCGCTTGTTTTCGATTCTCTCTAGAGACTGATGGAAACGATTTTCGGCATACCCACGCAAGCGCTGTTCGGCCAGCTGCTGATCGGGCTGATCAACGGCTCGTTCTATGCACTGCTGTCGCTCGGGCTGGCGGTGATCTTCGGGCTGCTGAACATCATCAACTTCACTCACGGCGCGCAGTACATGATGGGTGCGTTCTGCGGCTATTTTCTGCTGGTCAGGTTCGGCATCGGCTACTGGTGGGCGCTGGCGCTCACCCCTTTGATCGTCGGCGCCACCGGCGTCATCATCGAACGGCTGATGCTGTCGCGGCTGTACCAGCTCGACCACCTGTACGGCCTGCTGCTCACGTTCGGTCTCGCGCTCATCGTCCAGGGCCTGGCCCGCAACGAATACGGCACCTCCGGAATTCCTTACAACATGCCGGCCGAGCTGGCCGGCGGGCAGAACCTCGGTTTCATGTTCCTGCCGAACTATCGCGCCTGGGTCATCGTGGCTTCGCTCGTGGTGTGCGTGGCGACCTGGTTCGTGATCGAGAAGACCAAGCTCGGATCGTATTTGCGCGCGGCAACGGAGAATCCGGCACTGGTTCAGGCATTCGGCATCAACGTGCCGAGAATGATCACGCTCACCTATGGATTCGGCGTCGCGCTCGCCGCGTTCGCGGGCGTGATGGCCGCGCCGATCTACCAGGTCAATCCGCTCATGGGAGCCGACCTGATCATCGTGGTGTTCGCGGTGGTGGTGATCGGCGGCATGGGTTCGATCATGGGCTCGATCGTGACCGGCTTTGCGCTCGGGCTGATCGAGGGCCTGACCAAGGTATTCTATCCGGAAGCGTCCAACACGGTCATCTTCGTCATCATGGCGATCGTATTGATGATCAAACCTGCCGGGCTGTTCGGCACCCAGCGCTAAGAGAGTGAATTGATGGCGGCAGAGGACAGGGTGGTGGTCGGCACAAGCGGCGAGGAAGCAACGCTGGGCCACCAGCGCGTCGCTTTTGCAGTAATGGTGGCGCTACTCGTCATAGCGCCATTCACCGTCTACCCGGTGTTTCTGATGAAGGCGCTGTGCTTTGCGTTGTTTGCCTGTGCATTCAACCTTCTGATCGGCTTCGGCGGGCTGCTGTCCTTCGGTCACGCCATGTTTCTCGGCACCGCAGGATACTTCTGCGCGCATGCCGCGAAGGTATGGGGTTTCAACCCGGAATTCGCGATCCTGTTCGGAACCGGGGCTTCGGCGTTGCTGGGAGTCGTGACCGGGCTGCTGGCGATCCGGCGCCAGGGCATCTATTTCGCCATGATCACGCTGGCGCTGGCGCAAATGATTTTCTTTTTCTACGTACAGACGCCGTTCACCCACGGCGAGGACGGCATCCAGGCGGTCCCGCGCGGCATGCTGTTCGGGTTGATCGATCTGTCGAACGTGATGGCAATGTACTTCTTCGTGCTCGCCATCTTCCTGGTGGGCTTTCTGCTCATTTACCGCGTCATTCATTCGCCGTTCGGCCAGGTGCTGAAAGCGATTCGGGAGAATGAACCGCGCGCGATCTCCCTCGGCTACAGGACCGATCAGTACAAACTGCTTGCGTTCGTGCTGTCGGCGACGCTCGCCGGAATGGCCGGTTCGACCAAAGCGCTCGTGTTCCAGCTGGCGTCGCTCACCGACGTGCACTGGACCATGTCGGGCGAAGTAGTGCTGATGACCCTGCTGGGCGGGCTCGGAACCGTGTTTGGCCCGGTGGTCGGCGCGTTCATCATCATTAGCATGGAGAATTATCTCGCGGGGATGGGGCAGTGGGTAACCATCATCCAGGGTTCTATTTTCGTGGTATGCGTTCTTGCCTTCCGCCGCGGCATCATCGGCGAAGTGGGGCACTGGCTGAAGAAGCCCCTATAGGGCGTCCGTGGATTCGCCTTGCTGCGAACGCGCCGAGGCCTGCAGCCGCAGCTCAGGCGATGCGTATTGCTGTCCGTTCCCCCGTATCCCGTGCCGCGCATTGAGTTAATCGTCAATCCTTCGGCCGGACGCGGCAAAGCCGCGCGGCTCGCACCCGAGGCGGTCGCGCGGCTGCGCGCGCGCGGCGTGGAGTGCGAGGCGCGCTACACCCGCGCGCCGGGCGACGCGACGCGGCTGGTCGCCGAGGCGCTGCGCGGAGGCGCCGAATGTGTCGTGGTCGGGGGTGGCGACGGCACGGTAAACGAGGCAGTGAACGGCTATGTCGGCGTTGCGCGCGGGACGCAGGCGATCGGCTTCCTTCCGATGGGCACGGGCAACGACTTCGCCAAGATGCTCGGCATGGGCAACGACTGGCGGATCGCCTGCGACCGCATCGCGGAGGGCCGGCGGCGGCGCGTTGATGCGGGGCGCTGCAACGGACGCTCATTTGCCAACGGCATCGGTGCCGGCTTCGACGCGCAGGTGGCGCTGGAGGCGAACGCCATGCCCTGGCTGCGCGGCAATGCGGTGTACGTCGCCGCCCTCGCGCGCACCCTGCTGCTGCGCCATCGCACGCCGCTCGCGCGCATCGTGCACGACGGCGGCACAATCGAGGGCCGCATCACGCTCGTTGCCGTCGCCAACGGGAGTACCTACGGTGGCGCGTTTCGCATGGCCCCTGCCGCGGATGTGGCCGACGGCATGCTCGAACTCGTTGTTGCCGATGCGCTGTCGCGCAGCGGCATTCTCGGTTTGGTGCCGCATGTGATGCGCGGTAGCCACGTCGGCCGGGAGGGTGTGACCGTGCTGCGCACGCGCCGCGTGATGGTGGAAACCGATGAGCCGCTCGCCGTGCACGCCGACGGCGAGATTATCGGCAATGCCCTAACGCGTCTCGAGGTCGACGTGCTGAGTAACGCGCTGTTGGTTGCCGCCTGATTTGCGGCGTGGATCAGGCATCGGCCAGGAGTACCTTGCTGCGGCCTCCCCAGCTTAGACGATGCCCTTCGCTGCGAGCGCCTGCACCGCTTGCGGTTCCATGCCGAGCACGCCTTGCAGGATTTCCCGCGTATGCTGGCCCAGTGTCGGCGGCGGCACCGTATATTCGACCGGCGTCTCGGAAAAACGCATCGGGCTCGCCACCGTGGGGCAGGGCACGCCCGCGGGGGTCGGAATTTCGACCTTCAGTCCGCGGTGCCGCACCTGCGGATCCTCGAATACCTGCTGCATGTTGTTGATGGGGCCGCAGGGAACGTTGGCAGCCTCCAGCACCTCGATCCACTCGTGCATGCCGCGCGTCTTCATGATGCCGGCGATGAGCGGGATCAGCGCGTCGCGGTTGACGATGCGCCCGGACATCAGGCGAAAGCGTTCGTCCCCGGCGAGTTCGGGGCGGCCGGTCACGTTGCAAAAGCTGGCGAACTGACTGTCGTTGCCCACCGCCAGAATGATGTGGCCGTCTTTGCACGGGAACACCTGGTAGGGCACGACGTTCGGGTGGGCATTGCCGTAGCGCCTGGGGATGTTGCCCGAGACGAGGTAGCCGCTGATCTGATTGGCATTGAACGCGACCATGGAATCGAGCAGCGCCATATCGATGTACTGGCCGTCGCCGCCGCGCTCGCAGCGGACGACGGCGGCGGTGATCGCCAGGCTCGCATACATGCCGGTGAGTATGTCGGTGATGGCGATGCCGACTTTCATCGGTCCGCCGCCGGGCAGGTCGTCGCGCTCGCCGGTGATGCTCATCAGTCCGCCCATGCCCTGAAACACGAAGTCGTAGCCGGGGCGGGGCGCGTAGGGGCCCGACTGGCCGAATCCGGTGATCGAGCAGTAGATCAGGCGCGGGTTGGTTTCACGCAATTGCTCGTAGCCCAGGCCATAGCGCGCCAGCGTCCCGACTTTGTAGTTCTCGATCAGGACATCGCACTTCGCCGCCAACTCGCGCGCGATTTGCTGGCCCTCGGGTTTGGATATGTCCAGTGTGATGGATTTCTTGCCGCGGTTGCAGGAGAGGTAATAGGCGGAATCGCGCGTGTCCTTGCCGTCGCGGTCCTTGATCCAGGGCGGCCCCCAGCCGCGCGTGTCGTCACCCGCGCCTGGGCGTTCGACTTTGATCACCTCGGCGCCGAGGTCGGCCAGGTTCTGCGAGGCCCAGGGTCCGGCGAGGACGCGGGACAGATCGAGCACGCGGATATGCGAAAGCGGGCGGGGCATGGATACTCCTGGGTGCAATGGTCAAATCAAAAAAATCGCATCCGGCGCGAGGCGCCAATCGGGGCAATGGGATAGCCCGCGCCAAGGGAGTGCGCACGGGCCGGTGTTCTAGTCGATACGGGCGCCGGATTTCTTCACCACGTCGGCCCAGACGGCGAGTTCGGATTTGATCTGGGCCGTAAACTCTTCCGGTGAGTTGGTCATCGGATCCCAGCCCAGGGTCGTCATGCGTTCATGGATTTCCGGCGAATTCATGACTTTGGTCAGTTCCGCATTAAGGCGATTGACGATATCCCTGGGGGTGCCGGCCGGCGCGAACAGCCCGTACCAGGGAGATACTTCGAACCCGGGTACCGTTTCGGCGATGGTGGGCACGTCGGGCAGCAGGCGATGGCGCTGCTTGGTCGCAATTCCGATGGCGCGCAGCTTTCCGGCCTTGATATTGGGGCCAACGGTCGAATACTGGTCGAACATGAAGCTGATCTGCCCGGCAATCACGTCGTTCAGGGCCGGACCGCTGCCCTTGTAGGGGATGTGCTGCATTTTCACACCGGTCATGGTTGCCAGCATTTCCCCCGTGAGGTGATTGGAGGAGCCGTTGCCGGCCGAGCCGAAGGTGATCTGGCCCGGCTTCTGTTTGGCCAGGGCGATCAGTTCGGCCACGGATTTCGCCGGTACGTTGGGGTTGACCACCAGTATGTTGAGGTACTTGACTACCAGCGAGATCGGCGCGAAATCCTTGATCGGGTCGTAGGGCAGTTTGCTGTAGAGGTTCGGATTGATGGTATGGGTGCCGGTCGTGCCGAGCAGCAGCGAATAGCCGTCCGGTGCCGATTTCGCGATGTTGTCCGCGCCTATGCCCCCACCCGCGCCGCCGCGGTTGTCGATGATCACCGGCTGACCCAGAAACTCGCCAAGTTTCGCGCCTACGGCCCGACCGAGGATATCGGTCGGCCCGCCGGGCGGGAACGGCACCACCAGCCGTATCGGTTTGTTGGGAAAGGTTTGAGCCAGTGCCTGCACGGAGCAGGCGGCGGCAAGGCACAGCATGCAAATCTGCAAAATACGTTTCATCTGGGTTTCCTCGGTTCAGGTTCGGCAATTCTATGCGAGTGCGGTGAAATCGGCTGCGCTGTCGCGCTGCAGCCGGCAGGTGTCGCCGCTCATTCGGGATCAGGCGTTGAGCGTGGCGACGCCGTTGTTAAGGACCACGACATCGCGTTCGACGGCGCGCGAGCGGAACAAGATGGTGGCGCCGCGGCGCCACATCTCGGTGCGTATGGTTTCGCCCGGATACACCGGCGCGGAAAAGCGCACCGACAGGCCGGCGAGTTTTTCCGGCTCGTAACCGCAGTAAGTCCTGAGGATTGCATGGCCGGCGACGCCATAGGTGCACAGGCCGTGCAAAATGGGCCGGGGAAAACCCGCCGCCCTGGCCACCGCCGGCTCGGCGTGCAGGGGGTTGGGATCCGCGCACAGGCGGTAGATTAGCGCGGCCTGGGGCAGGGTGGGCAGATCGCAGCTTGCGTCCGGCGATCCCTCGGGCACGGCGGGTGGTGGAGGCGGCGCTTCGTCGCCCTTGCCGAAGCCGCCGTCGCCGCGGCAGAAGGTGGTGTGGTCCAGCGTCGCCAGCAGCGTGCCGCTGCTCTTGTCGAGGATAGTGCGTTCCAGGATAACCAGTGCGCCTTTGTCGCGGCCTTTGTCGACCACGGCTGTGACGCGGGTGCGGCCGATTACGGTGCCCTCCGCAGGAATCGGCCGGTGCAGACGCAGCGCCTGTTCGCCGTGAACGATCTTCACCCAGTCGATACCGCTCGCTGGATCTTTCATCCAGAAGCCGGGATAGCCCAGCACCACCGGCATGGTGGGAGCGGCGAGGAGGTTCTTTTCATAGACGAAGCGCAACTGCGCTTCGTCCATGGGATCGTGACCGTAGCCCACCCCCAGGGCGTAGAGCATGCTGTCCTTCCCGGTGTAGGTCTGCACCACGTCGGGGAAGGGCCAGTTTATTATCCTGTCGTAATCGATGGGCATCGTGTTTGCATTCTCAAGAGATAGTTAAATGCGGAGGAGGCAATGGGCGCAGAGGTTTAGCTTGAGCGAGGTCTTCCTCTGCGCCTTCCGTGGCAATGCTTCGGTTCTCAAACCGGGTCCCAGCTGAACACGTCCTGTGAACGGTCGAGGCCGTAGAAGCCAGCCTTCATCGCGGGAATCGCATGCTCTGCGATGCTCTGCGCGGTCCAGCCGCCATCGCGATGCACCGAGCGCAGCGGACGCGGCTGGCTCATGAGGAATATTTCGTTTGCGCGCACGGCGAACACCTGACCGCTCACGTCCTTGGACGCATCGCTGCACAGAAATACGGCCATGGGGGCGATCTTTGCGGCTTCCATGGTCTTGAGTTTTTCCACGCGCGCCTTGGCTTCCGGCGTGTCGGCGGGGATGGAGCCGATCATGCGGCTCCAGGCGAAAGGCGCGATGCAGTTGGAGCGCACGTGGTAACGCGCCATGTCCATGGCGATCATCTTGGACAACGCCGTGATGCCGAGCTTGGCGGCGCCGTAATTGGCTTGGCCGATGTTGCCGATCAGTCCGGAGGTCGAGGTCATGTGCACATAGGCGCCGGATTCCTGCTCGCGGAAATAGGTGGCGGCGGCCCGGCTGACGTAGAACGTGCCGTTCAGGTGCACGTCGATCACGGCGCTCCATTCCTCCGGGTTCATTTTGAAGAACATGCGGTCGCGCAGTATGCCGGCGTTGTTGACGACGCAGTCGATGCGGCCGAAGCTGTCGATCGCGGCCTTGATGATGGCATTGGCGCTCATCCAGGTCGCCACGCTGTCGGTGTTGGCCACCGCCTGCCCGCCCTTGGCGCGGATTTCGTCGACCACTTTCTGCGCCGGGCCGGCGTCCTTGCCTTCGCCACTGACCGAGGCGCCGATGTCGTTCACCACCACTTTGGCGCCTTCGGCGGCCATCAGCAAAGCGAACTCGCGGCCGATGCCGCCCCCCGAACCGGTAACCACGACTACCTTGTCTTTCATCATATCGGCCATGTTGCGCTCCTGAAGTTTGCAAAAAGAATCATCTTGCCCCGTCTCGCTGGACAATACTCCACCCCCGGCGCGCTCGGGCGCGGCTGCCCTGCATGAGAGCCGCCGCGGCCAGGCTCACGCGCCGTGGCGGCCAACGATGGAGATGGAACAGACGTTCTGGTGCGGAAAGCCGCCCAGGTTATGGGTCAGGCCGAACACTGGCGGGTCTTTGCGCTGGCGCGGACCAGCGCGGCCGAGCAGTTGCAGATACATCTCGTAAATCATGCGCAGCCCCGAGGCGCCGATTGGATGGCCGAAGCATTTGAGCCCGCCGTCGATCTGGCACGGGATTGTGCCGTCGGCGTCGTAAAAACCGTCGAGTACATCCTTGATCGCTCCGCCTTCGGGCGAAATGTGCAGATCCTCCATGGTTACCAGTTCAGTGACCGAGAAACAGTCGTGCACTTCGATCAGGTCGATCTGCTCGCGCGGCCTCGTTATGCCTGCTTCCTCGTAGGCCCGTTTCGATGCGATGCGCGTAGTGGCGAAATAGCTGCCGTCCCAGGAATTGTGCTGCGCTTCGA
>Ga0315281_10007492_pt1 | contig 15356 bp, 16 predicted proteins | sample YL17G07_0_MG_FD_204540 | JGI IMG/M metagenome (GOLD analysis project Ga0315281, IMG submission 204540) | Sediment microbial communities from Yellowstone Lake, YNP, Wyoming, USA - YL17G07_0 | ecosystem: Environmental > Aquatic > Freshwater > Lake > Sediment | place: USA: Wyoming | collected...
GTTCTCACCGGCTTGTCCTCGGCGGTGGACGCCGACATCACGCCGCCGTTGGATTGCGTGATGTAGAGCTTCGTGTGCATGCCGATCGCCTGGGCGTCCTGCTGCAAGCCGCGCAGATAGCGCGACATCACGGGCTGCACATAGGCGTTCAGGACTGCCACCATCGCGCGCTCGTACTCGCGGATCTCCGGCCAGAGCTCAGTCGAGAGCGAGATGTGCCGCCCCGGGAGCACCTCGGCCAGCACCGCCGCCGCCTGCCTTTCGTGCTCCGGTGCAACATAGGCGTTCAGCAGGCACACCGCGAGGCTTTGGATGCCCGAAGCGTCGAGCGCCTGCAACCGCGCGCGCAGGACGGCGACGTTCAAGGGATCGATCTCCCGGCCGTTCTTGTCGGTGCGCTCGGGCACTTCGATAACGTGGCGGCGCGGCAGCAGGTCCGGCGGCGCCGCGGCGCGCAGGTTGAAGTGATCGTGCTTGGCGAGCCGCGCGATCTCGAGGATGTCGCGGTTTCCCGCGCTGACAACGAGCGCCACGCTGGCGCCGCGGTATTCGAGGATCGCGTTGAGTGCGATCGTCGTGCCGTGCACGAAGCCGTCTATCGCCGATGGAGTCTCGCCGAGCCTGTTCATCAGCTCCACGATTCCCTGCGCGACTGCCCGCGAGGGCGCATCGGGCGTGCTGGGAACCTTATGCGTATGGATCCCGCGGCCGCCGCCCTCAATTAGGGTCAGATCGGTGAACGTCCCGCCGATATCGATGCCGAGCTTGTAGCGCCGTGCCTCAGTCATTCACCATTCCTGTGCGGGGGCCAGCGCGGCTTGCCGGATTGGTCAAGCAAATCAGTGTAGATACGCGGCTCGCCTTACTCAAGGTTGATCGCGCAATCAATGCCGGTGACCTGGCAGCAACCCTGCCCGCCCGCTCGATCTCTTATTCGCCTTTGATGCCCGCGTCCTTGATCAGCTTGCCGTAGCGCGCGTAGTCCTCGCGGATGAGGGTGGCGAGCTCCGCTGTCGTGCTGCTCGTGGCTTCGATGCCCTGCTGCGCGAGCTTTTCCTTGATCTCCGGCAGCACGAGCGCTTTCGCGATCTCCGCCTGGATTTTGGCCACGATGTCAGCCGGCACGCCGGTGGGCACCATGGTCGCGAGCCACACGTCCATGTCGTAGCCCGGCAGCCCTGCCTCGGCTATGGTCGGAATGTCTGGAAACGAGGCATAGCGCTTGGACGGAACCGCGCCCAGCACCCGCAGCGTGCCGGCCTTGATGTGTGGCAGTAGCGTATTGATCGCGCCGATCCACACCTGTATGCGTCCGGCGAGCAGATCGGTTACTGCAGGCACCGCGCCCTTGTACGGAACATGAACAATGTTCGTCCCCGCGAGCGAATTGAACAGCTCCCCGCCAAGATGCTGCGGTTGCCCGGTGCCGGATGAGCCGTAATTCAGACTGCCCGGCTTCGCCTTTGCCAAAGCGATCAGTTCCTTGACCGAATTGGCCTGCACTGACGGGTGCACCACCAGCATGAACGGAACCTTCGCGACGACCGTAACGGGCGCAAGGTCCTTCAACGGATCCCACGGCGTCTTCGTGAAATACGGATTGGTGACCATTACGTTGTGCGGCGCGAGCAGCCAGCTGTACCCGTCGGCAGGACTCTTGATGACGGCTTCGGAGCCGATGTTGCCGCCACCTCCCGGCCGGTTCTCCACCACGATGGGCTGGCCCCAAACGTCCTGTAGCCGCTGGGCGATCGTGCGCGCCATCACATCGGGCGAGCCGCCCGGCGTAAGCGGAACGATGAAGCGGATCGGTCGTGACGGGAAGCTTGCGGCCGACTGCGCGAACGCCGTTCCCGCAACGGCGAGTAGTGTCGCGAGCAGCGCCAGCGCGGGTGCGATTCTGATGCTCATGGTTACCCTCCCCAAGGTTGAAGCGGCTGTCGAGCGCTGGTACGCGCCTGCAGTTCATTATCAAACAGGCGATCAGCCCAGGTGCTTGCGCAGGAACTCGACCGTGCGCTCACGCGCAAGCTTGGCCGATTCGGCATGGTAGCTGCCGCGCTGATCGCAGTTGAAGCCATGGCCGGCCTTGTAAAAATGCGAAATTGCCTGCGGGTGCGCAGCCGCAACCTTTTTCGATGCCTCGAGCGGGATGGACTGGTCCGTTTCGCCCCAGTGGAACATGATGGGGCATTTCGGTTGCTCGCCGACCTGGTTCGGAATCGCGCCGCCGTAGTAGGGCACCGCACAGGCAAGACCGGAGAGCCGTGAGGCGGCCATCCACGCCGCTGCGCCGCCGTAGCAGTAACCCACGATGCCGACCTTGCCCGCCGCCTTCGCGCTCTCGATAGCCGCGCCGATATCAGCGAGCGTGTTTTCCCACTTCAGGCCCTGCATGATCGCCACCCCCGCCTGAATGTCGGGCGGGGTGTAGCCGGTTTCATAGTCGCGTTGGGCGCGGTCGAATATGGCCGGGGCCACCACCAGGTATCCGTCGGCCGCATAGCCGTCGGCGACGGCACGGATATGGCTGTTGACGCCGAAGATCTCCTGCACGACGACCAGCCCGCCGCGCGGCTTGCCGGCCGGCTCGCAGCGATAGGCCGCGAGTTTGTGACCGTCGGCGGCCTGCAGCTCGATGAAGTTCCCCATGTTTTCCCCTATTCCCGCGAAAGTGTGAAGTGTACTGCGAACGGCGTGCAATTCTAATCGTACTGCGCGGTCGCATGCTGCATTGGCTGGAAGGCACTTGTCCCTGCGCGCATCGTTGGCATAATGTGGCCGGACTCGGAGGGCCGGTGCGGCCCGACGCACAGTACGTCCTGAGGAGCAAACCGACATGCCTGTCACCGAACTCAACCACTATCTCATCCGGGCGAACGACCTGGAGCGCACGAAGGACTTTTACTGCAACGTGCTCGGCTTCGAGGTCATGCCGCGGCCGAATTTCCCTTTTCCGGGCTATTGGCTGGGCGTGAACGGCAAGATCCAGGTGCACATGGGGCAGGCCGGCGTGCCGAATTCCGACCTGTATTACCTCGGCAGCCCGAAGGATGCGGCGACCGGCAACTCTGGCGTGGTCGATCATGTGGCCTTCCTTGCTGACGAACCTCAGGACTTCATCAGGCGCTTCAAGGAGTTCGGCATCGCCTACCGTCCGCGCAGCCTGCCGGAGTCCGAGCTGTTCCAGCTGTTCATCACCGACCCGGACGGCCTCACCATCGAACTCAATTTCTTCGGCATCAAAGGCGCCCCCGAATGGGGCGGGGAGGACTACTCTAAGATGCTGCGCGTCGAACTCGGCCGCGCATGAGTGCGGAGGGCTTTTCGGGCGTCGGCTACGGCCAGGCGCTTGCCCGGGCCAGCGCGCTCGTTCCGGCGCTGCGCGAACGCGCCGCGCGCGCAGAGCAGGCGCGCACCTTGCTGCCCGAGACCCTGACCGAGCTGCAGCAGTCCGGGGTGCTGCGCGCAATGCAGCCGGCGCGCTGGGGCGGCATGGAGTTCGATTACGTCGCCTACGTGGATTTTCCGCTGGAGCTTGCGCGCGGCTGCGCCTCCACCGGATGGAGCGCCGCGAATCTGATCATCCACCACTGGATGCTCGCCATGTACGACGAACGCGCGCAGGAGGAAATTTGGGGCGCGAACCCCGACGCGCTCATCGCGTCTGGCGTCGCCTTCCCGCAGGGCCGTGCGCGCCGGGTCGATGGAGGCTTCGTCCTGAGCGGCCGCTGGAATTTTTCGAGCTGCGTCAACATCGCAGAATGGAGCATGCTTTCGGCCATTGTGCAGGAGGGAGACAGGCCGACCGACTACCGGATCTGCCTGCTTCACAAATCGCAATACGAAATCATCGATGACTGGCAGGTGCTCGGCATGCGGTCCACGGGCAGCATGACGGTGGCCGCGAACGAGGTCTTCGTTCCCGCGCACATGACCCTGTCGGCGCTGGAAGTTCGCGGCGGCGACGGTTTTCCCGGCGCGCGGACGAATCCGCAGGGGGTCTATCGCGTGCCCTTTTCCTGCCTGGGCGGACACGGCATCGGCGGCGTGGCCGTCGGCAACGCGCTGGCGGCCCTGGAACTCACGACCGCGCTGGTGAAAGAGCGCAGCACAAGTTATACCGCCATGAAAATGCGCGATTTCCAGGCCGTGCAGCTCCGCATCGGCGCCGCCGGGGCGCGGGTGGATGCGGCGCGCCTTATCCTGCGCAACGACTGTCTCGAAGCGCAGGACATGGCGAAACAGAACCGCATCGCCGACGTGCCGACCAAGCTGCGCTTCAGGCGGAATCTCGCCTACGCCGTGAGCCTGTGCACCGAGGCGGTGGACATGCTGCACGCGATGGCGGGGGCGAACGGCATCTACGACCTCTACCCGATCGAGCGCATTTTCCGCGATGCCCATGCGGCGGCCTCGCACATCAGCTTCAGCGTCGATGCCCACGCGTCCGCGTGGGGATTGGCCGTGCTTGGCGGCGAACTCAACAATCCCACGCTGTAGGCGAGCGCAATGGCGGCAGCCGGCCTCTTTTGAAAGGAACCACAACATGAAACTGTGCCGCTTCGACGACAACCGCCTCGGCGTGGTACAGGGCGGGGATGTGTTCGATGTCACTCCGGCCCTGGCGGAGATTCCTGCGCAGCGCTGGCCGCTCGCGCAGGGCGACCCGCTCATGCTGAACATCGGGCCGGTGATGAAGGCGGTCGCTGCGTTGCTGCCAGGGGCGCCGCACAGGCCGGTGGCCTCGGTGAAACTTCTTTCCCCAGTGCCCAATCCGTCCAAGATCATCGCCGCGCCCATCAACTACAAGGACCACATCGAGGAATCGAAGCAGGATCCGGGCATCGCGCACGGGCGCACCAACATCACCCATATCAGCGACTGGGGCCTGTTCCTGAAGGCAAACAGCTCGCTCATCGGCGCCGGTGAGGAGATCCGACTGCGTTTTCCGGACCGGCGCAACGACCACGAAGTGGAGCTCGCGGTCGTCATCGGCCGCCAGGGCAACCGCATCGAAAAGGCGCACGCGCTGGACTACGTCTGGGGCTACGCCATCGGCCTGGATATGACCCTCCGCGGCAGGGAACTGCAGTGCTTCCGCAAGTCGATCGACACCTACAGCGTGCTGGGACCGTGGATCGTCAGCAAGGACGAGATCGCTGATCCGAACAGCCTGGATCTTTCGATCAGGGTGAACGGCGAAGTGCGGCAGAAGTCGAACACGCGCTACCTCGTGTACGACGTGCAGCGCCTGATCGAGTACGCTTCCAGCATGTACACGCTTTACCCCGGCGACATCATCATGACCGGCACGCCGGCTGGAGTCGGCCCTGTCAAGCCGGGGGACGTGCTGAGCGTCGAGATCGAGGCTATCGGCGGATTGGACATCCGCGTCGCGCCGGACTACGCCGGCTGACGGGTCAGGAGAACGCAGCCAGGCCCACGCCCAGACCCGCTGCAACCAGCAGCATCAGCGGCAGGCAACGGACAAACAAGTCCCGGCCGCCTGCAACCAGGATCAACCCTAGCTTGAACGACATGTTGGCAAGCACTGCGATCGTGATCGAGGTTACCGCCTGCGCGGCGGACAGAGAGCCGATTTCATGCAGGCGCAGGCTCGAAAGGGTGACGGCATCCACGTCGGTGAGCCCGGAGATCACCGCCACTACGTAGACCCCGCTGGAGCCTGCGGCATCGTTCAGCCACGCGGTCAGCAGCAGCACCACGGCATACAGCGCACCAAAAGTGAGCGCTGTACGAAGTTCAGTCGGGTTGCGGACTTCTGGGATAGTAAGCGCCGGCTCACCTTTTCGGGCCCGCATCCATATGACCACCGCGACGAGCCCGGGGAGAAGACCGCAGCCCAGGACCATGACCATGGGCGCGAGCAGCTTGGGCGAGACCACCGAGGCAAGGACGGTCAGCCGGAGCAGCACCACCAGATTGGCGATCACAATCACCGTGACCGAGAGATTCCACAGTTGGCTGTTCGTCCGCCCGTAGCGGGAATAGGCGAGTGTGGTCGCCGTGCTGGAAACCAGCCCGCCGAACAGGCCAAGCAGGGTCGCGCCGTATTCGCGCCCGACCAGACGCAGGGCGACGTAGCCGGCCAGGGACACGCCGCTGATCAGCACCACCATCATCCAGATCTGGCGTGGGTTGAGTGCGGTATAAGGTCCCAGGTCGCGGTCCGGCAGTATCGGCAGCACGATGAACGTGACCACCGCGAACTGCAACATCGAGATGAGGTCGCGCCGCTCCAGCCGCTGTGCCACCCCGCGCAACTCGGCCTTGAAATAAAGCAGGATGGTCGTGCCGATGGCGAGCATAACGGCGAGGCGCGAAAACCCGGCCATGGTCATCGCAGCCAGGGCGTAGCAGAGTATGACCGCAATGATGGTGGTCGTGCCCGGGTCGTCCGAGGTCTTGTCGTCGCGGAAATACGCCGCAATCATCATCAGCGCCACGGCCGCGGCGCCGGCAGCGACCAGGGCGGGAAACTCGAATCGCACCGCAAGCGCGGCACAAGCCGCCCCGAACAGGGCAACCAGCGCAAAGGTCCTCAACCCCGCCTTGGCGGTTGGATTGCGCTCGCGTTCCAGGCCGATCAGCAGACCGATGCCCAGTGCGGTGAGGAACTCCGGCAGCGACTCCAGACCCTGTTCCTGCAGCCAGCCGTATTGCTCTTGCAGCATCCGATACACCCCCGTTTCTCCGGGCCTGCCCTGCGCCGGGCAGGCCCGGTCCATCCACAACCTCAGTATGGACCATGGACCGGATTTCCGACCAGCCTGTGACCCGCGTCAAAGACAGATTCGGCGCCGTTCGGCCGGGCTGGGTGTGGTGCACAAGACCCTTCTTCGTCTTGGATAATGCTGACGTTTCCTTTACAATTACGGGCTTTTGACGGGGCCCCGACGTGACGCCGCTCGAAAGTGCGACTCAGGTCTGGCGGCAGGCGGCGCGAGCGCTGCTCATGCAGGCCGTCTTGGCGGCGGCGGCGGCGGCGATTGCGGCCCTCGTCTGGGATCTCAGCGCAGGCATTTGGGCGCTCGTCGGAGGCGCGGTGTGCGTAGTGCCATCCGCCTTGTTCGCGTTCAAGCTGTCACGGGCAGCGTCGCGCTCGGGCCAGGCCTTCGGGATCGCCTTGGTATTGGGCGAGCTGATCAAGGTTGTACTCGTGGTGGCCCTGTTTGCGTTGGCCTACTCCCGGTTCGGGAGCGTGAACGCAGCAGCGCTGGTGTTTGGTTTTATCGCCGCAATACAGGGATACTTTCTTGCTTTTCTGATTTCCTGATACATCATGTCCTCCCCTGACCACGCCCCCAACGCATCCGAATACATCGTCCACCATCTGGCGCACCTGAACACGAAGGCGCAGGGGTCGATCATCGACCTGTCGGTCGTGAACATCGACACGCTTTTCTGGTCGCTCATGATGGGCTTCCTCGGTTGCGTCTTCATGTGGCGCGCCGCCAGGCAGGCGACCTCCGGCGTGCCGGGCCGCTTCCAGGCCCTGGTCGAGATGCTGGTCGAGATGGTGAACGATCAGGCCAAGGCGATTATCCACAGTGCGGAGTCACGCCAGTTCGTCGCGCCGCTGGCGATGACGGTGTTCGTGTGGATCACCCTCATGAACTCCCTGGATCTGCTGCCGGTCGACCTGCCTCAGAAGATTTTCGCCTGGACCGGCCTGGACAGTTTGATTCAATACAACCGCATCGTGCCGACCGCGGACCTGAACGGCACCTTCGGCATGGCCCTCGGCGTGCTTCTGCTGATGCTCTACTACAACATCAAGATCAAGCACCTCGGCGGATTCATTCACGAGCTATTCTGCGCGCCGTTCGGCAACAAGATCTGGCTTTATCCGTTCAACCTGCTGCTCAATCTAATCGAATTTGTCGCGAAAACGGTTTCGCTCGCCATGCGGCTGTTCGGCAACATGTACGCGGGGGAGCTGCTCTTCATGCTGATCGCGCTGCTCGGTGCCACCGCGACCTGGTGGGGCTTCGGAATGCACCTTGTGGCGGGCACCGCCTGGGCGATATTCCACATCCTGATTATCCTGCTGCAGGCGTTCATCTTCATGATGCTGACACTGGTGTACATCGGCCAGGCGCATGAAGGCCACTGATTCCCCGGAATTCGTTCTCTACCATCAACGCTGAAAAGGAGTTGTCATGACTAACGTCGCCTTCGTTGCTCTGGCTTGCGGCCTGATCATCGGTCTCGGCGCGATCGGGGCCTGTATCGGCATCGGCCTCATGGGCGGCAAGTTCATCGAAGCCTCTGCGCGCCAGCCGGAGCTCATGAACGCGCTGCAGACCAAGATGTTCCTGCTCGTGGGCCTGATCGATGCCGCGTTCCTGATCGGCGTCGGCATCGCCATGATGTTCGCGTTCGCCAACCCGTTCGCGGGCTAAGTCCGACCGTCCCGGACGAGGTCCGACCGGCGGCCAGCGCGGCCGCGGGCGACCTGGTCCCCCTAACGTCGGGGAGGCAAGTACTGTGAATCTGAACGCCACTTTCATCGCGCAGATGTTCGTGTTCTTCATCCTTGGCTGGTTCACGATGAAATTCGTGTGGCCGCCGCTGATGAAGGCGCTGGACGATCGAGCGAAACGGATCGCCGATGGCCTGGCAGCGGCCGAGCGCGGCAATATGACGCTGAAGGATGCCGAAGTGCGCATCAAGCAGCTCGAAGCCGAAGCGCGCGCGCGCGCGCAGGAAATCATCCTGCAGAACGAAAAGCGCGGCGTCGAGATCGTCGAAGAAGCCAAGGCTTCCGCCAAGGCCGAGGGCGATCGCCTGATTGTCGCCGCCAAGGCGGAAATCGACAGCGAAATGCAGCGCGCCAAGGACGTCCTGCGCAGCCAGGTCGCCCAGCTGGCGGTGGCCGGTGCCGAGAAAATCCTGCGCCGCGAAGTCAACGCGCAGGTCCATGCGGACCTGCTCGCCCAGATGCAGCAGGAGCTGCGCTAGCGCCATGGCCGAGACCATCACAATCGCTCGACCCTACGCCGAAGCGGTGTTCCAGCTCGCCGACAAGGCGGGTGAACTCGCGAAGTGGTCGGAGACGCTCGCGCGAATGGCCGGCATCGCGGCCAACCCGGACATGCTCCAGGCCATGGGCAACCCCCGGCTTAGCCCGGACCAGCTCTACGGGCTGTTTGCCTCGCTCGCGGGCGAAGCGATGTTCGCCCAGAGCCAGAACCTGCTTCGCGTGCTGATCGAGAACCGGCGCCTGTCGCTCGTGCCCGAAATTCGCGACCACTTCGAGGACCTGAAGAACGAGCGCGAGGGCGTGGTGGAGGCGGCGATCGCCTCCGCGTTTCCGCTCGAAGGCGCCTCGCTCGCGCAGCTGGTGGCAGACCTGGAGAAGCGCTTCAAGCGCCGGATCCAACCGGTTGTCAGCGTGGACCCGGAGCTCATAGGCGGTGTGTGCGTCCAGGTGGGCGACGAGGTGATCGACGGTTCGGTGCGCGGCAAGCTTGCTTCGATGGTCGTAGCCCTGAAGAGCTAACAGGATACAAATCTAGGAACTCACCATGCAACAACTCAAACCCTCCGAAATCAGCGATCTGATCCGCAGCAAGATCCAGAGCATGGCGCTCGCGGCCGATGTGCGCACGCAGGGCACGGTCGTGTCGGTGACCGACGGCATCTGCCGCGTCCACGGTCTTTCCGACGTGATGGCGGGCGAGATGCTCGAGTTCCCGAAGAACACCTTCGGCCTCGCGCTCAACCTGGAGCGCGACTCGGTCGGCGCGGTGGTGCTGGGCGAATACGAGCACATCACCGAGGGCGACACGGTCAAGTGCACCGGCCGCATTCTCGAGGTCCCGGTCGGAACCGCGCTGATCGGCCGCGTGGTCGATGCGCTAGGCCAGCCCATCGATGGCAAAGGCCCGATCAACGCCAAGGAAAGCGACGTGATCGAGAAAGTGGCCCCCGGGGTGATCTGGCGCCGTTCTGTCTCCACGCCGGTGCAGACCGGTCTGAAGGCGATCGACTCGATGGTGCCGATCGGCCGCGGCCAGCGCGAGCTGATCATCGGCGACCGCCAGACCGGAAAGACCGCCGTGGCGATCGACACGATCATCAACCAGAAGGGCAAGGAACTCACCTGTGTCTACGTCGCCATCGGCCAGAAGGCCTCGACGGTCAAGAACGTGGTCCGCAAGCTGGAAGAGCACGGCGCGATGGAGTACACCATCGTGGTCGCCGCCACCGCTTCGGATTCGGCGGCGATGCAATACATCGCGCCGTACTCCGGGTGCACGATGGGCGAATACTTCCGCGATCGCGGCCAGGACGCCCTGATCATTTATGACGATCTGACCAAGCAGGCCTGGGCCTACCGGCAGATCTCGCTGCTGCTGCGCCGCCCGCCGGGCCGGGAAGCCTATCCGGGCGACGTGTTCTACCTGCACTCGCGCCTCTTGGAGCGCGCCGCGCGCGTGAACGAGGAATACGTCGAGCGCTTCACCAAGGGCGCGATCAAGGGCAAGACCGGTTCGCTCACGGCGCTGCCGGTGATCGAAACGCAGGCCGGCGACGTGACCGCATTCGTGCCCACCAACGTGATCTCGATTACCGACGGCCAGATCTTCCTGGAGAGCGACCTGTTCAACGCGGGCATCCGTCCCGCCATCAACGCCGGCATCTCCGTGTCGCGGGTGGGCGGCGCTGCGCAGACCAAGGTCATCAAGAAACTGGGCGGCGGCGTGCGCCTCGCGCTGGCGCAATACCGCGAACTGGCGGCGTTCGCGCAGTTTGCATCCGACCTCGACGAGGCGACCCGCAAGCAGCTGGAACGCGGGCGCATGGTCACCGAACTCATGAAGCAGCCGCAGTACCAGCCGCTGCAGGTGTGGGAGATCGCGCTGACGCTGTTTTCCGTCAGTGGCGGCTTCTTCGACGACATCGACGTGAAGAAGGCGCTGGCGGCCGAACGCTCGCTGCGCGACTACATGAAGAGCAAGTACGCCGAGCTCGTGAGCCGCATCGAAAGCACCAAGGATCTTCCCAAGGAAGACGAGGCGAAGCTTCTCGATGCGGTCAAGGACTGGAAAAAGAACGGAACCTACTAGAAGTCATCCTGAGCGTTGCGAAGGATCTGCTTGTGCCACAAGAACTGAACAGCAGATGCTTCGTCGCCTCCGGCTCCTCAGAATGACAATCGGGACACACTGATGCCAGGCTCGAAAGAAATCCGGACCAAGATCAAGAGCGTGCAAAACACGCGCAAGATCACCAAGGCGATGGAGATGGTCGCCGCGTCCAAGATGCGCAAGGCGCAGGAGCGCATGCGTAGAGCCCGCCCCTATGGCGAGAAGATCCGCAACGTAGCGGCGCATCTCTCCCACGCCAACCCTGAATACCAGCATCCGTTCCTGGTGGAGCGCGACACGGTCAAGCGCGTGGGCATCATCGTGGTCACCACCGACAAGGGGCTGTGCGGCGGTCTGAACACCAATGTGCTTCGGCTCGCACTCGGCAAGATGAAAGAATGGGAAGCGCAGGGCGAGCAGTTTGAGGTGTGCTGCATCGGCAACAAGGGCCTGGGCTTCATGCAGCGCCTGCGCGCGAACATCGTCTCGCAGGTGACGGCGCTGGGCGACACGCCGCACATGGAGCGCCTCATCGGCGCGATGAAGCTAATGCTCGACGACTACATCGCCGATCGCTTCGACCGCCTGGTGATTTTTTACACCAGGTTCATCAACACCATGAAGCAGGAGCCGGTGATGGAGCAGCTGCTGCCGCTCGCGGGCGAGCGTCTCGGTGCCCCGGAAGGTACTTGGGATTACATCTACGAGCCCGACGCGAAAGTGGTCCTCGACCAGGTGCTCACCCGCTACATCGAGGTGCTGATCTACCAGGCGGTGGCCGAGAACCTCGCCTCGGAGCAGTCGGCGCGCATGGTCGCAATGAAGGCAGCTTCGGATAACGCCGGCAGCGTCATCGATGAGCTCACCCTGATCTACAACAAGTCGCGCCAGGCTGCGATCACCAAAGAGCTGTCGGAGATTGTCGGCGGCGCGGCGGCTGTTTGACGCCGTGACGCGATGAATTTGAATTGAACGCTTAGGAAACGACCATGAACCAAGGAACAATCGTTCAGTGCATCGGCGCGGTGATCGACGTCGAATTCCCGCGCGAGGCGATGCCGCGGGTGTATGACGCGCTCAAGATGGACGACATCGGCCTGACGCTGGAGGTGCAGCAGCAGCTCGGCGACGGGGTGGTCCGTACCATCGCGCTCGGGTCCACCGACGGCATCCGCCGCGGTATGCAGGTCGTGAATACCAACGCGCCCATCACGGTGCCGGTGGGGCAGAAGACCCTCGGCCGCATCATGGACGTGCTCGGCCGCCCGATTGACGAGATTGGCCCGATCGGCGCGGACAAGACCATGTCGATCCACCGCAAGGCGCCGCCGTACGAAGACCTCGCGCCCTCGCAGGAACTGCTCGAAACGGGCATCAAGGTGATCGACCTCGTGTGCCCGTTCGCCAAGGGCGGCAAGGTGGGGCTGTTCGGCGGTGCCGGCGTGGGCAAGACCGTCAACATGATGGAGCTCATCAACAACATCGCCAAGGCCTACGGCGGCTACTCCGTTTTCGCCGGCGTGGGCGAGCGCACGCGCGAGGGCAACGACTTCTACCACGAGATGAAAGACGCGGGCGTTCTGGACAAGGTGGCTCTGGTCTACGGCCAGATGAACGAACCGCCGGGCAACCGCCTGCGCGTGGGCCTGACCGGCCTCACCATGGCCGAATTCTTCCGCGACGAAGGGCGCGACGTGCTGCTCTTTATCGACAACATCTACCGCTTCACCCTGGCCGGCGTGGAAGTGTCGGCGCTGCTCGGCCGGATGCCCTCCGCGGTGGGTTACCAGCCGACGCTGGCGGAAGAAATGGGTCGTCTGCAGGAGCGCATCACCTCGACCAAGACCGGCTCGATCACGTCGGTGCAAGCCATCTACGTGCCGGCGGACGACCTGACCGACCCGTCGCCCGCGACCACCTTCGGCCACCTGGATGCAACCGTGGTGCTGTCGCGCGACATTGCCTCGCTGGGCATCTACCCCGCGGTGGATCCGCTGGACTCGACCTCGCGCCAGGTGGATCCGAACGTCATCGGCGAAGACCACTACAACACCACGCGTCTGGTGCAGGCCACGCTGCAGCGCTACAAGGAATTGCGCGACATCATCGCCATCCTGGGCATGGACGAGCTCTCGCCCGAGGACAAGCTGGTGGTGGCCCGCGCTCGCAAGATCCAGCGCTTCCTGTCGCAGCCGTTCACGGTGGCGCAGAACTTTACCGGCCAGCCGGGCAAGTACGTGGCGCTCAAGGAGACGATCAAGGGCTTCAAGATGATCGTCAATGGCGAATGTGACCAGCTACCCGAACAGGCGTTCTACATGGTGGGCGGCATCGAGGAAGCATTCGAAAAGGCGAAGACACTTCAGTGAGGGGTCAGGAGTGAGGAGCGGGGAGTAAGGGCACAGGGCCCGCCTCCCGCCCCGCACCTCCGGCCTCCCGGGAACTCACATGGCAAACACGATACACGTAGACGTTGTCAGCGCCGAGGAGTCGATTTTCTCCGGCGAGGCGGAGTTCGTCGTCCTTCCCGGGGAAGCGGGCGAACTCGGCATTTATCCCCGGCACACGCCGCTTATCACCCGCATCAAGCCGGGCTCGGTGCGCATCAAGCTGCCGGACCAGGAAGCCGAGGAACTCATTTTCGTCAACGGCGGGGTGCTCGAAGTGCAGCCCAACGTCATTACCGTGCTGGCCGATACCGCGATCCGCGGCCACGACCTGGACGAGGCAAAGGCCACCGAGGCGCACAAACTGGCGCAGGAAGCGCTGCAGAACCGCACCTCGAAAATGGAATACGCCAAGGCGACAGCGGAACTGGCCGAGGCGGCGGCCCAACTCGCGGCGATCAGGAAGCTGCGCCAGCGCAGATAGCAAGCACGCTGTCTGGACTCCGGAAAGGCGGCCGCGGCCGCCTTTTTCATGACAGCCGTTGACCAGCGGACGGCGCGCGGAATGTTTGAACAGGGCTCACGGACCAAAAGCGGTCTAATATCGGCTTCCCGCAATTATCCGTGCTTGATGTGCCGTGACTGGACTGCTCGAAGCCATCGAATTGGAAACCGGAAGGAATCCGACGACCAGCGTGATCTGGCTGCACGGGCTGGGCGCGGACGGCCATGACTTCGAGGCCATCGTCCCCGAGCTCGACCTGCCCGCTGTTCCCATCCGCTTTGTCTTTCCGCATGCGCCGATGCAGCCGGTCACGATCAACGCAGGCATGGTCATGCGTGCCTGGTACGACGTGACCGACGCCGCGATCCGGCGCGAGGACGAAGTCGGCGTGCGGGCATCGCAAGCGCGGCTCGACGCGTTGATGGCGCGGGAAAGGGAGCGCGGAACCAGCGCGAACCGGCTCCTGCTGGCCGGTTTTTCTCAGGGCGGCGCGATTGCGCTGCACACCGGCTTGCGCCATCGCGAACCCCTGGCCGGGATCATGGCGCTCTCGTGCTACGTGCCCGTCGCGGACAAGCTCGCCGCCGAGGCGCATGCGGCAAACAGGGACGTACCCGTTTTCATGGCGCACGGCACGCTGGATCCGGTCGTAGCGATTTCGCGCGCTTCGGAGTCGCGCGATTTGCTGGAATGCGAGGGCTACACCGTGGAATGGCACGACTACCGCATGCCGCACTCGGTGTGCCCGGAGGAGATTCGCGATATCAGCGCCTGGCTGCGGCGCGTGTTGGCCCCGACCCGCATCCCGGGGTGAGGCCGAGCCGTCGCTTGCATCGACCGGGATGGCGACGCCGGGCGGGACGGCCCTCGCACTTGACCGTTGGAACGCCGTGACTTAAGGTCTGCGCACCGCCTTGCAAACCACAAGAGGAGAAGAAACCATGAAGCCGCGTAAATCCGTTGACCGCCGTCAGTTCACAAAAGCGCTTGCGGCCACAGGGGCTGCTGCTGCGTTGGCGCCCCTTGGTATCGTGGGCATCGTGCGTGCGCAGGCGACCAAACTGAAGGTTGGTGTGCTGCTGCCGCGTTCGGGCACGCAGGCCCTGATCGGCCAGTCCTGCCAGAAGGGTGTGGACCTCGCGCCCGAAGTGATCAAGCGGGTGCTCGGCGTGGACATTGAAGTGATGAATGCCGACACCGAGAGCAACGCCGACACCGCCCGCACGCGCGCCGAACGGCTTATCCAGGAAGGCGCCACCGTGCTGGTGGGCGCTTTCGATTCGGGTCACACCGCGGCGATCGCGCAGGTCGCCGAGCAGCGCGGCATTCCGCATATCATCAACG
>Ga0315281_10007493_pt1 | contig 15355 bp, 13 predicted proteins | sample YL17G07_0_MG_FD_204540 | JGI IMG/M metagenome (GOLD analysis project Ga0315281, IMG submission 204540) | Sediment microbial communities from Yellowstone Lake, YNP, Wyoming, USA - YL17G07_0 | ecosystem: Environmental > Aquatic > Freshwater > Lake > Sediment | place: USA: Wyoming | collected...
GTTCACGTCGGCGTCATTCGCGGAGCGCCTGCTCGACGACCTGTCGATAGTCGTGACGCCTGGCACCGGCTACGGCGCCTGCGGCGAGGGCTACGTCCGCCTCTCCCTCACCCTCCCAGACGCCCGCCTCGAAGAGGCCCTCTCCCGCCTCAGCAGTTGGGGTACGTAATACCGCCTTTGATGGAGCCGCCTACGTAGACATTGGGTAATATCGCGGCGAAATGAGTTCGTAGCCATGGTAAGGGCCGTGCGTAGCTAGAGATGGGAAGACTCTCCGCCAAGCGACGTATTCATCGCCGGTCTTGTCGCCCCCCTATCTTGTCAAGAAGGGAATGGCGGGGGAATGCAAAGGGGGTGAAACCCCCGTTGACTGGGGGTTTGGGGGCTGTGCCCCCAATTCCCCAAAACGCCGCTAGGGCGGGCTGGGTGGGAAGAAACCGCCAATGTTGCCAGCCAGCGGCAGCGACTTGAAGCGCGCAGCGACGCTCCCCATTCCCAGTCTGATTCCCGCTATAATGGAAACAGATAAGCGGCAGAAAAGACCATGCGAATCCCGGCAAGGGGGCCTGAACCATGCTGCGACAACTCCGACTCCCGCTCGCCTCATTCATCATCATCGCCACCACCGCGGCCCTCATCGCTTGCGGAGGCGGCGCTTCTAAGGCAACCCCCACCCCTCGTGCTACGTCCACTCCCAAAGCCGTGGCAACCTCGACTCCCGAGGCCGTTCCTCTGTCGCCGACGAACACGCCCGAAGTCGTCTCTCCCTCGACGCCATCGCCGATTGTCGACCCTTGCACTCTCCTCACGTCGCTCGAAGGACAGCCCCTCGAACCGGGGCCATCGTTCGCCCTTAATGTCAACGTCAAGTGGCAGCTCTGCCTCGGTGGCGTCGCCGCAGGCAACGGCGAGAAATACCTCTTCCGCACTGACGATGCCGAAGCCTCCTGGAAGCTCATAAGCCAGACAACCCTGGGCAATCCAACGCCCCAGCCCGGAGTCGGCGAACTGCCGAACGGGAACGGCGTCGTCCAGATCCTCTTCCTCGACGAAACGCATGGCTGGATGGGTCTGAACAGCCCGGGCCCCAACCTGTGGCGTTCGCAGGATGGGGGCGTGACCTGGACGTCGATCTCGGCCATCCCGCCGGCGGTCCCCGTCACTTCCATCACCTTCACCGATCCCATGCACGGCACGGTCGTCACGCCGGAGGGCAACTGGACGACGAGCGACGGCGGCGTCACATGGACACATTAGCGGCCCTGCCATTTCCCTCTTTGAGATGTCGCGGAGATATGCTCTAATGACTCCATGCGCCCTCCAACCGGCACCCTTCCAGCGACACAGCGCCCTTCGCCGGCCTCCCGAGGGACACGCCTTCTCTCTATCGGTATATTTCGGCCCATGTTGATTGTATTCTTCAGATTCGTTTCGACATCACTCAGATTCAAGAATGCACGAAAAAAAACATTGATATCAATTGGTCAATCAACGCGGCGCCGCCCCCAAACGAATCTACAGACCCGCCGGCCTCGACCCGCTATAATGGAGCCAGCGGAGGCTCACACCGACGACAAGAACCTATCCGACAGCACAGCCCGTCGAACGGGCGTACCTCGTCGCCGTCGAGGTCAAGGGAAAGCCCGCGCCCTTCAGCAGCCAGTCCTCGCTCGATGAGCTCGCCCTCCTCGCCGATACCGCCGGCGCCCGCGTCATCGGCCGCGCCGTCCAGAAGCTGGAGAACCCCCATCCAGCCCACTACGTCGGCAAGGGCAAGCTGGCGGAGATAAAGGCGGATCGCTCCCGGCTCGACTACTCCGTCGTCATCTTCGACGACGAGCTCAGCCCCTCGCAGCAGCGCAACCTGGAAGACGCCCTCGACGTCAAGGTCCTGGACCGCACGGCGCTCATCCTCGACATCTTCGCCAAACGCGCCCGGACCCGTGAAGGCGGCCTCCAGGTGGAGCTGGCGCAGTACCAGTACCTCCTGCCGCGACTCGCCGGCCAGTGGAGCCACCTGGAGCGGCTCGAAGGCGCCATCGGCACGCGCGGCCCCGGCGAGACGCAGCTAGAGACCGACCGCCGCCTCGTCCGCGACCGGATCGCCCGCCTCAAGCGCGAGATCGAGGCCGTCCGGCGGCAGCGAGCGCTCTATCGACGGCGACGAGCGCGGGCGGGAGTGCCGGTCGTGGCGCTCGTCGGCTACACGAACGCCGGCAAGAGCACCCTGATGCGCGCCCTCTCCGGCGCCGACGTCTTCACCGAAGACAAGCTCTTCGCGACCCTGGACCCGCTCACGAGGCGCATCAAGCTGACGGACGGGCGCACCGTCCTCCTCTCGGATACCGTCGGGTTCATCCAGAAGCTGCCGGCGCAGCTCGTCGCGGCGTTCCGCGCGACGCTCGAGGAGCTATCGGCAGCGGACGTGCTAGTGCACGTCGTCGACATCACGCATCCGGACGCGGCGCAGCAGGCGGAGACGGTCCTGGAGACGTTGCGCGACCTCGACCTGTCGGAGAAGCCGGTGATGACGGCGCTCAACAAGGTCGACCTGCTGGCCCGTCACGACGGCGAAGCCATCCACGGGTTGGGGGAGCTACGCGAGCAGAGCGAATCGCTCAGCTACGCCCAACCCGACGCGCTGCTCATCTCGGCGCAGAACGGCTGGGGGCTCGACGAGCTGCGGCAGCGAATAGGGGCGGTGCTCGACGGCGAAATCGCTGTGCCGGCGATGTCGCGCTGGGTAGTAAGCGAGAAGCGGCCGGCGGGATAGCCGTCGGCCAGGAGGAACGAGCGGGGTTAGTCGCCCAGGAGCGTGGTGTAGCCGAGCGCTATGATCTCCTCGGCGTACTCGGAGCGCCAACCGGACTCAGGGATGCGCAGATCGCGCTCGCGAAACCAGCGGTGGTAGGAGAGGTACTCTTCCTCCAGCCGCGTCCGCCAGGCATTCTCCTCGGCGAAGACGTCCGGCGCTACGCCTTCCAGGCGGTCATCCTCGTCATTCGGCTCGATATCGAGGTCGTCCTGCCAGTAGTCCGTCAGGTAGTCGAGGCAGTCTTCCAGGTCCTTGCGACAGTCGTTGATCAGGAGGACCATCATGCCCTCTTCGTCGACCTGGCGCGCTTTGATGTGCAGCTCTTCGGCGCATGACCCGCAGAGTACGACCAGCTTTCGCGCGTCGCATCCTTCTTTGCGGCTGCAGTCCTGGCATCGGGGCGCGTAGTTGGATATAGCGCCCGCGCGCGAATAGCCGACGCAGACGGACGTCTCCAGACGCCCGCAACGCAGGCAGGATATCTTGTGGGACAAGATATCGTCGATCGTCTTGCTCCAGTCGATTTGCATGGCCTCGCAATCCCTGAATTCATGATACTACCGTTACCCAGGGTGTCAACTCGCGCGAATGCGGGCGAAAAGCGTCGCTAGATGCCACTCCTGACCTAAATCTGCGGCCCGCCGGGTCGATAATCTAACTGACGGTGTTGGAGGGTTCTCTTGCTCGAAGATAAACATTCCCTGCAGCGAGATGAGTCCGGCATGCGCCCGGAGCGGTCGCTGGAGCCCGGTCTCAGCGCGAACGCGAGCGACGACTGGCGTGATACGCGCGCCCTGACTCTGCAGAAGATATCGCCTGCGGTCTCCCCCTCTAAGACCACCGACGCCTTGAGCGAGTTAGGCAGATACCTCCTAGTGGCGTCGGCTTTCGTGACGGCAGGGCTGGCGCTGGCGCTCGTCGACGAGAAATGGCATGCGCCGCATGTGGCCGCCGCGGCATCGGTGCTCATGCTCGGAGTCGTCGTGACCAGCGTGGTCGCGATCTACAAAGCAAGAGGGGCCGCCGAAGGCTCCGCGCGAGCGGTCACGCCGTCGATGCGCGACGAGGTCACCAACCTGCCTGACGAAGAGTACTTCCGGCTACGCCTTCGCGACGAGTTCAAGCGAATGCAGCGATACGGCTCCGCGCCGTCACTGGCGGTCTTCGACGTGAACAACCTCGCGTCGGTCAACGAAGCCTACGGCGAAGCAGCCGGAGATGCGGTCCTCAAGCACATTGCGGGGCTGCTTGAGATGACGAAGCGGGCATCCGACGTGGCGGTGCGCCTCGGCGACGACGAATTTGCCCTGATCCTGCTCGAATGCGGCGAGGAGGACGCCATGCGCTTCCTCCGCCGGCTGGAGCGCTACGTTACGCGTAGGCCGGTGACCGTAAACGTCGAAGGCCAGGCGATCACACTCTGGGTCGGCGTCTGCTCGGGAGTCGCTTCGGCGCAGCAGGGCGATACGAACGCCCCCGATCTGCTCGCGCAGGCGCGCCACAGCCTCGCTGCCGCGAAAGAGGAGCGAGACCGCCGCCGCGAGCGCTGGACCAGCGGCGCCGGCTAACACCCGCGTCCGGTCCCCTATCCTTACTGTCTCTCCCAGTCAAACCGTGCCTGGAGCCATTGACGCGACTCAGGATGCTTCGCGTGCTCGATGCGCCGGCAGCTCGATTCCGGGCTCCGTCATCAACGTCAGCAGGGAGTCGACGAAGCCCCGTGCTTCAGCGGCGGAGGACACCGAGAAACGCTGCTGAACGCGAAGTCCGGCATCGAGCGTTAGGAGCAGGTCCATGAGAGACCGTGTGACGCTTTTCGGGTCTTCAGCGCGGGCGAGCGCCGTCTCGAGAAGGCTTCGGCGAGGCGAATTGTAGCGGTCGGCCAGTCGCCGTCGCAGGGCTTCGTTGCGTGCAGCGGCGGCCCACAACTCAGCGGTGAATGCGTCCAGCCAGCCGGTCGAAGTGACATCGCCCTCCTGCTCCAGGACCTGCGCGAGCAGGTCGTTTTTGCCGCGGAAGTGGAAGTAGAAGCCGCCCTTGGAATAGCCGGCCGCCAGGCATATCTCTTCGACGCTCGTATTCTCGAACCCCTTGCGTGAGAATAGGGCCACGGCCGCTCTCATGAGAGCTGCGCGTCCGGCCTGGCCTCGCTGCTGCTTGGAGAGAGTCTTCATTCCTTAGTGTTATCGTCCTCGGAGGCTGTCTGACTCAGTCCCATTAGCCTCCTGAATCTCGGCCCGCAGCCCTCCCGCGCTATTCAGATTCGCCGGGGCTTGACAAGCAGCGATTGCGTGTCATAATACATACCGACGGGTCGGTATGTTGTTGGGGCGAGTAGAGAGGAAGGACCCACACCCGGTATGGCACCCACGAGTGCCAGGCATTGCCAGGAGGCGAACCATGAGAAAGTTCCACTGGGGGTGGTAGGAGGGACACCACAGAGTTTGTCTAGTTAGGTCGGACTCTCTCCCTCCTTGAAACGAGGGTCCGGCGCGATAAGCAGACAGCGATTCGACAGCGCCGACCGTCTCAGCCTCCGGGCGATCCGCACCGGTCCAACCAGACCCGCGGTCGTCTCGGGGCACTTGATTCTCCTCTCTTCCTCGCCTCAGCGAGACCTCTAATCGGCGACCTGCGGCTTCGAGCACGCTAGGCTGCTTGTCTGTCCTTTAGGCCAACGGACCAATCGGGCAGACAACGTAGAAACGCCTCTACCACGTTGGGGTCGAACTGCGTCCCTGAGTTGTTCGTTATCTCCTCGCGCGCTTTGTCGACCGAGAGGGCGCGGCGGTATGGGCGATTCGACGTCATGGCGTCGAACGCGTCCGCAACAGCGAATATGCGTGCGCCAAGCGGCACGTCCTCTCCCTTTAACCCCGCGGGATAGCCCTTACCGTCATAGCGCTCATGATGGGCATAGACTATCTCGGCCGCGGTGGACAGGAACTTCACGTCCTTCAGCATCTCGTATCCGATTGCTGGATGCTTGCGCATCTGCTGCCATTCCTCGGCGGTGAGCGGGCCGGGCTTGTTCAAGATGGCGTCGGATACGCCTATCTTGCCTACGTCATGAAGCAACGATGCCCTTTCGATGTCCAGCCAATTGTCGCTGTTCTCCGTGACCCCGAGGTCCTTCGCCATGTCCATGGTGTAGACGGTCACGCGGCTGGAGTGACCGCCGGTCTCACTATCGCGCGCGTCCAGAGCGGCCGCGAGCGCCTCAAGCGTAGCGTCATACGTCTCCCTGAGCCTCTCAGTCATGGCCAAGATATCCCTGTTGGCCTTCAGAAGCTGGTCGTTCTTACGCTTCAGCATCGCTACGCTACGGGTCGTCTGGTCGACGTATTGCTTCATCGCCAGGCGCATCATGAGGGGCGGCGCGGTGAAAGCGAGCAGCCCGGTGACACCGATCTGCTGGTACGCGATTGCCAAAGCTAGTCCCAAGAAGCCGAAGAGCACGTAGTGTGGAAAGAGCCACTGGAACTTCTCTTTCCAAACTGCCCAGGGAGCTTGCCGCGCCGTTAGTCCGGCGATGGTGGAAATGAAGATGGCTCTCACGCCGTAATTCGCCGCGGCAGCTCCAAGAGCCACGAGAACGACCTTGGCGGAGATGGTGATATCCGAAGCACTCCCGATGAGGGAGAAGAGCACTACGGCCGACGTGACGTCCGCGAGCACCGAATTGCCAACATTGAAGAGGAAGTGGTAAGAGAAGACCTTGCTTGGAACATGAAGGCTGAGAATCGCGAACGGCGTAACAACGGCAACTCCAGCCGGCCCGTAGAGCACGGCTATGGCAAAGAGAAAGACGAAGCTTATCGACATCCATGCTTCACGGTAAGCAGATATGCTCAGGCGCTCGGAGACAACCGCCATCAGCCCTAGCAAAACGAGCCCCACAAGGCCCGTGTGGGGGATTTGAAGGGCATAGAAGACGACTACCGGGACCCCGGCCAAGAAGGTGCAGACCGACAGCATCGCTACCCGTCGCGACAGCGGCGCGGAGGCTAGGGGAGCGGTGCTGCCGCTGTTCTCTGCGACGCGGGTGGCAGGGCCGATGCCGGGACGGACCAGCACCAGCGGCGGCCGTCCGTTCGACCCGCCGTTTTGCTCGCTCGGCTGCTCTATGCTGTCTTGCATGACATAATACCCGCTAGAAACCTCGCGCCTGGCAGTTGAGCATATCGTAGGAACGACAATCTCTCGCGATCGGGCCGTGCGTCTCGCCGGCCACGCGACCGCGGAGCAGATGGCGAACTGAAGCCAAGACGGGCATGAACATGCTTCTCCGGAGTATTATCGGCAGCTTCGCGAGTGCGGATAAGCCTGTAGCGGCGCGAAGGGGCCGTCGAATTCGAATCTTCGCCCTCAGAATCGAACTAAGCCGCCTCCTCCAACTGGGGAAGAAGCTCCCTTCGCAGGAAGCTGATGATACGCTTGTGAAGCTGACACACCCTCGACTCCGACAGCCCGAGAGTGCGTCCTATCTCATGGAACGGCTGGCACTCCTCGTAGCGCAGGTGCAGGATCGCCTTGTCTCGCTCGCAGAGGGCGCTTACCGCGCGCGACAGGTGCGCAATGGCCGCCCGGTGCTCGGCGGCGCGCGCAGGATCGGACAGGGCGTCATCGTCGACAGGGTCCCACGCATGGTTGTTGCCGTAGTTGGGGCGGTCCTCCAGAGAGTATTCTAGAGAGACCAGACGCGAGCTTGCTCGGCCCAGCAAATGGTGGAGTCGTGATAGAGGGATTCCCAGCTTGAACGCGATCTCTTTCTGGGTGGGCCAGCGTCCCAACTGCACCGCCAGCTCCTGCGACGCCTGCTCTATCTGCTTGGCGTTCCTCCTCAGCGAGCGGGGCAGCGGATCCTGCTTTCGTACAGCGTCGAGGATTGAGCCGCGAATGCGCTGGATTGCGAAACTGGCGAACGTGGTGCCGCGGGTGGGGTCGAAGGCGTCCACAGCGTGGATCAGGCCCTCGACGCCGTAGCTGATGGCATCGTCTCGGTCGATGCCCACGGCGCCGGCGCCCTCGCTGGGCATGCGGTTCACTACGAACGCGACCAGCGGCAGGTGGTCGATGATCATTTCGTTCCGGTTCTCTTTCATGGCTGCTCTCCGTTCCCGGAGAGACGGGAGGCTGTCCGAGGCCAAAAGAAGGCCGTCGTCGGCAGCGTCACCGACGACGGCAAGGACCTGGGAAGGGGATTATGCGAGCCGAAGAGCGCCTCTCCTGCGCTGTTTCGGCGGAGCATTCGGCAGCCCAGCTTCCGTAGCTCTCGCTGTAAGCGGAGCCGTAGGTCTGCGGCTTTGCGCCCCTCTCTTTCGAGTGGTTTGCCTTTGTCGGTGCCCGTTCTCTCTCGATGGTTAAGCTGCTCGTCCGCCTTCGGCAGACCGGGACCTTTGAAGTCACCAAAGCAATAACGATGACCGCGCTGAAACATAACGCCCGAAATCGACAAATCAGGGAATTTGGCGCTTGGCGGCCTGCGCGGAGACCTGCTATCGTAGGCGTAAGAGGCGATCTGCAGACGCTTCGGTTAGGTTTCGCCGCGGCGACGTAATGACGCCCCTTCCCGCCGGCACTCAAGGCGGCCCCGCTAACCCTGGACGACCGCTTTGTCAGGGCACTGGCCTGAAACTCTGACCCCGGCAGGTCGACAATCAAGTTGAGGATGTGAACACGTGACACGCCCTACACCGGCAAGGCAGGAACAGCGTCAGCACACCAGGGCTAAGCTGGTCGAGGCGGCGCTGCAGGTACTCGCGGAGCACGGGTACGACCACGCGACCGTCGAAGAGATCTCGCTGGCGGCCGGCCACTCGAAGGGCGCCTATTACTTCCACTTCGATTCCAAGGAAGACATCTTCCTGGAGCTACTCGCGCGATGGATTGACGATCAGACGCGCCGGCTCCGCGCCTTCGAGAGCGCCCAGGGGCCAGCCGCAATCGCCCTAATGGAGACTCTGGAATCGCTCCTCCGCTACGACGACCGTGACCCGCACTGGCGGCTCCTGCTGCCCGAGATATGGGCCCAGTCGCATCGAAACGCGAAGGTACAGGAGATGCTTCGGTCCGCCTACATCCGCTGGATCGAGCTTCTGGAGAGCGTGTTCGAGAAAGCCGATCGCGAAGGCCTGATATCGCTCGCCGTGCGGCCGGACGTCGCGGCGAGCCTCGTGCTTGCCGCCCACGACGGCCTGACGCTGCGGTCTCGACTGAAGGGCCCAGCTGAAGGAGAGCTCCCGGCCTCGCAGATCGTCGGCGCGCTAGTTGCCTTGATAGCGCCTTCGGGGCAGGCGACGAAGCCCGCCGTCCTCCCGACGCTGAGGCGAACCGTGAGGCGGAAGAAGTAGCCGCACGCCATCGACGAGCAACCGCGCGCCGGTGGACTCTGCCCCTCATTCATCCTATATTGAAGCCGTAGCCCGCGAGTCCACACCACAACTGAAGGGACGCACATGCACGGGGAACGGCTTCCCTCACACATCGAAGCCCTGCTCTCGCCCTCGATCTATCCCCATCCTGTCGACCGCGTCGAGCTGATCCAGACGCACATCTCCTACGTCCTTCTCGCCGGCGACTACGCATACAAAATCAAGAAGCCGGTCGACATGGGCTTCCTCGACTACACCACGCTGGAGAAACGCCGTCTCTATTGCCAGGAAGAGGTGCGCCTCAACCGGCGGCTCTGTTCGGAGGCCTATCTCGGCGTCGTCACTGTCAGCGTCCAGGACGGCCGCGTCCTCCTCGACCGCAATGAGGGAGAGGTGGTGGATTACGCCGTCAAGATGAAGCGTTTGCCCGAGGACCGGATGATGGAGCGGCTGCTTCTCCAAGGGGCGGTAACGAGCGAGATGCTTCAGCGCCTGACGGGCAAGCTGGCGGCGTTCCACCGCGACGCGGAGACCGGCGGGTACATCGATTCCTTCGGCAGCATCAAGACAATCGCCGCCAACTGGCGGGAGAATTTCGAGCAGTCGGCACCTTACGTCGGACGCACGCTTTCGCGACGGCAGTGGCAGGCGGTGCACGACTACGTAGAGCGCTTCCTACGCGACGAAGCATGGCTGTTCGAGCAGCGCGTCCGGGAAGGCAGGATACGCGACTGCCACGGCGACCTGCGGACCAACGCCGTCTGCTTTGAGGACGGCATCTGCGTCTTCGATTGCATCGAGTTTAACGAGCGCTTCCGTTACTCCGACGTGGCTTCGGACCTCGCGTTCCTCGCCATGGACGTCGATTTCCGCGGCTACCCGGCGCTCTCCGACGAGATGGTCGGGCTCTACCTGGCGCAATCGCTCGACACTACACTTCCCCTCGTGCTGCACTTCTACAAATGCTATCGCGCCTTCGTGCGTGGCAAGGTGGACGGCTTCCAGATCGACCAGCCGGAGATACCGGCAGAGCAGCGCGAGGCAGCGGCCACCTCAGCCCGCAGCTATTTCGACCTCGCCGGAAGATACGCCTCGCATGCCGCGTCACCGGCCGTCGTGACGATGGTGGGAGTGACCGGCAGTGGCAAGAGCTACCTGGCGCACGCGCTGGCGAGCCGCCTGGGCGCCGTCGTTATCTCTTCCGACGTCACGCGCAAGAGGCTGGCCGGAATCGACCCCGCGCAATCGCAGGTCGAGCCGATCGATCAGGGCATCTACTCGGCGGAGATGACCGAGCGCACGTACGACGAGATGTTGAAACAGGCCGCGCCCTTCCTGGGAAGACGCAAGCCGGTGATATTAGATGCCTCGTATCTTTGCCGTCAGCATCGAGTGGAGGCGCGGGCGTTGGCACAACGAATGGGCGTCCGCTTCCTGGCGGTTGAATGCCTGGCCAGTGAATCGTTGGTCAGGGAGCGCCTGCAGCTACGGCGGAGCGCCGTCTGGAACCCTTCCGACGGCCGCTGGGAGATCTACCAGGCGCAACTGGAGAAGGCTGAACCGCTTTCCGAGCTGGCGGAGGGGGAGCGGCTGACGGTCGAGGGCGGGTCGCCGCTGGCTGAGCAACTGGACCGCGTCGAAGCCTTTCTCGGGGGCTAGTCGCTGTCGAGCGCGCGGTACGCCTCGTCCAGCACCTCAACGACGTGCGCCATCTGCGTCTTCGTCGGACCAAAGCGGCGAAGGCCGGCCTGCAACTGCATCATGCAGCCCGTGTTCGCCGTCGCCAGGATGCCCGCCTCCGTCTCCGCCACGCACTTCATCTTCTCCTCCAACAGCCGCCACGACATCTCCGGCTGCGTCAGGTTGTAGACGCCGCCGCTGCCGCAACAGCGGTCGGCGTGAGGCAATTCGACAAACTCGAGACCCGGAATCGCCTGCAAGATAGCGCGCGGCTGCGCTTTGATCTTCTGAGCGTGGGCAAGGTGGCAGGAGTCCTGGTAGGTGACGCGACCGCGCACGATGCCCATCTCTGCGTTGAACGGCAGCGCGACGAGGTACTCCGTCACGTCCTTGACGAGCGCCGAGAATGTTGCAGCCTTCTCCGCATACTGAGGGTCATCCTTCAACAGCTCGCCGTACTCCTTCATCGTCGAGCCGCACCCGGCCGCGTTCGTGATGACCGCTTCGACGCCGAGGGCGAGAAAGGCGTCGATGTTCTGTCGGGCCAGGCGGCGCGCGGCCTTGAGGTCGCCGGTGTGGACGTGCAGGGCGCCGCAGCAGGTCTGCTTCGAGGGCACGACCACCTCGCAGCCGTTGCGGACAAGGACGCGGACCGTCGCTTCGTGCAGGTTCGGGTAGAGCACCGGCGTCACACAGCCGGCGAGAAGGGCGACGCGATGGGCCGGCGCATCGCCCGACGGCCGCGTTACCTCGACCGGCGCGAGAACGCGATCGGGCAGAGGCGGCAGGAACTGCTCCATCTCGTACAGGTGGCCGGGAAGCAGCTTCAGCAAACGGGTGCTCCGAACAAGCTTCTGGAAGCCGGAGCGCTGGTAGAACCGCAGCAGTCCGGCGACGAAACGCAGTCGCCCGGGATGCGGCAGGAGCAGGTTCGCCAGGGCTGCGCGCAGACGCCAGCCCAGCGGCACGCGACCACCGGCGCCCCGCAGCACCAGGGCACGCCCCCGCTCCATGATGCGACCAAACGCGACGTTCGAGGGACAGGCCGTCTCGCAGGCGCGACACTGCACGCAACGGTCGAGATGGGCAATGAGCCCCGCGGTTGCCGCGACGCGGCCGTCGGCGAGAGCGTTTATCAGGTGCAAGCGGCCTCGCGGCGACTCCGCCTCCATACCCAGCTCGAGATACGTCGGGCAGTCGCAGATGCAGTAGCCACAGTGCACGCAGCGCTGCATGTCCTCGAATGCGGGGGCGTCGATATGGCGGCGAGTTCGCGTGATTGCGGTCATGGCCTACAGGCCTCCGACAAAGCGCCCGGGACTCATCGTCCGGCGGGCGTCGAGAGCGTCTTTCACACGCGTCATGAGGGCGAGGTCGGCCCGGCTGTTCCCCCAGACGTCGATCTGCGGCTTCAGCGAGGTCGCGCACGCTTCGACGACGAGGCCGCCGCCGAGCCTGCCGGCAAGCTCGCCCAGCTCGCGGACCAGCAGCGGGACGCGCTCACCACCGGCCGTCTTGCAGTAGACGGTACCGAGCGCGGGACGGGCATCGACCTGCAGCGGGAGGTCGCGACTTCGCGCCGTCGATTCGGCCGATTCCAGGAACGGCGCCACCTGCGACGGCAGCAGGGCGGCCCGCAATGTGACGCCGTCGTCGCCGGCGACCTGGAGGCCGAAGCCGCGCACGCCCTGCCAGACGGTCTCGGCCTGCGCCGGCGCCAACGATGCCATCGCTGCCCCTTCGCCGGTGCAGATGCCGGCCATCTCCCTCAGCGTCCGCTCGACGGCAGTGCGATTGCCGGCGATGGCGACGAGAAGGCACCACAGGTTGCCCTTCGCGTGGTCGACGAGGACGGCGTTAGCCGCGTCCGCGCTCAGCAGGTCGAGCGACTCGACGCGCAGGTTTCGCGCGTGCAGCGCCATGGCGGCCCGAACGGCGACGGCAGATGACTTGAAGAAGGCGACGGCGGTCGCGCGAGACGCCGGCAGGGGCACCACCTTGAAGGCCGCCTCGACGATGACGCCGAGCGTCCCGAAGGAGCCCGTGAATAGCTTGCCCATATCGTAGCCGGCGACGTTCTTGACGACGCGCCCGCCGGACTTGATGACGCTCCCATCGGGGAGGGCGACTTTCATGCCGAGGAGCCAGTCGCGGGGCCAGCCGTGGGCGTGACGCCAGGGCCCGCCGGCGTTCGATGCCAGGATGCCACCGATCGTCGCGCGCTCCGGCAGCGGCGGGTCGAGCGGCAGGTACTGGCCTCGATGCGCCAGGTGCTCTTGCAGCTCCGACAGCCGCGCGCCGGCCTGCACCACCACCGTCAGGTCCTCCGCCACGTGCTCGACGATTCGGTTCTGCCGCGTCACGTCGAGGGCGACGTCGTAGCGCCGCGGGATGCGGCCGGTCGTCATGCCGGTGCCGCTGCCCCAGGGAATGACCGCCCCATCGCAGCTTGCGGCCGCCGCCAGGACCTCCGAAGTCTCTTCTGCGTCCGCCGGCGACACCGCTATCTGCGGCAGCAGGCCGTCGACGGCGTAGTCCGGCAGACGGCGGCGCGGCACGATGCTCGCGCGGGAGGCCGCCGCCCTTATGCTCGCCTTGAGTGTGCCGTTCTCTCTCATGCCGGCACCGCCACCGCTTCCTTGGGGAACAGTTTCCCCGGGTTGAACGTCTCGACGGCGCCGAAGGCCGCGCGCACCCGCTGCATGGCCGCGATGTCGGCGTCGTTGAACATGAGACGCAGATGCTCACGCTTTTCGAGGCCGACGCCGTGCTCGCCGGTGATGCTGCCGCCGGCATCGACGCAGGCCTGCAGGATCTCGCCCGCAGCGGCGACGACGCGGTCGACGACGCCAGGCTGCGAGGCGTCGAAGACGAAGTTGGGATGCAGGTTGCCGTCGCCGGCGTGGAAGGCCGCGACGTGCAGCAGGTCGTACTTCTTCGCAATCTCCGATACCTTGCGCAAGAGCTGCGGCAGCATCGTGCGTGGACAAACGCCGTCGATGACGTAGGAGTTGGGCGCGATGCGTCCCACCATGCCCGCGGCGCCGCGTCGGGCGGTCCAGATCGCCTCGCGCTCAGCGTCGTCCTTCGCGACGTTGATGCTGACGGCGCGGTTGGCTTCGATTATCTCGCGCACGGCCGGGCCGAGCTCCGCAACGTCCTCGCGCAGACCCTCGACCTCGACGATCATGCTCGCCGTGACTTCCGGCTCAGCGCCGCCCGACAGCATGCGCGCTATCGCTTCGAACTGGGTGAGCTCCATGCATTGCGGCACGATGCCGGAAGCGATCATCTGGGAGACGGCGCCGGCAGCGTGCTCGACAGCCCCGAACTGGGCGACGAGAGTGTAGCCGGTCTCCGGCACGGGCAGCAGCCGCACGATGACCTTCGTGACGGCGCAGAGCGTGCCCTCCGAGCCGACGATAACGCCCGTGAGGTCGTAGCCCGGCACGTCCCGCATGCGGCCGCCGACTTCGATGACGCTGCCGTCGGCGAGGACAGCTTCCAGGCCGAGGACGTGGTTCGTGGTGACGCCGTAGGCCAGGCAGTGCGGCCCGCCGGCGTTCTCCGCCACGTTGCCGCCGATGGTGCAGCTCTTGTAGCTCGCCGGGTCCGGCGCGTAGAAGAGGCCGTGCTCGCGGGCGGCGCGGTCGATCTCGTAGTTGATGACGCCGGCTTCGACGACGGCGATGCGATTGACGGGGTCCAGCTCCAGGATGTGGTTCATACGGGTCAGGACGAGCGATATTCCGCCCTCAGAGGGCACACAGCCGCCGCTAAGGCCCGTTCCCGAGCCGCGCGGTACGATGGGTATCCCCCGCTCGTGGGCGAGGCGTACGACGGCCGAGACTTCCTGCGTCGTCGCGGGCAGGACGACGGCGTCCGGCACGCCGCGCTCGATAGTCGCGTCGTACTCGAAGACGATGAGGTCTTCCGGCGCGTAGAGGACGTTGGGTCCGCCGGCGATGCGCTGGAGGTCTTTGATAACGGATTCGGGAAGCATCGACACCAGTTTAGCGTGCGATGGCGTGTAGGGCGAGCACAGGGGCTCGCCCCTACGGGCTCGAGCGCGTCGTCGGCGTCCTACGCGGGAGAGGTCTCGGCGGGTATCTCCAGCAGGCGCGCCTGCACCCTCTCGCTGCCGCGTGCCCATCGTCGGGCAAGATGCCCGACCTACGCGGGAGAGGTCTCGACGGGGATCTCCATCCCACAATGAGGGCAGTAGCGCGCGCCCTTGGGGGGCAGCGGGTTGCCGCAGCCTGGACACTGGGTGGAGAGTCGGGCGCCGCACTGGGCGCAGTACTGGTAGTGAGCGGGGGCCTCGGTCTGGCAGGCCTGGCACTCCTGGACGAACTGCCGGAAGGCGTCGAGGCGGCGTCGGACGCGCTCTTCGAGGGGCTCCTCGGGTGTTTCCTGTTTCATGATGGCTCTCCGGGCAGGCGGTCGCCTGCACCATTCGCTGCCGCGTGCCCACTTCTATTGTAGG
>Ga0315281_10007494_pt1 | contig 15355 bp, 10 predicted proteins | sample YL17G07_0_MG_FD_204540 | JGI IMG/M metagenome (GOLD analysis project Ga0315281, IMG submission 204540) | Sediment microbial communities from Yellowstone Lake, YNP, Wyoming, USA - YL17G07_0 | ecosystem: Environmental > Aquatic > Freshwater > Lake > Sediment | place: USA: Wyoming | collected...
CCGCAGGTAGAAGAGCCGATAGACACGGTCAACCCGCTGCTGGCGCAGGACAAGAGATTGCGTGACCAGATGGTTGGGGTGATGGCGGAAGCCCGCAATATCCTCAAGAAGGCACAGAACACCGCGCAGGCGAATGGCAAGACCGATGAGGCGCAGTGGGTAAAGAAATCCGTGGACGGGCTGGATGCGCTGGCGCGGAAGGTCGAGACCGCGGCATACGGCGACGCCGCGCTCTTCAGGGCCGGCAGAATCTCCGACCAGGAGCTGCTCATCCTGGAGGAATTCGAGCGCAAGATGAAAGCAATGGTGCCGAGCGTCAAGGTGGAGGCCGAGGCCGCGGAAAAGGCGGTCGCGAAGGGCGACTTCATAATCATGCTGGACCGGCTGCACGACCTGGACAATTGCGTCATGGACCTAAGCAACCGCTTTTCGGAGCGCGACCACTACCTTCGCGAAGCGAGATAGAACAAGAGGAAGTCGAACGTCTTGAAGCGTCGCGCGGCACTTAGGCGCTGCTGCAAGACCACTACGCCGGGGTCAGACAACGAATCGAAGCGATTCAAGGGGTCAGACCCTATTCTACCTTTTACGCGAATTTTCTGAGGAGCGGTAAATAGGGTCTGACCCGGTTGTCTGACCCGTCGCGCGGCACTTGGAGTGCGGTGCGGCGCTTCGCAAATGATTCTGGAGAACGCCGTATGCCGAATTGCTCTGCGATCTCCGTGGTCTCCCTGGTCATGAAAATATAACTTCATTATCAATGTACGGAGGCATGACAATGGGTTTTTTCTCAACTACTTGTCCGGATTGCGGCGAGAAAAACAAGAGGGGGGTGAAGTTCTGCCAGCGCTGCGGCGCTGATTCCCAGGCGGGGTGGCACATCTGCTCCCACTGCTGGACCATCAATAAGGCGTCGGCCACGTTCTGCCGCAAGTGCGGCGCGGGGATTGAAAGCAAGGCGGCGCACGTCCCCGTGGCGCAGGTCTGGAACCGCGACCCCGGCGACTTCGCCCGCCGATTCGAACTCCCGGATCTCCGCGGAGCCTTTAAGAGCGGCTTCTACGTCGAAACCGGCACCCGCGCGCTTCTGCTCGTTGATGGCAGGTACGTCCAGTCCCTGCCCGCCGGGCTTTACACCCCGGAGTCGCCAAGCCGCGAGAAGATTCTCTGGGACAATTTTCCCAGGCACGCCACCGTGGTGGCCGTTGACGCAGGCGACGCCGAACTGTACGTGACCTTCCCGGAGCTGTTTGCGAAGGACAAGGTGACGGTTCAGGCGACCGTCCGGGTCATCGTGCGCATTTCCGACGAGGCGGCGTTTTTCGTCAATGAGATGAAGGACCGCGAGGTTTATACGGTCCATGACCTGGCCGCCGTACTCTATGATGAATTGCGCGATGGAATGGCCGAGATGGCGGGGAAATACGACGCCGGCGCGCTTACCGGCAACCTCAACATGAAAGACGAGTTTGGGACTTCGCTGGAACTCCACCTTTCTCACACCCTCTCTCGCGCGGGATTGTCGCTCGTCCAGGTTCGGTCAATCGCCTTCGTCCACGCGGAGCAGGAGTTGGACAGGGAGAGAGGGAAACTGTCCACATACAAAAAGCGCGTGGCGTTGTGGGATGAACTGCGCAAGGCCGCCAGCAGCGACAAGATGAACAAGGTTACGACCGAGGAGCAGTTCGCGGCATTCCTCCGCGGGGTGGACAAGGAGCGGCTGCTCCGCACTGAGGAAATGGAAGAGTTGCAGCGCGGCTTCGCGGAGCGCAAGGCCGACCACAACCTCGCCCGCGATTTCCTCATCGAGAAACTCAAGATCGAGCACGACCTCGAAATGCGCCACATCGCACTGATAAAAGAAGGCGAGATGGACCTGATGCGGATTGACAACGAGATTGAGGCCGAGCGCAGGAAGAAAACCGCCGACATGAAATTATGGGTGGCGGATAAGGAGGAGAAGCTCCGCCTTGTGGGCGTGCTGGTGGACCTCAAGCACAAGAAGGAGATGCTGCGCATCGAGCGCGCGAAGGAACTTTCAAAGGTGAGCGCCGAAGTACTGATGACGATGACCGACACGGAGAAGGCGAAACTCATCAAGGACCTGACGCGGACGCGGCTGCTAAAGGACCTCTCCGAGCAGCAGGTCCTGGCCATGGGCGCGGCGGAGAACCCTGATTCGCAGCTTGCCGTCGCCTTCGCGGAAAAATTCAAGGCAATGGAGGACGGCAAGATGGCGGGCGCGCAGAAAGAAATGTACGAGACGTTCTTCAAACGGCTTGCTGATTTGCAGAAAGAGGCGATGGAGATGATGCGGGATGTGGCGAAGGCCGGCGCGGAGACCGGCAAGCCCAACGTGGTCTATCCGCCGGGCGGAAGCAAATAGGGCGGCGCGCCGCGGCCGAGGGATAAGACGCCGAGAAAGAGCGGCGCGACGGGAGGGGGCTGACGTCAAAAGACGAGACCTTCGGCTTGTTGCATTGTCGGTGATTTGCCGATAGAAGAAGGATTCGAGCGTTTTTTGTGAGGAGGCGCGAATGAGAGTATTGGCGGTTTTGGCGGCGATGTCCGCCCTTTTCCTTGGCGGGTGCGCCACGATAATCGACGGGACAAAGGAATCCGTCACGGTCATCACCAATCCGCCGGGCGCGACGGTGCGTTGCGACGGATTCGAAGGGAAGACGCCGGCAACGTTCGAGGTGAAGCGCGGCGGCAAACACGCGATTACCATTTCCAAGGAAGGGTATGAGACCCAGACCATCACGCTGAACAAGACGTTCAACCCCACGGCGCTGACCAACATTTTTTTGTTGTGGTTTTGGCCCATCGGGATCGTGGTTGATCTCATAGACGGGGCGTTGTACAAGCAGGAACCCGGGCTAATCAACGTGACGCTCAGTACAAAGGCGGCTGACGCCGGAGGGCCTGGGAAGACAAACCGGATTGTTTCGCGTGATTTCCGACGGATTGCGCCCCGGACGCCCGAAGGCTGAAGCATGTTCAGTCCGTGAACGAAGGAAAAGGGGAAATTGAGAGCGGGGCAATTGATGATGTGCGGCTGGAAAGCCGTTCCCTGCAACATGGCGGGATTTGAAGGTGGAGCAAAGATGAGGTGTTCAAGATGCAATCACGAGAACGATGACGGGGCGATGTTCTGCGATGAATGCGGCGCGCAGTTTGTCGCGGACGCTCCATCGCCGGGCCTCGCCGTGCCGGCGGACACGCGCTTTTGCGAGGAGTGCCACGCCATCGTTGTCGGCGCATTCTGCCAGAAATGCGGCCATGCCGCAGGCGGCGCCACTCCCGCATCCGGGAGCATTTCAAGCGGTGAGGAGGCGGGGGCAGACGACGATGTCCGCGAATCTCCCGCATCCTTTGCGCATGAAGACGCCGCGTTGCCGCCCCGCGAATGGGAAGGGGAGAAGCGCACGCCCCCGTGCGAGTCATGGGCCCACATCCACGCGGAGGAGGAAGGCAAACTCGGCGAGGGCGACCTGCACGATGTCTGTGTCGAGATTCTGACGCATGACGAATGGTGGGCGGGCGAAGACTGCTACCTGAGTTTCCGGTTAACGAACCTGACGCGCAAGGCTTTCACGGCGACGGTCTCGGCGGAGGTGGAACGCGCGGAAGCGCTTGGCAAGACAAAGGCCACGCATCACATCACGCCGCTTGAGGAAAACGTGATGTTCCGAATTGGTTTCGTGGCGGAACGGGCGGGGCAGAAGAAGGTCAACAATCTGCGCCTGACCTTGAAGGCGAAAGACGCCCCCGATGGCTCCAAGTGCTACCGGGTACCCGATGACAGCATCGTGATACGAGTACAGAGTAAAGACAGCGGCGCCTCCCCAAGTTTGGAGATAAACTCTCCCGTGATAATAAAGCCGGAGGAATGCGTTATTGACAAGATGGACATACATGTCGGCGGTCAGAGACAACAGCAAGGAAAGGATCCGGGGGACTGGCAGGCAATACGGCTGATATTCGACGCGGAGGAGACGCAAAAAGAGATAGATGGAATACGGGGGAAGGGCGAGCCGGAATTCGTGGAACAACCGCCGCGCATCGGCCTGCAGGAAGCGAAACTGGTGTTCGACGACGGGATGTGCGTACGCAAGTTCTTCCTTTTTGCGAAGCAATCCATTTACTTCGGCAAGAACCCCCAGGCCACGGACGGGAGCAAGAACGAGGTGGCGTGGCGCGTCTTCGCCGACCAAACGACGGACAGAGACAAGACCAACAAGATAAGCCGCCGTCACGGCGCGTTGTACCTGCGCCAGGACGGGGTGGAGTACGAGGACTTCAGCGCGCACGGGACCTTCATCGAGGACAAGAAGGTGTGCAAAGGGCGCGAGCCGTTGCCGGAAATGTGCACGCTGAACCCCGCCGGGGTCCTACGGATGGAGGTCCGCACGTTCCACGCGAAATCCAGCGAGAGGCTGGTCATCAAGAGGAACTACGCCATGCTTCCCCACGAATCACATCGCGCGGCGCGCTGCATCGGCATGGAGAATGCCGGCGAGGTTGACGCAGTGCGGCTGAGACGCAAGGACGACGCGCACCACGAGTACATCGTGCTCGCGCGACAGGCGCTCGTGGGGAGCAACGAGGGAGACCCGATCCGGATCGAGGGCGAGGGGGTTGAGGAAATCCACGCCAAGATCCTTTACTACAACGGCGAGTTCCTGATCCGTGGCGAAACGCACAGTTCACCCACGGCAGTCAACGGCCAGATTCTCGAGCCGGAGCAGTACTGCCCGCTGGCGCCGGGCAAGATCATAGCCCTGGGCAAGACTGAAATACGTTTCGAGGAAATAAAGCCGGAGGATTTCAAACAGGCGTAGCATGGAAAGACTTGTGATCGGCGACATGCTGGGCAACTACAAAATAATCCGGGAGTTGGGTTCCGGCGGCATGGGGACGGTCTATCTCGCCCAGCACAGCCGCCTGGAAAGCCGCCTCGTCGCTATCAAAGTGTTACCGGAGAGTTTCTCACAGCACCCCGAACGCATTTCCCTCTTCGACAAGGAAGCCAAAACACTTGAGGGACTGGACCACCCCAACATCGTCAGAATAAAAGACTATGGCGTCGAAAAGGGCCGCTGTTACCTGGTGATGGAGCACGTCGAAGGGGGCACGCTGGCGGAGGTCATCAAAGAACATAAGAGCGGAATGCCGCTGGACCAGGCCCTTTTCTTCTTTACGCGGATCTGCGACGCCGTTTCCTACAGTCATTCCAAAGGGGTCCTTCACCGCGACATCAAGCCGGCCAATATCCTGCTTGCTGGGCCGCTTCAGGCGGGACAGCCGTTGCCGGAGGTGAAGATCGCCGACTTTGGCATCGCCAAGATACTAGGGGAAACATGGCTGGATTCGGTAACAATGACGCCTACAAGTCCCGGCGCTGAAGCCGCCCGCGAAGATGCTCTCCGTGTAACACTGACGCCCACGTTGGCCGCGGGTGAGGCCGGTCCCAGGCGGGACAGGGCAACGCCTGGAACTTATGGTTACATGTCGCCGGAACAAATGCAGCGCGGCACGGAGATGGATGAACGGACCGATGTGTATTCGCTGGGCGCGCTCCTGTTCGAAATGCTGACCGGCAGTTTGCCGCTGCATTCGGAGGACGCCTCGCGGATAAATCCGCGCGTTCCCAAGTACCTTGACCATGTGCTGCGCAAGGCGCGCGCCCGCAAGGAAAACCGGTACAAGAATGTTGAGCAGTTTCGCAAGGCGGTCTTATGGCGGCAAGAGCATCCGCATCGTCGCCGTGCCATTGTGGCAATGCTCTGCATTATCCTGATAAGCGCCGGTGCGGCGGCATGGCTTTTGCTGCGGTCCAAAGGCTCTGAATCGAGTGGCGTAAGTCGCCCCGTACGACCTTCAGTGCATGCAAGCAATACCGCGACTGAGCCAGCGAAACCGCCTGTGGTTGTAAAGCCTGACGGCGTCCCGCAGATTCCACCGGTGATAGAATACGAAGGAAGTGGCGATGGCAAGACGCAGGATCAGGCAATCCAGGCCGCCAAGTTGAACGCCATCCAGAACGCAGTCTTGAACTACGGGCGCGGCAAGGTTTCCGAACCGGCCGGGAAGTGGCTGGAGCGAGGAGTGCTGATTTGCATGCCCGAAAGGTATCTCACGGACGAAAAGAGCGACACCATCAAAGTCACAGCCGACGGCGCCGGGTTTCATGCATTGGGGAAAATAACCTTGAGTACTTCGTCGCTTGACAAAGACCTCGCCGCGTTAGACAAACTGGCTGCCGATCCCAACTGGCCGTATGTGGAAGTCTGTATCGTGCCCCATGCCGATAATAGCGACCTGAGTGCAGCGCTGGACAGTTGGCTGAAGGATAAAATGGTGGCGGCAATTATGCAGGAATCACAGCAGGACAAGGACAAGATAAGATTCTCGGTGCTGAATGACAATTCCGGGAAGAAAGCCGCGCTGACCCTGACGCTCGAATATAGAGCCACATGGAGGCAGGCGCCTGGTCCAGACCACTTGGGACCGTTGTACAATTACACCTTTGAGGTAACGCAAATAACGGAAACGACCTCATCCGGCAAAAATCCGGTTCCGATTGTAAAGGACTTCGGGGAGATGAAAGACCTTCCCCTTACCACCACGCCCGAGAAGGCCGCAGGACACATCAAAGAAAAGTTCATCGACTATTTCAGCATGAAACGAGGCGCGCTCAAGGGGGCCATAACTGCGCAAATTATCCAAGCCGCAACGGAGCAGGTAATCGCCAGCGCGGATGGAAAATGACTTACGGGGAGCGGCTTCCGGCACACAACAACGCTATTTTTCGGGTTTGTGACCGACCTGTATGATCTTCACGTCTCCACCGATGATATAATCGATTTTCTCCTCCTTTATCTCACTGGGCAAATCCGGTTTTTTAACCAAATCGCTCATGCGGAGATTCTTTTCCTTTGTCAACTCTTCAACATGCTCCCGGGAAATGACGTTTACACCGCGCTTAAGCAGCGCATCCTGTAACCATCCCGCAAGGAGCCTCCCATAACCGTATGTTTCCGCGTCGGTGTCCAGGGACGGAAGCACGGCGACATTGCGGCCCTTGAGCCCCTTTGATACCAGCGCATCCGCAATCTCATTCACCTGCTTCGCCAACGTATCAAGAAAACTGACAACATCGCCGTCTTCTATCGGGCGCAGAACCCCCGTGTCGAAAAGATTCTTGGCGCGCACGTCAAAGACCTTGATCGTGCCAGCGGCACCCAAAAGGGTTTCGCGTCCCGACGCCCGGTCAGTCATCTCTATGGCGAACCGCCAGGTATCGTTGGAATACTTGATCTTGTGCGCCAATGCGGCCACCGACTCGTAGCACGCCCGGTAAACCGCCGCGGGCGTGGTTGTCCCGTCGAAGGCGCTCTGGGCGTGGTATTCGCCGCCGCCAAATTCAATCTTCCTTTCGCCGTTTGGACCCTGGTGAATAAGTTCGTACTTGATGATCATTTTGAATTCGCAGGCATCGTTTGCGGCGGCAGGGCCGGAGCTCTGCAGCACGCACGTATCGGCGGTGATCTCAAGGACCAGACGTTCGCCGGTGAGCTTTTCCGGGTGGACGAAACCCTTGTATGCCATTTCTTCCGTGGCGGCGGTGATAATTCTTCCGTAAGGGTAATGGTACGCCTTGCAGCCCAGCGGGAGAAAACTGTTAATCAAAGCCGCCAGCCCCTGGCTTTGCATGGGCATCCATTCCGCGCCGCTGTAGTGAACCACCAGCGGCACGGCGTATGGGTCCAATCCGATGTTGGCCGGCGGGGCAATCCTGTTCTCAGTCAGATGCACTTGCTCCCGCTGGCATCCGGCGGCAAGACAAAGCCCCATGACTAGACAGGACCACAAGCCCAGCAGGGCAGTGTTTCGTTTCGCGATCATTCACGTGTTCCTTAAAAAATGCGCCCGCGGCGTTTCCGCCGATCGATTTATTTCCGTCCTTCGCGCGTCCGGCGCGGGAGGGCGCGTTGCGCGCGCCCTCCCGCTTCCGAGACAATGGATGTGTCAGGGTTTGATCTTTATTGCCTTGCCCATCACATGTGTACGCACTATTACAATCGGGCCAAGGTTGTATACTACGTTGTCCATGCAAACATCGATGAGGCCGTCCGCCTTTGCATCCGCCTTCGCGCGCGCAATGGCATTTTCCGTCATCTTGAGTTCCGAGAAGGGAATGCCGAGGATCATTATGCCCCACGCACTGCCGTCCGCCTTTCCAATGACCGTGTAGCTCTTGCCGTCGAGCGGCGTTGTGGAATCGGTCATGCCGGCGCCGGTTGCCATGCACCCGGTCGCCATCAACACCAAAACGCAGGCTCCTAATCCTACTATTGCGAATCTCATTGCGTACTCCTTACACTTGAAAAGTTGCGGGTAAAAAATTAAAGCATCACGCGGACCAATTGGCGGCCATCACCTCCTCTCTCTGAAAGAGTGTTCCATACAGATGTGAATGCGGAATTTGGAATGTGCGCGAATTTCGGCGACGGGTTCTTGACACGCGGGTGCTCCCCGGGATGGGATAGGAATTGACGAGGATGGCCTGTATTTGACGCGCGCAACCATCCCTTCCATTCCTCTGTCTTTTTCTGTTGAACTGATCCGCTCCACACAAAACCCCTTTAGGCGACTGCCACACCATACTCCAAGAACATGTTTCATCCTCATATATATTCTATGTGGCCGCGAAACCATTGTCAACCTGTTTTGCTCCTGAGTCATCCCCAGTGTGAGCGGACTTGTAGCTGCGTCCCGACATTCCTCATTTTGTATGCGCAATGAAAGGTCGGGACTGCGCCACATCACAACTGTAGCCGCGCAGATTGCCAGTCTTAGGCTGGTTTACTGCGCTTCCTTTTCTATAAGGATGCTGAGCAATCTCAGCAGCTACGATACGCATGTGGCAAAGTAAACTTTGCCGCTACAACAACAACGGCAGGGCAAGCCCGCCAGAGGCGGATAAACCCTGCAGATATATAACGTGGCTAAGCAAGCCCGGCTGTGACGGGCTTGCCTTTAGTGGCGTGGTCTTCTGAACGGGGAGCAAGGGGAATTCCGGGATTCTTGCATGCTCCTGCGGTTTCGTTTTGGGTTGACAAGAGCGCCGCGCACGCTATAATATGCACGAAAAGGCAACATACTTCGTAGTCTCCAACATTCCACAGGGAGGGGATATCATGCAACACGAAATTGGGACCGCCGCCGGAAAAGTTTTCCGTTTCCTTGAGAAAAACAGGGGGACGGCGTTGCCGGTGTCGAGAATCAGGACGGGTGCGGATGTAAAAGGCCCGCTGTTCGAACAGGCAATCGGGTGGCTGGCGCGCGAGGAGAAACTGAGCTTCGAGCGCAAGCGCAACGGCGTGCTTATTTCACTCAAGTAGCCGTCGGCCCTGACAAAGAGGATTTAAAGGCCGCCGCATCAGGATCCGTCGATGCGCGTGTAAAGTATCGCTGTGCAGATGGCCTCCCCTGTTTCAAGTTTATTTCACAAGGGGCAACCTATCGATGTGCGGCTTTATCGGGATTTTGGGCGTCGAGGGCGGGAATGTCGTCCGCCAGATTTATGACGGCCTGCTTGCCATACAGCACCGGGGCCAGGACGCGGCGGGCATTTTGACTTTTGACGGCAGCCGGTTCCACCTTGTGAAGGGCGCGGGCCTGGTGCGGGACATTTTCAACGAGACGAACACCGCGGCGCTGAAGGGGGACGTGGGGCTGGGGCATGTCCGGTATCCGACCATCGGCGCGGGGACCGAGGAGGACGCGCAGCCTTTCTTCATGACCGCGCCTTACGGCGTGGCGATGGCCCACAACGGGAACGTCATCAATTATGCCGCTCTGAAGGAAGACCTTCATAAACGGGACCACCACCATCTGAATTCCTGCTGTGATGTCGAGATAATCCTTAATGTTTTCGCGCGCGAATTGCGGAAGACCGGGGCGGATGTCATTACGCCCGATGTTGTCTACCGCGCGGTGCAGTCGGTTTTCGACCGCGTGGAGGGGAGTTATTCCGCGGTTGCTTATGTGATAGGCGGGGGGCTGGTGGCGTTCCGCGACCCGCACGGCATCAAGCCCATCATCATGGGCGAGCGGCGGGTGGGCGACCAGGTCGCTTACTGCGTGGCGTCTGAAAGCGTCGTGCTGGACATGCTGGACTTCCACCATACATACAACATCGAGCCGGGCGAGGTGGTGTTCATCGATTGTAACCGGCAGGTGCACCGGAAGCGGCTGGTGGAGCGCGAGCACAGGCCGTGCATATTCGAGTGGATTTACTTCGCGCGGCCGGATTCGTTCATCGACAAGATAAGCGTTTACAAGACGCGGCTGCGGCTGGGTGAGCACCTGGGAGAAAGGTGGCTGGCGGCCGGCGCGCCGAAGCCCGACGTTGTAATCCCGGTGCCGGAGAGTGCGCGGCCCGCGGCCATCGCGATGGCGAAAAAACTGGACGTGCCCTACCGCGAGGGGTTGGTCAAGAACCGCTACATCGGCAGAACCTTCATCATGCCCGGCCAGGTTAACCGAAGACTATTCGTCCGCCAGAAACTCAACGCCATTAAACTGGAATTCCAGGACAAGGACGTGCTGCTGGTGGACGATTCGATCGTTCGCGGCAACACGGTGAAGGAACTAATCGAGATCGCGCGGCAGGCCGGAGCGAGAAATGTGTATTTCGCATCGTACTCGGCGCCGCTGTCGTATCCGTGCTTCTACGGGATAGACATGATGACGCGCGGCGAGTTCATCGCGCGCAACCGTGCCGTGGAGAGCATCCGCCAACTCATCGGCGCGGACTACCTCCTGTACCAGGAAGTGGAAGACATGATCCGGGCGACGAGGGAAGGCAACCCCGACCTGCAGCAGTTCTGCACCGCATGCTTCACCGGCGAATATCCCACCGGCCCGCTGCCTGAGGCGCTGCTGGAGGCCATCGAGAAGGAGCGCATGATCATCCAGCAGGAGTTCGCCTTCGAGCCGAGAAGGGTTCCGGACGACCACACCCTCAGTCTTAAGGAACCATCCCGATGAGGAATCGGCCGGCGGTCCCGGCACCGAAAATGACGACCTGCCCTCCGGGCAGGTCTTTTTTTTAATATTTCGCGCAACAGAACGGCGGTTGTGCCGTCTTGTATTATTAGAGACCCCGGCATGGTTTAACCCATATCTGGAATTGTCGGATGGCGTTGAGCGACGCGGAAAACATCAAGAGATGCAGAGAAGGCAGCACCGAAGCCTTCGCTGACATGGTCAAGCAATACATGCGCCTTGTCTATGTGGTTGCGTACGGCTATGTCAAAGACGAGCATCTTGCGAACGACATGGCACAGGAGTCGTTCCTGAAGGCTTTCCGCTCTTTGGATAAACTGCGCAAACCGGAACAGTTCAGCGCGTGGCTGATGGGGATCGTGAAGTCGGTGTGCATAGACCGGATACGCAAGGAAAAAGGCCGCGGCGACGCCGTCAGGAAGAATCCCAGGCCGGCAGAGGTCTCTCTGGAATCAATCCTCGAAGGATATGGTTCGATTTCCGCGTCGCCGGAAGGAGATATTGCTGCGGCGGGGTCGCGGCCCTCGGATTTCAACGCCACGGATAATGCAACCCCTCTGTCGGACCTGAACACCCACGCGCTGCGTCAGGTTATGCTCGAAAAAATGAACGAACTGCCCGACGAATACAGGCAACTGCTCCTATTGAAACATATCAGGGGCGTTTCGTACGAGAATATACAGAAGAGTCTGAGGATGTCCTACGCGTCGGTTGTGACGAAACTGTTCCGCGCGCGGCAGGCGCTCAAGGATAAACTGGAGCCGGTTCTGAAACACTTTGTGTAACGGGGGTGCCATGAAAGTGCCCGAAATGGATTTACTGCTTTCCAAATACCTGGACCACGAGGCCACGGAGGCCGAGGGGCGCGCCGTCGAGGAACGCCTCCGGACCGACCCGGCCTGCGCGCTGCAGTTCGAGCAGATGAAGGCGCTGGGGATGGTCCTCGATATGGCGGTGGAGATGCTGAAGCCCGAGGAAAGCCTGCTTGCGAACATCATGGGCCGGATCACCGCAGAGGCGGCAGTGCGCCGCAAGTCTTCCATCACCATTCCGACGCCCTCGCGCATCCTCGAAATACCGGCGAAGCAGAGACTGCTCTCCGCGAGATGGCTGCGCGCGGCAATAGCGGCCGCGGCGGTCGTGGCGCTTGTGGTGGGCGTGGTCATGATAGCGTTCGGGCCTTCCGAGAAACCGCAATCCATCACGGTGGCCGCGAAGCAGGCTTTGGGCGATGTGCAGGTTGTCAGCGCAAAGTCCAAGGCAGCGCGCCCCTTCGGTAAGAGCGAGGCGCTTTTCGCCGGCGACACAATCAAGGTGGGCGGCGGCAAGGTTGACATGGAAACAGAGAACTGGAACTGCAGGCTGAATAACAATACTTCTCTTACATACCTCGAAACGAAGGACGGCAGTCTGGTGCTGGATATGAAGGAGGGGGAGATCTGGGTCAACAACACGTCGCCCGCCCCGGCCAACAGGCTGCAGGTGAAAACATCGTTCGGCACAATCCTGGCGTCGGATGCGACATTCGATGTGAAGGTCGAGAAAGTGAAACTGCCAGTGCTGGTAAGCAACAAGGGTGAGAGTGAGGGCCTTGCCGTTGGTGAAGGATTCTGGAGCGACGCAGGGGCATGCGTGATGGCGGCGCGGCCGGTGTTTTGCGGGGAGAAGGAGCAGCCGGCACAGTCTCCAGCGGAACAACAGCAGAAGTACATCCCGCAAGGAAACCAGAAGCTCGAGTTTGCCACGCAGGATGTGACCCGCATCACCGTCATTGTGTCGCGCGGAGCGATCGCTTACATGCGCGGGGGCCAGAGGCAAACGATTGACGTCAACGGAGTCCTGCAGTATGACACGCGACCCAACCGTGAGCCGATAACCGGGCACCTGACCGAGAAGACCGTCAGGGGACTGCTCGGCTGGTGGGAGAGCGGCAGCGTGGAAACGCCGGATGTGGAATTTATGCGCATAATCGAGGGCAACCTGCCTTATGAAAGGGTGCCGGACAACAATGGCAAGGACGTGAATCCGCCATCGGAGAAGAACTCGCCGCCCAAGGGCGGGAAAGGGGGCGAGCCCGTCGCGCTCCAGCCTGATGAGATTCTCCTGAAGATAGATTCCATCGAGAACGGCGCGCTCGTTCACTGCACGCTGCAGGCGCTGGTGTTCAAGGGGGCGGAGAGGATAACGTGCTACTCGCGCCCGGTAATCGGCGTGGGTGGAGCCATCGGAGGGGTGGAGACCGTGGGAATCGGCGGCGGCAAGGGGTCAGAGGAGACTATTAACGTGGACTTCGCCACCGGGGCGAAGATAATCAGCGTTACGCCCGTCCAGCAGGAACCCAACGCCAAGCCACCCGCCAAACAGGAACAAGCGCCAAAAGGAGAACCGCCGAATGATGCCGGCAAAATGTCCGTGAACCAGAAACGGCAGGCGCAGTCTCATTTGCAGGCACAAGGGACTTCGGTGGCCGACGCGCAGCAGGCAAAGCAGGCCGGAAACCAGGATGCCCAGGCGGATGAGTTTGTGGTGACGGTGGGAAAATCTGACGGAAGCACCGTAACGCTTCGCGTCGGCGAGTCATGCCAACTGGTCGGCCCCGGCGGCCCGTAACCAGCCCTGATTTCTCACCACAGAGACCACAGAGGCCACGGAGAAAAATCTTGGCGAAAAACTGCGGAGCCGCGCGGGGAGCGGGAATACGGGCCGCTCTAGAAAATGCCTAACCAAAGGGGTCTGACCCCTTTAGTTAGGCTATTTCGTTATCTCGATTTCGACGAGGAAAATTTCGTCGTTGCGGATAGCCAACGTATGAAATTTCGTCGGCGAGTCAAAAACGAGGCTACTTCCAGTGGGAAACCCGTCATACTCTTTCTCGGTACCCTCGATGCCGTCAACGACCACAAACCATTTTTCGCCGAACTTTGCGAGATAAGCGACGCGCTTGGAATCGGGACTGAAGACGGGGCCGTCCCCTGTGCCGTCATATTCCTTGCCTTCAACCCCGTCAACGACCACGAAAATCTTATCTCCGCGCTTTGCGGTATAAGCGAGCCGCTTGGAGTCGGGACTGAAGACAAGCGAGTAGTTCATGATGCCGTCGTATTCCTTGCCCTCGACGCCGTCAACGACCACGAACCATTTCTCCCCGCGCTTTGCGGCGTAAGCGCCGCGCTTGGAATCGGGACTGCAGTCGTAGGAGCCGACGTCATCGTATTCCGCAACTTCGACATGGTTGTGGAGGAGAAACGTTCTGACGAGAAACGTTCTGTCGCCACGCTGTGCGGCATAATAAATACTCTCGGAGTCGGGACTGAAATGTGGGGGAGAGACAAGATCGTATTTCGGTCCCGGGACGCCGTCAATGACGACATACTCTTTCTCCTCCGGTTTCGGCCAGCTTTGACGACGTAGCACGAGATCTGCGACGTAAGCGAGGTGCTTGGAATCGGGACTGAACTCGGGGTAGCGGACCTCATGGACCTGATCGTATGTCTTGACTGCGACTCCGTCAACGACGACAAACCCAACCTCCCCTTCCCGCCAACGCACGGTATAAGCGACGCGCTTGGAGTCGGGACTGAAGCAAAACGTTTCGTGCTCTTCAGACTCCCGTTCCTCAACGCCGTCGACGACGACGATATACCATTCTGAGATGATCCTTGCGACGTAAGCGACGCGTTTGGAATTAGGACTGAAGCCAATCGCGCCATCTATATCGTATTCGTATTCCTTTCCCTTCACGTCGTCAACCACCACGAACCACTTCTTCCCGCTCTGTGCGACACACGCGATGCGCTTGGAGTCGGGACTGAAGACAAGAGTCTGCTGTTTGATTTTGTCATACTCTTTTCCTTCGACACCGTCAATGACAACAAACTCTTTCCCCTCGCGGCTTACGGTATAAGCGACGCGCTTTGAGTCAGGACTGACGACCAGACTTGTGGGAATAAACCCTTCAACCATCTTGCCGAGTAAGGTTTCTGTAACATTCAGTTTCGGAGAGGAGGTCGAAGGATTTTCAGCAGTGGTTTTATCGCCGCTTCCGTCGGAGAAGTGAAGGATGGCGGCGATGGCGAGGCCAGCGACCAGGGCAAGAGCGCCGCCGCTGATTGCTACCACCTTTGCGGGGAAGGGCTTGCGGGAGGCTGGGGCGGGCGATGCCGCCTCCGGCGGCGAAAGGGGCGGCTCAAGAGGTGGCGCAGGAGCGGCCTGATCGGGCGATGGGATGATGAAGTGCGCGCCGCAGGTGGGGCATTTGCTTTTCTTGCCGACAACT
>Ga0315281_10007495_pt1 | contig 15353 bp, 22 predicted proteins | sample YL17G07_0_MG_FD_204540 | JGI IMG/M metagenome (GOLD analysis project Ga0315281, IMG submission 204540) | Sediment microbial communities from Yellowstone Lake, YNP, Wyoming, USA - YL17G07_0 | ecosystem: Environmental > Aquatic > Freshwater > Lake > Sediment | place: USA: Wyoming | collected...
CCGAGGCATGGGTGGTCGCAGAGACCTTTGAATAACCAATTACGACCAACGCCTTACGACTTACGAGAATTAGCTAACGGCGGGAAGGAGAATCACTATGCCATACGGAATGGGACCTGCGGGATGGGGGTATCATCCCTATGGATTTAGCAGAGGTCGGTGTTGGCATCCATGGTGGTTTGGCGGACCGGTTCCACCGTGGGGACCGTCAACCAAAGAAGTAGAGATTCGGTTTCTTGAAGAAGGGGCGAATTATTTTCGAGAAGAGTTGAACCAGATTGAGAAAAGGCTCGAAGAACTAAAAAAGTGACAAATTGAAACTTATTTCAATTTGTCACCCTGAACTTGTTTCAGGGTCTGAAAGGAGGAGTGCTTTATGCCAGGATTTGATGGAACAGGACCATTGGGTCAAGGTCCGATGACCGGCGGGGGAAGAGGCTTCTGCGCCATGCCCTACAGGGCTTATGGTCCTTATGAGTACGGTGTGCGAGCCCCTTATCATCCATCTTATGGAAGGCCCTTTTCTGGGCCTGTCTTCGGGGCAGGCCGCGGTGGCCTCCCATGGGGTGGAGGTCGTGGCAGGGTATTCGGTGGCGGGCGAGGGTTTCGTCGGTGGTAGTGGTAAAGAATGGGTTGCATGGGGGCCATCGATGGAACTCGGGGGATCGGCCATTTTTAAAGGTCAACTGAATCTCCCCTGGCGTTTGACCAATGACCGATCCCCCTTGCCCGTAATTGTAACCAATAGTTTGAAAAGGTGGTGATGATTATGCCAAGAGGTGACGGAACAGGTCCACCGGGGGGAAGTGGTCCGGGGACAGGTAGAGGTGCCGGAATGGGTGGATCTCGTAAGGGAAGAATGGGTGGCTCCAGAGCAGGTGCAGGCCCTGGAGGGGGATGCAGGTGCCCAAAATGTGGAACGACTGCTCCTCATGAAGCAGGAACGCCGTGCTACTTTGTGAAATGTCCCAAATGTGGTTCACCGATGGTAAGAAAATGAATTAGCTTTCGGATGAAGGGAGGCTCCAATGGGTGAAGTGGATAAGAAGAGTGTAGATAGAGCCACGCAGATAATGATTGAAAAGGCAACTGCAGATGGCTGTGAGACGATCTTTGACCGGGCAGAAGCGATGAAACCTTGCCCCATTGGGGCAGAGGGGAGTTGCTGTAAGAACTGTGGGATGGGGCCTTGTCGGGTTCCTGCTCCAAAGAAGAAAGAGGGAGCCGCCGAAAAGACGAAACGGAGAGGACTCTGTGGGGCCACCGCTGAAACCATTGCCGCCCGTAATTTTGCACGGATGGTGGCGGCAGGGGCTGCTGCCCACTCTGATCATGCCCGTGGAGTGGCTGAACTCTTCCTGGCCACAGCGAAAGGTGAAGTTCCCGATTATCAAATCAAAGACGAACAGAAACTATATCAGCTTGCCATGGATTTTGGGGTTGAAATCGGAGATCGATCCGTCCAGGACGTCGCAATTGATGTGGGTGAGAAGGCTTTGGCCGAATTTGGGCGTCAGGAAGGAGAGATTCTCTTTCTTAAACGGGCTCCTCTGAAACGGCAACAACTTTGGCGAGAAACAGGGACTGCTCCACGGGGCATTGACCGAGAGATCGTTGAGATCATGCATCGAACGCATATCGGTGTGGATCAGGACTACCAGAATATTCTCAAAGCCTCTGCACGTTGCGCTTTAGCAGATGGCTGGGGCGGTTCGATGATCTCCACCGAACTCCAGGATGCCATGTTCGGGAACCCCGTTCCCATAGCCGGTCAGATTAACCTCGGAGTTCTAAAAGAGGATCATGTCAATGTCATCACCCACGGCCATGAGCCGCTTCTTCCAGAAATGCTGGTCGTAGCTTCTCAGGATCCTGAAATTCTCAACCTCGCTAAATCAAAAGGCGCCAAGGGGATTAACCTTGCCGGCATGTGCTGTTCTGCCAATGAAATTCTGATGCGCCATGGGATTCCCTGCGCAGGGAATTTCCTTCAGCAGGAACTGGCCATAGTTACAGGCGCTGTCGATGCAATGGTTGTGGATGTCCAATGTGAGATGCAGTCACTTTCCGATGTAGCTAAATGCTACCACACAAAACTCATCACCACTGACCGAAGGGCAAAGATCGAAGGGGCGATGCATATTCAGTTCGATGAACATGAAGCTCTCAATGTGGCCAAAATTGTCCTCAGAGAGGCCATCGAAAATTTTCCCAATCGGAAATCATCCGTCCTTGTCCCTTCGGAAAGTACGGACACGGTTGTGGGTTTCAGTCACGAAACGATCAATTACCTCATGGGAGGTATGTATAGGGCATCCTATCGGCCTCTAAACGATAATACTATTAACGGCCGAATCCGTGGGATTGCCGGTGTGGTCGGTTGTAATAATGCACGGGTTTCCCACGATGACGCCCATCTGAAAATGATCTTAGAGTTGATTGGTAATGACGTCATCGTCCTTACAACAGGTTGCAGTGCAATGGCCGCAGGAAAGTATGGACTCCTCACCCCGGAAGCAGCCAGCAAATATGCAGGAAAGGGATTGGCTTCCGTATGTGAGGCGGTAGGCCTCCCACCTGTTCTACATATGGGCTCTTGTGTGGATAACAGTCGGATCTTGATGGCAGCCACCGCTGTGGTCAAGGACGGAGGGCTGGGGGATGACATCAGCGATCTGCCGGCTGCTGGTGCGGCACCTGAGTGGATGAGCGAAAAGGCCATCTCCATCGGCCAATATTTTGTCGCTTCAGGGGTCTATACGGTGTTTGGTGTCACGTGGCCGACACTCGGAAGTGAAGAGGTTACCAAGATGCTCTTTGAGGGATTTGATGAGATCTTTAAAGGAAAATGGGCCTTTCAGCCTGATCCAATTAAAGCTGCCGGGATGATGATCGAACACATCGATAAAAAGCGAAAGGCATTAGGTATTGATAAGGCAAGAGAACGAATTCTCTTCGACATGGCGAAACGCCGCGAACTGGAGGCCGCATAATCAGACAAGCGCGTAATCCGTGATCCATGACTCGTGATAAAAACAAGACACAGCGGAATTGGATTAAAAAATAGAGGAATCCATGAATGAAATATTGACTGGTCAAAAAGGGCAGGGAGAAGTCAATCTTCACAGAAATTGTTTTGCCTGTGGTTCAAATAACGGAATTGGTTTGGGGCTCACGTTTTACAAACATGAAGATGGGACTATTTTTGGAAATTTCTTTGCAGATCCGAAGTTTGAAGGCTATTCGGGAATCATTCACGGAGGAATCATAGCCACCCTGTTGGATTCTGCGATGACCCACTGTCTCTTAATGAAGGATATCCCTGCTCTCACCGGAAGATTGTCGATCAAGTATTCTACCCCCATTCGAACAGGAACAGTTGTGAAGTTAGAAGCGAAAATCGTAAAAAAATCTCATAAAATTTTCACCTTAGAGGGGAAAGCTTATGTTGATGGTAAAAAAGCGGCCAGTGCAGTGGCCAAGTATATGAGGTCAGATTCACCCAACCTCCGCTTGGATTTTCATTCTGTCATTCCCGTATAAACAGGAATCCAGAAATAGATTTACAAAAAGAGAATTAATGAAGGATGTCATATCCAGCGATGAACGCTTTGTTAGAATACAAACTGATTGGAGATATTGTCAAAGAATATCCCCAAATGTCCAAGATCATGCAAAGACATTTCGGTGGGTATTGCCTAAAAAGACCGGGCTTTAAAATCCAGACGCTCGGGATGGCCTGCATTTTATTCGGCGTCAATCAGAAACAGTTGATTCAAGATTTTGAGAAGATCCAAAATTGATAGGCATGGATGAGAAACTGAATGACCTGGTGATTCTTATTAGAGGCGCAGGAGAGATGGCAACAGGGGTTGCTCATCGGCTTTCCTCCTGTCATTTTAAGGTTTGTATGACTGAAACTTCGAATCCTCAAGCCGTGAGGAGAGAAGTAGCATTTTCGGAGGCGGTCTATGATTCGGAGAAAGAAGTGGAAGGAATTGCTGCAAAAAGGGTTGAGTCACCAGATCATATCTCAGGGGTATGGAGAGAGGGGAAGATTCCTGTCTTAATAGATCCTGAGGCAAAGATTATAGACTTCTTAAAACCCGATGTTCTTATCGATGCCACTCTTGCCAAAAGGAATCTGGACACAAAAATTTCAGATGCCCCTCTGGTCGTCGGCCTTGGACCCGGATTCCATGCAGGAAGGGATGTTCATCTGGTCATTGAGACAAACCGCGGCCACAATTTGGGAAGAATAATTGCCAATGGGGAAGCCGAGCCAAACACGGGAATCCCGGGCTCCATCGCTGGCTATGCAGAGGAAAGGGTGATACGGGCTCCCAAGGCTGGGAATTTTAAGGCTTTGAAAAAGATTGGTGATGGTGTACGGGCAAATGAAAAAGTGGGGATGGTGGAAAATGTTGAGGTTCGATCCAGGATTGCGGGTGTTATTCGAGGTTTGCTACGCGATGGAATCGAAGTCTGGAAGGGCATGAAACTGGGTGATGTCGATCCACGGGGAACTAAGGCTCATTGCTATACGATCTCGGATAAGGCCAGAACCATTTCCGGCGGAGTCCTTCAAGCCATTCTGGAGCACTTCAATGGTTAAGTCTTCAGTTGAACAGAAATATATTTTTGGCCCAGTGCCCTCAAGGAGATTGGGGAGATCCTTGGGAGTTGATCTTGTCCCATATAAAACCTGCACCTTTGATTGCATCTATTGCGATTTGGGAAGAACGACTCATAAAACAATACTTCGGCAGTCCCACGTATCTCCCAGAGAGATCCAGGGAGAATTAGAAATCTATCTATCAGGTTTAGAGAAAAAACCGGATTATATAACCCTATCTGGTTCTGGTGAACCGACATTAAATACCGACATTGGAGAAATAGTTCAAAGGATTAAGGAGATCACTTCTACTCCCATTGCCGTCTTAACAAATAGCTCTCTTCTCTCCTTTAGTGAAGTAAGAAGGGATCTTTTAGAAGCCGACCTCATTCTTCCCTCCATTGACGCAGTCACTCCAGCTTTCTTTGAATATATTAACAGACCCCATCAATCCTTAAAAATTGAGGAAATCATTTCGGGTCTCATTCAATTTCGAAATCAGTATCGAGGCCAGATTTGGCTCGAAGTGGTCTTTTGCAGAGGGATAAACGACGACAAAGAGGAGATTGAAAGACTCAAAGGGGTCATCGAAAGAATCCAGCCCGACAGGGTTCAATTGAACACACCCGTCAGGCCCCCTGCTGAAGAATTTGCTTATCCCTTAACAACAACTCAGCTTGAAGAAATAAGGAAAAAATTGGGAGATAAGGCGGAGATTATATCTGAATTTACTGCTCCCCTGGGAGAAGAATTTAACTCCGTGAAGGATACAGAGATTCTTAACTTGATTAAGAGAAGACCTTGTACAACGGAAGATATTTCTAAAGCTCTTGGACTCCGTATAGATGAAGTTGTGAAGCACTTAGATCATCTTACAAAAACAGGGACAATCCGATATCGGATGTATGAGCATCGTTGCTATTACGAGAATGTTGCGACTGATTAAATATAAATAGAGGCTTTGATGATTGTAGCAAATCGCAAATCACTTGATGAGATCCTGCAGATGATTAAGCCTTATAAGAAGATTCTCCTTCTTGGCTGTAACGAATGTGTAACCGTTTGTGCCGTTGGGGGAGAAAGGGAAGTCGGAGCACTGGCGTTGGAATTGAGGCTCTTCCGTGCAAAGGAGGGGGAGGAGGTGAAAGTTCGGGAGCATACCCTTGAGCGTCAATGCGATCCTGAGTACATCGATCAGGTCCGTCCCTTTGTTGGAGACTATGAGGCAATCTTGTCAATGGCCTGTGGGGCAGGAGTCCAGTATGTGGCCGAGAAGTACAGGACGAAGCCAGTGCTGCCGGCGGTCAATACCACTTTCTTGGGAGTTACTCTTGAGCAAGGAGTTTGGGCTGAGCGGTGTCAGGGTTGCGGGACCTGTATCCTTGATCAGACCGGAGGAATCTGTCCGATTGCGAGGTGTGCCAAGAGCTTACTCAATGGTCCCTGTGGTGGGTCGTCGAATGGGAAGTGTGAGGTGGACAGAGAAACTGACTGCGCCTGGCAGCTAATCATCGATCGGCTCAAGGAACTTGGCCAGCTCGATAGATATGAGGAGATCATCCCGGTTAAGGACTGGACGACTGCAAGAGACGGAGGACCCAGAAAGAGGATTAGGGAGGACTTGAGGCTGTGAAAGGGTCAGCAGACAGATGTACCCCAAAGACTTCACCTAAAAGCTATTATAGGCTGCTTCCCTTGGTGACGGGTGTTCTATTAACTTTAATGCTTTGAGGGAAATGGTGCCAAAGCCAACTGAGAATCATAGCGAACTCCATAGCGATGATATTGATCTGGTTCGAAGGGTCATGGAGGATATGTTTATCCTTCTTTCCCTTGATGAGCAAGCCTGTGACAGGATCGGATTCACCAAAATAAGCCCTGTGATTGGTAAAACGTCGGCTTGGTATCTCTGGACAAAGGATCGGAAGGGAGCTTATTCTTTACAGCTCGCCGGCACCGAACCCGCAGACGCAAAATCGGACGGAATACGTTCTTCTCGAAACAAAAAAGTCGTTTGGGTTGTATCTGATTTTATATTACGATATTATCCCTCCCCCGAAGAACATATATTTGAAGAGTATGCCTTTGTCGAAAGGCAAGTTCGTACCAGCCCTTGTTTTGATCACACTGGAGCCCCTTTTTCCGACAAGCAAGACTCAATCCACAAGGCCCTTTTCGTTATCGGGACTCTTCATTTGGCTTTTGATAGAGAGTTGAACTTTGCAAGACTCGGAATCTCTTCACAGGATCGCTGGACCGAAATCCTCAAGGGTGGGGCTGTCGTTAAAACCGACCATAGACGAACGATAGAAGTACTTCCTGATGGATCGGTGATCAGGAATGTTCCAGGGTGGGAGCTGAGTTGGTGCTTTTTTGATAAGCTGCTACTAAGTTTCTGCTATGTTCATAAGTCCTGTCCGATTGCTTTGAGGTTATCTAAATCTCCAGGGGTTGCCTATTATATCGATACACATGGTGTAGCGATCGAAGTCCAGGATGCTGCCATCCATGAGTGGACCCTCGGGACAGGAGTTTTGCTGCAATCAGGAGAAAAAATTTCAACCTCATTGACTCCTTTGAGGAAAATTTTCTTAGCATCTCTCCAGTATTCCCCGGAGGATAACGAATCCCTGGTGGACTATCTTGAAGGTCCCCCTGAATCAGAACGCCCCTGGATTGATCCAGCTTGGTGGAGTGCTTCTTCATGGTCCTTTTCCTCTCGTCTGGAGATGATGCATTAGTTGCTGGAGGACACTGACCAGTTCTATGGAAGGAAAAGATAACGAGAGAATCGGAGTTAATATTCCATGATCATTTCAATTGCGAGTGGTAAAGGGGGGACCGGAAAGACCACTGTTGCAGTCAATCTGGCGCTTTCTCTTCCAAAAGGAACTGCCCAACTGATTGATTGCGATGTGGAGGAACCTAATTCTCACCTCTTCCTAAAACCAAGCATCCATCAGGTTACCTCTATGGGAATTCCGGTTCCCCGAATCGATGAATCGAAATGTACCTACTGTGGCAAATGCGCAAAGGTATGTGAATATCATGCCATTGCCGTCATTTTGAAAAATGTGCTTGTCTTTGATGAACTTTGTCACGGCTGCGGAGCTTGCTCCTATCTATGCCCTGAAAAGGCCATTTTTGAAGTGGAAAGAGAGATTGGAATTGTCCAGGAAGGAAGTGCAGATGGAATTTCCTTTGCCAACGGAGTTCTGAATGTGGGGGAACCGATGGCCTCCCCCCTCATCCGAAAGGCCAAAGAAAAGATTCAAAAGGATAAGATCGTGATTCTCGATGCTCCTCCGGGAACAGCCTGTCCAGTCATTGAAACCGTGAAGGGAAGTGACTTCTGCATTCTTGTGACAGAACCAACACCTTTTGGGCTGAATGACTTGGAGCTGGCAGTGGGAATGCTGGAAAAATTGGGAATTTCAAAAGGAGTGGTTGTTAACAAGGCGGATGTTGGGGATAGGGAAGTTTGGGATTATTGCCAATCGAAAAATATCCATATTTTAATGGAAATTCCCATGGATCGGAAGATTGCTGAATCGTATTCAAGGGGAGTTCCAATTGTTGTCGAATATCCTTCTTACATGCAGGGATTCAATGATCTATTTGAAAAGGTGGAGAAACTCTATGAGTCAAATCGAAGAGACAGAAGAATTGAGTGATGAGGTTGGTTACCTCGTCTATAACGAGACGATGATCGATCATTTTACCCATCCAAGAAATGCAGGGGAAATAGAGAACCCTGACGCAATGGCAGTTGTGGGTGATCCAACCTGTGGGGATTATGTCAGGGTTTATATCAATGTAAGGGATGGGAAAATTTCTGATTTTAAATTTCTGACGATGGGCTGCCCGGGAGCGATTTCCACCTCCAGCATCGCCACTGGACTGGCCATCGGGAAGACTCTCGAGGAGGCTTTACAACTAACGGATAACGATGTGATCCAAGCCGCGGGTGGTATCCCGGCAAGAAAGGCACACTGTTCTCTTCTGGCTATAAGGGGATTACACCAGGCTATTGCAAATTATCAAAAGAAATAATGGAGCAAAACGAAATCAAACAATTGGCTATTGTCAGTGGCAAGGGTGGAACCGGTAAGACGACCATTGCCGCCGCCTTCGCCTCGTTAGCGAAGGATAAGGTGCTGGTGGACTGCGACGTCGATGCCGCAGACCTGCATCTTCTGCTCAAACCGAAGGTCTTGTTTCAGGAGAAATATTTTGGCGGAAGATCTCCTCACGTGGATTTAGATAAATGCACTCAATGTGGTCTCTGTACCGAGGTTTGTCGCTTTAATGCAATCGATAATGGGGTTGTCAATTCTATCTCATGCGAGGGATGCGGCTTTTGCTCCCATATCTGCCCTGAAGAGGCAATTACAATGAGAGAGGCTTTTTCGGGAGATTGGTTTGTCTCTGAGACGCCTTACGGTCCTTTTATCCATGCACGGTTGGGGATTGGAGAGGAGAATTCAGGGAAACTGGTCACCGTCGTTCGAAAGAAGGCGATGGAAGTTGCCCAAGAAAGAGGTCTGGAACTGATCCTTATTGATGGACCTCCAGGCATCGGGTGTCCCGTCACGGCCTCATTGACCGGAGTAAATCTGGTCTTAGCCATCACAGAGCCTACTCTTTCAGGAATTCACGACCTGGAAAGAATCTTGAAACTCTCCGATCACTTTAAAATTCCCTCGATGGTCTGCGTCAATAAATTCGACATCAACCTTGGGAATACGGCCCAAATAGCATCCCACTGTAAGAAGAACGGGTCCCGCCTTATCGGAGAAATCCCTTACGAACCCAGAGTGGTGGAAGCACTGGTTCAAAGGAAAACAGTGATGGATTACCCTTGCAATGAAGTTCAGGGGATTTTGCTCAAGATGTGGCAGGGCATAGAGATGACTCTGAGGGGCAAATCATGACCTCTTACAAGAAATGTTGTTATTGGTTGGATTCGAACGGGTTCACATCGGTCAAGAAAGTCCTTGAGGAAGAAGGGAATCAAGGGACCGATGAAACTCATTTGCCATGTCGCGTCCTCAAAACCTCGACGGAGCTGGGTTATGTCGCCCCTTCTGCTTGGAATGGGTTCTGTAAGAGAAGGACTTCCTGGTATTGGAGATCTGAAAAGGCAGAAAAATTCCTGGTTGTCAGTAACAAACCAATGGACATTCCAGGGTGTAAAGATCCAATTACGATTGTGGAGTCAACTTTCAAACCCGATCGCTTACCTTCCCTGAGAGAGATTCTTGAACTGACCGAATCAGAGGAATACCGCAAGGAAAAACCTAAGGGGTGGGATAGACCTGATGCTATTGAAAAGGACTTCTACCAGATATACTTTGAGCGCTATGGGGCCACAGACTCTTTTGATTTCGAAAAACTCCTTAAATACCATTCGGCAAACCATGCCAACTTTCTTGATCCGAATTTTTTTATCATTCTGAACGAGGCAAAGGTTCCCTATTCCATAGCGGATACCATCCATGTCTGTTCTTCCTGTCTGGAATTTTTCCACATTCTTGGGAAGCAATGGCCGGTGAAGTATGTTGTCCCCTGCATTGGCGCGGTTAAGTTTGCTGGTCTTCCAATGAACCATTATTTTGAAGTCAAAGTTGAAAAAGATCAAGAATAATATGACTCTAGACCGGAGACAGTGAAGAGGGATGTTCTTAAAGGTTGTATATCATGCCAGAGGGGCCGTTAACTCAGGAGGTAGAGTATCTGCCTTTTAAGCAGAGAGTCGTGGGTTCAAGTCCCGCACGGCCCACTATTCTAAGAAATGAAACAAAGATTCAGTCATGAGATGAAAATGGTATTCATTGAGCTGAAACCCAATATGTGAAGTTGTATTGAAACACTATCTAAAAAAGAATATAAACAGACCCTCAATCTCCTTCTTAAAGAAGGCGGTTTGGATGAGGGGCTTCTGAAAAGACTTGAAGTCTTAAGGCTGTTTCTAGAGTCGGCAGATTTTGGTTACCTTCGAAGCCAATATGAAGGATATCTCACGGAGGGAAGAGAGGTTACCTTTCTGATCTATCCCGAAGAGGGTAAAACGAGCTATAAGCTGATAGTAAAATGATATGCTGTTGCGACAAGCCAATCTGTCAGAACGCTTTTCACTATTTTCAGTCTTCGCAAGGAGGATTTTAAATGCCTATTTATGAATACCGATGTAATAAGTGTGGGACTATCTCAGAATTTTTGGTGGGGATAGGATCCAAAAGTAAATCTCTGTCATGCAAACAGTGTGGGAGCCCCCAACTGGAGAAGATGATCTCCGTCTCTCATCCCTTAAAAGGCGAGAAAAAAACACCTGGGCACACCTGTTGCGGAAGAGAGGAACGATGTTTGACTCCCCCTTGCTCCACAGGAAGTGGATGCAGACGGGATTAAATTCTTGTAAAGAATTTAATCTATCCTTCTCCTCCCTGAGTGAGATAGGGTGGTGATAACAAAAAGGAGGGAAAGGCAAGATGAAGGTTAACATTGAGATAGCAGGATTACCCTTTTATAAGACCTTTGGGAAGAACAAAAAGGTAGAATTCGAATTCCCTGGTAAGACTTTAAAGGAATTGATCGACGCCATGGTAAGAAAATTTGGATTCCAGGTGAAAAAGTTCCTTTTGGATAAAAACGGAGATATCGATATGGACATTCGGGTGCTTCTTAATGGAGCAACCTATCTCTCTGAAAACCGTATGCAGACATCCTTAAACGATGGAGATACACTCATCTTTAAGGCTCCCTCCTGAGGATAGCAAGGCAGCCAGGTTGGCTGCCAAAAAGGTTAAGAAGATATGCAACTCAAACCTATTGGAATTATCCATTCCCCATATAAAAATAGGAAAAAATGCCCGCCCCAGGGTCGGGAAGAGATTTGTTGGATTGAGGTATTTGAACAATATAAGGAAGGGTTAAAGGATGTCGATGGGTTTTCTCATTTAATTCTACTATATTGGTTACACTCGGCGAAGGGCTATTCCCTTTTGGTAAAAACACCATGGGATTCTGAGCCACACGGTGTATTTGCCACCCGTTCGCCGAATAGGCCGAATGCTTTGGGCTTTTCCGTCGTTGAACTGATCGAAAGAGACGGAAATAAGCTGAAAGTAAAAGGGTTAGACGCATTGGAAGGGACACCCCTCATCGATATAAAACCCTATCTGCCTGAAATTGATGCAAAGGCAAATGTCAGAGTGGGATGGGTTAAGGAAACAGATTTTTCAAAAGTTTACGGGAAATCTTTTGAGGAGTCAAAACATGTCCAATGATTTTGAAAAGACGGTAAACGAACTTCAAGCATCCATCATGGAAGATGCCAGAAAGATTTATTCTGAAAAGGTGATCGAGCGGTGGTTGAATCCGAGGAACCGGGGTAAGGTCAGAGATGCGGATGGTTTTGCAAAGATTAAAGGTCCTTGCGGGGATACGATGCAGATTTCCTTCAAGGTCAAGGACGGGAGACTTTCAAAAATTAAATTCATGACGGATGGATGTGCTTCCAGCATAGCCGCAGGCAGTATGGCCACAGAGCTGGCCAAGGGAAAAAAGATTGAGGAGGCCGTAAAAATCAGTCAACAAATGATACTGGATGCCCTGGATGTTTTACCTGAGGAGAGTGTACATTGTGCTCTCTTGGCATCGAATACCCTAAAAGAGGCTATTAAAGATTACAACCATACAAAAAAGGATAATCCTAATGCCCATGGGAACGAGGACTGATGGAGGGTTTTAAGATTCGATATAAGAACGCCAAACTTTTAAACGAGAAGGTCGAACTGGATGGAAAATCCTTTATTCACTGCGATTTTGAAAATTGCATCATTATCCTCGAAAGAGGAGAGACGGAAGTATCTGGATGCAGTTTCAAAAACTGCAAACTGATGCTCAAAGGAAATGCCTATACCGTTGGAAAGATCATCAAGCTTTTTACCGGCAAAAGCCCTTTGAAGGTACTCGATATGGAAGAACCGTTGTTTGAGAAAGTCCATCTCGAGGAGAGAAAGGAGGAAGCGCCGTAATGCCCATCTACGAGTATGAATGCCGAAAATGTAAGGAAAGATTCGAAGTATTGCAGAGAATAAATGAGGATAATAGTAAGGTCCGTTGTCCAAGATGTAATGCTGATGCCCCTCGACGCGTTTTATCCTCTTTTTCTTCGGGGTCTTCTAAATCCTCTGCAAATTGTTCCTCCGGCTCCACCTGAGCTATCAGTTAGGAGGTCGTGTACCTCTTGAGGGAATTTAAGAGTGCTTCAGAAAGATTATTACAAGATGTTGGGACTCAATCGAGATGCATCCGAGGATGAGATTAAAAGGGCCTACAGACAATTGGCCTTGAAGTACCATCCCGATCATCACCCTGATGATCCAGAAAGTGAAGAAATATTCAAGGAAATAGGCAAAGCCTATGCTGTTTTGAGCGACCCGGAAAAGAGGAAGGAGTATGATCAGTTTGGTCATAAAGGGTTCAAGCGTAGATATACGACAGAGGATATCTACAGCGATCTCAACTTCGAAGAACTCTTCAGAGAGTTCGCGTTTGGGTTCAGCAATCAGGTGTTCCGTGAATCCTTTTGTGGGAAAAGAGGGAGAGGGTGCGGCCGCAGGAGAACGAATTTTCTTCGAAGGGGATTTTTTCAAGAAGTTTTGAAAGACTTTTCGAAAAGAGAAGAAATAGATGAAATTTGTGAACTTCCACTTACATCAGGCGAAGCATATTGGGGAACCGAAAAACAGATTATCATTGACAAGGTAGGAGAACAACAGAGATTTTTTATCCAAATACCTCCTGGCGTAAGACCAGGAACCTTACTAAGAGTCGTCTTAAATGAATCAAAGGATGACGAAATCCTATTGCGAGTGAGGATCATTTAAGGTGGTCAAGATTTTATTGTTAAGTTTGACAAAGCTCTTTTTTCTCTCCCTGCTGGTCGGCTTGCTTCTGTACGACCAAGCACTCGGGAACCCTGTTTATCCTGAATCCGAAAGATCTCAAGGTAGATTGACTATCCTTTATGATAACAATCCCTATGACTACCGGTTGAAATCATCATGGGGCTTCTCGTGCCTGATAGAGCTTGAGGGAAAGACGGTTCTTTTCGATACAGGAGGAGACGGAGAGATTCTCCTCTACAATATGAGGGTATTAAACAAAGACCCAAAAATCATTGACATGATCATCTTGTCACATATTCATGGAGATCATACAGGAGGCCTCTGGAGTCTGTTGCGAGAGAAGCCAACTATGAAAGTATACATTCCGGAGTCATTTCCTCAGGAATTTGAACAAAGGGTAAAAAAGTATGGAGCTGAGGTGGTAAAAGTCGATGCCCCTTTAGAAATTGATCGGGGAATTTATTCAACCGGCGAGATGGGTCATAGCATCAGAGAACAATCCCTCATCGTGAGCACGGCCCAAGGCATGGTCATCCTGACGGGCTGTGCCCATCCGGGAATTGTCGAGGTCATTAAGAAAGCAAAGACAACGACGGGACGAGACATTTACCTGGTTCTCGGTGGATTTCATCTCTCTTCAAGAAGCGCAAAAGAAATCCGAGTTCTGATCCACACCTTTCGCGAAATGAACATTCAAAAGGTCGCACCTTGCCATTGCACGGGTGACAGGGCGATGGCGATGTTTAAAGGTGAATATGGAGAGAATTATATCAAGACTGGTGTGGGAAGAATCATTCAGATTGAATGACCTCCCAACATGGTAAGGGAAGGAATGGACGAGATTCGGATTTACCCTGATCCTGTTTTGATCAAGAAGGCGATTCCCGTTCAGAATATTGACCAAAAGATAAAGAAGGTCGTGGATCGCATGGTAAATGTCATGTATGCGAATAAAGGAATCGGACTCGCTGCCCCACAGATCGGAATTCTTAACCAAATTATCGTTGTGGGTCTTGGAAGAGATTGGAGGGTTTTAATCAATCCTGAAATTGTTGAAGGAGAAGGCGAATCAGTCATGGAGGAGGGATGTTTAAGCCTCCCGAACATTGAGGTGCCGGTGAAACGGATGGAGAAAGTTTTTATTCGTGCATGGAATCTGGATGGGGAGGAAGTGAGTTTGGAATTATCCAATTTCTTAGGGAGAGTTTATCAACATGAAATCGATCATCTCCGTGGAATCTTGATCATTCATCACATCTCCCGACTAAGAAGGGAGCTATTAATAAAGAGGATGATTAAAGACTTAAAGCGTTCTCAAGAAAGGACGGTTTTATGAAGAATGATAATGTTATTGGGGTAAATGACCTGACCAAGTCTTACGGTCTTACCCTTGCCGTTGACCATATCTCCTTTGACGTCAAAGAGGGAGAAGTTTTTGGCTTCCTGGGACCCAATGGTGCAGGGAAGACGACCACCATTCGGATGATGGTAGGTCTGACCCAACCCAGTTCAGGCACTGCATGGGTTGACGGCCACGACGTTATGAAAGAACCCGTAGAGGTCAAAAAGACAATCGGTCTTGTCCCTGAAACCTCGAACCTCTATGGTGAATTAACAGCTTTAGAAAATCTTATCTACCAGGCTGAACTTTATGGGGTTCCAAGAAAAGAGCGAAAAAATCAAGCCATTCAGCTTATCGAGGAATTCGGTTTGAAGGAACATCAAGACAAACCTTTTCAGAAATTATCGAAAGGATTAAAGCGAAGGCTAACGATTGCCGCTGCATTGATCCACCATCCCAAAATCCTGTTTCTCGATGAGCC
>Ga0315281_10007496_pt1 | contig 15351 bp, 14 predicted proteins | sample YL17G07_0_MG_FD_204540 | JGI IMG/M metagenome (GOLD analysis project Ga0315281, IMG submission 204540) | Sediment microbial communities from Yellowstone Lake, YNP, Wyoming, USA - YL17G07_0 | ecosystem: Environmental > Aquatic > Freshwater > Lake > Sediment | place: USA: Wyoming | collected...
AACAAGGCGGTGCTGGGGTTCGGCGGGAACAACGCCGGCCCGTTCGAGCAGATTTCTTACCGGCCCACGTATCACGACCTGCTCTCGTCCGGCGCCGGATATGCCGAGAACTCGCAGATAATTTATTTCGACATGTCGTCCCGCGTTTACAACCAAACGGGGAGGACGGTGTTCGAGGGGATTAAGCTCGTGGACTTGGTCACCATATCCCCTTACGACCCGCTTTACGGCGGAACCTCGTGGTCGGTAGGGTTCGGTTTTCGCAACTTGCGCGACATCGGGTGCGAGGAGTGCCAGGCGTTCTATGTGAATTTTGGCGACGGATACGCCGTGCGCGCACAAATCCTCGGCTCGGCGGTTTTTTACGCCATGCTAAAGTTCGAGGGGGCGTTGGGCGGCAAGCTCGAAAAAGGGTATCGCTTAGGCGCGGGGCCGGACATCGGCGCGCTAATAGAGGAGGCGCCGGCGTGGAAAACGAATCTTTACGCGAGGGGCGCCCGCTATCCGGTGGGGGATGTCTCCACCGACTATGAGTACGGCGTCAGTCAACGGTTTGCCATAACCAAGGAGCTTGAGCTTACGGCGACCATCGCGCGGGTTAAGGACGACAACGAGGCGATGATTTCCATTGCCGCCTATTTTTAAGCAGGTGGCGGGTGATTAATTGGAAGATTCGCGCGTGCGCTATTTTATCGGCGGGGATTCTTTTCACCGCCGGTTGCACCCACCTTTTTTACCAGCCGGGCAAAACCCAACTTTTCGACCCTGCGAAAATCGGGCTGGAGTATCAAGATTTTCGCATCGAAAGCGCGAACGGGAGAAAACTGCACGCCTGGCTTTTTCCCGCTCGGAAAGACGCCGCCGAGCTGGGCACCGTCGTGCAATTCCACGGCAACGGCGAAAACATCACCACGCATTTTAATTCTTTGGCGTGGGTGGCAAAGCGAGGGTACAACCTAGTCACGTTTGACTATTCCGGCTATTGGGATTCCGACGGGGAGCCGGGACAAAAGGCTTTGAACGAGGACGCGCTGGCGGCGCTTGAATACGCGCGCGGGTTCAACCAATCGCGCTCGGTGGAAACCGGAAAGAATCTCCTGCTCGTGGCGTACGGGCAGTCGCTTGGCGGCGCCGTGCTTTTAAGGGCGCTTGCCGATTATCCCCATAGGGACGAACTTGCGGCGGTTGTCGTGGATTCCTCGTTCTCGTCGTATCAGGACATTGCGCGGGAAAAACTTTCGTTGCTCTGGGAAACGTGGCTTTTTCAGCCGTTGGCGTACCTGCTTGTTTCGGACTGTTACGCGCCGGAAAAAAAGATGGCCTCTCTTTCCGGCACGCACATTTTGGTTATTCACGGCACGGACGACGTCGCCGTGCCCATCCGCCACGGCAGGCGAATTTTCGAGCTTGCAGGGGAGCCGAAAACGTTTTGGGAGGTGCCGGGGGGGCGGCATATTGATTCCATGGTTAAACATGACGGAAAATACAGGGATATGTTGATTCAATACCTCGACGGGTTGCGGCAACCATGAAAAAATTGGTCGTTATTTTATTCTTCATCGTCATGACGGAGGGCGTCGGGTTTGCCGAGGAACCGTATTGGGCGGAACACGGAATAAAGCTGGATGGGCTTACGCCCGCCCAAACCACCGTTTTGGAGGAGACGATAAATTCGATAGGTAATTTGCCCCCCAAAAAGGTGGCCATAAACACGGCCATATATATTCGCCTCTCCCGGTTTCAACGGCTGTACGGTTTTTCGTTCGAGGGGAAAACCATCAAGAACTGGATTTTGCGCCGGGTGAAAAGCATAACGCATCAGAACACATGGACGGTCGCCGTAAACGACAGCCAAGGGGATTTTAAAATCGGCGACCGTTTTTTTGAAAAAGCCGACTTTATGGAACGCGCCTACACACTGATACACGAGGCGCGCCACTCGGACGGCGACGGGTATAGCCATGTGCGGTGTCCCGAAAGTTTTAGGTATGTTTCCGCGGGGTCGCCTGACATTGATCTCATCGCCGTGGAGGCGTGCGACGACAGGGGGGACGGGGCGTACGGATTTCAATCGGCGTTCCTCTTCGAGCTGTACGCTCGCGACATCGCCAACCAACAGGAGGCCGGGCTTTTATACAACGGCTCCGTAGCGCGCATCGTCGGCAATAAAAAGGAATGACGCGTCGCGAGTTCTCTTAAAACAGTCCGCGTTGTCCGCGTAAAATTCGGGTTACAATCGTGGGATACGTATGAAAAATAAAATCTCAGAAAACCTCGGCTACAAGGCGACGGCGATAAGCACCCTGTCCGACCTGAGCCTCGCGGCGGGAAAATTTGCGGCAGGCACTCTCGGCAACTCCTCGGCCCTCGTGGCGGACGCGGTGCATTCGGTCACGGACCTCGCCACGGATTTCATATCCTACGTCTCGATAAAAGTTTCACACAAGGAGCCGGACGCGGAGCATCCGTACGGGCACGGCATGGCGGAAACAATCGGCACCGCCGCCATCGGCGTCGTCGTCGCTGTCATAGGCATTGGAATAATGTGGGAGGAGCAAAAACATTTCTCTCGACCGTCCGCCGCGATCTCCCCGCCGACGATGCTCGCCCTTGTCGTCGCGCTCGCCTCCATCGCCGTGAAGGAGTTTCTTTATTTCTACACCCTTGGAATCGGGAAGCTGACGGGAAGCGACTCGGTAATCGCAAACGCCATGCACCATCGCTCCGACGCGCTTTCCTCGCTTGCGGCGGCGGTGGGCATAGTCGGTTCATTGCTGGGGTACCGGGCCATGGATCCGCTGGCGGCCATCGTCGTGGGCCTGCTCATCCTTCACATGGGCTGGAAGATATCGTGGGGGGCCGTGCAGGATTTGATGGAGCGCGGGCTTTCGGAGGAAAAACTTCGGGAGATGGAGCGTATAATTTCCGCCACGCCGGGCGTCGTCCACCATCACGACATAAAGTCACGAAAAGTCGGCCGGGATATTTTCGTCGACCTTCATATACAGGTGCAACCGCGCATAAGCGTCTCCGAGGCGCACAATATCGCCGAGTCAGTACGACGCGACCTGAAACGAAAGGCGGAAAACATAACCGACGCGATGATACACATCGACGCCGAGGACGACCGAAAGGGGTTCCTTTACCGCGACAGGCGCGAGCAGATAGAAAAAACCATAAAGGGGGCGCTGGACGGCCACCCGGGGCTGACGCTTGGCGACCCGGTGATGATACATTATTCCCTGAACCAGGTTGCGGCGGAGATATCCCTGCAGGTCGAAGGATACGCCGGCGTGAGCGCGGCTCAAGCCGTTTCGCGGGAAATAATATCGCGCCTGGCGCAAGGCGGAGTGCTGACGGAAATAGTGATAAGGCAAAACCTTGGAAGGTGGAGGGCGGGCGAGGCGCGCGACGGCGCAAACAAACCCGAATGAATAAATGTCCAAACGAAAAAAAACTCGCGCCGCGAAAAAATTGAAATTTAGAACCGCCTCCGATTCCATGGGGCCGGTTCAAGTTCCGGCGGACGCATATTACGGGGCGCACACAGCAAGGTCGATTAGCAATTTCCAGATAAGCCCGTTTCGCACCCACCCGGAGCAGATAGTCGCGCTGGCTTTGTTGAAGCTGGCTTGCGCGAAGGCGAACGCGGATCTGGGGCTTTTGTCCGGGCGCAAAAGCGTCGCCATAGTCCGGGCCTGCCGCGAAATCATCGGCGGCGGGTTTCGCGGCGAGTTTCCGCTGGACGTTTTCCAAAGCGGCTCCGGCACGTCCACCAACATGAATATGAACGAGGTGGTGGCTGGCAGAGCGACAGAACTGCTTGGCGGCAAGCGCGGCGAAAAACTTGTCCACCCGAACGACGAGGTGAACATGGGGCAGTCGACCAACAACGTTTTCCCCTCGTCTATCCGCGTGGCGGCACTGCCGCTGACGCTTGAGCTGTCAGCGACAGCCGGGCGTTTTGCGAAAACGCTCGAAAAAAACGGGGTTAAATTCGACCACGTCATCAAGTCCGGCAGGACGCACCTTCAGGACGCCGTGCCGGTTAGGGTGGGGCAGGTTTTTTCCGCGTTCGCCCGCTCGATAAACAAGGACGTCGAAAGGCTCCGTTCAAAGCTCCGATTTTTCTCGGAACTCGGCGTGGGGGGGAACGCGGTCGGCACGGGAATAAACACCCACCCCGCTTTCCGAAAACTGATAATCAAGCACCTGAACAAAGAGGTCGGCGGTAATTTGTTTCGCGTGACGGCCAACGGGGTGGAGGCGACGCATTCCACCAACGATATGGCGGACCTATCGGGCGGCGTGCAAACTCTGGCCGTGGACGTCGCCCGCATTTGCAACGACCTTCGGTTGATGGCCTCCGGCCCGCTGACCGGATTCAACGAGATAACCCTGCCGCCCGTGGAGCCGGGTTCATCCATCATGCCGGGAAAAATAAACCCCTCGATTTGCGAGGCGGTCAACATGGCCTGCCTGAGGGTGTTCGGCAACCACCAGACAATAACGATGGCGGCGTTGTCGGCGCAATTGGAGCTTAACCCGACCATGCCGGTCACGGCTCACGCGCTTTTGGAGTCCCTGAAAATTTTGACGGCGGCGATAAGGACTCTTGACGAAAAATGCGTGTCCGGCATTTCGGTGAACGAGGAGCAGTGCCGAAAGTACGCGATGGAAAGCCCGAGCCTCGCGACTTTTCTGAACCCCGTCCTGGGTTACGATAAGGCCGCGTCCGTCGTAAAAAAGGCGCTGGCGCAGAAAAAGTCCATATCGCATGTTGTGTTGGAGGAGCGTCTTTTGACCAAGGCCGAGCTGGACGAAATTCTTGACCCGAAACGGCTCACCTCCCCCGGAATTTACAAAAGGAATAAAATACGCCGATGAGGTTCGCCAAAGAACATGTGGCGGCGATGTTGCGCCACGCGGAGCAGGAATACCCACGGGAGTGCGTCGGCGCGATTATAGGCGCGGACGGAGACCCGGCGAGGTGCGAGTTGATAAGGCTGAAAAACATCCAGGATTTTTTGCAACGCACGGATCCGGGGAGGTTTGACAGGGATTCCAGAACCGGCTATTTCGTCGACCCGAAGGAGGTTATAAGCCTTATGAACCGCGCGCGGGACGAGAACAAAAAAATAATCGCCTTTTACCACTCGCACCCGGATCACGAGTGCTACTTCTCCAAGGAGGATCACGCCGGGGCGGTGATGTTCGACGAGCCGATGTATCCCGGCGCGGTGTACGTCGTCATCTCGGTTTTCGGCGGAAAAGCGAAGTCGGCGGAACTGTTCGCGTGGAACGGAAAAAAATACTCGTTTTCGGAGAGACTGCCAATTGACGATGCGGAGTAAGGTCAAACGGCTGGCGGGTTACGTCGTCCTGCTTGGCGCCGTGGTGCTCGCCGGGATCGCCAGCGGTCTCATCGTCATGCAGATAGCGCTTCACGGCGACAGGTCGGAAATTAACGTTCCGTCGATCGAGGGGGACGAGGTGGTGAACGCGCTGGAGAAGATAACCAGGGCCGGGCTGAACCTAAAGGTGACGTCGTTGGAATACGACGACGAAAAACCGAGAAACACGATTTTGCGCCAGGCGCCCATCCCCGGCTCGCTGATACGGCCAGGCAGGGACGTGCACGTTGTCATAAGCCGCGGTCCGCGCGAGTTTGACATGCCGGATCTTCGCGAGCTTTCCATCAGGCAGGCGACAAACCTTCTTCAGGAAAAAGGGATATCAATCCCCGCCGTCTCAAAGGCCCATTCGGAAGTTGACGAGGGGAGGGTGATTTCGCAGTTTCCCCCCGCGGGCGTACACGTTTCCGATTTGGGGCAGGTGGAGCTTCTGGTGAGCCTGGGGATGGAACAAAAGGTGGATGTTATGCCGGACTTCACCGGGATTTCAATCGGTCAGGCAAAAAAAGATATCGCAAAGGCCGGGTTTGCCGTCGGGAAGATAATTTACGAGAACCGTCCTGGGGTGGCGGCGAACACCGTCTTTTCGCAAAACCCGCCTCGTGGGATGCCGACTCCGGAGGGGGCCGATATCGAGCTATCCGTGGGCCAGCCGGACCGCGTGCTCGGAAACCCAGCCACATACTCGTTGTATAGGTTCACCCTTCCGGCAAACGCCGGCCCGTCCGCGGTCAAGGTCGTAAGGGAGGGGAAAGACGGAAAAAAGCAGGATATTTTCAACGGGGCCAGCAAAGGGGGGGAGAGCATTTCACTCATGGTCGATTCGGACGGCGCCCCCGTGGTGCGCGTTTATCTTAACGAAAAGTTGGCCGAACAGAAGCAATTTTAATCTTCCGCCCCCTACCTACGGATAGCGGGGTCGGTGTTCGCGAGGCTGTAGAGAAAATCGAGGATAAAATCCGGCTGTTTGTCGGCAAACACGGCCAAGAAATATTTATTGCATACCTCAAGGGCCGCCTGTTTGTTGCCGGAGGCCAGATAGCCCAGCATGGCGGACTCCAGGACAAATTTCTTCAGCTTTATGTCAAAAACAGAGTCGCGTCCTGCAAGCAACCGTTCGGCGGCGTCCGCCATCGCGGTTCCATCGCGCGTAGAAATCGCTTTAATCAGACGATCCCAATCGGTTTCGCGGCACGACCCTATCATGACGGGCCAAATGGATTTGAGTTCGTCCGGCGATAGATGGGCGACGATCAAATTCGTCACTATTCTCAGGGCCACGGCATGTTCCTTGCCGCACTCCCCAGGTTTTTTTAACGCCGAGGCCGCCATCATGACGTATTCATTCATGTCGTCCGGCAACGGGACGTCATGAACGAAGTAGTCCCGTATCTTCTGCGCCATGACGGCGCGATTGTGTTGTTCGTAAAAAGGGGATGATGTCACGGCGGTGACGTGATCGCGCGGGGCCGCCTCTTTATCCAGCATCTCCAGCACGGGCAAAGCCGACAGGCGCAAATCGAAAAACTGCTGGAAGCTGGTGCTGGTGAAGCGGGCCTTGACCGCGTTGGTGTCCAGATACGGGTAATAGTCGGAGTTGGGGTGCACCCCGGTTTTGCGGAAAAGGGGGGCGAGTATTTTTTTATTTCCCATGCCCAGTAGTCGCAGGTCGTCGGCGGTGCGTACGCCGACTCTCGCAAGCAGGCCCGTCAATTCCTGCGACGCGGCGCCAAGCGCCGGCGGTGGCAATTTCGCCCCTTTTCGTCCGACAATGACGGCGTCCGGGCCGACGGCGTAAACGGCCCAATCCTCAAAGCTTTCGTCCATCGCGTTGATGACGGAGGCGAACATTTGCATGTTGGTTTCGTACAACTGCAACCATTGTACGCACAAGCCTCCGTCGGCAAGGTTGCGGGACACGAGGGAATAAAATTCTTTTGAGAACAGGCCGGACACTCCGCTCACCCACGGGTTGGAAGGCTCGGAAATTACTAGGTCGTATTGCCTGTGCCGGACGGCAAAAAATGTTTTTCCGTCGTTGATGTGGATGTGGCTTCGCGGGTCGGAGAACAATTTTTCATTTGCCGCGCCGAATTGCCGCGCCGCCTCCACGACCATCGGCTCTATCTCCACAGTGTCGACGTTTTGCACCGACGGAGACGCGAGCAACACCCTGCTGGAAAAACCCGAGCCCATTCCGATGGAAACCGCGGTTTTCAACCCGGGGTTGATTAGAAGCGGCAACGCCCCCAAAAGCGTCTGGGTTGGTTCGTCGTCGGCCACCGAGTGCGGCCTTAGCGATATGGAGGCGTCCACCTTGCCGTTGGTAATAAGTGACAGCACGTCGTTGGGACTCCGCACCAGGGTTATAGTGGCGGTTCTGCCGTCCTTGTGGAATTGTACGGTTTTGTTGGCGTCGAGGACAGACACTTTTGTGCGGAACACGCCGGATGCCAGCGTTTCGGGCTTGAACGGGACGGCGATTACCACCAGCGCCGCTGTCGCCGCGAACGCAACGGCGACGAGGCCGCCGTTGCGGGCGAAGCCGGCATACCGCAACAGGAAAAGCCCCAACAGCGCGTCCACAACGGCTCCGGCTATGCAAAGTCCCTTGAGCCCCAAAATCGGCATTCCTATGGCGATTGCGAACGCCACCCCCGCTATAGCCCCGGCCGTGTTGAAGGCGTATACCTCTCCCACCGACTTTTCGCCGCCGGTCGAAATGAGGATGGCGGTGAACAGCGGAAGCGTCATACCGGCGCAAAAGGCGGCCGGAACCATAACCGAGGCGGCGATGAGGTGGCTGACTATGTTAAAAGCCGCGTATCCCCCGTCCGTCTTTGGAAGCCAACGGATGAAGAAGGCCATCACATCGAAGCTGTTCGCAAACACCGGCAATGTCGCCAGCGCCAACAACCCCATGGCCAGTTGCACATACCCGGCAAATGCCACCTTGTCGGAGCTCGCGTCAATACGTTTTTTCACCCAAAGGCCGCCAAGCGCAAGACCGAGGATGAACGCGCTTACCATCAGTTCGAACGCGTGCGTGGAGGCGCCAAGCACAAGGCTCAGCATCCTTATCCAGCCGACCTCGTACATGAACGACGACGCGCCCGTGAGGAACGCCGCGGCCAATATAATGGTCTTAAGGCGGGGAACGCCGGAGCCAATTCCGATGTTGGCGGCCACAAGCGGGGGGAGTTCCCTCCCGCGGCACAGAAGCCACGCCGCCAGCCCGGCGACGATGTTGAACATCGCGGCGACCAACATCGCTCCAGGCAGGCCCAGGCTCGGGATAAGCACAAACCCGGACGCGATCATCCCGGCAACTCCGCCGATGCTGTTGGTGAAATAAAGCATGGCGAGCGAATGGCCGGCCGACCGGGGAAACGCGCGCAACAACGCGGTGCTTATAAGCGGGAATGTGGCTCCAAGCACCACCGTTTGCGGCAATATGAGGGCCGCCGAAAGTACGAATTGTGCCGTTCCCGCCATCGCCGGCGACGGGAGGGCGGGCAACAAGGAGTCAAAAGCCCAGCTGATGGCGTGCGTGAATTCCGAATGCCACAACATAGCCGCCGCGCCCAAAGCCAGTTCCGCGACCGCATAAGCGGCGAGCGGATTTTTTATCTTTTCCGACCATTTGCCGGCCAGCCAGGCTCCGGCGGCAAGCCCGCCCATGAAAATGGCAAGCACCAATATTTGGGCGTACGCCGCGTGCCCCAGGAACAGCTTGAGGTATTGCGTCCACAGGGACTCATATACGAGTCCGGCGAACCCCGACAACGCGAACAGAATTAATAATGCGGCGCGATACCCCGTTGTCACCAAATTTTCTCCCTCGTTATTCATCATGCGCCTCTCCCACATTAATCCCAGAGCCGTCCTCAAACGTGCGCGTCGACCGAATTCTATCATGTTTGACGGCAATCATAATCGGGCGGAAAGGCCGGATAATGCTGTTTGTTCCCCCGACAAATCGGGATAATATATACGCGGATGGCTGAAGAATAATAACATAGGCTTTAATGGGGGTATTTGATGAAAAAGCATTTCCTGTTGTTTTTGGCGTTTGCGTTGTCTGTCCCGTCCGTCTCCCACGCTTTGCCGGGGGCCGACATAGACATATCGGTGGGAATCTCAAAGCCGACCGCGTCCGGCTCGATTACCTTGGACGGCACAAGCTACAATGTCGCAAACGACTTTAATTTGGGCGCCGGGAGCGACGTTATGGCAAGGGTGGACATCAGCCACTCCATACCGGTTATTCCGAACATATACATACACCATCTTCCGGTCGAGGTTAAGGGAAGCAAAGGCGGGTTAAACTCGGAATTGAAAATATTGCAGGACGACATAGGGCTTTACTATCACCTCCCTTTCATTGCGACGGTCACCGACGATATGTTGGACGTGAAACTCGGCCTGAACGCCAGATTTATTTCCTTTACCGCCGCCACCGAAGTCAGTTCCGTCGCCGCGGAGGCAAAATTCAGCGCGCCGGTTCCGATGATTTTTCTAGGCCTGGATTTCAAACCGATTCACCTGATTTCCCTGGTCGGGGAGGTCAAGATGTTGCCGTTGGGGAGCAGTAACCTTACCGAGTATTCGGCGGAAATTAGAATCAAGCCTATTCACCTGTTTTATATAGGCGCGGGATACGCAAACTATGCGATAAAAATCGACCCAAGCCTCGCGTCCGGCGCTCCGGCCACGAACATAACCTTCACGGAGCCATACGCTGTTCTGGGAGTTGAGTTCTAAAATCAATAGATCAGCGGATTTCGCAGATTTAAAATCTGCGAAATCTGCGGATAAAAATTCTTTTTGACGGTGGCGAGAAAGGGAATTTGATTCCCTATTCCTCCCACTTGATGCCTTGGTTTTCCAAAACTTCCTGGGCTTCTCTAAGCCCCATCTTGGCCGCTTTCTTTAAGTCTTCTAGGGACTTAAGGTTGTCCTCCATCTTCGCGTAGACGATGCCCCGGTTCACGTAAACAATCGGGACGTTTGGGTCGAGCGCGATGGAGCGGTTAAAATCCTCCAAGGCGTGCGGGTAGTCCCCTATCTCGCTGTAGCTGGTTCCGCGGTTGCTATAGGCTTTTGCGTTGTTCGGGTCAAGCTCTAACGCGTGGTCGTAGTCGTCAATGGCGCGGTTGTGGTCGCCCAAGGAGTCCAGAACGTTACCCCTGTTGTTGTAGTTGGCGGGGTCTTTGGGCGCGAGTTCGACGGCGCGGTTATAATCATCCACCGCCTTCTTGAACGCACCCATCGTCTCGTATGCGTATCCCCTGCCGGTGTATGCGTATGGGTTGTCCTTGTCAATCTCGATGGATTTGTCGAAGGCCTTCACCGACGCCTCCACGTTGCCAACCGTCCCGAGCGAGTATCCTTTTATAAAAAACTCCAGCGCTTCAAGGGTGGTCGCCGCGTGTGAGTATTCGGCGGCGGTTTTGGCTTCGCCGGTTGCGTCAAACTCTTTCCCTAATCGCTCGATATCGGCGTTAAGTGCGGAGGTTTTAGCGTTGAATTCGGCAAGAGTTTTCTTTTCTTCCTTGTCCCCGCTTAAATTCCTTAGGTGTTGCGCGAGGACTTTGACGTCAGTCTTGACGGTCGCCTTCAGGCGATAGTCGGAGCCGTCCCACTTGTCGTCGGCTATCTCCACGGGCAAAGCCCCCGCGGCTAAAATAATCGAGTCCCCGGTGACCTCATATGTCGGCGCCGCCTTTGCCTCGGCCTTTCCTTTTTTCTTTTTGGCGGTTTTTTTTGTTTTTGTCGGTTTTGCGGCGGCTTGGTCGGCCTTTAGCGCCTCCACGACCGCCTCCAGCAGGAGTTTGGACGCTTGGTCAACCGCGATTACCCGGCTGGTGGACTCGTTGTCCCCCTTTCCGGCGTGGTATGCGATTTCCTTCTCGAACGTTTTTTCTTCCGCAAACGCGGTAAGCGTAAGCGCTATGGACAAAATGGATGCAAAAGCCAGTGATTTGTTTATTTTTTTCATCCGTGAATAATACCCGAAAAGGTTTTTTTAGTCCACGCAAAGGGGGGATTTTGACATTTGGGGTGGGTTATGGCGTATAATGCGCGGTTTATTATGTTTGAACAATTAGAAACGCGTCTTTCAGAGGCGCTCAGGAAGCTTAAGGGCATTTCGCAACTAACCGACGCGAACATGGCCGAGACCCTGGCCGAGGTGCGTTCCGCCCTGCTGGACGCCGACGTAAGCCTCGAAGTCGCCAAGGAGTTTGTCGAAAAGGTTCGAGTAGGCTCCAAAGGCTCCGCCGTCCTAAAAAGCCTCTCCCCCGGCCAGCAGGTTATAAAGATAGTCTACGACGAGCTTGTAAGCCTGCTCGGCGGCAACACCTCCGGCGTTAACTTTGCCAAAAAGGGGCCGACCATAATACTGATGGCCGGCCTTCAGGGTAGCGGAAAAACCACCACCACCGCGAAACTCGCCGTCCATCTAAAAAAAGAGGGGTATCGCCCGATGATGGTCTCGGCGGACGTTTACAGGCCGGCCGCCCGCGAACAGCTTGCCGTATTGGGGGCGCAAATCTCCGTGCCGGTCTGCAATGCCGAGGGGATAAACGACCCGGTTAAGATTTGCAAAGCGGCGCTTGCCGCGCTTAAGGACGAAAACGCCAACGCCCTGCTGGTGGACACCGCCGGACGCCTTCAGATCGACGAGGATCTGATGGCGGAGCTGGAAAGAATAAAAAAGGAGATAAACCCCGCCGAGATTCTTTTTGTGGCGGACTCCATGATAGGCAGACAAGCCGCGGACATAGCCAACACCTTCCACAAAAGGGTCGGCATAACCGGGGTTATCCTGACGAAGCTCGACGGCGACGCCCGGGGAGGCGCGGCGCTTTCGATAAAAACCGTCGTTGGCGCCCCTATAAAATTCTCCGGCGTCGGCGAGAAACTTGACCAGTTCGAGATATTTCACCCCGATCGAATGGCCTCGCGCATACTCGGAATGGGGGACGTGCTCACCCTTATAGAGAAGGCGCAGGAGGCGGCGGACGAGGAGGAGGCGAAAAAACTCGAAAAAAAGATGGTCTCGGGCGACCTCGACCTCAACGACTTCTTGAAGCAGTTGCGGATGGTGAAAAAGATGGGGTCGCTGGAACAGCTCGTGGGGATGATTCCAGGGGTAAAGATACCCAAGGACGCCAAAATCGACGAGGGGGACCTGAAAAGGATTGAGGCGATAATAAATTCAATGACTAAGGAAGAACGCCAAAACTATACTATAATAAACGGCAGTCGCAAGGAGAGGATAGCCGACGGAAGCGGCGCCGAGATAAGCGACGTCAACAGACTGCTGAAGCAGTTTGTCCAGATGAAGAGGATGATGAAAGGATTCGGAAAGGGCGCGTTTAACGTCCAGGGCCGTGTTTAATAGGGCGGTAAAACTGCCGTTTATAATTGTTGTTGTTGAGAAGGAGGAAGAATGTCAGTAGTTATTAGATTGACCAGGGGCGGCCAGAAGAAAAAGCCGTTTTACAGGATTGTCGCCGCGGACAAGCGCTTTTGTCGCGACGGGCGCTTCTTGGAGATAGTGGGTACTTGGGATCCGCTTTTGGAAAAGGCCACCGTGAAAAAAGAGGCGGCCGAAAAGTGGATACAAAGCGGGGCGCAGGTCTCGGCTACTGTAAAGAAGCTTTTCATCAAGCAGGGCGTGTCGCTGGCGACAGTGGCCCCGGCGGTGGCGCAGTAACAACCGGCGGCAAACTTGTCGCATTTGCGCCGGTGTTCGCCGGGGGCCTTGTCCTTTTGGACGTGGCTTTTGGCGGATTGTCCCGGCGCGCGTTCTAAGGAGTGGCAACAATGAAAGAACTTATCGAAACCATCGTCAAGAACATCGTGGACAACCCGGACGAGGTGCACGTCAGCGAGATAGTGGGTAACAAAACGACCGTGATAGAGCTTCGCGTGTCCCAGCCCGACCTCGGGAAGGTCATCGGCAAGCAGGGGCGAACGGCCCACGCGATGCGCACGTTGCTTACGGCCGCCGCAACCAAGAACAACCAGCGCGCCGTCCTGGAGATACTAGAGTAATAGGCCGATTGAACACCGGCAAAATAGCCTGCGGAAAATTTTTGAAGCCGTTCGGTCTGGGCGGCGAGCTTAAATTTAAGCCCTACTATCCCGAGTACATGGACGTTTCCGCCATAACCGGAGGCCTCGTGCGGCACGAGCCGGGCAAGGCCATACCCGACGGCGAGATTATGTTAATCTCCGCGCGACCGCTTAACGGCGGCATCTGGGCTGTAAGGCCGGACGGATGCAACTCGCCGGAGTCCGCCCGCCGCTTCACCAACGCGGAACTTCTTATATCCCGCGACCTCGTTCCAAAAAGACCCGACGGGGAGTATCTTCCCGACGACGTCATTAACCTTCCGGTGTACGACGACAAGGGGGTTAAGATCGGAGTCGTTCAAGACGTGTATAAAACCGGGGCCAACGACGTATGGGAGCTGGTGGCGGACAACGGCAGGGAGATAATGATTCCGGTCATAAAGGACGTGGTGCTTTCGGTCGGGTCGGACAAAATAATCATAAACGTCATCCCCGGCCTTTTGGACTGAACCCCCTGTGAAAATAGACGTATTGACCATATTCCCGCCGATGTTCGACGGCTTTCTGGGCGAAAGCCTCGTGGCAAAAGGGATAGAAAAAGGGGTTTTTTCCGTGAGCGTCCGCGATATCCGCGAGTTCTCCGAAAACAAACACAAAAAGGTGGACGAGGCCCCGTTCGGAGGGGGCGCGGGGATGGTGATGTCGCCGCAACCGTTGGCGGACGCCATCGACTCCCTGAGGAAGGATTCCCCCGCAAGGACGATATTGCTCAGCCCGCGCGGAAAGCCGTTCACCCAGAAAATGGCGAAAGAACTGGCGGCGGAAAAGCGGCTGATACTTGTCTGCGGTAGGTACGAGGGGGTGGACGAACGAATAGCGCGGCACTGGGTGGACGAGGAGATTTCAATCGGCGATTTCGTCTTGAACGGCGGCGAGGTGGCGGCCATGGTCGTGATAGAGGCGGTTTTTAGACTGCTTCCCGGCGCGATAGGAAGCGAGGATTCGCCGCGCGACGAGAGTTTCGAGAACGGACTGCTGGAATACCCGCAATACACAAGGCCGGAGAATTTTCGTAATTTCGACGTTCCGCAGGTGCTTCTATCGGGGCACCACAAGAAAATCGACGAGTGGCGCCGCGAGGAATCGATAAAGAAAACGGCGGAAACACGCCCCGACCTTTTGGCTAAACTCGGCCAAACGGGCGGGAAAATTAAGTTTTCAATCGCGCTAGTGCATTACCCCGTCGCCGGAAGGGACGGCTCAGAAATGGTCAGTTCCATAACCACCCTGGACGCGCACGATTTTGCCAGGATGGGGAAAACCTACGGGGCGCAAAGAGCATATATGGTCACCCCGGTGGAGGATCAAAAAAGACTGGTCGCGAGAATCATAAGTCATTGGAAAGACGACGAATCCCTGAAACGGCTTGACGGCAGGAAATCGCTAGCGGTCGAAATTTTAAGGACTGCCGACTCCATAGACGAAATGATAGACGACGCCAAGAGCCGTTCCAAGCGGGTGAAGCTTTTGGCCACAAGCGCGACTAAGCTCCCCGGATCCGTGACTCCCGCCGAATGGCGCGCCATTGCGGCGGGGGACGAGGGGGACGAGTGGTTGGTGCTCTTCGGCACGGCGTACGGGCTTGGAAAATCGCTTGTCGAAAGGTCGGACAGGGTGCTCACCCCCATCGACGGCCCCGGCGAATTTAACCATTTGCCAGTTAGGGGCGCATCTGCTATTATCTTAGACCGACTGTTTGGAAGATTGGAATAACCCCCTTTTTCAAAGGGCGGAAAACGTTAGGAGAGGAATTATTATGAGCGCTGTTATGGACAAGGTCGAAAAACTTTAC
>Ga0315281_10007497_pt1 | contig 15350 bp, 14 predicted proteins | sample YL17G07_0_MG_FD_204540 | JGI IMG/M metagenome (GOLD analysis project Ga0315281, IMG submission 204540) | Sediment microbial communities from Yellowstone Lake, YNP, Wyoming, USA - YL17G07_0 | ecosystem: Environmental > Aquatic > Freshwater > Lake > Sediment | place: USA: Wyoming | collected...
CGCGCTCCAACCATCGAAGCGGAGGCACAAACGGCGAGAGCGCTGTGCTCGCTTTCGACTGCTACGTATTCTGCTTTTAATTCACCCTTTTCCACAAATTCGGACAGGTTTTCTGTTACCGGTGTTTGCGGCGTAATCGGGTAGGCGGCAATCACCTGCACGCGGCTCAACTTTGCTCCTAAAGCCGCAGCCTGGTTGCCATCCAGTATTTTTATTTCTTTATGTTGTTTTTTACTGATCGCCATTTACTTAACCTTCGGGCGTCATGATGATAGCTTTTGCCGGGCATACCTGGCTGCAAATACCGCAGCCTTTACAGTAGTTGTAGTCTATATTAACCGGTACTGTGCGGCTGATAACCGCTTCAGGACAATACAACCAGCATTGAAAACAAGAATGTTTATTCGACTTCGCCGGCAGGCATTTCTTGTGATTGATAACCGGGCGAACAGTGCGCCATTCGCCAGTTTTACCTGCTTCTCCAATACCCGGCGATGATTCACCGCAGATATGCCCACAGTTCCTAGTCTTCATGTTTCCATCTGCCAATTTTAGTTATCCGGTAAGTTTTCTTAATAGCTCTCAAGTTAGTATCGAATGCATGACCGTTAAATCTCATTTTAAGAACTCTAATTAGATTTTCCATATCTACCAATTTCGTTGCGCGCGCTATTGAACCAAGGATAGCGATATTAACCATGGTTATTCCAGCCGCGATCAGCCCCAGATTGCGGCAAACTATGGCTGCGTCCGCCGTGGCGATATTAAATCTGCCGTTAAAGCCGATATCCTCAGGATCCTGGTTTGAATTTATAACCAGCCAGCCGCCGTCTTTTAATCCATCAACAGTGTCTTTATATGCAAGCAAAGTCTGGTCGAGCACTACAACTATATCAGGCTCGACAACCTGGGAAAGTATATGGATCGGTGCATCTGAAAAACGTGTTGCAGCACTTACTGGAACACCCCGTCGCTCGGCGCCAAAAGATGGTGTTGCGGTAACTCCTTCATATCCTTTAAGAAAAGCTGCTTCCGCAACAATTCTTGCCGCAGTCACCGCTCCCTGTCCACCTCTACCATGCCAGCGGATTTCATAAATTTTACTCGTCAATATTGCCTCTCCCCTACAATGTGATAATTGTATCGTATTCTTAACCGATTAGGCAAAGAGAGCTCTGGTTGAGTAATAATGACATTAGATGTAACCCGATTAAAACAATTTCAATCCTTTGGATACTTCAATTACCCATCCGAAAATCGAAAAACTCATCTCAAAATCCGTCGTTTTATCACTTTATGCTACAATAAAGCTACAGTAAAACAACGTCTTCCCCACCAACTTTTATCATCCGTGGAAGCTTTATTGGTACGGAGGAGATATGGCAAACGATTTACAGGCTGCGCGGAACATCGCCAATATAATTTTCAACAATATTGAGAAGGTAATCATTGGTAAACGCGAGGTAATCGAACTAGCTGTTATCGCCTTGATGAGCAAAGGTCATCTATTAATCGAAGATGCGCCTGGTGTTGGCAAAACAATGCTGGCACGGTCTCTGGCGAAATCACTCGACTGCACTTTTAAGCGCATCCAATTTACACCTGATATGCTCCCCAGCGACATTACCGGCGCATCGGTATACAACCAGAAAACAGGTGATTTTGAATTCCGTCCCGGACCGATCATGGCGCAGATTGTCCTGGCTGATGAAATAAACCGCGCCACACCCAAGGTGCAGTCAGCCCTCCTTGAATGCATGGAAGAAGAACAGATCACGGTAGAGGGCATTACCCACCGCATGCCCTCGCCTTTTCATGTTCTCGCAACCCAGAACCCTATAGAATACGAGGGTACTTTCCCGCTTCCTGAGACACAGCTTGATAGATTTTTAATGCGTATCAACATTGGGTACCCCTCACTGGCTGATGAGATAAATATTATGAATCGGCAGCAGTACTCGCATCCCATCGATGAACTGCAAGCAGTTGCGTCGAGTGCAGACCTCCAGATGCTGCAGGCAGCGGTCAGGGATATTTACGTAGATGATCTCGTGAAAAAATACATTGCGGATGTAGTGGGAGCTACCCGTAACAATGCATCCATTTTCCTCGGTGCATCCCCTCGCGGTTCTCTGTCCCTGTTCCGTACAGCACAAGCACGCGCTCTAATTCATGAGCGCGATCACGTTTTACCCGATGACGTAAAAGCGCTGGCTGAGGCGGTTCTCGCGCATCGTTTAATACCGCGTCTTACCGATTCATCCCACGATAAGACCGGTCGGGCAATAGTTGCCAGGCTCATGGAGACTGTTCCTGTTCCGGGCGCTGCCGCTTAATTCGGGATTCTTAGCCATCCTGGTAGTAGAAATATTTTTATGAAAACCAAGAATATCTTAACCATTGCTGTATCTTTTATATTGCTTGGATCAGCACTCCTGCTAGGTTCAGTTCTGCTGCTCCGTTTGTTCTTTGTAACAGCATCGGTGAGTATCCTGAGTTATGTTTGGGCATTAGTAAACCTCAGTAGTTTGACTATTAGTGTTGGTAAACCGCCTGAACATTTGCAGGTTGGAGATACTTTCCATCGCGAAATTTCTATCACAAATAACGGACGAATTCAGCATCTCTGGCTCAAGCTAAAGGACAATACTAACCTCCCTGGTAGTCAGGATGCAACTATGATTAATATCCCGGGCAAGCAATCGCACGCCTGGCTCACGACTTTTACCTGCAAGAGGAGAGGTCGATATCATCTGGGACCTACTACTTTAACTACCACCGACCCATTCGGTATCTTTACTAAAAGCCGGATCATGGGTAAAGAACAAGAAATCATCGTTTATCCAGCTACGGTCGACCTGCCGCTATTCCGTTTTGCATCTTTCAGCGACTTCGGTTTCAGTACCGGCTACCAGGCGATCAGCCATATCAGTCCTAATGCCTCGAGCGTACGTGAATACACCAGCGGGGATAGTCTTCATCACATTCATTGGCGCAGCACAGCGCGGATCGGTTCATTGATGGTCAAAGTATTTGATATCGACCGCTCATATAATGCTTCCAAGACAGCCTGGGTCCTTCTTGATATGAACGAAGACTCGCATTTTGGACGGGGCGAAGACAATAGCGATGAGTATGCTGTAACAATTGCTGCCTCATTGGTTAGAAAATACATTGAAGGCGGTATGCGCGTAGGTCTGATATCTTCTGATGACCGAACAAAATTCTTTCCAGCAGAAAGAGGTGAAAATCATCTGTGGGATATTCTTGAAGCCCTTGCATTGTTTAAAAACGATTGGAAAACCACTTTGAATGAAGTGGTCGCACAACGCACCGACTGCTTCCAGGATAATCCATTTATTATTATGGTTGCCACGTCCGCGACTAAAGACCTTATGGAAACTGTTCACCTATTGAAAAACCGCGTAGACTCTGTAGTTGTCGTTCTGTTAGATATCGCCAGTTTCCGTGGACGGCCATCTACGTTTGACTCTTACCGGGCGTTGACGTCGGTCGGTGCCCAGATTTACACAGTAAGAAAAGGCGAGGAAATAGCCAAAGCTCTGGATAGCAGGACAACACGGATTCACCCCTTATTGGTCTAGGAAAGAATTATGGCAGGCAAAATCGGTTCAAACCCGGGACGTTTTCGTCAGACCTTGAGCCAACTAGGTCTGAACGGCATTCTGAGAATTATCAGCGTAGGACTATGTTTCCTGACGATTGCAGTTGCAGCATGGTCTATTGAAAAAGCCAAATGGATTACTCCGGAACCGTCCTTCATTATGACACTTGCACTCGCGACACTGGCTGCTGTGATACTGGCAAAATTGCGCCTACATGGACTCATCACTTTTTTACTCACTACCATAGCTGGACTGGCTGTCATTTTCTGGCAAAGTGTCACACTGTTTGTTACAGAACAAGACATTTCTGCAATCCAGCTTTGGTGGACTGCGGTTACAGGCGGCAGCCCCAGCGAAAGCACCATCTACTTCGCTATGTTCCTTTGTTTGATAACCTGGGTCATAGGTTTTATCTCTGTATGGTTCATTATTAGGAACGGAAACGCCTGGCCGTCGGTTGTCCTGGGAGCGGTGATGCTCCTCGTGAATCTTACTAATCTGCCTCGAGAAAACTATTATTTCTTGATTCTATATTTCTTAAGTGCGTTACTGCTGCTCGCTGTGACAAATTTAATAAAAATCAGTTCCAACCTGCTCGTATGGCGAGACAAACTTATCCGGCGCGGATTTATATACTTCTCGGTTGCAGTCATCATTATTGGGCTCATCACCTCGAGCGTGGCATATTTTGTGCCAGAACCACCGATTGAAAAACTGGGACTCAGACTCGATATAAGTCCTGTCAACGAGAAGAAACTCGAAGAACTATGGTTCAACATCTTCGCTAATGTCCGCAGCAAGTGGACCACGTTGAGAAGCCAGCAGCAGGAGCAACTGCTGTTTAAAGACCCGCTTGAAACTGGAGACAGAATACGGTTCCTGGTATACGCAGACCAATCCGATTACTGGCGGACTCGTCGTTATGATGTTTATGAACCATGGGGATGGTCGAGTACGCTTGAAACCGACGAGCAACTCCGGGCATCTGAGAGGATCACTTATGGCGATACTCAAAACGAAGAAAATCTTAGCTATGTCGTCGAAAATCGGCTGAAAACCGACGTGATCCTTTCTCAAGGTACCGTAACATCAATCGACATCCCGGTAAATATTCAAACGTTTTCAGGAGAACAGCCAAGTGTGGTCGCGACTGCCGGATATAGAGATATCGCTGCCATTCTATCCACACAGATTCTCAGACCTTATCAACGTTATCGTGTCAGCGCCAGTGTTACTGACCCAACTCCTGAACAACTGGCAAGCGCAGGCGATGATTACCCTCAATGGGTGACCAGCCATTATCTCCAACTCCCGGATAATTTCCCACACAACGTCCGGGCGCTAAGCGAAGAAATAACGCAAGGAATAACAAACCCCTACGAAAAAGCTATCCAGATAAAGCAATATCTCCACAAGTTTCATTATGATCAGCAGGTACGAGTACCGCCAGCGAATACAGATGGAGTCGAGAATTTTCTGTTTCAAACAGAACGAGGCGTCTGCACCGAATTTGCTTCAGCAATGACAGTTATGCTGAGAGCCAGCGGCGTACCTGCGAGACTGGCGACAGGTTACTTCCGGGGAGAATTAGACGAGGAGACAGGTTATTTCGTTATCCGCGGCCGCAACTATCATGCATGGGTCGAGGTCTTTTTCCCGGGCTATGGCTGGGTTGAATTCGAAGCCACTCCAGCTACCCCCGACATCGTGACCACCGCTGAAATTGTCGAAGATACGGGTTATAATTTCTCATTTTCCGAAAGGAATGAACTTCCCTTCTGGATGCTAGAAGATCCGTTTGCAGGCGCAGGACCAGACTCGCAAATCCCTGGCAGCTATGGACGTGGCCTTCCCTGGGGATATATATACCTGTTCGGCACCGTTACTTTGCTCATCGTCGCTATTTATGTCGCGCGAGAATTCTTCGACCGCTGGTTAAGGCGTTTGCAGCGAGTACATACTCCCTCCGAAGCCTATGAACGAATGTGTTTGCTCGCCAACCGCGGCAATGTCGGATCACTTACTTATGAAACACCGACTGAATTTGGTCATCGTCTCACCCGTGTTTTACCGGGACAAGAAAACACAATCGACTTGATTACACAGCTCTATCTGGGCGTCAAATATAGCCCTCGCAAAACTATCGGTGAACGGGACATAATCAGGATGCAAAAAGCATGGGTCGAGCTAGCATCTTCTCTAGTAAAAAATATGCTACGCCTGCCTAAATGGACCCTCGTGCGCTATTTCTGGAAACCGTAAGTAACACAGCGCTATTTTTTGTCCTCGCCGAGCAAATGAGTCCTCATCTCAGCGTACCCTGGAGGATGCTGCGAATTATAGCGCATAAATGATGGAATCGGATAACGATAAATTCCACCCCGGTAATTCATCTCCAGAGCTTTAACTGTAGCCTCTATTTTATTAAATGGAATCGAGAAACCACACTCGTAGTCCTGGGGATGCGGCACAAGTCTTTCACCAGTACCGACCAGCGCAAATTGAGCTTCATCAGTAAGCATCGCCTTGGTAATATAGCTCGTACATCCGGCGCCGGTTGTTAGCTTAACATCAAGGCCGCCTTTTCGCTGGCCAGACAGGTATGCAGAAAGAAGGACCCAGTTTTGGGCGGGGCTGGCATATACCATCACTACGTGCGGTTCAAAGGCAGCCCGGTCTAAGGGCGCGATGAGCGCATATTTATATTTTCCATATTCAAACCTTGTCATCTCCTGGATGGCGGCTGCGGCGCGTTCTTTAGTCATTCCCCACAGTCCAATGCCTGCTTGAAAAGTGCCGTCTAATACGTCTGGAGGTGGCTGTATCAATCCAAGACTGATTGCTGGAACGTAACACGATACAGTTTTATCAATGGCAACCACCCAGCCATACCGTCGAGCCAGGGCAATCGCGTGACACAAAGAAATGGATAATCCCAGGTCGCGAGGAGGCAATCTTACTCTTTCAGGCAATTCTGCTTCCGAAGCGCACATTCGGATAGCGACAGGGTATGTTTGTGGTCGAAGATACTGGTTAAAAGCATCATTAATCTGTTTGAGTTCCATATGTTTACCTCCTTGATAAATAATGCAGAGTCATTATACCAGATGGATTAGTGGAATTCTCACCCTTTTTATTGAGCCGGAGGTTTATGACAACGGTAATTTACATCTGCGCCGAGCAAGGTCTCTGCTCGCAGCTTAAATCAATAAGAATTTTTTTAGGTTTTACTTAATCACAAGCACGGAGGCTTGTGACGACGATAAGCCTGCAGGGTTCGTGTCGGTCTGTCCTAACTTGTCCCGAGCTTATCGAGGGAGTTATATCGAATGGGTTAGGGTCGTAGTGTGTTTTCACAACGCCAATCTAGCAAAAAGCAAACATGATTAATATTTCCAGCCGACTATAAGTGATACGCTGGTATTTACGTTGACTTTTGAAAAAGTATCGGCTACTATGCTGTAAAATAGTTTGGGGAGTAAAACATGGCTGGATCGACCTTAGCTGGGATAAATGTCCTTGAGTATGGGGAAATGGTCGCCGGACCTTATTGCAGCAAGCTATTAGCCGACCTTGGTGCTGATGTCATCAAAGTAGAGCCGCCAGGTGGCGACCCGGCGAGGGCTTTTGGCCCTTTTCCCAATAACAAACCGCATCGAGAAAAAAGCGCTCTTTTTCTCTACAACAATACAAGTAAACGAGGTATTACCCTTGATCTCAAGACGATAACCGGCAAAGATTTATTCGCTCGTTTATTGAAATGGACGGATATCCTGATTGATAACTACCCGATAGACCATCTTACAAAATTGGGATTTAATAATGCTGCCATTTGTGAACTGAATCCGAAAATTATCTACGCGACCATAACTCCGTATGGGCGGACCGGACCTCGTGCAGACGTGAAGGGCGATGAATTGACACTCTCACATGCGAGTGGAGTAGCAAACCTGATGCCCGTGCGTTCTCCTGATATCAGGCGAGCGCCAGTCAAACCGGGCGGCTTCCAGGTAGCTTATCAAAGCGCCATAAATGCGGCTGTAGTGATTATGGCGGCAATTATCGGAAGGGGTAAAACAGGCACAGGACGGGTGATCGACATCTCAATGTATGAGGCGATAATGGGACTGCTCCGGCCGGGAATCGCCGGCTCCCGTTACCAACGGTCTTCGTGGAGCCGTGTCCCCGACCGACCTCCGGCTATGGGCAGGATGAAAACCAGCGACGGCTACCTCGTCCTGGGTGCTGCCGAAGATAACCATTTTCGCAATCTGCGTGAGATGATGGGCAACCCACCCTGGATGGCAGGTGATAAGTGGCTCAATATGGCATACCGCACCCACCATCTTATGGATATCGCGCCGCAAATGGATGCCTGGATGGAAAAACAGAAAAAGAAAGAGACTACGGAAGCATTGGCAAGCAAAGGCGTCCCGCTCGGTCCGATTAACTCTATCAAGGACATCATGGAAAATAGACAGTATGCTTTCCGGAATTATTTTAAAGAACTTGAACACCCTGTAGCCGGCAAGCAAAAATACGCCGGCTGGCCCTACCAAATGACTGCCTCACCGCCAAAGTTTTCTCGTCCTGCTCCGTTGTTGGGAGAACATAACGAGGAGGCTGTCTGTAAAGAGCTTGGTTATTCGAGTGAAGAATACGGGCGGTTGAAAAAATCAGGGGCATTCGGGAAGGTGCGGCGATGAACGAAAACAGATTACCTCTCGAAGGCATCCTGGTTGGAGATTTTAGCTGGGTCTGGGCGGGACCATTCGCCACCATGCTGCTTGCAATGCTTGGGGCTGAAGTAATCAAGATTGAGGGGCACAAGCGCACCGACCTCATGCGTCACAGCGTCGTCTGGCCGCTGGCAGAACCGTCGCCTGCTAATGTTCCACCCAACCAGGGTATGGGATTTAATTCGGTCAATATGAATAAAAAGAGCCTGACACTCGATATCAGCAAACCTGAGGGAGCGGCTGTCGCCAAACAACTCGCAGCAAAGTGTGATATCGTGATCGATAACATGAGGTCGGGTGTTATGGATAAACTCGGTCTTGGTTACCCGTCTCTACAAGAGCTTCGCCATGATATTATCGTTTTGTCTTCAGGGAGCCGCGGCAAAGAAGGTCCCGAAAAGGATTTTCCTGGTTATGCAACTATTCATAATGCCGTTGGAGGGGTAGCCTATATAAGCGGTTATGCCGATGACGCCCCAACAACAACCGTCGGTGATACGGATTTGATGAATGCAACGACCACTGCCTTCATACTCTTGGCTGCGATTTACCACCGCATGCAGACTGGCGAGGGTCAGTTTATCGATTACTCCCAGTGCGAAGCTGTGACATCACTGGTTGGAGAGACCGCCCTTGCTTACCAGATGACCGGCAATGTCCCGGAGCGCATGGGTAATGCCCATCCCTATTTTGCGCCGCACAACGTCTACCGCTGCTGGGGTGTCGACCACTGGCTGGCGCTCGAAGTGCATAACGATGCCGAATTCGCAGCGCTTACACACGTGATTGGAAAACCCGAGCTTGCTCAAGACCGACGGTATAAAACAATGAGAGCTCGTAAGAGAAACGAACGGTCGCTCAACGGTATAATAGAAGAGTGGACGAGGCAAAGAGACCGCGATTGGATGGTCAACGAGTTCTGCCGGGCGGCTATCGCAGCGGCTCCTTCACGTGACTGGCAGGATATTTATGCAGACCCGCACCTCCGCGCCCGTGAAGCTTTCATCAAAGTCCAGCATCCCGAACTTGGACCGCTTGAACTGGTGGGAGTTCCCTGGAAAATGAGTGATTACACACCTCCCCCTAACCGCCCTCCCATGCTCGGGGAGCATAACGACTACGTCTTAAGGCAAATTATCGGACTCAGTGAAGACCAGGTTAAGGAACTACGAGCAAAGGAAATAATCAGCTAGCAAAAATTGTATCTATTTATAATATATATATCTACAAATTCCTCGCCCCTTGTGGGATCTGTCCCGAAGGACAAATCCTGAAGGAGCTGATTAAGGAGAGGGTTGAGTCGGAAATCTATAACTGAAGCATACCTTGATATCGAAACGACCGGGCTGGCGCCGCCAGACTCCGAGATTACCGTCATCGGTCTTTATCTTGTTGAGGGCGATAGCGACAGGTTTATCCAGCTGGTTGGAAAAGACTGTTCAGTGTCGAATTTACTTGAAGCCCTCGACGGGGTAGATACTATTTATACTTATAACGGCTCACGGTTCGACCTGCCTTTTATCCGCGACAGGCTAGGTATAGACCTGGTTAATATATTCGAACATCATGATCTGATGTACGACTGCTGGGAGTGTAATCTCTACGGTGGATTTAAAAAAGTCGAAGTGCAGCTCGGTATTAACCGCGAACTAAAAGGCATCGATGGCTATGACGCAGTCTTGTTATGGCAGCGGTACCGACACTTTGGCGACAAGCAAGCCCTGAAAATGCTGCTGAGCTATAACCGCGAGGATGTTGTAAACCTGAAAGTCCTGCGTGATAAACTCAATAATATCCTCTGGTAGGAGATGAGTTAATATCATGCCCACGTATTCGCATTCACGGCTGAGCACTTACGAAAACTGTCCGCTTCAATATAAATTTGTCTACATCGATCGAATCAAGCGTGAAAAAGAAGGGATAGAAGCATTCCTCGGCAACCGCGTGCATGAAACACTGAAGAAATGCTACGACAATTTGCAGCGAACAAAATGCCCCACGCTTGATGAGCTGACGGAATGTTTCAACGGTCTCTGGCATAAATATTGGCATGAAGGCATCAGCATCAACAGAGAAGACCTGAGCGCAGAGCACTACCGCGCCCTGGGTGAAAAAATGCTGGAGTCCTACTATAGACGCTATATCCCGACCTGCACAGATTTAACCCTCGGTACGGAAATGATGCTCAACTTTCCCCTGGATGACAGCAACAAATACCGCTTCACGGGACTGGTGGACCGCCTCGCCAGGGATCTTTCAGGCATCTTCTGGATTCACGATTATAAAACCGGCGGTCATCTACCCGGCCAGGACGATGTAGACAGGGAAAGACAGCTCGCCCTGTACCAGGTCGGTGTCAGGAAACGATGGCCTGATTTCAAGGATATCCGCCTGGTGTGGCACTACCTTGCCTTTGACTGCGAACTTGTCTCTTCCCGGACCGAAGACTCTCTCAAGCAGCTGGTCACCGATACAATACAATTGATCGACACCATCGAAGCTGACAGCGAATTCGTTCCTAGAGAAACACCTCTGTGCGACTGGTGCGATTATCCAGATCTGTGTCCGCAGCGAAAACATTTTTTTACTGTGGAGAACCTGCCTCCTAATGAATACCTGACCGAGCCGGGAGTCATCCTCGTTAACAAATACGCAGAACTTAAGCAGCAAGCCGGTGAAATCGATCGCGAAATGGAAAAGGTCAAAGAAGCATTGATTGACTACGCAAAAAAAGAAAATGTCAACGCGATTAAAGGGAGCGACTATAAAGCCAGGATCAAGTTCGATGAAAAGCTCAAGTTTCCCGGTAAAAACGACCCGGAACGGTGTTTGCTCGATAATACCATCATTCAAGCAGGTAAATGGTCGGATGTCTCGCAACTGGATACCACCACGTTATCCCGCATCATTGAGCACCAGAGCTGGGACAGATCGCTGATTGAACGCGTCCTGAAATACGGCAAACTAGAGCAATCCACAACCATTTCCCTCTCAAGAATAAAGGAAGCGGAAGAGTAAAATCCGCTTGTCTCCAATCTCAAAGCTCAATCCACAATTCAAAATTTTAAGTTTTAATCTCTAGTTTTGCGTTATTACTTTTCACTTTTAAATTGGTCTTGACATGTAGTAGTTGTAGTATTATACTATCTTTACTACAGTAAGATGAAAAGAAGTACCAGGAAGGAACGTATTATTTCTGCCGCTATTAAACTCTGGCGCGAGACTCACAACGTCCAGAAAGTCAGCCTATTAGACATCGCGCGGGAAGCCGGAGTCTCCCAGACAACGGTCTACAATAATTTCGGCACGCGTGAGGGACTGGTTGAAGAAGTGATTAAGTTCCTGATGCGTGAAACCATGGATAGACAATGGAAAATTGTCAGGAGCGACTTACCCATCCCTGTGAAAATACAAAGTATTATCTCCACAAAAACTGCCGCCATGCAGGATATATATACCGATGTTATAAATAAATTAACTCGAGATTCTTCGACCAGAAAGTATCTCAACGCTATGTACGAGACCGAGATGAAACCGATGATGAACGCGGTCATCGATGACGGCAAGCGCCAGGGTTACATACGTCCCGACCTACCCAATGAAGCGGTCATGATTTACCTGGATATGATAAAAGACGGCGGACTAGCTAATACAAGTCGATTGCAGACAATCATGGACGATAACAAGTTATTGACTGGCTTAACACGTCTTATTTATTACGGATTATTCCAAAAAGAATTTGATTTTAATATCGACTTCGGCACAAAGAAGGAGATCAAATGAAACAGGACGCTATAGTCGTCGAGAACCTTAGCTATCACTACGGCAAGATACTGGCGGTCGATAATATCAGTTTTCACGTTGGAAAACAGGAAATCCTTGGCTTCCTCGGTCCCAACGGCGCCGGGAAGTCAACGACGGTCAAGATATTGACCGGACAACTGCGTCTGCAGGAAGGACGAGTCAGTCTTCTCGGGATGGACATCTCTAAAGAGCTTGAAAAAGTGCAGGCAAGGATAGGTGTCTGTTTTGAGCAGCCTAATCTCTACGAACAGATGACAGCCCTGGAAAACCTGCAACTTTTTGCGCGGCTATTTAATATCAAAAACTTCGACGGATATGCCCTACTAAAAAAAGTCGGGCTCGACGGCAGGGAAAAAGACAGGGTCGCCAATTACTCGAAAGGAATGAAACAGAGATTGATGGTCGCACGGGCATTCGTCAACCAGGCGGAAATCCTGTTTCTCGATGAACCGACTTCAGGACTCGATCCCGTATCAGCTGACTCTATTCGCAACCTGATTCTACAAGAAAGAGAACGGGGTGCCACGATTTTCCTGACGACTCACGACATGTGGGAAGCTGATAAGCTTTGCAACCGTGTGGCTTTTCTCAACCAGGGAAAAATCGCCGCCCTTGACACGCCCCACACCCTTAAACAACAGTACGGACAGCGCTCCCTTTTGGTGGAGATCTCGCATGACGGTCAGCTGGAGGAACGTATTATTACGCTGGACAAATCGGAAACTCCAGATAAGGTACGGGAACTCTTAAGTCATGAGAAAGTTGTCACAGTCCACAGCCAGGAAGCCACGCTCGAAGACATCTTCCTTAAAGTGACCGGACGGAGGCTGACGGTATGAACGCGCGACTAATCCTCACCCTGATTAAAAAGGACCTGACCCTGTTCAGCCGCAACCAGTTCTATTTCGTAATGACAATTGTCGGACTTGTATTGTATATCGCGCTTTATTTTGTCATGCCCCAAACTTTGGACGAGAATATAAAACTGGGAGTCTACACCCCCGGAATTCAAACTGGAAGTTCCCTTGCCGGAATCCAGGGCGTTGAAGTTCAGCCTTTCACCAGCCTGGACGAATTGAAAGACGCGGTTAAGAAGAACGAATACCCGGTGGGTATTGCGCTGCCTGAAGACCTACTAAACAAAATTGCAACGGGCGAGCAGGCTGTGGTCACGGTTTACTATTCTGCAAGCACTCCCGATGAAATGAAAGGGGCGATTAACGCCCTGATCAACCAGATGGCATATTTTATTACAGGACAGGATATTCCCCTTGTAATGCAGACTGAAATCCTGGGTCCCGACTTGCTTGGTACTCAAATACCCTGGCGCGACCGCCTTGTCCCGATGATGGCAGTGTTAATCCTTGGTACCGAAATTTTGAGCCTGGCAAGTCTCATCAGCACCGAGATTGAACAGGATACTGTCAGGGCATTACTTGTCACACCACTCAAGCTCCGCCACTTGTTAAGTGCCAAGGCATTACTCGGTATCGGACTTGCGTTCATTCAAGTAGTGCTTTTTATGACTGTGATCGGAGGGTTAACTCATGAGCCGGCAACAATGATACTGGGCTTGTTTGTAGGCAGTATTTTGGTAACCGGTCTTGGCTTCCTGATAGCCTCGATGGCCCACGATTCAATGGGGGTGACCAGCTGGGGGATGATATTATTCATCGTATTCTTCATTCCAGCCATCGGCGGCATGGTCCCCGGCATACTTTCCGACTGGGCTAAGGTCATACCATCCTACTACCTGATTGATTTCGTTAGCCGGTTGTCAAACTACGGAGCTACATTCAGTGAACTCAGCGGTAATTTGATGATTATGCTGGGATGGAGCGCAGTCTTCGGTGTTACTGGCACTCTTGCATTGAGGAGGCGGTACAGATGAATATCAAACGCATTTTTACGCTACTCGGAAAAGAATTACTGCATGGTCCGCGCGGTTTCATTCTAACAATGACGATCGCTGCTCCGCTATTAATTACGCTCGTGGTCAACCTTGCCCTCGGCGACCTCTTTACCAGCACCGCAAAATTGGGCGTCTATGATGAGGGACAGTCACAGCTGGTATCTCTGCTGGAGAATGCAGCGCAAGTCCGTTTGCTGCAATACCAATCTCCTGATACGCTGCGCGACGCAGTTTCACGGGGCGCGACTGATTACGGTATCGTTTTACCTCCAGATTTCGACAGCAGTCTCGAGAGTGGTCAAAAAGTGGCATTAACTGTCTATGTTTGGGGTGAAAGCCTGGCGAAAGACCGGACGATCATTACGGCTACCCTGCTTGAGCTAACAAACCAGATTAGCTCGCAGACTGAACCGATTATCCTGGAATCGGTCACCCTGGGTGACCAGAAGTCTGTTCCCTGGAGCCAGCGTTTGATGCCGCTAACCGTCATGATGGCTGTCTTTTTTGGTGGTCTGATGATACCGGCGGCATCTTTGATTGACGAAAAACAGAAGCGCACTTTACAGGCGCTGGCAGTGACACCAGCTTCTTTGCCAGATATTTTCATCGCCAAGGGCATGATGGGGGCTATCCTGAGCATTGCGATGGGCGTCATCATCCTGCTTATCAATCAAGCCTGGGGCGAGTCTCCATTATTATTGTTTGGGATGGTGGTTCTGGGTGCAATACTGGCAGCAGAAATCGGTCTAGTACTGGGAACCCTTATTAACGAGATAAATACTTTATTCGCTGTCTGGAAATTCGGCGGACTAGTACTGTTCGGCCCAGCTATCCTTTATATGTTCCCCGAACTACCGCAGTGGCTAAATTATATCTTCCCGACGTATTATGTCACAGGGCCAATTATGGATATCAGCCTTGGTACCCAGGGCAGCCAGACATTGCTGCAGGCTGGTGTGGCTATTTTTATAGTATTTGTCTTGGCTGTATTGTTGAGCCGTTTGATAAACCGTTTATCCGGAGAAGTCCCGCAGCATTCTCTCAAGGAAGCCGAGACGGTAAGTTAAATATTTGCTGCTTATTTATACTTCGTTCGCCTTTTGAATAAGAAAATGCGTTTAAAATGATGCAAAAATCATTAACAAGTTAAGTAAAGTAAGGAAAAAGTATCTGAGCTAGTTCAGATAGATCCCGTACACTACAATAGTAAGGTATGAGGATAAGAAGTGTCTTAGCCCCGGGTAGCATCAAAGTTGGTCGGAGGATAGC
>Ga0315281_10007498_pt1 | contig 15347 bp, 16 predicted proteins | sample YL17G07_0_MG_FD_204540 | JGI IMG/M metagenome (GOLD analysis project Ga0315281, IMG submission 204540) | Sediment microbial communities from Yellowstone Lake, YNP, Wyoming, USA - YL17G07_0 | ecosystem: Environmental > Aquatic > Freshwater > Lake > Sediment | place: USA: Wyoming | collected...
GACTCACCCATTGGGTGACTCCCTTAATGGTTATGAATCCCACAGCCTGCCTGAGTTTCAAGCAGTTTGCACACAGTCAACTGAGGTTTTTAGGATTATGGATCCAACGCCAACCCAGCAGAGTGCCGAGCCAGATGAATAAGAGCCCGCCCACGACGAACAACACAAACAGCAAGTGGATGATCAGGATGATGTCTGCGAGCAGTGTCATGGGCGCAGTAGGTGCGGAAAGCTAAGCGGCGAGACCGGCAATCCAGCGGCCGTAGAGTATTGCCGCGACGGCGTTCAGTTCTGCAACGTGTTGCTCCAGATTCTCCAGCATTAACTTTGCAGTCTGCACCGATGGCACCGGGTTGGCGGCAATTTCATCCGTGCCCACTTCGCACCAATTTTTTACCATTTCCGTGGTCATTTCCACGTGGCATTGCATCCCCAGGTGCTTGCCGAGTACGAAGGCCTGGTTGGGGCAATTGGCACTCTCCAGAATGCGCGTGGCACCTTGCGGAATGCTGAAGGTCTCACCGTGCCAGTGGAAAGCGTTGAAATGTGTCGATGCGGCAGGGCCAAACCATTCGTGCGCGGCCGGGTTATCCAGCACCGTTACATCCCCCCAACCGATTTCTTTCGCAGGGTTGCGGCTGACTACGCCCCCCAATGCCTTGGCCATCAACTGCCCGCCCAGGCAATGGCCAATTACTGGAATATCTCGCGCCACGGCTTGCCGGATGAGTGCCAATGACTGATAAATCCACGGCAGATCGTCATTCACGCTCATCGGTCCGCCCATGAAAACCAGCCCGCTGAACAAGCCCGGATCATCCGGCACTGCATCCCCGGTATCGATTGCAATAAGCTGTGTCGGGATGGAGTGTGCCGAAAGGAATGTGGCACAATAGCCCGGACCCTCGGTCGGTGTATGACGGAAAATTGCGATGGGTTTCATAGGGGATCTTATGTGTGTTTGCCGTTACCATTTTAGTGCAATTGTCCTGCTGATGTTAACCGGACTGACTCCAGCCTTGGCGACGGATGTGAATGTGATCGGACTGTTCAACGGCAAGGCCATCATCTCGGTTAACGGTGGCAAACAGCGCATGCTCAGCGCGGGAGAGAAAACTGCAGAGGGCGTGAAGCTGATCGAAGCCACCTCCGAATCCGCAACGCTGGAAATCGATGGCAAAAAACGCACCTTGGCATTGGGACAAGTTATGTCCAGCCAGTTCAGCCCCTCTGCAAAGGCATCGGTCAGCTTGACTGCCAACATCCAAGGTCATTTTCTGACCGTTGGTACGATCAATGGCGCTACGACACACTTCATGGTGGATACTGGCGCGAGTTCGGTTTCCCTCAGTAGCGCTGAGGCCAAGCGGATCGGCCTGTCTTATTTAAACGGCGAACGAGGCTATTCGAATACAGCCAATGGCGTTGCGCCGCTGTACAAGGTCGTGCTCAATAGTGTGAAGGTAGGGGATATTGTATTGAACCAGGTTGAAGGGGTTGTGCTGGAAGGTGATGCGTTGCAGGTAACCCTATTGGGCATGAGCTTTCTCAAGCGTCTTGAGATGAAACGAGATGGGTCTGCAATGACTTTGGTGAAACAGTATTGAAGGGAACTTCATGGCAAAGGCTGCGACGAAATTTGATTCTTGGTTGAGCTTATTATGAACCGGGAATCCACGAACTAGCAGTGACATCCGGTGGTAAGGTTAATGTAAGGCTGGTAGAGTAGTGTTGCTAGGGCCTTGGTAGGTTAGAGGGTATGGTTGAAATATTGGTAATATCAGTAGGTTATTGACTGGTGTTCGGTCAGACATAGACCGTTAAGCTTGGCTTTAATGTTTATTGCATTCTAAACTGTAACGATTTTAATGAGGGACTCATCCATGAACTGCAAAAAAAATCTGGCTATGCTTGGTTGCGCTGCGGGTCTGTTTTTACAGGCATCCGCTTATGCTGTGACACCCCCCGCTCCACCCGCTGGTGTAACAGTACCTCCTGCAGTTGTTGCGGCAATCGCTGCCGCTCGGGCAGCACGTCCGGCAACCCCACCGGCACCACCAGTTGCACCTCCCGCAGTTGTTCCACCGGCTGCCGCTGCAGTTGCTGCAGCAGTGAGGGCTGCTTTGCCGCCCCGCCCGTAATCTTTCGGCCTAGCCGAACCGAATAAGCCCTGCTGTTGAAGCAGGGCTTTTTTGTTGGAACTGGTAAACTTCTTCTTTTTTGCCATTCACCCCATGAAAATTCGCGAAGTAAGTCAACTCATCCAGGCAACATCGGTATCAGAAGGTGCCGGTGTTACGGTGCATCGCACTATTGGTACGCCGGCACGGCGCCATTTTGACCCTTTCCTGATGCTGGATCACTTCAGCAGCGACGACCCGGACGATTACATCGCAGGGTTCCCGGATCATCCACATCGCGGTTTTGTCACGCTGACTTATATGCTCGATGGTCATATGTTGCATCAGGACAGCATGGGTAATCGGGGGGATTTGACTGCTGGTGGCGCGCAATGGATGAAGGCGGCGAGCGGGGTAATCCACTCGGAGATGCCGCAACAAAGCAACGGACTGATGCGCGGGTTCCAGCTCTGGATAAACTTGCCCGCAGCCGAAAAAATGAGTGACCCCGGTTATCGGGATTTTTCACCGGAGGACATTCCGGAGGTGCGGATCGAGGGTATGCATGTCAGGGTGCTGATAGGTGAGTTCGGAGGAAAGAGCGGACCGGTTAACGATGAGCACACTCACGTCCAGTATCTGGATGTCAGTCTTGATCCCCAACATATCTTCACCCATGCCCTCGGTTCGGACATGAGCGCATTCGTTTATGTATTTGAAGGCAGCGCCGCCATCGGTGATACACCGCTTCCACAACATGCTCTCGCCATACTGGGGCCGGGGGAAGGGGTGGAGATCAAGGCTGGGCCGCAGGGTGGCCGCTTCATTTTTGTTGCTGGTCGACCGCTTAATGAACCCATCGTCCAGTATGGCCCCTTTGTTATGAATACACGGGAAGAAATCGAGCGGGCCTTTCAGGATTACCGGGATGGTCGGTTGGTTGTGCGGAAGGCGGAGTTGGTCACCCGGAAAGCCACTGATGGCACTTAAAGCGACCATTTTCAAAGCAGGGCTGCAAATCGCTGATATGGATCGTCACTACTACCAGGATCATGCGCTCACCATTGCCCAGCATCCATCGGAAACCGATGAGCGCATGATGGTACGGTTATTGGCTTTTGCGTTGCACGCGCATGAAGCCTTGTCGTTTGGCCAAGGATTGAGTGTCGATGACGAACCTGATCTATGGCAAAAGGATTTGACGGGCGCCATCGAACGTTGGATCGATGTGGGTCTGCCCGACGAAAAGCTGGTTCGCAGAGCTTGCGGCCGTGCTAAAAGCGTATTTATTTATATCTATGGTGGCCGCGTTGCTGATATGTGGTGGAGTCAAAACAGCAGCAAGTTAGAGCGTCTGAGCAACCTGACGGTAATCAATCTGTCGGTGGACACCAGTCGGGCTATGGCCAAGCTGGCGCAGCGCAACATGCAGTTGTATTTCACTATCCAGGAGGGGCAGATATGGGTGGCAGAGGGCGATGAAGTGGTGCCGGTTGCGCTTGTGACGCTAAAAGAACCATCTTCCAAATTTTAGCTGCCCCGTATCTTCTGTGCCAACAAGATATGAGGTTATCCAAATGGTTTCAGGAGAAATTCAGGTAAACCCTATAGCAAATTCGCAAATAAAAATGGCCTAGGTATCAACCTAAGCCATTGTTCCATCTGGTGGGCGGTACTGGGATCGAACCAGTGGCCCCTGCCGTGTGAAGGCAGTGCTCTACCGCTGAGCTAACCGCCCAAAAACGAACGCAATTAGAGCACAATCCGTCGTTAACGGTCAACGGCGTGATGCCATGGTTGGCCCAGTAAACTTGCGCGGATGGCTAGATTTGGGGGAAAATGCCAGGTTCAGCGGGTTTGGGTTTAAGCCAACGGCGGTGCTTAACTCCTTAACCCGGATATTTCTTTGGGTATGGGTATGACTGACCTGGCCACTGTTTCACTTCTACATACATCGCCGCAGTTGCCGGTGGATTGGTATGTCGATCCAAAAATTCACGAGATTGAGCAATCGGTGCTGTTCGCCGCTGGTCCTGCTTATGTAGGACATGAATTGATGGTGCCGAATGTGGGCGATTATCGCGTGCTGGAGTGGAGCGCCAATGCCAAGATGCTGGTGCATAACGAGAAGGGCATCGATCTGTTGTCCAACGTGTGCCGCCACCGCCAGGCATTGATGATGAAAGGGCGCGGCAACACCAAAAATATCGTGTGCCCGGTGCATCGCTGGACCTACGATACGGAGGGCAAGCTGCTGGGGGCGCCGCATTTTCCGGGCAACCCTTGCCTCAATCTTGGCAAAACCCCATTACAGAATTGGAATGGCTTGCTGTTTTCCGGTAAGCGCGATGTGGCCAGAGATTTGTCTAATCTCGGTGTGCTGGCTGACCTGGATTTCTCTGGATATATTCTGGACCGGGTGATGGTCGACCATTACAACTTTAATTGGAAGACCTTCATTGAGGTCTATCTGGAAGATTATCATGTTGCGCCGTTCCATCCGGGACTCAGCCATTTCGTCAATTGCGATAATCTGAAATGGGAGTTTGGCGATTGGTATAGCGTGCAAACCGTGGGGATCAACCATAATCTGGCTCGTCCTGGCTCATCGGTTTACAAGAATTGGCATGATCAGATACTGCGCTACAGCGCGGGAAAGATGCCGCCGCATGGTGCCATCTGGTTGGTGTACTACCCAAACATCATGATCGAGTGGTACCCCCATGTGCTGGTGATAAGCACCGTGCTGCCGACGGGGCCTGAAACCTGTGTTAATGCGGTGGAGTTTTACTACCCGGAAGATATCGCTCTGTTCGAGCGCGAATTCGTTGAGGCGGAGCAGGAAGCCTACAAGGAAACCGCGATCGAGGATGAGGAAATATGCCTGCGCATGCAGGAAGGCCGCAAGGCTTTGTATAGCCAGGGGCTGAATGAAGTGGGACCTTACCAGTCGCCGATGGAAGACGGTATGGTGCACTTCCACGAATTCTTGCGGCGCCATCTCGAAGCGCGCATTTAATTTGCCACAGATTGGTTCCCTCTGGATGGTGGTCGCCGGATTTCTGTTCGGTTGCATGGGGGTGTGCGTCAAACTCGGGTCTGCTTATTTTTCCAGTGCCGAGCTGGTGTTCTACCGCTCCTTGATCGGCCTGATGGTGATTGCGCTGATTGCGCTGAGTTACCGCCTGCCACTCGCCACGCCACACTGGAAAATGCACATGGGACGGGGTGTGTCTGGCTTTGTCGCGCTGATGCTGTTTTTCTATGCCATTACGGCGCTTCCCCTGGCGACTGCAGTGACCCTTAATTACACCGCGCCTCTGTTTCTTGCTCTGCTCAGTACCATTGTGCTGAAGGAACGCCCACGGCCACGGCTGCTGTTTGCGGTGCTGCTGGGATTTGTCGGGGTGGCGCTGTTGCTGCGCCCCAGCATTCACCAAGGCCAGTTGATGGCTGGCTGGATGGGGCTGCTCTCAGGATTTCTGGCCGGGGTCGCCTATCTCAATGTGAAGCAACTGGGCAACCTGGGCGAGCCAGAGTGGCGTGTGGTGTTTTATTTCACCCTGGCCTCCACAATTGGAGCCGGACTGTGGATGCTGATCCACCACTTTCACCCAGTGACCTGGCGTGGATTAGCTCTGCTTGTCGGGCTTGGTACCACAGCCACGCTGGCGCAGCTTGCCATGACGCGCGCTTATCGATTGGGTACCACGCTAGTGGTGGCGAGCTTTGCCTATAGCACAGTAATTTTTGCCAGCCTCTTCGGTATTGTGCTGTGGGGTGAAGTGCTCAGTGCAACTTCCTGGTTTGCCATCGTGTTGATCATTGCGAGCGGGGTGGTGAGTGCGCGGAGTGTGCCTCGCTCTATAGCCCGGTAAATGACGCCAGTTTGCTGTATGGCGCGTTCTCACTTATAGTTTCAGGGGTTGTCTTCGTAAATTAAAGGGCTTAAAAGCATGATCACTATCAACGTCAAAGACAATCTAATCAACATCGCTGTACTCGGCGAGTTTACCCTGGCCGATTACAAGGAATTCGAGCAGGCAGTCATGCATGGGGTCGAATTAAAAAAAACCGTGAACGCGCTGATCGATTTGCGTGACATGCTCGGATTTACTGTGGATGTGGCTTGGGAGGAGATTAAATTCAGCCGGCAGCATGCCCATGATTTTGGAAAAATCGCAGTGGTGACCAACGACCAGTGGATTACCTGGAGTGCCTGGGTATCCAGGCTGTTCGTGGATGCGGAAATTCAGGTTTTCGGGGGGTATGAAGAAGCGGTAGATTGGGTTTCAGCTTAACCAAGCCAGAATGTTTGAATTAAATGGCGCCACCCTGAGGATGGCGCCATTTTTATTTAACTCAGGGTTTTTTGTAAGGGGCGATCATTTTCCGCACGATGTCGTAGGCGGCATCGTTAGTCGGAACAAATCCGTCGTAGCCTTTTTCAAAACCATCCAGCACCGCGACGTTTGCTGGTGTATTCCGCTTAAGTGCAAGAAAGGCAGTTTTCAGTTTATCTGCAGCTTCCTTGGGGATATCCTTGCTTACCGCAAAATTGTAGGAAGGTAGGGGCGGCGAGGATTTGAGTACGCGTATTCCTTTGCTTTTGAATTCTTCTGCAATGTTATCCGTCAGGATTCCGGCATCAAAATCCCCGTTCAGCACGGCTTTGGCGATGTTGTCGTAGTGGTTGAGGTAGGCAACTTTGCTGAATTCCGTAACCTTGATTCCCATTCCTTCCACTGCGGCTTTTTGCAGCAAGGCTTTTTCATCGCCAAAGGCGAAACGCTTGTTGCGCAAGTCTTCAACCGTTTTGAAAGGGCTGTCGTTGCGCACTGCGATGACCAGCTCGAAGGTTGGGCGGCCCGCATTCAGCGGGGCGACCAGCGGGACCGCGCCAAATTTGTCGTGAGCTTGCAGGTAAGCTACGGGAGTGAGATAGGCGATCTGGGTATGGCCTGCTCCCAAGTCATCCACGGCTGATCCCAGATTTGGAGAGGCTCTGAATTTGATGCTGAGGCCAGTCTGCTCGCCCAGGTATTTAGAAAGCACCCCCAGTCGCTTGGCCATCTCGATGGGGATGTCCATGGCCACTGAGCCTAGATAGATATCTTCCGCCTTGGTGGGAATTGCTGAGAGCGTGGAGAGCAGCGCCAGCGAAATCAACAAACATTTTTTTTGCATCCAAAAATTCATGTTAGGTTTCCTCCTGGTTGGTGGTAACTTCTGAATATACCGCATATTGATCGCGCCCCCGATCTTTTGCAACATACAGCGCTTTGTCCGCAGCCACGTAAAGCAACTCCGGCGTGGTGAGTTCATCGCTGAGCTCTGCGATGCCGAAGCTAAGGGTGACATTGATCAGGGCACCTCGATAAACAAAATCGTGGGCTATTATGCCCCCCATGAAATCTTCAACAAACCGCTTGGCGGCTTCCTTATCACCACGGTGCATGATAATAGCAAACTCGTCCCCCCCCAGTCGGGCGGTAAAATCCGCTTTACGGATGCGGCTATTGAGGATGCTACCAATTTCCTTGAGCGTAGCATCGCCTGCACCGTGGCCATGAGTGTCGTTGATGCGCTTAAATTTATCCACGTCAAACAATACCAGGGTCAGGGGTTCTTTATGGCGTATAGCCTGCACAAATTGTTGTTCGAACACGTCGTCGAATGATCGACGGTTTGCCAAGCTGGTGAGGGAATCCGTGGTCGCCAGCTTTTCTACCATTTCCAGTGCTTTTTCAAGCGCTTGGGTTCGTTTTTCCAATTCAACGGAACGTAGTCTCAATTCATCGTTGGTTTGAATCAGGGCTGAGTTCGCCAAGTCGATTTTCTGGTGCAGCCGACCTTGATATTCCATGATCGTTTGGTTCATGGAGTTGAATACTGCCGCCAAGTGGCCGATCTCATCGTTGCTTTCAATTTTAAGTACATTTGCAGTGCTTGGATTGGGACTGGAAATGATGCCACCCATGACTTCTGTAACACGCTTGAGCGGGCTGACCACCGCACGCGAAATCGCAATGTATACCAATAGCCCCAGTACGATTCCGAATACGAGTTGTTCCAGGAGGATGCTTTTGTAGGTTTTGGCCAATGATTCGTTGAGCCGTCTGAGCGATACCGCCAGCTCGACGTCCCCAATGGATTCTGTGCCGAAGCGTACGGGTGCGGTAAATGTCATTCCTTGTTCTGCGCGCTTAGCCCGCTCTGTCAGGGTCTTGCCCTCAGCGTTGCGGATGACGACCCACAGGACGTCCGATTCGACCATCAGTTTGTCCGCGATGGACTCCATGTTGCCATAGTCATAGGCAATGATGAGGTTAGCCACGGCAACGGAAAGCATCAACACGCGCTCACGGCCTGACTCTTCAATAAAAGCGGTGACTTTTTGTTTTTCTTGCCAGACGCGCACCAATCCAATGGCAGTTGATGCCACCACGATCCCTATGACGACGAACAGGATGAGTTTTGGTCTAAGACCCAGTCCTTTTCGTGGTTCATTCATGCTTTCTTATGGCTCCGGAACGTCTGAAAGCGATATTACACTACTTGTGTTCCAAGAAAGAAAAGGCAGGGTACGGAGGACTCACGTCTTTGCTTTTTCCAGTACCAGAAACTGATAGGCATAAGGGTTCTGCGCATCGGCGGGGAAACGCTCGGCAGCTGACTGCCGCCACTGCGCCGGGTCGATTTCCGGAAAATAGGCATCTCCCGTTACCTGTGTTGCCACCTGAGTCAGGTAAAGGCGGTCTGCCAATGGGAGTGCCTGGCGGTAGAGTTGCTCGCCGCCAATAATGAAGACCTCGCTGTCGTTATGACAAGCTGCGATGGCTGCCTCAATTGAGCCGGCCACGATGCAGCCCGGCGCGGCAAAATCGGGGTTGCGCGAAATAATGACTGTGGTGCGGCCAGGCAGGGGTTTGCCGATGGATTCGAAGGTTTTGCGCCCCATCAGAATGTGATGGCCCATGGTGAGGCTGCGGAAATGCTTGAGATCTGCCGGCAAATGCCAGGGCAGGCGGTTCTCGATGCCGATGACGCGATTTTCCGCCATGGCCGAGATGATCGAGATTCTCATACCGCGACCGGCGCCTTGATCGCCGGATGGGGATCGTATCCTTCCAGAGTAAAATCCTCATACTTGAATCCAAAGAGGTCTTTGATATCGGGGTTGAGCCGTATTGTCGGAAGGGGTCTGGGAGCGCGCGACAATTGTTCCTTTGTTTGGTCCAGATGATTGAGGTACAGGTGAGCATCGCCCAGGGTATGCACGAAGTCCCCCGGCTTGAGGCCGCACACCTGCGCCACCATCATGGTGAGCACCGCGTAGGAAGCAATGTTGAAGGGTACGCCCAGGAAAATGTCCGCGCTACGCTGGTAAAGCTGGCAGGAAAGTCTGCCATCTGCCACGTAGAACTGAAAAAACGCGTGGCAGGGCGGCAATTTCATATGCTCGATTTCACCTACGTTCCAGGCGGAAACGATCAAGCGGCGGGAGTCGGGTGTGCGTTTGATCTGCTCGATGACCTGGGCGATCTGGTCGATATGCCGTCCGTCCGCCGTGGGCCAGGAACGCCACTGGTAGCCGTACACCGGGCCCAGATTGCCGGCCGCATCGGCCCATTCGTCCCAGATGCTGACGCCGTTGTCCCGCAGGTATTGAATGTTGGTGTCGCCTTTGAGGAACCACAGTAGTTCGTGAATGATTGAACGTAAATGGCACTTCTTGGTGGTGACTAAAGGGAAGCCCGCGCCGAGGTCAAAGCGCATCTGGTATCCAAATACGCTGAGCGTGCCGGTACCTGTGCGGTCACTTTTTTTGTGTCCGTTGTCCAGGACATGCTGCATTAATTCGAGGTATTGCCGCATAAGATTTTAGATTTACAGAGTGAGGCATTGCCAGAAACGATAGCATACCGTAAATGCCGCCATGCCTCACCTGGTCTGTGGTGTTTGCTGCGGCGCGGCTGGCGGGCTAACGGTTTCAAGCTGGGAAGTGATGAAGCGGCTGCCGGCAGTTGCGAGGTCCACTTCGAAGGCGTTTAAGAATGCGGTAGAAAAATCGGTTTTGTCCTGCACTGAGCGCAGGAAGGTTCTGAATTTATTTCCCCCGTAAGTTCTGAGGAAAGTCATGAACATCATGCTTTCACGGTAGAACAGATAGGTGCTGAGTTCCCATTCCTCCGCTTTTTTGCGGGAGGATAGGCGGTCTACCGCCACGGGATCGAAGCTGCGGCCTTCACGCATTGCCTGTCGGACTTGCTGGTCGGTTGCATATTCCGCCCCTCCGCCTTCCGATGCATAGGCGGCCAATCCTTCGTGGAACCAAACAGGAACGGTGTCGCTGAAGTGGCCAATCTGCTGGCCGAGGTGCACATGTGAAAGCTCATGGGTAAGAATCCGGAATAGTCTCCCGTTTTCCTTGGTGAACAGGCGTGGCGAGAGGAAAAGTCGGTTATCCGGTATCACCGCAGCTGACACATTTTTGGTAACCACGCTTGAAGAGAAGCACTCGTCAGTGCGGCAGATGTAAATGGTGAGGGGTTGTTTGAACGGCCGATAATGGGCGTTTTCAATCTGTTTTATGGCAGCAGGCAGCATCCATGCTACCAGTTGCGCGTAGGCATAGGCCCCCGGTTCATAGCGCACGCTGGTGTCGTCCGCGAATTTTACAAACTTGCTTTCAGGGTCTGCGTTGGCTTGAGTCTTATGTAGGTTGGCGCAACCACTAACCCCGATCGTGGTAGTTACTAGCAAGGCTATCAGCAGGGTACGCCAAACGAGGAAGGTGGCGGAATTCAAGACGTTTGTGCCAGTTGTAGGTATTACGCAGAGCGCCCGTGGCGGCGGTAGATCATGGCCATGGAAAGGCTGATAAACAGCCCAAACAAAACGACAATCAGGTTCACGCTGAGATCGGCTTTGACCATCAGGGTGTAGGCCCCAAGCAGTACCAGTATCCCGATATTTTCATTGAAGTTCTGTACGGCGATAGAGTGGCCGGCGCCCATTAATAGATGGCCCCGGTGCTGTAGCAGTGCGTTCAGTGGCACCACAAAAAAGCCGCTTAGTGCTCCGATGAGGAACAAAAGTGCCCAGGCAATAGCCCAGTCTGAGACGAAAATCATCAGCATCACCAGAATGCCCATCAAAATTCCGGCGGGCAACGCTTTTACTGCTCGTTCCAGAGTGATGTAACGGGCGGCGAACACGGCACCCACAGCAATTCCGACGGCGACGATGGCGGTGAGTTTGACGGCCTGTTCGTAGCGGTAATGCAGGGCAATGACTGCCCAGCCGATTACTACCAGGCGCAGGGTGGCCCCTGCTCCCCAGAACAGCGTGGTAACAGCAAGGGAAACTTGTCCTTGCGGATCGCGCCAGAGGAGGGTGAAGGCGTGCCAGAAATCATGCAGTACATAGAATGGATTTTTCTTGGGCAGGCGATGGTCGATTGGGACGTAGGGGATATACAGGTTGCATACCGCCGCACTCAGGTAAACCAGGGTGATGACGGCAATGGCGAATTGCGGTGCGCTGATCCAGCCTGTGAGATGAGAGGCGGCGAGCAGGTGGCCGGCAATATCCGGGGTTACCAGCAGGCTCCCAAAAATGGCGCCGAGCACAATGGCACCGACAGTAGAACCTTCCATCCAGCTATTGGCCTTAACCAGTTGATCGGGGGGCAGGTACTCGGTAAGAATGCCATATTTGGCTGGGGAATATGCGGCCGCACCGATGCCCACGATGCCATAAGCGTAGAGCGGTGGCATGCCAAACAGCATGGCCAAACAGCCTGCCACCTTGATCGCGTTGCTGATGCACATCACCCGCCCTTTGGGAATGGAGTCGGCGAAGGGGCCGACAAAGGGGGCAAGCAAGATATAGGAGATGACGAAGAATTCCTGTAACAGCGGGGTATGCCAGTTGGGAGCGGCGAGTACCTTGAGCAGGGCAATGGCGGCGAAGAGCAGGGCGTTGTCCGCCAGCGCGGACAAAAACTGCGCGGCCAGAATGATGTAGAAGCCGCGATTCAATGGCGAACTGGAGGCGGAACTGTTAGCGTGCGATGTCAAATGCGGGGCTCTATTGCGTGTTGCAAATAAACGGCTTTATAACATGAAAAGATGAAATTTGGCGACCTGGGACCATTTGTCACTCGGCTCTACCCTTGGCGCATAAATTGTGATTGAATAGCCCGCTACAAATTTTGTGTCTTAAAACATAGGTTAGTTCACCATGGCAGATCGTCGTTTGCAGGTTTTTCACACCGTTGCCAAACAGCTTAGTTTCACCAAGGCTGCCGAATTGCTATTCATGACCCAGCCTGCAGTGACGTTCCAGGTCAAACAGCTTGAGGAACATTTCAATACCCGTTTGTTTGAGCGCAGTCACGGAAAAATCAGTCTGACCCCGGCCGGGGAGTTGGCTCTGACCTACGCCGAGCGCATTCTGAGCCTCGCCTCTGAAATGGATACGCGGGTAGGGGAGATGACCGGGCAAGTCAGTGGTCCGCTACTGATCGGCGCCAGCACCACCATTGCCGAGTACCTGTTGCCGCGCATGCTGGGTGAATTCAAGGCGCGCTATCCGCAAGTCCAGGCGCGGCTCACCGTAGCCAACTCGGAAACCATTGAAAACAAGGTGGCCGATCACACCTTGGACATCGGCTTGATCGAGTCACCTTCCCATCATCCTATCCTGCACACCGTTCATTGTTTCGACGATGAGCTGGTGTTGATTTGCGCACCGACACACGCTTTTGCCAATTTTTCGGAGGTATCTGCGGTGCAGTTGGCGGAACAACCTTATGTCAGCCGCGAGGCGGGTTCGGGTACGCGTGAAGTGGTGGATGTTTTCTTCCGGCAGGCCGGGGTGCCGCCTGAGGATCTGAATATCGTGATGGAAATGGGTAGCCGCGAGGCAATCAAGGGTGCAGTCGAGGCCGGACTCGGCGTTGCCATCGTTTCCAGTTCCACGGTTGTTAAGGAACTCAAGCTCGGCGACCTCGTGGCGGTGCCCCTGAAGCCACGTCTGCTCCGGCAGTTGTCTCTGGTGTATGCCAATGAGAAATTTCGCTCCAAGTTATTGCAGGCATTTCTGGAGTTTGTCGAGACCACCTCGCTTAAGTCTGGTGTGGGTTAAGGCGGGTAGCCTGTTGAACCAAACTTCATGAAAGCCCTGGAAAAAAAATTGACCGAGGTGTTTCGGACACTGTCCGGCGAACAGCGGCAAAGCCTGCTTGATTTTGCAGAGTTTCTGGCCAGTCGTGCCCCGTTGGGGGAACCGGCCGAATTGCTGGAGCCGCTGCCGATACCCCGCCCGGAGAACGAAACCTTGATCAAGGCTATCAAACGCCTGGGGGCGACCTACCCGATGCTGGATCGCAGCAAGCTGCTGCATGAAACATCTGCTTTCGTGACCCAGCACGTGATGCACGGGCGTCCGGCTGCGGAAATGATTGATGAACTGGAGTTGGTTTTTCAACGCCATTTTGAGCAGATTAAAAGTGGTAGCGTAAAGTGACAAATAACGTCACTTTCTGACTGGATATAGCCGTCTGTTAGCACGATTCTGCCCTTTGCCGCACCCATCCTCCCTCCCTTTGTTTTCATGTAACCCCTTTGTTTTCAATAGTTCTGCGCCAATGGCGCAACGCCTGGCACGCTGCTTGCTCACTCTTATCGTGCATACCTGAAAAAGGCAAAACCGACCGAAAGGCGGTGGCGCAAAGTTTCCGATCTAAGGGATTACGATCCTAAGAAAGCGGGACTGCCAGGCGAGCAATCGGGTTCTTGTTCTAGGTCCCGTCTGCGTTTTCCCGCCATAAAATCTTCGGTATGACAACTCGCGGCGTGCCGGTTATTGCCTCGCGGCTTTCCGGTGCAAAAAATAGCTTTGCTAGGAGAAATGTCATGAAGAAAAATATCAAATTCCTGATTGCAGCCTTATCCATGGTTGGTGCCAGTACCACTGTTCTGGCACAAGAACCTGCTAGTGAGCCCCGGTTCGAAGCGCCGGCATCGCACTACCAGATTCTGGAGCTCAGCCTGGAGCAGGAGAAATTCATCGTCAGCGCCATTCTCGAAGATCATTACAAAGCGAATCCGGGGAATCGCGGCATGCCGATGATCACCAAGGAACAACTGGTGGGTAAAGTGAATGAACTGTTTGCCAAGCAGCACCCAGGGACAAACGCAGTAGACTTGGCCAGCAACGAAGTCCCCGTGCTGGACAGGGTGGCTCAATACGTGCAGCAAAATCGGCTGGACACAGTGCAGGCTAATCAGTTGGTGGACGCCTATGCGGCTGGGTTGCAAGCTCAGTTAGCTGACCCGATGCAGTTTGCAATTGATGTGGTCGCACATAATTTGAACGTTGCGCAAACTGGCAAGGTGCTGGTTGCGCGGCGGGCCGGATTTGACGACTTCATGGTGGATGTGGCCCCGAAAGTCGCTCAAAACACTGTGACCAGGGTTTCGATGCTGGCTCAATAATATTTCCGCTACGGAACGACACGTTCCATAGCGGATTGCATCTTAATGAAGGCGCTGTGGTCTATTTGCCCGCCGCGCCTTTTTTGCTTGCACGTTCCTGGCGGGCTTTGGCGATCAACTCATTCAGCACCCTCAGCGTGTTCTGCTCGCTGCCGGTCAGTTCGGGACCGGTGGCGTATTTACCATCCACCACGAAGGTCGGGATGCCGTTAATGTTGTAGCTTTGCTGCACTTGCTTGGCACGTTTGGTTTTGCCTGCCACAGCGAAGGAACTCATGGATGCCGCGAATTTTTTCGCGTCCACTCCTTGGGTACCCATCCATTCCGCGATTCCGCGTTCTCCGATATCGCTCAGTTCCTGGGTTTGATGAATCGCTGTGAACAGGCGCGGCGTGAATTTGTCTAGTAGTCCCATTCCTTCCAGTGCGTAATAAGCTTTCACCAGCGGCGTGATTTGGTCGTTGAAAGTCACCGGGCTGCGCGAGAAGCTCACGTCCTTGGGCAGTTTCTTCACCCACGGTTCCAGTGCCGGGTCCATCTTGGCGCAGTGCGGGCAGGCGTAGGAAAAGAATTCCAGCACCTCGATCTTGTCCTTGCTGGTTGCAGGCTGCGGGGTGATCAATTCGTCGTAATCTCGGCCCATTTCAATGCGCGCCGATGCGGAAACTGCAAACAGTGCTGTAGCCAGTAGCAAGGACAATGAGACAAGGTGCTGCCGGGA
>Ga0315281_10007499_pt1 | contig 15347 bp, 31 predicted proteins | sample YL17G07_0_MG_FD_204540 | JGI IMG/M metagenome (GOLD analysis project Ga0315281, IMG submission 204540) | Sediment microbial communities from Yellowstone Lake, YNP, Wyoming, USA - YL17G07_0 | ecosystem: Environmental > Aquatic > Freshwater > Lake > Sediment | place: USA: Wyoming | collected...
TTCATAATTTTAAGAAGTAAAAAGCCGTTATCTTCTAATACTCTTGAAAACTCCAAGTTTGCATTTCTAAGGGTCCTAACTGTTTCTGAAACATCCCAGCTACCATAATAAATGCCTAAGTTAGATTCCAGAGTACAATCTAAATGTGGTGGGTCACAAACGATAGCTTTTATTGATTTATCCTTAAATGGTAAATAACGCATATCCGCAACCACTCGAGGCCTAACAATAACTTCACTTTTTCCCCAATTACAATCTCTTTTGAAAGAAAAGTCGCCTTTTCGCTTATCTATCGTAATCAATTCGTCGGTCTCGAGTAGGGAATCAGCCATACCGTTATAGATTTTTAAAGCGCCACAACAAACGTCTAAAATCATAACGGTTGCTCCTTCTTGTCTTTCAAAACCGACAAAATGAATAACTCTAATTTCTGTGGAATGTTATCTATCCGTTTCTGGGCTAACTTCGTGTACTCAGGACTAAGGTCTATTCCTATGTACTGCCGACCAAACTTCTTAGCAACCGCGCAAGTTGTTCCGCTACCGCTAAAAGGGTCTAGCACAACATCCCCAATATAAGAGAACAGTTTGATACATCGTTTAGCTAACTCTTCAGGGAAAGGTGCTGGATGTATGCGCTCTCGCTCTGAAGACATTTTCCACTTATCCAAAGTCCAAATGCTAAACTCTTCTCCCGTTAAGTCTGATTTTCCTTGATTAATTTTCTTCCATTGCTTGTTATAACCAATCAAGATGTTTTCTGTTAAATGTCTAATATGTGGTGCTGAAGGCGATTTCCAGCTACCCCACGCGGTATCGCAACCGCTATTCGATTGATCCCAAATAATATTTTCTTTAAGATTCAAGCCATTGGCTCTAATAGAGTCTATCCAAGATAGAAAAGGAAACAAAACTGTGTTAGCTTCTCTATTACCAATTTCGTTTATACGGTTGATGTTAAAACAAACGTTTATTGCAAATCTTCCATCAGGTTTTAGAACTCTTGCGAACTCTTTGACAATCGGATTGATAAAAGCATAATATTCTTGTTCAGAAAGTTTTGGTTCATATTCCTTTCCAGCATTGTAAGGTGGGCTAGTTACAATCAAGTCTATACTTTCGGATTGAACCTTTACTAACTCAGTTAGGCAGTTTCCAATAATGAGTTGCTCTATACTTTTACCTCATTTTTGTTATTGATTTCTGACGAAGTGAAATTCACTTTGTAACCGATAAGCCATAAAGCCCCATCAGCATCATACTTAGGACTTTTATAGGTCCCTCGTGGTCGCTTCAACTGAATAGGCAAAAAGAACTGAAAATGCTTAAGCATCTCACGATAAAGATTCTTTCTATCACACATGGTTTTAAGAAACAAAAAGCCATTTTTAGATAACACTCTTGAAAACTCTGAATCAACAAACCGGAGATGTCTAACTGCATCTTCCATGGACCAACTTCCATAATACATGAACATATTAGAAGTTGCACCACACTTCAAATGTGGAGGGTCAAACACGATAGCAGAAAAGGCTCCTTCTTTGAATGGTAGAAAACGCATATCTGCTAAGACAATTGGTTTAACAATGACCTCGTTTTTACAAAAGTTGTTTTCGCTCTTATAGCTAAAATCGCCTTTTCTTTTGTCAACAGTTATAAATTCACCAGAGTCCATTAGAGAATTAACTAATCCATTGTAAATCTTTAATGAGCCACAACAAGCATCAAGAATCAAGCGATAACCTCCAAAAGTTTCGTTTGAACTGAAGATAAGGTAACTTGACCCTTGATTACTTTTTCAGCCGGAATATTCTTCCAGCCTTGAATCTCGTAAATTTTAATCCATCTCCGGATAACCCAAATTCCCGTTTTAGAAATCTTGTAAGCGAAAGTTTTGTCAGTAACTTCTTTCTCTTTCTTCAAGCGTTCTGCAAATTCAGGATTAAACTCTTGCAGTTCACTTAGCCGGCAAAGCCAATCTCCGCAAGTTGTATCCCATGTTTTAGGTCGCCAATGATATTCGATGTAACCGCAATCCGGACAAACAAAACTCATGGCAAAGCCTTCTCTTTAGATGCCTTGGTTGTTCTGCAATATGCCGTTAAAGAAGTCTTACGTTCACCCGCCGCACACAGACACCAACCTATCATCCACACAAAACAGACTAGAGGAAAAACTAACAGAATAAAATATATGTGCGTGTGTGTAGTGTGTTTGGTTGGGTATAGTGATGTTTTCTCTCTTATCTTAACTATTCTTATATTAGACATCTTCTAATCTCCTCTGATTAACTTCAGGAACAGTAACGTCTAAGCTAGTGATTTCTGATAGAATCAAACTATACCTGTTAGGTTGCGGTTGCTCGAAATAGCCTAGTTTGAAAAGTAAACCAAACCAGTTCTCAATACTGCGTCTGTCGCCTATGAGTTTTACTTTTACGATTGAGTCTTCTATTTCTGTTTTGGTAAATCCAGTGGTTTTGTTTTTGTTTAGGAGTGCTTGGATTATTTGTTTGATGTCTTCCTGTTTTTTAGTCAACTATTTTTGTCTCTCCTGTTTTGGTTGCACGCACACACGCGCATCTTTCTTAGTTGTAGTCTTTTAATGGCTCGGTTCATTCGTGACGGTTGCGGTTTAGTTTTAACTTGCTTGTGGCAGATTCGGCATCTGGGTGCGCCTTTCAGGTCAGTGTAGATTTCGGTTTGTATCTTGTATTTTCCGCAGAAACCACAGTATGCGTCTAAATTGAGTAAGTGACCGTAAGTCATGGTTGCTCGCCAAACCATTTTTTGAACCAATGTAAGGCTTCTATGACAAACTTGTTTTCGTCTGCAACTAGTGAACCTTGAAGTATAGGAAATTCTTTTGTTGCCTCATCCAAAAACGGTTTTAAATCAGTTATTTGGCTATAGTGATTGCTGAGGAATTGCCGTTGCATATCCTTAATTAATTTTCCGTCAGTCATTTTTTATCCCAGAGTCTCACTTTTAATATTCTTAGCTTTTTCTTTCCATCTCCAGAGGTCAACGTTACGCTTATGATTAGATTCTATAGCGCTTGGAACTTCGCCGACGGGTTCCGCGTAACCATAATATTTCAGTTTCGCAAAGTACGTTCCTATTTCCTTGTCGGGGCGTTCCATGAATCTGTCTAGTTTGAAACGTCTGAAATCATCACTGGAAAAATGCTCTTCGCTTTCTATGGCGAGTCTGCATTGAAACTCTAAGGTGCGGGCTGTGTCTGACATGGACCAGTTGAAATCGAACGTTTTAACTGTCATTTCGGGTCCACCATCCTATCAACGTGGGTGTCGGCGCAGTCTTTACATCCTTGCGGTCGCTTGCACATTAATGAAGATTGGTTGTGGTGTTTAGGGCAGAAGCAGGGGTAATCATGCATGAATTGCCATCTCCATCTCTAACCGTTTATACTCTAAGCAGTACTCGCCGCCTTCGTGGGCGCAAGTGTAACTGTCAGGTCTTTTGCAACTGCAAGTTTTGTAATATTTGCACGTCATTGTTTCTCTAGCCGCCCGACTGTTTTCGCAAGGTTAACCCTTACTTTTCTGAAAGCGGAAGTTAACGCGACATTACTGTAACCGCAGTTTTCGCATGCGCATTCGCCCGGACAATCATGGCATAGTAAGGGGTTTTGTCTCCTTTGGCTTTTTTGTGTGAAGTTTACTCATTAAACAACTTCTGCAACGGTAAGGTGGAAGTTTATTTTCTGGTAGGCGCTCAGCGAAGTTATGTGCGAGGATTGGTGTACCGCATATCGTTAAGTACGGTCCTTCCGGGATTTTGTCAACAACAGTTTCGTCGCAGATGTACTTGTGTGTGTGGCCGTTGCCATCTGCGGCTTTCATGCTTTTACTCTCCTATCCTTTCGTCTTCGCTTCCAGATTAGGCAGCGGGCATTTTGGTATGCGCGGGCTTCTGGGGTTATGAACTTTACTGTCTGTCTGAGAACTTTCGTGAAGTCGCTTTCTGCTTTTGGATTCTCTGCTCTCAGGAACTCGCTCCAGCTTCCAACAAAGGTTTCCCATGTTTTGGCGCGTTCAACCACATTAACCGTCATGCTTTGACTCTCCTGCCGACGCCTTCAATTTTGCCGTCTTTCGTAAGCAACCAGTACACGCCATCTTCGCAAAAGATTGGCCTGTTTCCTTGATCTAGTTTAGCGATAATTTGCTGGATTTTCGGGTTGGTTATGTCTAAGGTCCTTTCCCAAGGACCCTTTTCTGTTGGCGGCATCTGCTCCCATTTAAGCAGGGATGGAGAAGGCGCAGTTGTTGGCGGTTGCGGTGTGGTTTGCGGTTTAGATTCCGTAGTGTACATTAAGCCTGCGTCTATGATGCGTCTTACTTCTTCACGGACAAGTTGGCGAATTTGAGTTTCATTTAGACTCATGGTATTTTCGCCTCCTCTTCTTTGAGTGTTAACTCGATGGTGAACCGTTTACTGTCAGGTTCATCCTTCAGGTAAATGTTAACTTGGTCTTTAATGATGACTTGAAGCTGCTGAGCTGTTAAGTGCTCCATCTCCACCCTGCAACCTTTCCAGTCATGCTTTTCCGTTTCCTGTTTGAGTTGGTTGCGTTTAGACAGAAGCGCGAGTGTTGGGGTTTCCTGCTGCAGTGGATTGCCGTAAAAGTCGGTGTTCGGAAGTTTTAGTGGTGTCTGCATTTTAACTCCATACTCCTTTGCGTCTCAGGCTAGTATGTGGTTCTCTCTGAAAAATTTGGCAGGGACTGTTTTTCTCAGTGCATCCTTGACGGATTATGCAGGCGTGGCAACCGTTAATTTTATGTTGGTGCATCATTAATTTTCGTCTCCGAGGTACTTCTGCTTAGTTTTTTTGAGTTGCTCAAAACTTATGCGTTTATCAAGACGCAAATAAAATGCCTGTGCTACTAGGTCAAAGTCAGCTTGAGAAGTCATTTTTAGTCCCCCCAATACGCATCTTTACAACTTCGACAGGCGTGTTTTACGAATCTGTTGCCCTGCGGGTCTTCATGGCAAAATTGTACTCCGCAGCCTGCGCGTACTTTCCGCGTTGATATTCCGAGGCGGCGCAATGCCATGAGTTTCTCCATGCGAGTCATAGTCATGCTTTAACCTCCATAACTGAAAATTCGATTTTTTCCATTCGCTTGCGCCATTCTTTTAATGTGGCTCTGGGGAAAAGTTTGCCAATCTTGTAAACGGCTTCATTAGAGCCTATTTTTCTTTCGTTCCAGTCAGCCCAGATTACAGCGACTTTCTGCGCTTTTGTTGTCATTGTTTTGTCTCCGTGTGCTGGTTTATTTGGTTGACAAGTTCATGTACTCGGTAATCATTGAGCAAAGTTTTTAGTTCAAGAATGTCTTTCTGCGCCATTAAAGAGCCTCCTTAATCCAAATTTCAAGAGGTAATTGTTCTGCTAGGCGTTTCCAATCTCTTGTAGATTCATCAACGTATGAACGTGGTAGATGGGTAACGTCAGCGCCATCTATTTTGGCACCGCTATCTATGTACAGAACTATTTCCATGTAATTAGCGTAGAATGATGCGTAGTAAGCTAAGAAATGCGGTTTATCAGTCCTGCAAAGTTGCAAGTGTTCTATTGGAATACTTCCTGCGATTGACTGATTTAGTTTAGTGCAGATTTCTCTTAGCCATTCTTCTACTCCCTTTCTGTCGGGTGTGAGTAGGTCGCGAGGTTTGATAGGTATTTTTCCCCAGATGCATTGGACTCCGCGATGTGTGCATTCGCGTTGGTTTAAATTTATCTTGAGGTCTTTGGCAATTGATTGTCGTATCGTGAGTGCATTCTCCACTAATCCTCTCCAGTGAGCAAAGTATAGTGGCATTGGAGCAGTTCTCACTCGAAGTTCTTTGAGTAGAGGAATATGGAAGGTTTTGGTTTGCGTCATGTCCAACACCTTCCCTTACAGTGCTTAGCGAATAACGAGCAAGTAGCGCATTGGCAGAGCGTATAGTCTGGGGTTTCTGGGTTTGGTAGAATTATCGGTTTTATCTGTTGCTTGAGTGGTTTTTCATCTCCCATTCCATGCTCTACTCTTGCTCTAACAAATTTGAAATCACTTTTCTTCTCTGCAATTTTCTTTTGTGCTTCTTCTTTCGTGATTGGTTTACTCGGTTTAGCTCTAATACGCTTAACTTTGGCAAGTTGCTTTTTTTCTTCCATCTCTTTGACAACTTTCAAAACATCAGTAGGTACTTCACTTAGAGAAAGTGTGACTGTTTCAATGCCCTTGACTTTATTTGCAAGTTCTTCTAAGTTTGCTTCTGGGTTTTGGTCATAAAGATTTAAAAAATCACGGTATGGATGTTCTCCCGATTTGCCTCCGCGAATATCGTACTTGACTATAGCGTTTGCAAGTTTCTCTTGTACAGAATGTGGATATTTGACAAGTTTTAAAGCCGCGTCTTCAGGTATTGTTGAAGTGTACGATAATTCTCGTACTTTTTCGCTAAGTTTAGTTGCCTTCCTAACCCAATTAGCAATTAAGTCTTCTGAAAAACCAATTTCTTTGGCAATTTCTCTTATCGTTTCGTATTTGCCTAAAGCCCATAAAGCCAGAACAGCATCGCCTTTCTCTGCATCCGAGAGGTCTTCGCGTTGTGTGTTCTCAATCAACCGCGTCTCCATCACTGTCGAATCATCCATGTCCTTAACTTCCGCGTCTATGGACTCTAACCCAACAAGAACCGAAGCTCTAACTCTACGTTCTCCCACAACCAACTCATAACTTGAACCGCATGGTCTAACAATTATCGGTTGTAACTGCCCATGCGTCTTAATGCTTTCACCGAGTCTACGTAAACCTTCCTCATCAAAATTCTGTCGCGGGTTATCCTTAGAAACAATGATACGTTCAATCGGAATCTTCACAGTTAAGCCTCCATGTGATATTGTTCCTTCGTTAGCAATCTCTAAATCTTCCTCGTCTACTTTCGGTATTTCCGAAGGAACAGTTTGCGCGGTTTCTTTCGCGGAGTTTGTTGATGTTGGCTTGGTTGGGGCATATCCAGAGTGCTTATGCGATAGATGCAGGTTTAGTTCGAGTTTTGAGGCAAACATTTGATTGCAAGCAGGGCAAATTACGTTTCCCAAAATTTACGCCTCCCTCTGCATTTGCTCGTAAAATTTGTTTATAGCTAACCGAATAACCTCGGTATTCTGTTTTAGACCTGTGCGCTTTTTGATTTCATTGAACTTTTCAGCGCTTTCATCCTGCAATATGCAGTTGATTTTGACGATTTTCTCGCCATTCTCCACACATATCACCTTTTAATACAGATAATCTGTATTAGCATATAAGATTACTTCTCACGATTACATGTAAACAATGTTTAATAGCGATACCCTGTTTATACATAAATTGTGTAAAAACACCCATGAAAACCGATGACATCGTAAGAATGAACGTTCAGCTAAAGGGCGATGCCGCAGACCGCTTTATCCGAATAAAGAAGTTTTTGAACCTAGAAAACGATACGGAAGTAATTAGGTCAATAATCACATGGTACTACAACGAATACGCAGAAGACCTATCAGGACCGCCAAAAACAATGTGGCACCTAAACCTAAACGCCCAAGGCGTCCTAGTATGGGACCCAGATTTACACCAAGCGATTCAAATCATTTTCACACCAAAAGGAATCAACTGCCAACACGATGGAAAAGATAACTGCAAACACGTACAATTCGCCCTATCCAAACCCGATATTCAAAACGTTATCCGAGAAAGAAGAAAAGAAGGCTGGAAACTTCCCGATGTCTAGAGTGAAAGTGAAAAGTTTTATGGTTTATAAACTAGGTGTCCCGCCTTCACCTGTTCAAGAATCAACCGCATATCCTTGATTTCTTCATCACTTAAGGTTTCCTCGCCACTTCTAAACGCGCTTCCCAAAAACTCCAGTTCAGGCAAAGCCTCACGAAACTTACCCCGCAACTGCTCAATACACGGTTTACTATACGGACTTTCTTCGCCAGCAATCTTGCGACCTTTAATTTTTCTGATCCATTGAGGCGAAGTGCCGACTGATTCAAGCGCCGTCTGCACAATGCGCCTGCCATCATGAATCCCGAAGCCGACCCCGCTGCGCCTACTCACAGCTAAAGCAACCTTACTTAAACTGTAATACCGCATCGGCGCTGTCGCATTGGTTCGCACGCACAAAAACACGCAGTCGTCACTGCGCCATTGATAATTGAAGTTTCTGCTAAACCAATCCCGATACTCAAGCAACGCCCTTTTACATTCAGGAGTCAAAAACGTAACTTGCTTAACTCCCCTGTAACGGCCTTTCCCGTGGCCCTTCAAAACCTCACTTGGAAATATGGCGCACGGGACCTCTTGGCGCATCCAATCATTCTCAAAATGGCTAAACCGCCACTTCCCCATAGTTTCCAAAGCAATCCCCGTTGATAAAGAAGCCAACACGAAAAAGCGGTCACGCGGCGAATAACAGGCACGGTACAAATCAAACCTTTGCGCTTTAGTTTGGAAACGCTGAGGCTTACTATTATCAGGCCTGTCATAACATCCAGCTTGCTTCTCCAGCATCCAATAATTGACTCGGAAGAACCCGCGTACAATCTGGCTGGCACTCCATTTTACACTGTCAGGCATACCTAAGGGTTTAGCGGTGCAACAGAACGTGTCAAGCAGCCTTTCAGCATCGAGTCTATGCGCGGTGGGATTCGAACCCCCGACCCTTAAAGGGTCACTTTTCAACTCTAAAAGCTCAACAGGATTCAGTTTTGCCCACTCGCAAAACAGCCACAATCGCATCGCCGCTGAAACCCTGCAACTGTTCAACCGCAACAAATAATTCTTTGCAACCTCATATTGGATGCACCAGTCGTAAGCTTCGCTTGGCGTAAGCCTATACTTGCGGCGTCTAGGCAAACCTTCAATTCTCCCAACAACCAAATCAACCCTATTAGTTAATAACTTTTTACCTTAACACAAAAATTTTTATACTCACTTGTAAATTAAAGGAAAAGTATTCTGCAGTTCGCTGTCTCGGAGAAGTTCCGCGAACCCCTTGGAATCCTTGGGCGAGTTCGCGTTTTCTGGGTTTTTTGGGTTTTTTGGGCTTCGATGTACTCGGTAAAAGATAAAGCTTAAAAGATGAAAGCCCCCATAGACTATAACACATTATAACGTTGTGATATATTCAGGCTGGCACCGTTGAGTGCCGTTAGTCTTTTACATCAAAAAATTCAGGTAGGTAACATGGCGAACAGGCGAAGTTTAGGAATACTCGAAGCGAAAATAGCGAGAAACTACTGTTACGAACATAGCGAAACTAAGCATAGAAATAATAATCCTGATGAAATCACCGAAAGAATTTACACTGGCACGGCTGAGGAAATTGAGGGTGCTGTACTAGCGGAACTGCAAGATAATCGCACTGGCTTAATTCCAGAGTACCCGCAAGGCCTAGTTATAAGTGACTCGATTAAACAGGGATTTTTCAATTTGGTTCCTATCAAGAAAGAAGTTAAAAAGGCAAGTTGTCCTAAAAACTGCGTTTTTCCATGTTACAGTTGCAGTTTTATAGTGTTGCCACAATATTACAGTAACACGTTTATATCAAATCGTAGTCAAAAGCGCTGATTTGAACCACAACACCAACTTAACCCTAATGCATATTTTTCTTTGGCGAAAATGCCAGAAATGCGGCGCATCCTACCGTGTGAGAGATGGGCATGTTTGTCCTTCAAAGTAATAAAGGTCAGAACAAAAATGTGTATCTTAGTGAATCAGGGCAATCAAGTTTTTTTTGAAGCAAAAACACGCGATAAACCACGCAAAAACGAGAAACGTGGCAAATCTAAGCGTTAATGGGGGTGAAAAGATTAAATGACAATAATCACTACAAAACGTAAAAAGTCTTTTTGGCTATGGGTACTAATTATTCTAGTCTTCACAGCAATAATTGCTTTAGCTGTCTGTCAAGTCTTAGGCATAATTGACCTCTCATTCATAGGCGCAGGTTTCTTAGCGATCCAAGTTTGGGCAGCATTAGACATCGTAAACGCTTTGCTTCTAGACATTGGATTAGTAGTTCTCGGCGTCTTAGGCTATTACGTACTGATAAAATACTTCATTGGCGTAAAAACCACTTTACCAGCAACAGTACAAGGCGGATATGCGCCTGCCCCGGTATATCCAAGCCCAACACAAAAAGATGAAACGGTGATAAGCTAATGAGTTTCAATCAACGGCTCAAAGACTTCGTAGGGTGGGAATCCACACCAAAAAACAACAACACAGGCAGCATATTAGACACCAAAGTAACAAAGAAAACCGTCGTTGCATTAGGCACAATGCGAGCAGGCAAAACCACACATTTTGCAGGCTTAGGCGCAACTGCACAGTATAAAGCGTCAGACTCTTCTAAGTCAGAAAGCCGTTTCCGCGCCATAATAAAAGAAGGCGCAACAAACATCCTTGATGACATCGCAGAACTCCGTTGCGGTCATTTTCCAGAAGCAACAGGCATCATCACAAGTACAACAGTCAAACCAGGATTCACTTTTGAATGGGAAGAACCCACCTTTTTTGGCTCTAAATACTTCACTGCAAAACGACAAGCAGATATGCCTGTAATCGACTTTGCAGGCGAACAACTAGTTCAATTAATCTCGCAGGTACGCAAAGCCAAAACTATGGAACAAGCGATGGCAGTTCAAGGGGCAGATCAACTGACAACCACAGTAAACCAATGCTCGGCTCTGCTTCTAATTATTAATGCTGAACGCGCTGAAGGATTACCAATTTTTAAGCCAGACCTTTACGAAAAAATAAAGGGCTTAAGCAAGCACCCAGACGTAAACACGCAACGTTTGGTATCGCCAATTATAGAATACAAGCACAATAACAAGGGTTATTCTCCGCCTCTTGAACGAATCGGTATAGTCATAACTGCCTGTGATGTATTGTTTCCAATAGCTAAAACAATCGCAGCCTTCACTGGGCGTCCCTTTGATCCTCTTAACCCAGAAATCAGCAACGAATCTTTAGACTCCTTTGTAAAAGCCTTTTTCCCCGGCACTCACAGCCTCATAGCAAGCTTAAACGTGGACGTTCAATATTTTCCTAGTTACTTTGAACTGGAAAAAGACGCAAAAGGCGACACTATCTTTTGGGATGAAGTAAAACTAGAGCCAAAGATTAAACGCGGCAACATATTTGATTCGCCTGATTGGGTGCATAACGTTAACCGCCCTAAATACACTGAATACTGGTTTAACCGTGAAATTGAGTGGCTAAAAGAATTTGCCACACGGGTGTAAATCAATGAAGTCAGGTCAATTTTACCGTGGAAAAATCGACGGTGTACAAAAAAACTTTGAATCGTCAGACCTCGAAAAAATACTGCCAGCTGATAAACTATGCGAATTAGCAGACAACATTGAAATCGGTGAATATCCCCGTTTCTTTAAACAGGAAAGAGTACTCACTAAAACCGTTGTTGTGTCCGCTGAAAACAGTGATGGACGCAGAGGCGGAGTAACAAACCATACAGTTCTTTACGGCTATGATGCCTATGTTGAACTTGACGGCGTAAAATACATTTTTGACACGGACGCTTTTATAACGGAAATCTTAGCTGGAAAACGCCGTTTCAAAATGCCTGAAGTGCCTAAGTTACCTGAAGGTGATTCAGGATATATTGAGTCGCCGCCACCGATAGAGTGGGGGGTGTAAGGAAAATACCATTTGCTAAACCTATCCGTTTATTCATAATTGTAGTCGCAATAATTCTATTTGTTATCATAGTGATAGCTGCAGTATCGCCTAAAACTGCTCCAACGCCAAAGCCAACCCCTACCCCCCAAGTTACAGTAATCCCAACACCAGCAACCCTGTCATTCACCCTGAAATCAGGCATCGGAATAGATACAGTAAAAGTCACTAACCAAAAAACAGGTGCAACAATCACACTTACCCCCGCAGATTTACCAGCAACATTCAATTTTACTAGCGGTGACACTCTAGCCTTTTCTGTCACAGCTCAAGAAGGCTACCGATTTAACGCGTGGGTATTTGGCGACGGCACATTCCAAAGCCAAAACCCCTACACAATCAAAGCCTCAGCAACATTCACTATGGAAGCACGTTTCCTAATGGAGGCACAGTAGTATGCGGCAAATCTTCCAAGTAATAATCATCGGCGCAGTTGCTTGCCTGATAGCATTTCCCATACTTGTCTACATGGGCATAAACACGCCATTGCCCTTTACAGATTGGGGGCATCAAATAGTTGCATTCTTCAGCGGCTTAAAACTCGATAAAATCACCACGTCATTCTGGGCTTTAATCGGAGGAACAGGTGCAGCAACAGGTGCCGCAGGAGCTTTAGCATACATTTACACTAAAACCAAAGGTGCATTAAAACAAACTCAAACCTCACTTACAGCGACACAGGATCAAGCTCAAACATACTTTAACCAAAAAGAAACACTTACCCAAGCAAATGCTGAACTTCAAGAAAACAGCAATACCGTTATGAAACAGTTTTCAACAGAAAAAGAGCAGTTAACGACTCAAGTAGAAGAATACAAGTCCAAAGCCTTAACCCTTGAGGATCAAATTAAAAGACAAGCTATAGAAAAAGAAGTATTAGTAAAACAGAATATCGCAAACTTCACTGAGGTACTACCCGGCAACTCAATTGCAATGGATCCGTCAACGGGCAACATAATTAAAACAGTTACTAAAATCCAAGTTAAGTGAGGTGAAAAAACATGCAATTATCAACTAAACAGAAAACTATCCTTGTTGGCGTAGTCATAGCAATCTTAGTTATATCTTTAACAGCCATTGTCATAGCTGCAACCGTGTGGTCGGGTACAAGAACCTACACGAAACCAGAACAGGCTTTTACAGTTGACAAACCAACTTCCTTAGATTATGGAGTAGGAAATTCCTTCACAGAAGTATTCACCATAACTAATACAGGTAACACAGCGATCACAATAACTGCTTCTGCAACTGGAACAGGTGCATCATTTGGATGGGATAAAACCTCCGCAACTATTCAGTCTGCAGCCACAGTAACCTTTACTTTAACAACCACTGTAACAGTCTCAGGAACATCAACAGTTCTTTTCACTCCCTCATAGTTTCTTTTGATTTCCCATTTTTTTGGAGCCTAAAGTGCAGTTGCATGAAACCCAAACCTTCTCTCTTTCCCTCATACCGTTTTTGACAGTTACTTTCAACTGCACAGGCAAATCCCAATAACCTTTCTTAAAAAGAAAGCTTAACCAAAGAAACGTGATAAAAATGTTTGGACATAGACACGATTTTCATAAAATCGATTATAAAGCGCGACAAGAAGATAAACCACATGGAACTTTTGTTAGAACAATTTATTTCTACATAGAGGAATGTTCCAAATGTGGAGAGCAACGTAAACAAATCTATAATGACTGGATTCACAAACCAAAGAATGACCCCGACCCTGACGATAAGTACACGCCAGATCATGCTTGCTCAATGGTTATTGGTGGATTAGGCTACGAAAAGGCTTAACCGAAAATGGCTAAGTACGTTAAAGATTTTTTGGGTTGGCAAATCTACGTTATCCCAGAAGCCTACCTATCTACGCCTGCAAACCAACTAATCGACAGGTACATAGCCATAAAACCTAGCACACACCAAATCATAGATGACGTAACAATAGGCAGTTTAGAAGCAGGGATACACGAGGCAGAAAAATGAAGAAACCTAAAGTCATAATCTTAGATAATAATCCCTTTAGTATCGCTTGTTACTTAGAAGAATTTGGAGATAAACTTCTTAAAGAGGCAGAGCGTTGATGTACTCAGTATTCCTGTTATTCATAGCGTCAACACTGATTCTTTATGAGCGCACTAAAACCTTAGAGTTTGAAGACGAATATAGAGAGCAAAATTTAAAGTAAAAGGCACTTTCTCCGCCAAGCCCCAACCATTAGCGCGTAGGTCGAGAGCCAGTTACGGGCGGCTTTCGGTTGGCGTTTGAAAGTGCCCACAATATAACAATGTTATAATTCAGTCTAATAAAGATATACTCGCAACAGGGCACAACCATAAGTGAAACATCAATGTGTAAATGGGGAACAACCGAAACCGTCGAAGTTACCATGTCTGCAGGGTTAAGTCACACAGGATTATCTTTTAAGAAGAAAGCCCAAATAGACAAATGCCTTGCTCCTATAGTTCAAGCGTTAGAATCCAATGGTGTTTTAATGCTTTCTTCATGTTGCGGACACGGAAAAACTAATGGCATAATTTCTTTAGTAGATGGAAGAAAACTAATAATAGTGAACAAAATGAAACGTAAAAACAGACTTGTGCCAATCCAGTACTGGGGACAAAAATGGAAATGACACATCAAGATTCATGTGCAGAACTAGTCAAACCTGTGCAAAAAGAAGAATGGATAAACATGTTCCTAATAGAAATCACGTTAAACCCGAAGATCACGAACAAGCAACTCGTCGAGAAATATCATTGCCACAGGAACACAGTCAGCAAATACCGAAATATCCTGAGACAACGCCAACTTAGAACAAACATGGAAATCGTCAACAAAATCGACAATGTGCTAGAAGATCGCCTGCCAGAAATGGAAGATAGAGACTTAATCAATTACCGCAGGGCAGTCGCGCCAACCGAAATCAAAGTTGACCAAACAATTAAAGAGATAAAACTGGAATGGAAACTTGAGTCTAACCCTACAAATCCAGTATACACCTCACCCGAAACAAGTTGAATTTCACAATTGTAAAGCACGGTTCAGGATATTAGCTTCTGGCCGTCGATGGGGAAAGACTAAGGCAGGCGCTAACGAATTTATCCGCATGATAACTGGTGCGCCCTCAAGAAGCGTCGGTTTCTGTGTAGCGCCGACTTATTGGCATACAGAAAAGCAATGGAAAGAAATCTTGTATTATTGCCCTAAAGAGTTAATCATGGAAATTAACAGAACCAAACATCTTATCACACTTATCGGCGATCGCCAAGTCTGGTTTAAATCCGCTGACTCCGCTGACTCAATGCGAGGCGAAGCTGTTACTGTTGCATGGGTAGATGAACACAACCTAATACCTGAAGATCGTTGGACGCTTGAACTTAGACCTAGCTTAATGGATACTCATGGACACGCAATCTTCACTGGCACACCATGCGGCAAGAATTGGGGTTTCCAATTATTTACTCGCGGCCAAGACCCCGCCCAAACTGATTATAAATCGTTCGCGTTCTCAAGTTATACTAACCCGTACTTGGATCCGAAGGAGATAGACGAGTTCAAACGTGACATGCCCGAACTCGCGTA
>Ga0315281_10007500_pt1 | contig 15347 bp, 11 predicted proteins | sample YL17G07_0_MG_FD_204540 | JGI IMG/M metagenome (GOLD analysis project Ga0315281, IMG submission 204540) | Sediment microbial communities from Yellowstone Lake, YNP, Wyoming, USA - YL17G07_0 | ecosystem: Environmental > Aquatic > Freshwater > Lake > Sediment | place: USA: Wyoming | collected...
CGGGTCACTCACCGGCACGCTCGCGCCGAAGCTCGCCATGTTTATTTGCGCTGCGGGCGCGCCTAACGAAGTGAGCAGCGTGGCCACCTGCCGGGCGCGGCGTGCCGACAAATCCGCGTTGTGGATTTGCGTGCCGCGCTCATCGGCATGGCCGTTAACGTGCAGTACGTAGCGCGCGTGCGCCAGCAGAAATTCGGCGTGCTGTTTCAGTTTGTCGATATCTTGCGGAGCGACCGCATCTTTGTCGGTGTCGAAATACAACGCCGGCGTCACCGGCGCATCCACCGAGGTCGTTGCCAGGCTGGTTTGTTCCGGCGCCGCTCCGATCGCGACATTTAGGTAATGCAGGCCGTTACCGTCCACCGCGATGCCGCTATCGGCATCCGGCTGCAACGCGGCCCGGCTCGGGGAGCTGGTGACGGCACCCCGTTCCAGGGCCACCGGCTCAGGCTCGGAGCAGCCGATCATTAACACCAGCGGCAAGGCCACGGCGGTGCAAGTATGAAAAATGGTTTGGTGGGCGTGACGAATGTTCATGGGTATTCCTCCGTTGCGATGTGTGTCGCGCGTCATCACGATGATGTTGCGCGTGAGACACATTTAAACGGAGGGAGCTGGCCACGTCGGGGCAGGCAACTGACAGGCTAAAGATCAATACTGACGAACTATGACAAGGGCAACGTCACACTAAAAATGACGCCGGCCACATCGCTGCGATTCACGGCCTGTGCACGGCCACCGTGAAACTCAGCGATCAAACGCACAATGTAGAGACCCAGCCCCAAGTGCGGCTCTTCGCTGCGCACGGCGCGTACCGACACCATCGAATCAAACAGTTGCCCCGCCATCGCCGCGGGCAACAGCGGTCCGGCGTTCGCCACACTCAGCGTGACCTGCGCGCCGTCGGATTCAAGCCGCACGTGGATGGTGGAACCGGCCACACAAAAATCCCGCGCGTTGGCCACCAGCTTGTCGAGCAACTGCGCGATCAAGTCCGGCGCGCCGTGAATGGCGAGCGCCGGCTCGGGCGCATGCCGCCGCACCGAAAGCTCAATGGGCTGCGCGGGATGGGCGTAGCGATAACCTTCCACACAGCCGGCGACCACCTGCGCCAAATCAAAATGGCTGCGCGCCTCGCTTTGCAGGGTTTGCTCCAGCCGCGTCGCTTCGCTCATGCGCGCCAGCAGCCCGCTCAAGCGTTCAATGCCTTCGCGCGCGCGCTCGATAAAAATGCGGCGCTCGGCGTCACTGCGCGCTGCGTCCAGGTTTTCCAGCGACGAACGCACCACGGTGATCGGCGTGCGCAATTCATGCGACAACTTGCCGGCCATGGTTTCCAGGTAGCGGTTGTACTGAGCCAGCCGCCCCAGCATGCCCTGAAAGCTGCGGGCGAGGTCGCCGAGTTCGTCGCGTGCGTCAACAGATATTGTCACGTCCCGCACCCGCCCATCCGTGCCGATGGCCGCCTCCGCCGCGTCACGCAGGCGCCGCACGCGCAGCGACAGGCGTGTTGCAAATGTCAACAACACCACTGCTGCAATCGCCAGCGCAACGACGCTTGAGTTAATCAAGGTCTCCAACGCACGGTTCTGCAAAATCAAAATGCCGTTGCTGGTTTCTTCCACCACCACCGCGCCGACCACCGCCGCGTTCGCATGCACCGGCGCGGCGGCCGTCAGGATGCTCGCGCGCCGGTCCGGGGTTTGGCGCCAGCGGGTGGCATCCTGCCCGGACAGCGCGGTAACGATATCCGGCGCGTCCAACCGCGATGCGGCCGATAAATCGTCCTGAAACTCGTCCGCCGGTTGTGTCAACACCAGGCGATACAGCGCGTGAACCAGGCCGCCGTCACCGGGCGCGGACGCCGCCTCGGCGGATTCAACGCCGTCATCGCCGCGCGCCTTCAAGCCGCCTTCCAACGCCACGACCCGGCGCTGCGTGTCGACCACCCAGGTGCGCGCGCCCGGCGGCGTGAGTCCGCGCAACAAGTTCTGGATTTGCGGTGTGGGCACCCCGACGGTGTTCAACATTTCCGGGTGCCGCGCCGACGCCGTCCCCAGCGACGCGCTAACAACACGGCTGCGTGCATCGTCGACGTCGTTGACGCTGAAGGCGAACCGCACGCCGAACAGTTCCTGCGGAATGCGTAACTCCAGATTGTAGCCTTGCTTGGTTTCCTGCCACTCACCCTTGATGCGCGGCTCCGGAATCGGCGTGTCGCTTTCATCCGGCGCAATGCGCTGCGCAATCAGCCAACCTGGTGCACTGGTCGCGAACTGATAGCGGGTCGACACGCCGGAACGATCTTGCGTGCCGAGCTCAACATAATCGTCCGCATCGTAGCTGCCGCTGCTCGCGTCGCGATACACCAGCTTGTCGTCGCGCACCCGGAACAACGCGTACACGTACGCGCCATCGCCGACCAGATTCAGCGTGAAGGACAGCGATGCGGGTCGATACGGACCGCGCGCGAACAACACATGTTCGGCGGCGTAGCTGCGCGCGCTGTCACGATAGGGCGCCCAGTCGTCGTCATAACCGTCCAGTTGCAGCGGCGTGCGCAACGGCCGCACAAACAAATGCTCCGCGTCCGGCGCCGCATCACCGCCGCGCGGTGCAAACACCTGCACCTGATCCGCCAACACCGCCGCAGCCGCGTGCGCGCGCTCCAGCAACACCGCTTCGCGTCCTTGGCGCAGATATTGTTCGACCGCGTGTAGATAGCGATAACCGATCCACGGGATCAGCAACAGCGTCAACGACACCAGAGCGAGTTTGAGGCGCAGCGAAACTGCGTAACGTGGCTGCACGCGATTATTCCGCCGAATTGTCCAGCCACCGATAGCCCATACCGTACACGGTGTCGATACCGGCGAATTGCGGGTCAACGGCAACAAATTTGCCGCGCATGCGTTTGACGTGCGAGGTGATGGTCGCGTCGTCGACCACAATCTGCGCGTCGCGCATCAACTGCTCGCGATTTTTCACATGCCCCGGATGCAGCGCCAACGCGTGCACCATCCAGAATTCTGTCAAGGTCAGGTCCACCATGCGCCCGCGCCAGCGCACCGCGTAGCGGTTCACGTCAATACTCAACGGCCCGCGCTCGATGATGTTTTCCTGCACGCTCGGCGTGCGCAACGCCTCCAGGCGGCGAAACAGTGCACTGATGCGCGCGGTCAGATGCGGCAGGCTGATGTCTTTGGTGAGGTAATCGTCGGCGCCCAGCCGCAGCCCGGAAATAATGTCGAGATCGCTGTCGCGCGCACTCAGAAAAATAATCGGCACGGTGGGCGACAACGCGCGCACTTCACGACACACCTCAAAACCGCCATCGGCATCACCGGCCAAACCGATGTCCAGCAAAATTAAATCCGGCAGGCGCTTGCGAAAAGTTTCGAGCGCCTCTTTGCGCGCGGCGAATAGTTGCGTGTGGTAACCCTGCGCACGCAGCGCAGCCGCGTAGTTTTCACGCAGCGCGGGTTCGTCTTCAACGATGGCGATGGTTTTGGGCATAGGGGTCGGCAGACAGTAGAGGAGACAAGCGTAACCCGTCCCGCGGGCGATCGTATACGGTCGGCCGGCTAGCGTCAGAATTCATCAGAATTGCACATCACCCTGCCCCGATTGTGCCCGCCGCCGTACATCGACACCCGTTTAACTAGCCATACACCGGCGCACGCAGGATGCGGCTCTCGCCACGGACGGCACGCTGGGCCAACCACACGGGGAACCAAATATGACCATGCAACACCAACAACTCAAACGCTTCATCCAATTCACGCAGCTGCGCATTCCACTGGAACGCGATGTCTTTACTTATCTGGGCGCGTGTTTCGGAATCGGTCTGGCGGTATCGCTGCTGCTCATCACGCTGGTGTTACTGCTGACGACACCGGCACAAGCAGACAGTGGACCCGACTCCATTCAACACGGCACGTTGTTTATTACCGCGCAAGGTTCCGGCGCAAGCCAAGAGACGCCGCTGCTGCATACCGATGTGCAATTCAAAATCACCGGCCTGATCGCACGCGCGCATCTCACGCAAACCTTTCGCAACGACAGCGACCAGTGGGTGGAAGGCGTGTACGTGTTTCCGCTGCCGGAAAACGCGGCGGTCGATCACCTGCACCTGCAAGTCGGCACGCGCAGCATCGAAGGCGTGATTCAAGAACGCGGCGCAGCCAAGCGCGGCTACGAGCAGGCCAAACAAGCCGGCAACAAAGCAGCGTTAGTGGAACAGGAGCGGCCCAATATGTTCACCAACTCGGTGGCTAATATCGGGCCACACGATACCGTTATTGTCGAGATCGAATACCAGCAGACCTTGCGCTACGATCAAGGCGACTTTCACTTGCGCTTCCCGACCACGATCACGCCGCGTTATATCCCCGACGAGGAACTGGGCGGCTGCGACGACGGCGGCGGCGATGATGACGCAGTGCCGGACGGGTCGGAGCCGGCAATCGTCAACACCGTGCTCGACGCGGCGCGCATCACCCCACCGACCTTGCCCGCGAACATCAAGCTCAACCCGATCTCCTTGCATATTGACTTGGATGCAGGGTTTCCATTGCAGCGCATCGACAGCCCGTCGCATGCCATCGTCGTGCAAAAGCAGGATGACCAGCGTGTGAGCATCACGCTGGCCGACGACGCCGTCGCGAGCGACCGCGACTTTGAATTGGAATGGACGCCGCAACTCGGCAGCGCGCCGCAGGCCGCCGTCTTCAGCGAACCACACGACGATGGCATTTATCACCTGCTGATGATCTTGCCGCCGCCCGCCGGCACGCCGAGCGTCACGCTGCCGCGCGAAACCATTTTCATCATCGACACCTCCGGCTCGATGGCCGGCACCTCGATGACTCAGGCGAAACAAGCGCTGGCGATGGCGCTGGAACGGCTGCGCCCGACCGACCGCTTCGACGTGATCGAATTCAATTCGCGCACCCGGGTGTTGTTCGGCGGCGCGCGCTACGCCAGTGTTGACAACCTGCAACACGCGCAGCGTTTCGTCGCCGCGCTGCACGCCGACGGCGGCACCGAGATGGCCCCGGCCTTGCGCGCCGCGCTGGACGGCCGCACACATCCCGATGTGTTGCGCCAAGTGATTTTTCTGACCGACGGCAGTGTCGGCAACGAGGACGCACTGTTCGAGCTGATCCAGCGCCAGCTCGGCGACAGCCGCTTGTTCACGGTGGGCATCGGCTCCGCGCCCAACAGTTACTTCATGAAGAAATCCGCCGAATTCGGCCACGGCACGTTCACCGCGATCGGCGATGTGAAAGAGGTGCGTGCCCGCATGAGCGCATTGTTCGAGAAACTGGAACAACCGGCGCTCACCGACATTGACATCACCTGGCCCACCGACACCACGCTGGAATTCTGGCCGCGCAAATTGCCCGACCTGTACGCCGGTGAGCCGCTGCTTATCAGCGCGCGCACTGCGGCCGCCGTCGGTGAAGTGTCAATTCGTGGCACGCGTGGCCTGCAACCTTGGCACGCGACCTTGCCGTTACACGGTGGAACGGCTGCCAGCGGTGTGGACGTGTTATGGGCACGCGCGAAAATCGAAGCCTTGCACGATCAAGCGCTGGCGGGATTGGATGCTGCACAACTGCGCCAACAAGTGATCGACGTCGCGCTGCGCTATCATCTGGTGAGCAAATACACCAGCCTGGTGGCGATCGATGTGACCCCGAGCCGGCCCGACACCGATCCGCTGCACACACACAACCTGCCAGTGAATCTGCCCGCCGGCATGGTGTACAGCAAAGTGTTCGGTGCGCTGCCGCAAACCGCCACACCGGCGCCGCTGTTGCTGCTGGTCGGCGGCTTGCTGCTGCTGTGCGGCATGACGTTGCGTCTACGCTTGAGAACCGCATGAACACGCGCCGCGTCATTACCTTCGGCGCGCTCACCTGCACGCTGCTGGGAGCACTGTTGCTGGGCAACGGCGCGTATATCTACGCGAAAGCGCAACTGGCGCAAACTCTGCTGCAGCACGCGTGGGCGCGCACGCTGGCCGGCGAACATAATGTCAAGCCGTGGCCTTGGGCAGACACCTGGCCGGTGGCGCGCTTGCGATCAACGACTCACGACGTGGACTTTATTGTGCTGGCCGGCGACAGCGGCCGGGTGCTGGCGTTCGGGCCAGGGCACCACTTCGGCAGCGCGCTGCCGACGCAAGCCGGGCATAGCCTGATCAGTGCGCACCGCGACACCCATTTTCGTTTTTTGAAAGACGTCGCGCTAAATGAGGAACTTGAGCTACAAAACACCCACGGTGAATGGCACCGCTATCGCGTCGTCGAAACCCGCGTGCTCGATGCACACGATGTGGAATTCGCCCAGCTCACACAACAGTCGGCGCTGACCTTGATCACCTGCTACCCGTTCGACGCGCTACTGCCCGGCGGACCGCTGCGGTTTGTGCTGACCGCGCTTGAGGTCTGATCAGACACCATTTCCGAGGCCCCTTTCATGTTTCGATATTTTCGGGTTACAGCTCTACAATACGAGGCATGAATGAGTTGCGCTTGGTGCTGAAAGCTTTTGTTACCGGCGAAACCATGCCAGCCAGTCATATCGAACGGCTGCTGTCGGGCGTCGGCTCACTGCTGGCCATCGCCGCCGTGTTCTGGATCAGCACCGCCGCGCTCGGTACCGACCACGCGCTGTTGCTGATCGCGTCGATGGGGGCTTCGGCGGTGTTGCTGTTCGCGCTGCCGCACAGTCCGCTATCGCAACCTTGGCCGGTATTGGGCGGGCATGTGATCGCCGCACTCATCGGCATCACCTGCTACCAACAAATTCCGCATATCATCGTCGCCGCGGCCGTCGCGGTTGCAGGCGCCATCGTCGTCATGTATTACCTGCGCTGCCTGCATCCACCCGGTGGCGCCACGGCACTGGCCGCCGCGACCAGCGGCGCGGCACATCAACTCGGCTATCAATTTGTACTCACGCCGGTGTTGCTCAATGTCTTGGGCATGCTCGCCATCGCGATCGGCTTTAACTATTTTTTTCCTTGGCGTCGCTATCCCGCGGTGCTGGCGCACAGCGGGATTAGCCCGGATGAAGAGGTGCCCGATGCGGAACTCGGCATTTCCACGGAGGACTTGTCGTTTGCATTGCGGCGCATGGAATCGTTCATCGACGTGAGCGCGCAAGATCTGACGGAAATTTATGCGTTGGCGCTGCAGCACGCGCGCGACACCCATCTGCAACCGGTCCACATTCGCCCCGGCCAGTATTACAGCAATGGCCGCTCTGGCGAGAGCTGGTCGGTGCGCCACATCGTCGACGAATCCGGCGCCACCGATCCGGACAAGGACAAGGTGATTTACCGCGTGGTCGCCGGCCACGACCGCCGCAGCTCCGGCACCTGCACGCGCGCGGAGTTCGCGCGCTGGGCAAAATACCAAGTCTCGCGCAATGAAAACTCCTGGAACCGGGTTGATGATGTTTGAACTGTCCGCCGATTTGCGCCGCGACTGTGTTGCGATCGGCAAATTTCCGCTGAGCCATTTGCTGGTGATGAACGACGCGAATTTCCCGTGGTTTATTCTGGTACCGGCCCGCCCGGACGTGCGCGAAATCTACCAGCTCAGCGACGCCGACCAACTGCAACTGCTGCGCGAGTCGTCGTATCTGGCGCAACAGCTCGCGCTGGAATTCAACGCCGACAAAATGAACATTGCCGCGCTGGGCAACATCACGCCGCAGTTGCACGTGCATCACATCGTGCGCTACCGCAACGACCCCGCGTGGCCCAAACCGGTATGGGGACAGCAGCCCGCAACGCCGTATACTGCCATGCAACGCGCTGACCTGCTGGCGCGACTCAGGCGCTGTTTGACGCGCGACTTCGTGTTTTTCGACGCGACACCGCACTAAGGGAGAGCATCACCATGCCATCGTTTGACGTTGTATCCGAAATCGACCAGCACGAAACCGTTAACGCGGTGGATCAGGCGAACCGCGAAGTCGGGACACGTTTTGACTTCAAAGGCAGCGGCGCGAAATTTGAACTCAGCGAATCCGTGATTACGATGACTGCGCAAGCGGAATTTCAGCTCAAGCAAATGCTCGACGTGTTGCAGATCAAGCTTTCCAAACGCGGCATCGACATCGTCTGCCTGAAAATCGATCCGCCGCAAGTCGCCGGCAAGGAAGCGCGCCAGCTCGTAACGCTACGGCAAGGTCTCGACGCACCGCTGGCAAAAAAAGTCGTGCAGACCATCAAGGACAGCAAGCTCAAGGTGCAGGCGTCGATCCAGGGCGAGCAAGTACGCATCACCGGCAAAAAACGCGACGACCTGCAAGACGTCATCGCACTGCTGCGCGGCGGAAAATTCGACCTGCCGTTGCAGTTCAACAATTTTCGCGATTGATCGTGACAATTTACGACTTACATTCACATTCCAATTTTTCCGACGGTGTACTGCCGCCGCACGCTGTGGTTGCGCGCGCCAAGCTGCGCGGTGTGGATGTGTTGGCGCTCACTGATCATGACAGTGTAGCGGGCCTCGATGCCGCGTGCGCCGCCGCGCGGGAGCACGGCGTGACATTAATACCCGGCGTGGAAATTTCGGTCACTTGGGAAAAATATTTGGTGCACATCATCGGCTTGTGCGTCGACCGAACTAACGTCACCTTGCTGCAAGGCTTGTCGCAGTTGCAAGCCATGCGTGAACAGCGCGCGCAACTCATGGCGCAACGGCTGGAAAAACACGGTGTGCCCAACGCGTTGGCGGGGGCGCTCAAACATGCGCCCAACGGGTTGGTTACGCGGCGCCATTTTGCGCTGCATATGCTCGATATCGGTATCGCTCCGACCCTACCAAAAATTTTTGAACGCTATTTGCGCCCCAGCAAACCGGGTTACGTCGCCACCCAGTGGGCAGCGCTTGACGACACAGTGAGCTGGATCAACGCCGCAGGCGGTGTCGCAGTCATCGCGCATCCGCAACGCTATGACATGTCGGCCACCACCCGGCGACGACTGGCGGAACAGTTCGCCGCGCATGGCGGCGTAGGCATTGAAGTGGTGTGCGGCGGCAGCGGTCAAGACATCGTGCAAAGCAGCGCCGCGCTCGCGCAGCGCTTTGGGTTGCTGGCGTCGGTGGGCTCGGATTTTCACGACCCCAGCAGCAGCTGGACCGACCTCGGCAGATTGGCAGCGCTTCCGCCGAACGCGCAACCGATTTGGTCGCACGAACGCTTCCGCCACAAATAAAAACGGCGGCTGAATTGCAGCCGCCGTTTTTCGGACTTGAATATTTATTACCCGATCTGGCGCATCAACACCTGAGCTTCCTGCTTCTGGTTATCGTTGCCTTCTTCGATCACTTCATCAAGAATGCTGCGCGCACCTTCGGAATCACCCATATCGATGTACGCTTTGGCCAAATCGAGTTTGGTGCCGATCTCATCGACGTCGGCGAATAAGGCATCATCCAATTCGCCGTCGATACCACCTTCGGCGAGCGCCACTTCGCTGTCGGGTTGATCGAGCAGATGATCATCAGCACTGTCATCGGCATTGGCAACATTAAAGTCGAGCACGTTGGCATCGCGTTTGGCGGCAGCGGGTTGTGGCTTCGCCGCCGTCTGCGTGCCCGCGCCAAAATCGATATCGAGTCCATCATCCTGACTTGCTGTGGGCGCAGCTGCCTTGGCCGTTACCGGCGCTTCTTCTGACTGTTCAAACGCACTGAAGTCAAAATCCAGCCCTTCGTCTTTTGACTGTGCAGCGGTGGCTGTAGACGCTTTCTCGGCTTCGTCAAACGCGCTGAGGTCGAAATCCAGCGAATGCTCGTCCGCAGCGGCAGGGGCCGCGGACTTGCCGGGTTTCGTGTCGTGCAATTTCAGATCGCCCAAATCGAAATCCAACGCGGCTTCATCGGCAGCACCGGCCTTGGCAGCGGCTTTCCCCGCCGGGCTCGCCTTAGCGGCACCGGACAGATCGAAGTCCAGCGACAAGTCATCTTTCGCGCTCGCACCACTATCGGCATCAAAATTCAAATCGCCCAAATCGAATTCGTCGGCCGCTTTGCCCGCGCTTTGGGAAGTGCCGCTCGGCGCGCCGCCTGCTCCACCAAACAAGGCATTTTCTGGCGCCAGCTCGCGACCCATTTCTAAAACACGCGCCCACATTTCTGGATGCTTGGCCGAGAAATTGTCACGCACCATATCCGCTTGCAACGCAAACGCATCACCGTCTTTTGCTGCATAGTGAATTTCCAGCAGCTTCATCTTCAATTCCGCGCGTTGCGGATTTTTCTCAATCGCCTGGCTGACCAGTTCCTCCGCCTGCTTATAACGGCCGTAGGCCAAATACACATCGGCTTCGGACAGCGGATCGACCTCGCTGATTTCGGTCTGAATGCCTTCCATGCTGCTGACGGCAAAGTCACTCATGAACGATGCGTCTTCGCTTTCCGGCTTGTTCTGCGCGAAGCCCGGCTCCGCCACCGAATCGTTCAACGTGAGAATGCTTTCCTGGAACTGGTGCATCTTGCGGCGGCGCACCACCAGCCACACCAGCAGCACCACGATACCGGCCACGACCACCGCCAGACCAATCAATTTAGGATCGTTCATCAAGCCCGCCATCAAACCGGCCGGCTTGGGTGTTTCTGCGGCCGGTTCCGCCGCTTTGGCACTGTCAGTCTTGGCACCCGTGGCTGCGGGCTCAGCGGTTTTGGTGGGTTCCGCTTTCTTGCCCTTCGCCTGATTTTGTAACGACGCCAATTGGTCATCCTTCAACTGCACCAGGCGCTGCATGGTGTTGACTTGCTCTTCCAGTCCGGCCACGCGTTCGCGCATGTCCTGAGTTTCACGTCGTTGCGCATCCAACGCTTCCTGCGCAATGGCAAGCTCTTGTTTCGCCTGTGCCGGATCTCGACCTCCACCGGCCGCGGCGGCCTTTGGCGCATTGCGCCCGCCCGCCGCGTCGCCGGAAACACTCGGCGATACCAACTTGACGCGCGCTTCCGCAGGCGGAGCAACAACTTTTGGGCGACCGGTGCGCGACGGCGCTGAACCCACGGTGGTGCCACGGCTTGACTTCCATTGTTCCCACTGCAGATCCGTGATGCGCATCGCCTCTTCCTTGCTGATGCTGGTCGCGGCGCTTGCATCTGACAAACGCAGCACGGAACCCTGTTTCAAATTGTTGATGTTGTTGCCGGCGAACGCTTCCGGATTGTTTTGCAACAGCGCGATCATCATTTGCGGCACGCTCACCGCGCCGTTCGGGCGGTTCTTCGCGGCGATGCTCCACAAGGTGTCGTTGGACTTCACCGTGTATTCCGTGCCGCCTTCTGCGCCGCTCGCCGCCGGCTGTTCTTCTTCCACAGGTTTCGGTGGCGCCACACGGGTTGGACGCGGACGTGGTCTCGATTTGGCGACGTCTGGCGCAGACGCGGCCGCAGCAGGCTCGGCTTCAATCGCTGCGGGTTGGGGTTCTGGCGCAGCACGCTCATTTGCGGCGGGTTGTTCAGCGACCACCGCCGGCTCTTCGGTAGGCGCGGGAGTTGGGGCGGCGGGTTTGGCGCGCTGCGGCGGTACCGGCACTTCAATTACGCCGGCTGCGATCGGCGCGGCAGCGGCCGGAGCTTCGGTGGCGGATCGATCAATGCTGCTGGTTTCGATCGGCTGGGTCACCGGGGCTTCCACCGCGCCGGGCGCGCGCTCGGTCAAAACCGGCGGATCGACCAACACAGTGAATTCACGCAACAACCGCCCATTCGGCCAGTTCACTTCAATCAGGAAATTTAAAAACGGTTCGGTAATCGGTTGCGCGGATTTCACCTGAATGTACGGCGCGCCACTGGGATTGGTAATCACTTCAAAGCGCAGTTGAGTAAGGAATGCAGGGCGATCCATGCCGGCGCGTTTGAAGGTGTCGGCCGAGGCCAGCGTGATCGAAAGGTCTTTCAGCTCGCCGGCGCGTGCGCGCAGTAATTCGATGCGCGCATCCAATGCCTGATTTAAAGCTGATCGCATTTCGATGTTGCCCAAACCAAGCGCGAACACCTGCATCGGCACCCAACACATCAATACGGCCAATCCAAAGGCCAGTCTTTTAAACATAGCAACTCCCAAACCTGCGCTTTTGCGTTACAACGAATTGTCACGACGCAGCACCATGCTGCGCGTCGACACAGTTCCAATACTTCAACGGTTACGCGGGACCAAACTTTAGCCATACCGTAGCAAGGCTATCCTGCCTAACTATAGCGTACCGACTTTTATTTGCCAGCGAAGCGCGCGTGCGGCGCAACGCGGTCCCGGCACACGAGACCTCTATCGGCCAACACGAAATCTTTTGAAGGCAGCGCGTGCCAACTTGATCACAACCAGCAAAAAGTGCCGGACGACGCCGACACCAGAGCAGTCTATGCCACCTCGTCCAGCACGATACGCAGCATGCGACGCAACGGTTCCGCCGCGCCCCATAATAACTGGTCGCCACACGTGAACGCAGTAAGATATTGCCCGCCCATCGCGAGTTTGCGCAACCGCCCGACCGGTACGCTGAGCGTTCCGGTCACTGCCGCCGGTGTAAGTTCTTTCATGCTGATATCGCGCTGATTGGGAATCACCTTCACCCAACTGTTGGCGTCCGCCAGCATGTAGACAATATCTTCCAGCGGAATATCCTGATTGAGCTTGATGGTCAGCGCCTGACTATGGCAGCGCATCGCGCCGATGCGCACACACAAGCCATCGACCGGTATCGGATTCGCGTTGCGCCCGAGAATTTTATTAGTCTCGGCCATACCCTTCCATTCTTCTTTCGACTGACCGTTACCCAGATCTTTGTCGATCCACGGAATCAGGCTGCCCGCTAACGGCACGCCGAAATTGTCGGTCGGATAATCCTTGCCGCGAATGGTTTCCGCCACCGTGCGGTCGATGTCGAGAATCGCCGAGGCTGGATCGTCGAGCAAAGATTTCACCGCGCCGTGCGCTACGCCCATCTGCTTGAGCAGCTCGCGCATGTTGTTGGCACCGGCGCCGGACGCGGCTTGATAGGTCATCGCCGTCATCCACTCGACATGACCGCGCTGAAATAATCCGGCCAGCGCGATCAGCATCAGGCTCACGGTGCAATTGCCGCCGACGTAATTCTTCACGCCCGACTGCAAGGAGTTTTTGATCACGTTCATGTTGACCGGATCGAGAATGATTACCGCGTCGTCGTTCATGCGCAGCGTGGAGGCGGCATCGATCCAAAAGCCTTTCCAGCCCGCCGCGCGCAGCTTGGGAAAAATCTCGCTGGTGTAATCGCCGCCCTGGCAGGTGATGATCATGTCCATGTTCTTCAACTCGTCAATGCTCTTGGCATCTTTGAGCGGGGGCACGTCTTTACCAATCGCCGGGCCTTTGCCGCCGACATTCGACGTGGTGAAAAACACCGGGTCGATCAACGCGAAATCTTGTTCCGCCTGCATGCGCTGCATCAGCACTGAACCGACCATGCCGCGCCAACCGATAAGTCCGACTCGTTTCATTCCCGTGACCTCACAAAATTAATATTCAATTGCGCCTTTCGCGCCTTTTTCTCCTTCCCCCTACAAGGGGGAAGGCTGGGATGGGGGTGATTAAATTAATGCCGCAACGATCGCCTCGCCCATCTCCTTGGTGCCGACCTTGGTCGTGCCGTCAGTGTAAATATCACCGGTGCGCAGACCCTGGTCGAGCACTTTAGACACCGCTGTCTCGATGCGCTCCGCCAGCGCCGGCTCGCCCAGCGTATAACGCAACATCATCGCCACCGACAAAATGGTGGCGATCGGATTCGCAATATTTTTACCGGCGATGTCCGGCGCGGAACCGTGAATCGGTTCATACATACCTTTGTTTTGCGCATCCAGCGAGGCCGACGGCAGCATGCCAATAGAACCGGTGAGCATCGAAGCTTCGTCGGATAAAATATCGCCGAAGATGTTGCCGGTGACGATCACGTCAAATTGTTTGGGCGCTTTCACCAATTGCATCGCGGCGTTGTCCACGTACATGTGGCTGAGCTCGACATCCGGAAAGTCTTCCGCGACGCGGATCACCACTTCACGCCACAGCCCGGAAGCTTCCAACACGTTAGCCTTGTCCACCGAGCAGACTTTCTTGTTACGTTTGCGCGCCGCGATAAACGCCACGCGCGCCACACGCTCGACTTCGTGCTCGGCGTATTTCATGGTGTTAAAACCTTCGCGCTCGCCATTGGCCAGGGTGCGCGTGCCGCGCGGCTCGCCGAAATAAATATCGCCGGTGAGTTCGCGCACGATTAAAAGATCAAGCCCCGCGACCACATCGGCGCGCAACGTGGATGCTGACGCCAGTTGCGGATACAAAATCGCCGGGCGCAGATTGGCAAACAGTTGCAGCTCCGAGCGCAATGCCAGCAAGGCTTTTTCCGGGCGCAGCTCGCGCGGCAGCGTGTCCCACTTATATCCACCGACCGCGCCGAGCAACACCGCGTCGGCTTGTTTGGCCAACGCCAATGTGGACGCAGGTAACGGATGATGGTGCACGTCGTACGCGGTGCCGCCGACTGGCGCGGAATCCATCGACACTTTCAAACCAAAATCGCGGCGCAAGCGTTCCAGGACTTTCACCGCCTCGGCGGTGACTTCGTGACCGATGCCGTCACCGGGCAGGACTGCGATTTTTTTTGTCATCGTTGCACACATTCCCAAACGGTTCGCTTAACCAAACATCCACGGTGTTGCTTGTTTGCGCCGCGCTTCATACGCGCGGATCGCGTCGACATGTTGCAAGGTCAGGCCAATGTCGTCGAGACCATTGAGCAGGCAATGCTTGCGAAACGCATCGACCTCGAACTTGTACGTTTTACCGTCCGGCGTCGTGAACTGTTGCACCGGCAGATCCACGCTCAACTGATAACCCGGCGTCGCGCTCACCTCTTTAAAAAGCACGTCCACACTCGCCGCATTCAGCACGATCGGCAGGATGCCGTTCTTGAAACAGTTATTGTAAAAGATGTCCGCGAAGCTGGGCGCAATGATGACGCGAAAGCCGAAATCCAGCAACGCCCACGGCGCGTGTTCGCGGCTGGAACCGCAACCGAAATTTTCGCGCGCAAGCAAAATGCGCGCGCCTTGATAACGCGTTTGATTGAGAACGAAATCCGGATTCAACGGGCGCCCGCGATTGTCCGAGTCGGGTTCGCCGTGATCCAGATAACGCCATTCGTCGAACAGGTTGGGACCGAAGCCGCTGCGCTTGATCGATTTCAAAAACTGCTTGGGGATGATCGCGTCGGTGTCGACATTGGGCCGATCGAGCGGCGCAACGATCGCGGTAAGTGT
>Ga0315281_10007501_pt1 | contig 15346 bp, 10 predicted proteins | sample YL17G07_0_MG_FD_204540 | JGI IMG/M metagenome (GOLD analysis project Ga0315281, IMG submission 204540) | Sediment microbial communities from Yellowstone Lake, YNP, Wyoming, USA - YL17G07_0 | ecosystem: Environmental > Aquatic > Freshwater > Lake > Sediment | place: USA: Wyoming | collected...
AATTGTGACCTTAAACAGGGGAGGGAAAGGTTACCGACCATATGTCTTTACTGAACAGGGCATCGCAATGTTATCAAGTGTTTTGAACAGCGAGCGCGCGATACAAGTCAATATCCAGATTATGAGAACTTTCATAAAATTACGGGAAATGCTCGCAACCAATAAAGAATTACGGGAAAAAATAGAAATGCTGGAGAAAAAGTATGATAACCGCTTCAGGGTCATCTTTAAGGTCATTAAACAATTGGTGGCTGAAGAGGAAAAACCAAAAACAAGCATAGGGTTCAATCTATCTGATAATTAACGATGCGGGCAGGGCGGTTGTGTTTATTAACAGCCTTCAATCAGAAAAGTTTCTTGAAAAATCAAATCATTGATGTCATCTTGAAAGTGGATCTTAAATCATCTGAATTATGAAAAAGAAAAAACGGATCAGGGTGACTACAACCAGCATAAATTTCGCAACAGCAACGGAAGCAGAGATAGACAAATATTTGTACGACATTGCTAAAAACTACAAACCAAGTGGTAAAAATGACCTTGTGAGCTACATCCGACGCGAACGCGGGCACAGGTGCTAGAAAAAAAATAATACCCCCACAGGCCATAGGTATGGCTTTTTTGGGTACGTCTTGAAAGGCGGACGGGGAAACGCTATGATTTCCTGGCTCTGGTCCTATCGTCTAGTGGTTAGGACGCTACCCTCTCACGGTGGAAACACGGGTTCGACTCCCGTTAGGACTACCATGCGCCCCGCTAAGCGGGCAATTATAAATTATTAATTATTAATTATAAATTGGCCTTGTGGAGGCCTGGAGTATGGCTAAGGATTTGTATGACATTTTAGGGGTTTCCAAGGGTGCGAATGATCAGGAGATCAAAAAGGCTTATCGCAGGCTGGCTTTGCAGTTTCATCCGGATAAAAATAAAGGGAACAAGGAGGCGGAAGCTAAATTTAAGGAGATCAACCAGGCTTACGAGGTTCTTTCCGATAAACAAAAACGGGCGCAGTACGATCAGTTTGGGTCTGCGGGGGGCGGCGCGCAGGGATTTGGCGGATGGGATGGGGCTGGCGGATCACAGGGCTTCAATTCAAGCAATTTTGATTTTTCGCAATTCAACGACATGGGAGGATTTTCGGATATTTTTGAGACGTTTTTCGGCCAACAGACGGGCAGAACGCGCGGCGGCAAAAAACGCGGGCCGACGCCGGGGGAACATATTGAATTCGAGATGAACATTACGTTTGAGGAGGCGGTGTTTGGGACGGAAAAAGAGCTTTTGGTTGAGAAAACTTCAAGTTGCGACCGGTGCACCGGAACGGGCGCGGAACCCGGAAGCAAGAGCATCACCTGTCCGTTGTGCAAGGGTACCGGCGAAATCCGTGCGATCCGGCAGACGCTGTTCGGGCAGATGGCCACTTCGCAGATATGTCCGGATTGTTATGGGGAAGGGCATGTGCATGAGAAAAAATGCACTTTGTGCCAGGGAACCACGCGCATCCGCAAGAATGAAAAAGTACGAATCAAGATTCCGGCGGGGGTGGACAACGGGTCTACCATCCGGGTAACCGGAAAGGGAGAAGCCGGTATGTACGCCGGCACGCCGGGCGATCTTTATGTGCATATCCGGGTAGTCGCGGGGGCGAGTACGAAAAAATTTGTGCGAAATCAGTACGACATTCACACGGCTACGAATATTCATCTGGTGCAGGCGGTTTTGGGCGACGAGATCCAGGTGGAGACGATCCACGGGAAGGTCGGGCTGAAAATTCCGGCCGGGACGCAGAGTGGCAAAGTTTTTAAATTGAAGGGCTATGGCGTGCAAAAATTGAAATCCGACGAAAAGGGCGACCACTTTGTGAAAATCAATGTTGAGGTTCCTTCGAGACTTTCACGAAAGGAGAAAGAGTTGTATGCGCAGCTGGCGGAGGAGGCGGGGATAAAGGGAGGCGGGAAGGACAATAAGAGCGGGTGGGGGTGGTGAGGTTTTGATAATATGAATTACAAATTTCTAATATCAAATTTCTAATTTCTAATTGGGTGGTGAGGCGTTTTTTTTGGGTTCAACTTTTCTTAACGGAAAAGTTCGGGTATAATTTGGGGCAATTGATGTATTTTCTTTTTTATTTAGCCCATATTCGCCCGTCGCGATGAATCTTCATCTTTCCTGGGACCTTTTCATTCTTGTGTTTTTTGCGGTTGTCGTTGCTTACAGCTTTATCATTGGGCGAAACCAGACTTTGAAAGTGATTCTTGGGACGTACGTTTCCATTTTGTGCGCCGATGGACTTGGGAATCTTTTTGCGAAATATCTTGCGCCGTCACAGGCGTTTTTGCGCTTTATGAAGCTTTTTGCGGTGGGAAGCGAAGACCAGGCGGTGATTTTTTTCAAAGTGCTGATTTTTCTGGTTCTGATTGTTTTGATTTCCGTTCGGGCGATGTTTACGGTTGAATCGGAGGAGCACGGGCCGATGAGCATCCGCATTGTCGTTCTGTTTTTACTTGGATTGATGAGCGCCGGTTTGATGATGAGCACGGTGTTGGTTTTTATTTCCGGCGCGTCGCTGATCGGGACGGATATTACGGGCGGAAATATTTTGCTGGAGGTTTATAATGACTCGAGGCTGGTGCGGATTATGGTGGATTTTGCGAACGTGTGGTTCTTTTTGCCGGGCATCACGTTTATCATCCTGGGATTCCTCCATAAAAAATCGGCTTGAAAAACGGCGGCGCGATCCGTAGAATGGTGAGGCTTTTTTAACGCGTTGGGAAAGCGGTGCGGGTCAGTAGCTCAGTCGGTAGAGCAACTCCCTTTTAAGGAGATGGTCCCCGGTTCGATTCCGGGCTGACCCACCAAAATCACTTACGCGGACATACCTATCTGTGCGGGCGCAAGGGGGTTTTTTGATTAGTCGCTTGATTAGACAATGGGGTCGCCACTATAATGAATTATCTCCTACTCCGTCATTTTATTTTCATGGTTGAAACTCTTCTCTCGATCCAGGAAGTGGCTGCCATAACAGGAAAATCGCTGCAGACCATTCGCCGTGCCATCAAGGCGCGCAAGCTTATTTCCAAACGCAAACGGACACCACAGGGGTTTAATTATATGATTACCCAGGAGAGTGCCGCATCGTATTACAAAATCAAACCTGAGAATTTTCGGATGGATCGCGAGCAGGGTTCGCTGGATGCGAAAGTGAAGGAGAAAGGCGTGAGCACTGACGTTGCGTACGCGACGCTTCATGACCTGCAAACGCTGGAAAAGGAGGTGGCCGGGCTTTTGGACGAGTACAAGAAAGAAAAAGAAAATTTTATGCGGTTCATGAAGGCTTTTCAGGAAAGGTTTGTGGTTCTGGAAAATCAGCTGAAGCTTTTGGAGGAGCCGAAGAAGAAGAGCTGGTATGCTTTTTGGAAAAAATAGTCGAACAAGAATTATGATTGAACGATAAAGCCCCGCCGTTGCGGGGTTTTTGTTTGAATGATATTGCGCCCGATCGTCGGGGTTTTTATTTGACTAGCACAGCGCGGGCCGGTGCGCCGTCGAGGCCTTTCATTCGCAGCGGGAGGCCGATGAAGAAGTATTTTCCGGGTTTGATTTTGGAGAGGTCCAGCCCTTCGAATATGGGTATATTTTTTTTGAGGAGGCTGGTGTGGGGGCGTTGGTCGGCGCTGCCTTTTTGTTTGACGGAGAGGTAGTCGATGCCGAAGAGAAGAATTTGTTTTTGGGCAAGATAATCAGCCGCGTCGCCATCGAGGTAGACGTAATCGCTTCGGAAATTTTTGAAACCGCGGGAGGAGTTTTTTGTTTTCACCAGTATGCGCTCGCCTTTTTTGATCTTTGCCTTGAGCAGATCTTTGACCGTGACTGCTTTGGAAACTTTGGTCATGTCCAGCACGCGGCAGTCGCCGATGAGGCTTTGGATTTTTATTTCGTCGACGGTGCGGCCTTTTGGGAAGACGTGTTTTGGGGCATCCACGTGCGTGCCCGCGTGGGTGCCGATGGTAATTTCCGAACTGAGTGAAGTGCGGCTGCGAATTGGGCGCGCGCGGAATTCCGTGTTATTGGGGTACACGGCCATGCCCTGATAGAGCGGGAGAGAAATGTCGAAGACTTGAATATTTGCTTTGTTTATTGGCATACACTTCTTGGGGATATTGATGTGTGCTGCCGCACACCTGTGTTATGCGCCGCGTGGGGGCGGCGCTTGAGAGTCGCTACGTTCCTCTCTGCTTGAGGATTTTTCTTGTTTCGATTTTGTAGAGCTCTACGTTGGGCTGGTTGAATGTTTCAACGTTCATGAGTTTTCCCAGGTACATCATTTCTATCATTTTGAACTGAAGATATTCGCCAAGCGCAAAGGGAGAAATTTCCGGCATCACGATTTCCATGAATGGGAGTTCTTTTTTGCTGTAAGCCATTTTTGTTCCTTCCAAAATTGCTTCCATGATGTTTTGCGCGGATGTGTTCGCCAGTTTTTCAACGAGATTATCCGTGAATTGTTCTTTTGGAAGATGCATCGGATTTGGGACGATCTTCACGGAGATGAAAGTGGTACATTTATCAAGCGGGCCGCCAAGGTACAGCTGGCCGACGGAATGGAGATCCGTTGAGCCGATGGAGACGGTTGGGGTGATTCCGTCGTGGACGGTTTTGCCGTCCGCGTCCTGTTCTTTGCCGATGCTTTCGCCCAAAAGCTGGCGGTACCATTTGCCCAGCGATTCCAATTGCGGAGCGAAAAAGAAATTGTCGTTGATCGTTTTTCCGGCTTGCGCTTGCAGAAAAAGCAGCGCAGCGGAGATGAGAGCGGGGTTGGTCTCAAGATCGTTTTCGATGCAGTTTTTTCGCATGGTCGCGGCGCCTTCACACAAACTTTCTATGTCAATTCCGGCTGCGGCAAGCGGAAAAAGTCCGACCGGGGAAAGCACGGAATATCTACCGCCGACGTCGTGGGGAAGATGGAGCGTGGTGATGTTTTTTGATTTTGCGAGATTCCAGAGTTTTGAATTTTCATCGGTGGTGATGACCAACCGGTCGTGGAGTGCTTCGTCACCGAATTTTTCGTTGAACACCGCGGCGATGATTTCAAAATTCGCCACCGTTTCCGTCGTAGTACCGGATTTACTGATGAGGTTGATGAGTATTTCTTCCGGATTTTTAATCTGATTTTTGAGGAAATCGCTGAAGCGTTCAAGATACTGCGGATCGCAGGTTTCGAGAAAAATCATTTTCGGGAAACGCATGGGTTCGATCGGATCGAAAGCGCCAAAAAGCGCATCGTACACAGCTTTTGTTCCAAGATTTGAACCTCCGATTCCAATGACGATGATATATTTTAGCGCCTTGGTGACTTTACTTTTTTTGATGACTTTCACCACAGCCATCAAGTCCTGATCAACCGGAAGATTGATTGAACATTCGGGCGCGTCGTACACTTTTATGCCCATGATCTGGGACAAGTAGCCGCGATATTCTTCAAGTTTTTTAGCGGTTTCCTTGAGCGTTGATTCTTCGATTCTGGCGGAATTTTTGTAGTGTAGATCCATACATTATGCGATGAGGGAATTCCAATCCTGGGAAAATTTTTCGATGCCTTTGGCTGTAAGATCATGCTGGATATTGTAATTTTTCCACGGGCCGTTCAGGTCGAGATTTTTTTTGGCGATGGGTTTAAGTTCGGGATGTTTGTATGTAAAATCCGCATCCGGAAGCGGCATTCCCTTCTCTCCCCATTCTTTTAACACTTTGAACGGCGCAGTGATGATGTCGGAACCGAGGTGTAGGGCGCACATAAAATGTTCCATGGTGCGGACGCTGGCGGTCAGGAGTTCCACGTGGCCGTCGCCGGTTTTGTAGAGGTCGATGATGTTTTTGATGAGATCCATGCCGTTTTCGCCAAGGTCATCCAGGCGGCCAATAAAAGGCGAAACAAAGACCTGGCCTTTTTTTGCACCTTTGGTGGCGGTGTAAATTGCGGCGGCCTGATCTTCGGTGAAGCAGAGCGTCATGTTGACGCGCATGCCGGCGGCGACTGAGTTTTCGGCTGACTGGAGGCCGGCGGAGGTGGTCGGGTACTTCATATGCGCGTTTGGAATCCAGGTGTACATTTCTTTTCCCTGGGTGAACATCGCTTCCGGGGTGGTGGTTGCGTCGGCGTACACTTCAATCGAGATTGAACCGTTCGGGAGCATTTGTGAAAGCTGCGTCACGACGGTTTTGTAGAATCCGTAGATTTCCTGCGCGGTGAATTTTTTGCCTTCCTGGAGGCGTTTTTGGGCTTCGGGATTTTTGGAGACGAGGGTCGGGTTGGTGGTTTGGCCGTCCAGAAAGCCGAGGAGGGAGAGGATTTGTTTGGTTTCGGTGGGGTCGCCGCTGTCCAGGAAGATGCGGGTTTTTAGGGTTGGTGGGCGCATTGGTGGAAATTACGGATTACGGATAATAAATTTTTTAATTTCCTAGGATTGATTTTACGGTTTTTACGATGGCGGATTTTGAGATTTCTTCGTATTCGAGGAGTTCTTCCGGTTTGCCGCTGTGGGGCATTTTTTTAACGGCGAGGGAGTGGATTGCCCATTGTTGTCCGGCGTCGGCCAATGCGGATTTTACCGCTTCTCCAAGGCCTCCTTCTTCGAAATGATCTTCCACGGTGATGATGGTTTTTGTTCCTTTGAGGGATTCTAGCAGTTTGTCGGCGAGGATCGGTTTGACGGTGTACAGGTCGATGACGCGGATGGAAATATTTTCTTTCGCGAGTTCGTCGTAGGCGGCCAGGGCTTCAAATAATGTGACTCCTGCGCCGATGACGGCGACTTCATCTTTTTCGCTTTGTTTCAGCACTTTGTTTTCGCCGATCGGGAAGGTGTCGGTTGGTGAGTAGATGATCGGGGCGTCTTTGCGGGTCGTGCGGATGTAGACGTTGCCGTAATGTTTTGCGGCTTCTTCCACGAGTTTTTCGGTTGAGACCGCATCTGACGGATAGAGCACGACGCCGTTCAGGAGCGTCCGGAACATGGCAATGTCTTCCAGGCCCATTTGTGATGAGCCGTCTTCGCCGATGGAAACGCCGCAGTGGGATCCCACGAATTTGATGTTCGTGTCGGAGTATTGGCTCATGCGGATCTGGTCGAACGCGCGCGAGAGAAATGCGGAAAATGTTGAGACAAAAGGGATTTTTCCCCGTCTGGAGAGTCCGATGGCTACACCCGCCATGTTTTGTTCGGCGATGAACATTTCAAAAAAGTGGTCGGGATATTTTTTCTTGAATATTTCGGCATAGGTGGAGTTGCTGACTTCAGCATCAAGCACGACGATGTTTGGGTAGTCGGAATAAATCCGGGTAATCGCGTTGCCGTACGCGCGGCGGGTGGCGACAGGTTTTGTTTGTTCATATGCCGTGAACGGCATTTTTTCTCCGGAATAGACGATTGCATCCGCCTCCTGTGGCATGGTGATTTCACCGCGGAGATTCAGGTCCACCGGCCCTATTTCCACCAGGGCTTTTTGGAGATCTTCTGCGTTGAGGGCTTTGCCGTGCCATCCGTCTTTGTCTTCCAAAAATGAAACCCCCCGGCCCTTGAAAGTTTTTGCGATGATCATGACCGGCTTGTCCTTTATCTGCTGCGCTTTTTCGTATGCTTTATATACTTCATCAAGGTTGTGGCCGTCCACGACGATGGTTTCCCAGCCGAAGGCTTTGACGCGGTCTTCGTAGGTTTTGGTGTCGTGCGAGTACATGGTGTGGCCGCGCTGTCCGAGCGCGTTCACGTCCATCACGCCGACGATGTTGTCCAGTTTGTAGTACGACGCAATTTCCATGGCTTCCCACTGGGAGCCTTCTGCCATTTCGCTGTCGCCCAAAAGGACGTAGGTTTTGTAGGAAAGTTTGTCGAGAAATTTTGCATTGATGGCCATGCCGACGCCGATGGAAAGGCCCTGGCCCAATGAACCGGTTGCCGCTTCCGTGTGAGAAAAAGCCGGGGTCGGGTGACCTTCAAGACGGCTGCCGAATTTTCGCAGGGTTTTCATTTCGTCTGCGGAGATGTCGCCGGCGGCCGCATATAAGGAGTAGAACAACGGGGACGCGTGGCCTTTGGAAAAAATCAGACGGTCGTTGTTTGGATGGTTCGGGTTTTTGAGATCGTAACGAAAAAATCCGGCAAAAAATAAAACGGCCATGAGTTCCGTGGCGGACATTGAGGAAGTCGGGTGCCCGGAGCCGGCCGCTGAGGTGGAAACCAGGGAATGGTATCGGATCAGTCTTGAAAGGTTTTGCAGTTTAACTTGATCAAAGGCGGGCATACGGTGGGGAAAATGGATAAGAAATCGATTACAATGTATCGCAGAGTCCGGAATTCTCCAAGAAAAACTACAGGTCGTTTTTTGGCCCGTGACCGCCTTTTTCGTAGATGTGCAGTTTTGTTTTTTTCCAGGCGTTGATGATGGGCGTGATGAATTTCCAGGAGGCTTTTACTTCGTCGGTGCTGTTGAAAAAAGTCTGGTCGCCCTTGATGCAGTCGTATAATACTCTTTCATAGGCCTCGACGGATTTTTGATTACCCAACACTTCGTTGTAGTTGAATGAAAGTTCGCGGGGTTCCAGGTCGGATTCGAGTCCGGATTTTTTTGCCCAGAATTTTATGGAGATTCCCTCCTCCGGCTGGATTTTGAAGGTGATGATGTTTTGGAAATTGCATCCTCCAACCACCGGACACAGATAGGTTTCAAATTCTTTGAGATACACAACAATTTCAGCTTTATTTTCTTTCAAACCCTTGCCGCTTTCCAGAATAAACGGAACTCCATTCCAGCGCTTGTTGTTGATGAAAGCTTTGAGTTTGAAATAGGTTTCGGTCGTGGAATTTTCCGCCACCGCTTTTTCTTCGCGATATCCTTTATACTGTCCGCGGACGGTGTATTTTTCCACGTCCTTTTCGTCGATCGGCTGAAGGGATTTCATCACGCGGAATCTTTCCGCACGAATGTCCGTGGCGTTCATTCCCTGCGGTTTTTCCATCGCAATCAGCGCAAGCATGCGCAAAAGGTGATTCTGACCCACGTCGCGCAGCGCGCCCACGTTGTCGTAAAACGCTCCCCGCCCGGCGATGTCCAATTTTTCATAAATTTTCAATTCGATTTTTTCGATGTATTTGTTATTCCAAAGCGGCTCGAACAGCATGTTGGAAAATCTGAACATCAAAATATTCTGAAGAGTTTCTTTGGCCAGGTAATGGTCGATCCGGAAAATCTGTTCTTCGCGGAAAAGTTTTCCGAGCATCTGGTCGAGATTTTTTGCGGATTCGTCATCACGTCCGAATGGCTTTTCTATGAGGATTCTTGACCATCCTTCGCCGTCGCTGCAGGAGATGGTCAGTCCGTGACGGGAAAGTTTCTCAAGAATCGTCGGGTAAAGATCCGGCGGGACGGCAAGATAAAAAAGTTTGTTGGAACATCGTGAAAATTCTTTCGTGTCGAATCCGATGAGTTTCTTTTTGAGGTTTTTGTAGCTCTCCGGGTCGTCAAAAAGGCCCTCCTGGTAGGAGACGTGCTTCAGGAATTTTTTGAATTCCGGGCCCTGGAGGTTTGGCAGTTTCCGTCGTTTCTGTTCTTCTTTTATAAATTCGTAATATTCTTCGTTGCTCATCGGCCTGCGGGAAAATGCCACAATGCGAAAATTCTTCGGAAGCATACCTTTCCGGTAAAGATGAAAAAGCGATGGAATGAGTTTGCGTATGCATAAATCCCCCGTTGCCCCAAAGATGACGATCACGGTCGGTTTGTCCATTCTCAATATTTGGTAAAAGGTGAAATGTGAAATACAATTTCCGTATCTGCGTTCTGTATTCTACAACATTCTACACCTTCGATGAAAATATCTTTCATACAAGAGTTCAGAAAAAAACACCGCGTCGCGTTTGTGGCGCTGGCGGCCGGCGCGGGGCTGCTTGTGCTGGTTGTGAGTTTTTTTGTTTATATTTCCTGGCTGCTTCCCCTTCCGGTTGTTTTGTCGCAGACGCAGACGGCGGGTTCGATCAAAATTCTGGATAAGAAGGGGCAGATTTTGTATGAGGTGATGGCGCCGGCGGGCGGGAAAAAGAGTTTTCTTGAGCTTTCGCAGTTTCCGAAAAATTTTGTGAATGCAACGCTGGCGGCGGAAGATATTCATTATTACGAGCACGGGGGCGTGGATTTTGGGGCGATCGCGCGGGCGATTTTTTATAACGCCAGCGAGGGGCGGATTGTGAGCGGGGCAAGTACCATCACGCAGCAGCTGGTGCGCAATCTGATGGGATTCACGACACAGCGCGGTTATTCCGAAAAAATTCTGGAGGCCATGTACGCGGTGAGAATTTCGAACGTCTATTCCAAGGAAAAAATTCTGGAGCTGTATTTGAATACTATATATTACGGGAATCTTTCGTATGGGTCGGAATCGGCGGCGGAGGATTTTTTCGGGAAGCATATTTATGATCTGGATTTGGCGGAGTCGACGCTGCTTGCGGGGCTTCCACAGGCGCCTTCGTACTACAATCCGTTTTTGTTTTTGGACCGCGCCAGGAAACGGCAAAAGTATGTTCTGGACCAGATGGTGAAATATGGATTTGTTGACCAGGCGGCGGCGGACGCGGCTTTGAACGAACCGCTCAAGTTCAGGAAAAATGTTGTCGAAATGAAGGCGCCGCATTTTGTGCAATACGTTTTGAATCAGCTCGGGGATCTGGTGGATGAAAAAACTCTTCAGGCGGGCGGGCTGAACGTGACCACTACGCTTGATTACGACCTGCAGCTTGAGGGCGAACGGATTGTTTCGCAGCGGGTGAAAAGTTTGAGCAAAGAGAACGTGACGAACGGCGCGCTGCTTTCGATTGAGCCTTCGACCGGGAAAATTCTGACGTGGGTCGGGAGTGAAAATTATTTCAACAACGATATTGCCGGGCAGGTGGATATGGTCACCGCGCTGCGGCAGCCGGGGTCTTCGATTAAACCGTTGATGTATCTGCTTTCGCTGGAAAAAGGTTTTACTCCCGCGACGATTTTGGAGGATGTTCCGGTGGAGTTCCAGACCGAAAGCGGGCCGTACGCTCCCAAGAATTATGATCTGGATTATCACGGGCCGGTGCGGCTGCGCGAGGCGCTGGCGAGTTCGTTCAACATTCCGGCGGTTCAGATGCTGAACAAACTAGGGGTGGAAACTTTTCTGGGATTTTTGAGTCGGCTGGGAATCGGAACGCTGGACAAGAATCCGAATTTTTACGGACTGGCGCTGACGCTGGGCGGCGGAGAGGTGCGGATGATTGATATGGCGCGGGCGTTCAACGTTATCGCGCAGTATGGGAATCTGATTGATTTGAGTACGATTGAAAATATTTCCGATCAACACGGCGCGACGATTTATTCGTGGAAGGCACCGGAAAAAACTTATGTGCTTGGTTCGGACGGGAAGGAGCATGCATACCAGATTATTGATATTTTGAAAGATCCACAGGCGAGGTTGAAGGGGTTTGGAGAGGGCAGCGTGCTGGAAATTTCGCACGAGGCGGCGGTGAAAACCGGGACGACCCGCAACTTCCGCGACAACTGGACGATCGGGTTTACGCCGCAGATTTTGACCGCGGTATGGGTGGGGAATGCCGACGCTTCGGCGATGCAAAACATCAGCGGGGTGGATGGGGCAGGGCCGATTTGGCACGACTTTATGGAGTCCGCGCTGCAGTTTTTACCGCAGGAAAAATTCCCCGTGCCTTCGCGGCTGCATCAGGTGGAAATCTGCGCGCTATCAGGAAAACTTCCCACGGACCTTTGCACGGACCGGGTGTATGATTGGTTTTTGCACGGGCAGGAGCCGAAAGTTACGGATGATTATTTCCAGAATTACTGGGTTTTGAAGTCCAACGGGCATCTTCTCCGCCCGGAGTGCGTGGACGGCTATCCCGAGTCTTCCAGACAACAAAAAACGCTTGTCGCCTACCCAGCCGCCTTCCAACCGTGGGCGCAAAATAAAGGGCTTGCCTTACCACCTTTTGAACCCTGCGCCTTATCAAAAACGACCACTTCCGGGTATTCAAACGCCTACTCAACCCAGGGAAAACCGCTTATCAGTCTGGACAGCCCGACTAGCCAAGACGAGTTTTTGATTGACCCGTCGGTACCGCTGGATACCCAGAAGATTCCGTTCAGGGTGGTGGCTTCGTCCGACGTTGAAAAGGTGACGTTTGTGCTGGATGGAAAAAATCTTGGAGCGGTTGATGCGCCGTTCAGTTTTTTATGGGTTCCGGTGAAGGGGGCGCATTCTTTGAAGGCGGTTGGGGTGCTTTATAATGGGGGGACGGTGGAGAGTGCGGGGGTGCGGTTTGTGGTGCAATAGGGAAAATCGTTGACATGTTGTAGCCAATGACAAAGAATTCAGCGACTAAGCGCCAACAAAATGTTCCGCATCCAGGTAATGCTCATAAATGAAGTTATAGACTTCGTTTTCTTTGATTTTGCAGTCTTGTTCTGTGTAAGTTGGTTCGGGGAGTTTGTTCCAGACGATTTCGCCAATGGTGATTTTTACGCCGGCTCGTGTGGATTCTTTTTCTCGCCAGTCTAAGACCAGCCTTTCTGCTTTTAGTTTTTGTAGGAGTTCTTTTGCTACTTTTCGGATGCTTTCGGTTTCGTCCGGGTTGAGTTTTTCTTTTAAGAGCAGGTCAAAAATGGCTAATTCTTCTTCTGTCAGGTTTTCTTTGATGGCTCGTTGTTCTTCTTCGTTTAAATCTCGTGCAAGGTCAACAAGATCATCGAAAAGTTTGTGGATGTCGTGGGCGCCGCTGTTGTACATTTCCAGGAGTGAGTTGAGGCGGTCCATGAACTTGAGACGTTTTTTGTTTCGTTTGACCATTTCGGTGATTTTTTGTTCGATTTCTGCCTTCATGCTTTCTACCTGCATGTTTTTGTTTTCGAGTTTGGTAAAGAAGGTTTGGAGGGCGTCGGCGTCAAGCTGGCTCAGGTCTTTGACCTTTTTGTGCTGGGGAATGACATATTCGCCTGCCTGAATTGATTTATCGAGCAGATCTTCCAGGTCTCTTTTGACTTGAGAGACGTCGATGCTTTGTTCGCTGACGCGACGGATGCGTTCGGCAATGACCCGGATGGCGGTGACTTCTTTGTAATAATCTTCAGCGGAAGGGTCGGGGAGTACTGATTGATAGGCGCTGTAGAGGTCTCCGGCCATGTTCAGGAACTTTTTTTTCTTTGCTTCAGTTCCTACAAGGTTGTTGGCGTATTTTTCGATAAGAAGGATTTTTTGTTCCGACGGGGCTTTGAGGAGGACTTCAAGGTCAATCTTCTCTTTCTGTAAAAATTCTTTTGTTGAAGTCAGCAGGCTTTGAAGTGTCTCGATCAGTTCTTCTTTGTCACGGATGATTTCGTTTTGACCTTTTCCTGTTGAAGCATAGATGGCGAGCGCGCGTTCAATATTCTTGAAAACACCGATGTAGTCTACAATCACGCCATTCTTTTTGTCTTCAGCGACCCTGTTCGCGCGGGCAATTGTTTGCATTAGCGTGTGATTTTTGAGCGGTTTGTCCAGGTAGAGTGTGGAAAGGTTTGGTACATCGAATCCAGTCATCCACATGGCACAAACGAAAACGATGCGCAGGTTGTTTCCAGGTTCCTTAAAGGCTTCTTCGAGCGGTTTGCCATCAATTCCTTTGTTCATTCTTTCACGCAGTGGTCGCATATCTATTTCAAAAGGCTCAAGGTCGGCGATTTCATTTTGGCTTTGGCTCACCACGACGGCCATGTCTACGTCTTCATGACGTTCAAGTTGTGCTTCGATTTGGGATCGTTTGTGTTCATCTTTTGTGCGCGAAAGGTCCATTCGGAGTTTTGCAAGGTAACGATCCCATTCTGCTTTTACTTTGGTGTACATGCGTATGGCGGTTTTTTTGTCCACGGAAACGACCATGGCCTTGCCGTTATAACCCCGACCAACAAAGTGAGCGACAATGTCGCGTGCTATTGCATCCAGGCGATCTTCACGTGTCACCAGTTGATAAAAGGTTGAAAATTCGGCTTCCAGTTTTTCTTCTTCCTCGTCGTTCAGGTCATAAAAATTCATGACTTTATCCAAATCCTGTTCCAGGTTTATATTCACATTCTCCAGCTTCGGAACACGGTTTTCGTAGTACAAAGGCATGGTTGATCCGTCCCTTACCGACTGGCCAAAGTTATAGACTGACACATAATCACCAAACGTTTCACGTGTTTTCTCCTCACCTTTGGCCATGAGTGGGGTTCCGGTGAAGCCGATGAATGAGGCGTTTGGCAATGCTTTCCTCATATTCTGGGCCATACGGTCGTATTGGGTACGGTGGGCTTCATCGGTCATGATGATGATGTCTTCACGAGTTGAGATGGCACCATCGATGTTTTGAAACTTTTGAATGGTGGTGAAAATTTGTCGGTGATCCTGCGCCAGCAGTTCATGAAGGTGAACGATGCTATCTGCCTGCACTTCCTTTTCATAGACCGCACCAACGCTTGCAAATTCCCGGTACGCCTGGCGATCCAAAGCTCCACGATCGGTCACAATCACGAAGGTGAAGTTGCCCGTAAGTTTTCGCAAAACCTTTTGTGACAGAAATACCATCGAATACGATTTTCCGGACCCCTGCGTATGCCAAAATACTCCGAGTTTTCCATTGTTTTCCTTGCGATGAATAACTTTATCAAAGGCTTTGTTGACGCCAAAATATTGGAAATATCGGGGAACAATCTTCTTGGTTTCCCCCTTGGATTCATCAAACAAAATGTAGTTTTCAAAAATATCCAAGAGACGCGATTTGTCGCATACTCCATGGATGATGGTAGAAAGGTCTGTTTTGGTTTCGTCCTCTTCGCTTTCAGCTTTCTTCCATTCATTGAAAAATTCGAAAGGCGAGGTCAGAGAGCCAAACTTGCTTTCAATACCGTTGGAAATAATAATTCCCATGTTGTACCAGAGGAGTTTGGGAATGGTGTCTTTGTAGTCGCGAATATTCTCGAGATAAGCATTCAGCAGGTTTTTGTGTGAGGCTTTCAGTTCCATGAGCACCAGGGGAATGCCGTTCACAAACAGCACCACGTCCGGTCGGCGGGTGTACATTTCACCAACGATCCAAAGCTGGGAGACGCAGAGGAAGTTATTGTTGGCGGGATTATCGAAGTCAAAAAACTTCACGACTTCCGTTTCGCTTGTGCCATCCGCGCGTGCCGTAGTCGCATTTGCGCCGTCACGCAGAAGTTTATAGATTTCATGATTGGCATTCACGAGGCTCAAATGTGAGCGGTCGCGCGTAAGCTCTTCCATTGCCAAAATCAGCGATGG
>Ga0315281_10007502_pt1 | contig 15343 bp, 11 predicted proteins | sample YL17G07_0_MG_FD_204540 | JGI IMG/M metagenome (GOLD analysis project Ga0315281, IMG submission 204540) | Sediment microbial communities from Yellowstone Lake, YNP, Wyoming, USA - YL17G07_0 | ecosystem: Environmental > Aquatic > Freshwater > Lake > Sediment | place: USA: Wyoming | collected...
TCCAAGTGGAACTTATTACCGTATTCCCGCTATGAACGATGGTCAAATCTCCCGTAACAAGAGGATATCCATAGGCACCCGTCCCAAGATTAACCAATTCTGTAACTGTTTGGCTTCGGTTCATTAGCAATCCACCGGCAAGATCCACCCCATCGGTGTCGTTGATTACAATATCATAAAGACTCGTTGGGGGAGTTCCATTACCAGGATTGGTTTCTCCTGAGTAGAGATACCATCCCTTTACCGTATTTGAGGCAAGGGTTACATTTGACACCGTTCCCGCTTCGGCTCCCGTCCCACCGGTGCAAGTTAGAGTAAACGCTTTTTTAACGTATTGCCCCTGAGACTGTCCTTGGACTACAATCTTATCTTCCGTGACGACGCAAGTCCCGATTGCGGCAAAGACCGTCGCAGGAAGCAACACACAAAGAATTAGGGCGATTGCAAATAGTTTCTTCATCTTTCTCCTCCTATTGACATTTTGGTTAGGTTTATATATAATTATCATAATGGAACTGATTAAAGGCATCGAGACCATTTATGCCGTCCTTTTCATTGCCTTTGTCCTCTTCTGCGTTATTTATTACTGGTCCCCTCCATGATTTTATTTCCAGCCTGAGCAATTTTAAGTCTCAACCTTTCGGCCTGTCTGATTTTCTGCCTTTTTACTTCGTCAGGAATATTTGACTGAGAAATAAGGTCTATCTGTTTATTTATGATCGATATATTTTTCCTCATCTTTTCAATGGAAGGATAAAGAAACATTTTAGGGTTGTCTTTTAGGATCTGTTTTGCATCCTCAGATCGAATGTTCTTCAAGGAGTCGGCATAGGACTTGTAAGCTGCATTGAAATTCTTCGCATTGTCGTAAAAATCCCTAAGACTTTGGGGATCGGATTCAACCGGTCTTGCCACGAATGCTTTTACTAAAGGAACATCGGCCCATTCTCTCGGTCGCTGTCCCTTCTGTCCCTTTTTCGTACCTTGAAGTTGATTTATGGCGAGGTCCATAGCCTCAAGTGAATACTGTCCGGCACCGCCCGTAACTCCTCGAATGAAATTTTCTATTTTTGCAGGGGACCAGTTTAGTTCCTTTCCGATAATCTTTGCGGTTTCTGTCGTGTATTTCCCGTATTGGAGATAGGGAAGAAGTTCTTGTTTTGATTCTGGGACGATGGGACCTTCCCTAAAAAATTGCCAGTTCGTCGCGTTCTCGATCAGAGGTTTTATACCCGTAGGAAGAAGTACCCCATTGGGATCTCCTTGGACTGGAGTGGAGGCGTCAATCAGGGTTTTTATAAAATCCTTTGTTGCATGAGGATCTTTAGTATCAAGGTATGTCAGGAATCTTTCAACAGCAGATCCATAAACCTGACCGAAAAGAAACGGTTTGGGAATTCTGTTCCAAGTTATGGGACTATCCTTATCTCCCACCTTGATCATCCAGAAAAGATCCTTCTGCCATGTTGGAAGTTCTTTATAATCCGGATCGTCTTTATTCAAAGCCCAAAGAAAAATAGAAGGTATTGTAACCAATGCGAACGCTTTAAGGGCCGTTCCGATAGGATCAATCCTATGGCTTCTTACAAACCTGGCAGTACCTTGGATGCCCGGATTAAAAAAAGCAGTAATTGAAGAAAATGTTCTCAATCCCCTAGACTGACCTCTAACTCCAAAATCAACCGTTCCTTCTCTAGATTCAAGGGATGCTTCTACTGGAGAAATACCCTTTCTTATCCCTGCTTTAAAAATACCCAATCTTGTCGCTTGCTCGATTGCTTGACTTACCTCTTGAGCTCCGTTTAAGATATTCAAATACTTCAAGGCCGATTCATCATTCCTTAATTCCTTTGCCATCCGTTCAAGGTTCTTTCGGCTGAGATCAACGAAGGTTGAATGAGCACCGCCCGAACGCAACCAATCGTAATAGACATCAGATTTCTTAATAACGTCTGCGAGTGCCGCAACCGTATCAATTACGGGTCTGAAACCAACCTTGCTTTGAATAAATGCGTCAAATTGGTCACGGATGAAGTTTCTTACAATGAAATCAGGGATTGAAGTTACTCCAGTTCTCAACCATGATGCAGGGGCTGACAGGATACGCGTAAAAAGATCGCTGGATACTTCATTCAACCCCGTCATGGCATCGTAGAGATTTTTGGGGACCTGGAGATATTTCTTTTCACCATTCTCGTAATATTCAACAACGTTTCCCTTGGGCTTGAATGGGGATCTGCCCCATACGGTTTCTTCGGTGGCTTCCGTTTCATAGACAAGGGACGGTTTCAGCTTTTTAAGGGGGGTCAATTCAGGATTTGCGTCAATAATCTTTTCTAAAACTTCTTTCGACTTCGGAGCTGTTTGCTCCAAAAGTTGAGGTTTCGTAATATAAGAATCGATCAGTGCCGCAATCTTTTCTCCCTGTTTCCTGACATACTTCTTAAATCCAGGAGTGGGTGCTTGACCCTCGTAACGAAGGTCAGCAAGAGTTCTTAACTCCTTGGCCGTCTCTCCTCTTCTCGCCAGTTGATCCCCAAGACCATATAATTTATCGATGAAATGGCCTAATTCGTGAGCGTCAATGGATTCCTGGGAGGCAAATCGGGTAACAATCTTATTGGGATCCTGGAAGTATCCTAAACGTTGTCCTCCTATCTTTGTTTTACGTTCGTACTCACCTTTCAAGGTTTTAAGAAAGTCAAGAATCTCTCCCTTGAGTTTCGCATCGATTTGTCCCTTCATCTTGATCGTTCCCACTGGGACAATCGGTGCATCAACTTCCTTCATATCCAATTCTGGAATATCCTTGAGTCTTGCTACATTCCTGGCAACAGTATTTCTTTCGGCCACATCCATAATCCGGTAGGTGTTTTTGATAATCGATCCTACAATATCATGGATTTCCTTTTCAGAGCCTTTAATCCGCTTGACAGGGGATCTCGCTCCAGTGAAGGGTTTTTTACCCTTCGGTCCCCCTCCTACTTCCGGTTCTATGGTATCAAGGATACGGTCGAATGGAACATAATGAGGATTCACCTTGAGTATGTCGTTAAACCGTTCTTCAGAAATATTCCCAGAATCAACTAGGTTCTGAAGAACTCGTTTCTGATATTCATAAAGACGTGGGGCTGTTTGTTCAAATGGTTTTAGGTCATTCCCATACTTTTGTCTGAGTCTCTTGAGGTCATCCCTGGCTGCATCGACCTGATCCGGGGTTACAATTTCTTCCGTGGTCCATGGAGATTTTGGCCTCTGAAGGTCTTCGATGGTTCTCCGAGCCACAAAGTAATCGTTGAAATCCTGTGACCTCACCTTGGTATTCTTTTCTATCGGAGAGGACAATTTATCGAACTCGTTGAGAACAGGTTTCAACCCTTCCCCGGTTATTTCTATTTTCCCTTCCGCATTGATTCGGTAGGTCTTGTCGGCAAGGACCGATTGAACCTTTTGGGCGATTCCTATGTATTCCCTGGCCCTGGTTCCTGGGAGTTCCCCGGGTAATATCAACTCTCCAAGGTCTTGAGCTCGTTTCTCTAGGTTCTCGATCGCAGCAAAACGGTTTACTGCATTTTGGTAGACTGTCTCTCTGGTTTCGCGGGGTAGAAGACGCTCGTATGCATCCTGTAGGTCCTTCACGCTCGGAAGTTGAACTGCTCCCTTTTCGCTTTTGGCTAAATCGAAGGCGGCCCTAAACGATGGATAGTCTGGATGGGAGACATTGAAGGAGTCCCATTTGACACCCTTCAATTCTACGAATTTGCGGAAGGAGAGAGACTTGGGGATTTCTTGAGATTCTGGCTTTACGACAGGAGGCTTTTCGGTTCCTTCGGCTGAGAGTTCTTTTACTATCGTTTTGAAACGTGATTCCTGACTTCCTGCCTTACTTGCCAATGGATGTTTCTGCTCAACCAACCATTTATCTACGGCATCCATTTCGGCTTTTGGAGTTTGAAAGAACGTATCTGTAATACCCTTTTCCCCATAAACTTTTGATTTCCTAATACCTAACTCAACTGCTGGGGGTAGTTCAGCCTTCGCTTCTGGCTGCGGTTGGGGAGGGGCTGGCTCGGTTGGCTTGGGTTCTGGCTTCTTTAATGATTCTTGTAAATCATCGAAAGATTGCCATTGGAGTTCTCTGGCATTTACGGTTAAATCTTTGCTTACCCGCCCAAGGCCAATCGGTATCTCTTTTTCTAATTCAAGTTTAACGGAGTTTTTGAATTTCTTTTTGACAATCCCATATTGTCTAACCATCAAATCAAAAACTCTATCACCTTCCTTGATTTCATCGACGGATTTGATTTGATTTTCTTTGTGGGCTTGTTGGAGTGCTGCCTTGGAACGTGATTCTTCTTCAATTCTTATCGCACTTCGAATAGCATCTTTGGCTTCTTTTGTAATGTTGGGATCATCAAGTGAAAATTCACCTCTCTCGTGTGCCGCTACTACTTTATTTCTCCATTCTGCCTTAACATCTGCTGAGGCTTGCCACTCTTTTGAACGTTTTGCTTCATATTCCCCTTTTTGTCTCTTACTCAATCCTGCAAATTGAGCGGGTGAAATTTCAGCAATCCAGGGTTGATGAATACCCTTTATAGACTGATATTGATCTGGAGTCATCTTCCATACTTCTTCCACCTTCGGAGCCTCGGCAGGCTTCCCAATCTCCGCCTTCCGTACTTCGAGGCCAACAGGCTTTTCAGGGGCTTTCTCGGGTGGGGTGGGTCGAAGATCTGGATACTCATCAAGAACGGATTCAGGGATGACCTTCTTATCAGCAAGGGCCTTCTCAATAATAGCCCTTCTCCATCTGTCTCTTGGAAGCGAACCCTGTTGACCGAATTTGGTTCCTAATTGAAATGGATTCCCTGCCTGATATTTGATGCCTAACGGTTTCCCTACCTTCTCGGCAAACGAATGGGGATTATCTCCCTTGGCATTCCAAAACTCAACCCATTCGGGCCAATCCATCTCCCAGGGTTCCTTCGCCTTCGGTGTGGGAGTGGGTTCCTTCGCCACTTCGGGAGGAGGTTCGGGCTTCGGCTTCATCCCCTCAAGTTTGGCTTTTTCCATGAGAGCATGAGCTTCCCCCCTGGGCATCTCACTATCCCGTACAAACTTTCCATTTACCATCCATCCTTCGTGCCTTACGTCTGTTTCGGTAGCCCCATTAGCCTCCATCTTCTTGTAGGCTTCAAGGTGGTCTCTGCCCGTATAGAAGTCTCCTTCTTTGCTTATCACTGCGGCCCGTACTGATGGTTCGTTACCTCTACCTTCTATCTCCTGCAACTTCGTTTCCTGTTCCGCAATCTTCTTGTCGAGTTCGGTGGGTTCTTCCTTGGTAACGAGTTTCAACTTCTCCTTGCGTAGGGCAAGTTCCTCGGATGTGGGTGTGGGGAGGGGTACTTCTCCCACCTTCTCAACCTCAGTGACAGGAGGGGTGACGATTTCCCCTTTCCGTGGTATGGGTATCTCTTGGGATAGTGGTTCAATCTTTGTTTCTCTCGGAATCTCAAGAAACCCCTTCTCCGATGTATAGGGTACTGGTTCACCCTCGGCGTACTTTGGTTGAACACCCTTGCCTGTTGGTATCTTCTCTGGAAGTGGACCCTTTTTCAATATCGTCTTGGGAGTCGGGGGCTTCATCTCGAATCCCTGCCCGGGAGGTAGGGCTTTCTGCCCAGATGGCCTTAATGGGGTCACATACTCCTGAAGTTCTTCATTCCAGAATGCAGGTTGATACCCCTGATCGGTTTTAATAAAAGCCTCTGGCTCTGGCCGTTTCCTTACCACCGTTTCGGGTGGTTGTTCTGGCACGGTGAAACCGGGTCCCTGGGGTAACTGTTTCTGAACTTCAGGTCCGGTCAGTTCGGGAGTCTTAGGAGGCACAATTTCAGCTTCTAATGGCACGTCAATAGGGGCAGGTAGGGCTTTCTGGGGTCCAGGCATGGGTATCGCCTCGGACTTTGGAATAAAGGCTCTCCTAACCTTCCCAGCGAGAGCTGGACCCGCAAACATAGCCAGTTCGGGGGATACACCAACAGCCGTTCCAAGTGCAGCTCCTATTTCTGGCCCGACATAGGGCGTAGTCTTCTCGGTAACATAGGAGGCGGCAGGTTCCCGGTACTTCTCAATCAACTGAAATGGTACTTCCCCACCTGCGGCAAAGAATTTGCCCCATTCGGTCTTGGGGATATAACTCGCGGCCTCGGGAATATTCTTTTCAAAAAACTCCTTGGTCTTTCCTTCAGGCATAAATAAGGAAGCGAACTTAGATAGACCACCTGGAAGCCAACTCACCATTTGGGAAGGAACATTCAGCATCTCATGTTCAAGTCCCCCAATGGTTCCACCTATCACGGCTTTAGGAATGTCTTTTAGGATCTTGCCCAGCACAGAGGGTTGTCCTTCAAGGGTAGGTTTGTGCGAAACACCCATCTCGTTGGGTACGGCCACATCGACTATTCCAAAATGATCATTTATCTCTTCCTGACCGAATCCAGCCTTTAAAAGATCGGGTGTTTTTGAGGAGACATAAGCCCCTATCTCTTGATCATTGAATCCAGCTTGTTGTAACTGTCCTATGTTCATTGCCGTCCAGTTCGTTTGAGATATTGTTCTACGGTCTCTCCAGGTTTTCGTTTCTCAATACTTGTGGATGCCGGAGTCCCTTTTGGTAAATACTTATCTGTCAGAGACGCGATTTCGTCATCCATAACCTTTTCAACTTTTGCCAAGTCATCTGGACTAAGTTTATTACCCATCAAGGACATCATCAACGGTCGATCTTTTTCATCAAACATATTTAATTGCTCTTGAGAAATACCTTTGGCTCTCAGGTTCGCTCTGGCCTTCTCTATCTCTGTGATCCTATCTCGCACCTTGCTCTCGGTGTCTATTTTCTGTTGTCCAGATTCCCTGATTTCCTTCCTTTCTGCTATCTTAATCTTTTTCTTCTCAAGATCTATCCTGGTATCTTCCCTCTTGAGACGTTCCCCTTCACCCACAGACATTGAAGCACCAGCCATAGGAATAAAGTTGGCAATCTTTAGTCGCCTTGCTTCTGCAACTACTTCCTGAAAGTTATCAGGACTTTCAGCCATAATCTTAGCCAAATCCCCAAGGACACTCTGATCCCTTACTACCCACGTTCCGTTTCCACCCTTAACCTGAATAGATTTATCCTGTTTATCTAGAGTCAGCCCCTTAAACGGCCAATCTGGATCGTTCTTCCCCCAGGCATTTAGAATCTCATTTGCGGTCTTTTCATCGGTGGTTGCAAGAGCATCTACAGCTGCTTTCAATGCAGTTCCATACTGAGTAATCTTGAATCTACGTTCTGCGGCAGCCAACTTATCTTTTTCTGTCTGTTGTGTCGCAGCCGTGGCCTTTTCTCTGGCCGTCACTCCCGCTTGCTGCACTCCCACCGTCTCAGCATGTTGCTGTGCCGACTGAGCCATCTTTGCTATTTCCATGACTAAGTCCTGATCTCGTTTCTGCTTCTCGGCCTTCATCTGGTTGTTATACATCGTTCCACGGAGCATACCCGAAGAAATTCCTTCTCCCATCTTCGCAAGTCCATACCCTAACATTCGAGGCATGATATTCCTCCTAGAAATTCTGCATTAATCCACCCCACTCATAAGGATCTGAATAAGCATTATAAGCGGGACTTGTTCCTGCCTGTTTCTTCCCCTGCATCAGCATATACATCTGCATGAGATTTCCGAGGGTATTTCCCGTACTTCCCCATGCGCTTGCAGCATTCTGATTCCCCATCTGCTCAAGGTTCGCTATGTCTCCGTAGATATTCGATGCACTTGAAATACCACTTTGGGCAGAGGATGAAAGACCCCTCCCAAGATTGGCGACATTCATCATATTTCCAAGACGCGACTGCGAAAACTGGTTGTAAATACTACCCTTCGCCCTCGGTTTATTGAGTGCAAGGGACTGTTGAGTTAAACCCTCCATACCAGAACCAGAAGGATAACGTCCGGCCATGGTCCTCCGGAGACTCGCCGCAGTATCCCCATACCCTCGTTCAAGGGATCCCATGGCGGCCAAGAATCCAGGTTGTCTCTCTACCGGAGCTCCAACTTCCCTCATGAGTTTATTTTCAAAAGGGGCAAACTTACTCTTATAGCGATTCCATTGTTCTAACGCTATTTGCCCTTGGATTTGAGCAAGATATTCCTGGGATGAGGTGTCGGGTGAGTCGCTTCCACCCAAGAGTGCTCCACCTATACCTGCAACTGCTGAACCTGCGCCTATTCCAATAGCCGCCCAAGTCATTTCGTGACCTCCTTAATAAAACCTTCCATTACCTCTACATCGATATAGTCGTCTAACTCCTCAAAACTTTTTGCAATAATTTCCTCTTCAATTTCTTTAATATCCGTTTTATCGGTAGCATGGACGGTCGTCCAAACAGTATCTTTGTGAGTAAACACCACCCTCTTTGTTCCTGGTGGTGTTATAAATGAAGCTGGTGCTGTAACTCTTCTGGCACTACTTTCTTCTAAAATCGAAACCTCTCCACTCAAAATAAATGCCGCGTGAGAATATTTATGAATTTTTGTAACAAACAACATATTTGCAGGCATCGTAATTTCGCGTACATATAACCCCTTGGCAAAGGAATGTTTTAACGGACAGGAATCTCCGATTAAAGCATCGGGTTCCTTCCTCATCTCTTCCTCAAGATGAAGAATCTTGCTTCTAATCACGAGGGACGTATCTTCGGCATCTGATCTAGCAATTTCAGGACACATCTATTTACTCCATTCATTTTTCGTCTCTACCCAAGGCCCCATAACTCTCCAAAGCCGAGACAATAGAGTTAATCTTCGAGTTTGTTGCATTCAAAGCGACTATCATTTTTGCTTCTGTATCAAGATCTCCGGTTGAATAATTTGTTGTCAAAACCCCGATATGACTCTGCCGATTCCCTTCAATTCCATCAAGACGCCTGCCAATGCTATTCAGAATTTGGTTCAACCTCCCAAGATTGAAAACAGGAAGGAGATAGGTTTCCTTCTTTGCCATCAGATATCTCCCGCGCGTACAATCACTTCATTAACTTGTCCAGTTCCGGTAAGAAGAAATTGAAGGGCTTTGCCTAGCGTATGCTCAGGAGCCTTCAGTGTTCTTCCTCGTTCCGTGGTAAAGGTGAGAGCTTTTGTTCCTTTTGAAACGTCGTCAACATAAATCGTGGCGCTTACTGTGCCTGAACCGATGACTTCAATCTCTCCCCATTCCTTCTCTTTAAAGGTATCCATGAGAATATCCCCACTCTGCCAAGACCAGGTGAGATCCGTGCTCGCATGGGCGTGGAGTTGTTCAATCCCAGTCGTATCGATTATGTAGACCTCCCCCTGATCGTCTCTGACAGCACTTGCATAGGCAATCGTGTCGATGGTGTACCAAATGGCCGGATCTGACCTTGCATCCACCACGAGGGTCCCTGCGGTGTGAAATAGACGAAGGATATTGTCATTCTCTACAAGATGAGCTCCTGCGGCCACCACATTAGTCTTGAACCAATCTTCCCCAAAGTTCCCATCTGTAAGAACCGTGGTATCGACCAGATTGAAAAGGACGATCCCCGAGTCTGAAAGATAGACTACTCCTTTCGGAGTCGGGCAAGCTGCGATCGACATACAGGGTTCTTTCCCTAACACCTTGCTTTGCTGAAGGGACTCAGGGTCAGTTCCATCTACCCTGAACGGTCCAATGTCGGTGAGAACAGCAACAACTCCTGCCAGGGCGATCACTCGCTTGATGTTCCCTGGAAAGTTCATTGTATAGAAGGCAGGCCAGGCATCGGGATAACCTGGTTCCGACCATCGGAGAGTTGGGCCGTCCCAAACAAAAAGCATGGCAGCACTAGGCTCGTTGATAAGACCGTCCAAACCTGTAGGAGCAGGCCCGAAGATGATCTCGTTCCCGGAGTCTGATGTGTACCAGGTCGTCGGGGCATCCCCAAGTTCGGCGTCGGGTATGTTGTCATCATAGGTCGTGGTTGCTGCCGCAATCGTGGCGACAAACTGATATTCTCCACTTGCCAAACTTATCCGGTAGAGGTTCCAGGGATAGGTAGCATCGGCTATCGTCACCCGGATCTTCTCGTTCACAACAACGATTTCTTGAGATACCGCCGAAGGACCGGATTCGTCCACATGGCCGTTGATTGTTCTCGTTACCGTGTAGAGATAATTGTAGGTCCCACTCAATTCGGGATAGAGGATGTAATTGATGTACCAAGAGGCTTCCAAATCTGGATCTGTACTTCCAGCAATCCTCACATAGATCGTGTTGTAGGTGAGGGCGTCATTGTTTCCGTATCCCCACTTGCCGGCGGTGAGTGCCCCTACGTTTCCCTTGGTAGAAGTCAATGAGTTTAGACGGAGTTCGTCGGGTTCTTTCAAATCTGGATCGTCAAGTGGTTTGCAGGAAACGTTGTCAATAGTGCCAGAAGCTACTGGTGCTCTTAGACCAATATAACTAGTGGTACTTACAGCTATGAAATTACGTGATTCCGTAGCAGTGCCAGCATAATCTACCCATCCCACAACGTCTTGCGCTCCTGAAGTCGTACCAACAGCTAATTGCATAGCATGACTATGAGTAAATTTTACGTTATATATTTTCCCTACTACCGTTGCGACCGCCTGTTCTCTCCATGCTATGCCACTATTTCTCCAAAGATATAGAACTCCAGTAGGATCCCAATAAGAATTAGCATCCCCCGTGTCTAGATCAGTCCACCCTGTTAGGTCAGTAGTGAAGGTTCCATTGGTAATCTTGTCAGTTCCAGGTTTGGTCAGACGGTACTCATTCGTTCCATGACCGGAGAGATACCATTCATACGTCCCATCACTGAGGTTCTTTTGAAGTCCTGTAGTCAAAACGTGTTGAACATAATCGGCATTCTTCGTGTCGGGGTTAGTTCCATCAGAAAGACGGACATAGATAGTATTGTAACCGAGAGTGTTATGGTCGCCATAACCCCATGTACCGACAGTTAGGGCAGTAATAGCTTTTTTAACTTTTGCGACACCAACAAGACGTAACTCATCTGGATTTGCAAGTGATGGATCTCCACCTGTGGCGGCCAGTTTACAATAATATGTATCTGTTCCGGCTCCCCCTGCAGCATCATGGGTCCATGTATAAGTGACCCCATCGGTTAAATCCTTCGTGACCGTGAGGCTTTCCACCGTGGGGGCCCCTGGGAGTGCCTGCCCCACATGGGCCACAGTTCCGGCCACACTCTTATGAAGAACCCCTCCGTCAAGGTAAAAGAGGAGATCGAGTGCCCCTATCTTCCAAGGGCAATAATACCGATCAGCCCCATAAATCCAGGCTCCATTGAAGTATTCTAAGAAATTGTAGGTGCTGGGACAAAAAGTTGCGTGCTTGATATAATTAGAAGCTTTTGTATCTGGATCAGTCCCATCTGACAATCGAACGTAGATAGATGGATACCCAAGTGTGTCATTATCTCCGTAATCCCACTGCCCTGCGGCAAGACTCCCAACGGTTCCCTCAGTAGCGACCAAAGAGTTAATAATAATTTGATCTGGATGAATGGGGAAAAGTGGATTACCTCCATAAAGTCTGACATAATATTCAGTTGTCCCGTGAGCCGAAAGAGTCCAACCATAGAGTATCCCATCCGTCAAGTTGATGTATGTTCTAAGGTCTGTGATTAAGTTATGGGCATCCCAGGGTTTGATCTTCCCATCCATCAGATTACAGTTCTGCGCCGTTTTCGCCCATCCTTCCTTCAGATTAGGACTAAACTTTGGAGCTAGACCGCTGAATTTAGAAATGGTTGTATTCATAATGGATGACAGTCATCATAGGGGGTCCTCGAGGCATACTCCTCGCTCACTTGCTCTAGAATCCCCTTGTTAAATTCTCCTTCATAATAGTCCCCAAGTGCCATTTCCTTCTTGTCACCCTCCTCTAGGATCAATGCCGCAGCCCCATAGGGAAGATACTTATGGAAATAGGCCGGGATTGTGTCAGGGCAGTCGTTCCCTATCTCCATTAAGGTAGGCATCCCAACGTAGGACACCTGAAGATTTCCCACTTCTGAGGGAAGTACTGCACCTGCCACCGTGGGAGCCCCTAGAATCTGAATTACCCCATAACTTGTAGCACAGAAATAGAAGGTCCCAGGGATACCCGACATCCCTACCGTGTAACCTGCCAAATCAATCGCCAGGAGACTCCCGGGCAAGAGTGCTGGTTTCGAATCCCCGTCATAGCCGATTCGAATAGCAAAGGCATAGGATTTCTTAGTCACATCCGCAGCCACCAGCGCCTTGATGTCGTATTCGTAATCGTCCGCAGCCAGTCGAATGTTGATCTCATCCTTTAAGAGTTGGGTCCTGAGACAGAATGACAAAGCCGCCTCGTTTAACTTTTCATCGATCCTTGCCGTGGCGTATCTCTCCCCGCTCGGATCTCGAAGGAGAAAGAGGGTATCGGATCGAAGGGTCGTAAGATTCTTTTTAAATGAAGTTAGGGAGGTCGTCATTCGTTTTTCATCTCACAATTGCAAATAGAATTTATCAGAGATTTTCTTTACTAATTTGCCGCTAGATGTCATTACTATTTTAGGTTGTATCTGTTGGAAGCCTCCCGATCCCATATAAGTGTAAGTACGTTGCCACCCTACTTCTGCGGTTCCATAAAACCGCTTCCCTCCTGAAATATAAGGTACTTTTATTTTTTCTAAGTCTGCCATTCCTGTAAATTGTAATTCTCCACTTGCCAAGAAATCTTTTACCGTGGATACGGCCATAGTACCTAAAAACTCAATACCCCCGGATGAAGTGAATATATAAACACGTATCATCCCGGTATTTGCAAAACCTTCAGTTTGAAGTCCCCCGGAGGCTAGGAAAGATTTCAGTTGGGTTATATTTGCCGCACCTCCAGATTGAACTCCTCCTGATGCTGTGAAGGCTTTCATTCTCTGAAGGATTGCACTTCCCCCTAACTGTGCACCGCCAGATGCAGGGAAGGTTTTAATTTTTGATAGAGGAGCTATCCCCGAAATGAGGAGACCACCCGAGGGAGAATATACCCACACGCTTGACCCGAGGACAAAGATGTACGCCCCCGACCCGTCACAGGTGATTCCGCCATTGGCAAGGAAGGCTTTGATTCTTGCATGATCCGCCAACCCTCCACTTTGGATTCCACCAGAAGCACTAAAGGCTTTTGTTCTCGACCATGATCCGGCCCCACCAGACTGCAATAACCCAGACGCTAAAAATACTTTCGTTTTGGATGGGGAACCATCACCGCCGGATTGAAGGAGACCACTTGCAGAAAAGGATTTTGTTTTTGAAAGTGGAGCAATCCCTCCAGATTGAACAAGACCACTCCCAGAAAACACTTTGTCCTTAGATAGGGGAGCAAAACCAGCAACGAGGAATCCGCCAGAAGCAGCATATGCATAAACCGTTGGTGAATCGGTAATGATTAATAAGAGTCCTTTTGATTCTCCAGTTGCCATTTGTTATTCCACACTAAACACGATAGTCCAACCAGTATTACCAGCTGCACTGTTGGTAGTTTGTGTTACGCTTAATCCCTGATTCTGGCGTAATATGATGCCCCGTTCATCAAAAGGAGGTATCAATCCAAGTGGGATTAACTCCAAACCTCCGCTTGAAGCAATTACTATTGTTCCTACATTTGTTTCCTCACTATGTATGGAATATGTGGATTGGGTAACTCCAGGTGTAGCTCCACCTGTCGGTTTTGATCGGCAAGTAATTGCGGCATCAAGGGCAGATTGGGATAGGTCAGCCAACACTCCTGTTTGAGCAACGCCACCAGTACCAACCGCAGTTGTACGGGCAAACGTCCAAGAAAAAGCCACACCCGTAACCGCCGTCACGATACTGGGTTTTTGTCGAATAGATAGAACCCTAACTAACAATGATGCATGAGCGTTAAATAAGTCCCAGTGAATTGTGGAGGCCGCTGCAACGTGAACCTGTTCAGGGATATTGTAAAAATACATATTCTTTGAGTTTAGAATATTTCCGTCTACGCCAGCCTGCATTATCACTTGATATTCTTTTGCAGAGATCAAGTGAGTCGCAACGGTAGCCCCGCTCCCAGGCGTAACTAAAATGCTATCATTTGGTAGTCCCATAAACTACTCCTCAATCCGCCGTAATCTTCGGTGTGACTTTTATGGCATCGCCGTTGTTCACAATGATATACGGTCCATCAGTAAATCTTTCCGCCCATACCAACTTCCCACTCGATACCTGAACCAGGTAATAGCCATAGATTGCCTGACTCTGACTCCCGGCAGTAGACGTGAAGGTGCATTGGGGATAAGTCACGTCTGATGGCGCGCCTTCGGTTTTTACCCAGCTTGAGGCCGTCAATGTTTGATCCGCATAGCCCGTGAAATCTGCCACGGTATAGGTTGATTCAGTATCGGTCTCTCCTGGGGTTACGTCATTCTTGTAGAGTTTTAAGATAAGATTCTGTCCGGCGGTCTTACCGACAAGAGCCTCTAACGCAATTCCTTCACCTTGATTTGGTAATACAAGTGCCATTTTCCTTCCTCCTAGAAAACATTGAAATAATAATCATATTCAAATGCTCCGGGTTCAGCACAGAGAGCGAAGTTTGCGGCGTAATCTCCAGACCCCTTCACGTATCTGGCTGTAGTTGCGGTCAGTTTCATAATGTACCAATTCTCATCCTTATCGACATACCCGAAATACTGCGGATCTCCCTCTGCGGTACTGTCCGAGAATTTATACTCAGATAGATCAGGAGGGAATATCTTCAATCGTCCATCTTTCGATCTCGCACAATCCCCCGGTTGATCAACTTGAAATCCCATCTCTCACCCTACTTACTGAAGGGAAGTTCATCACAAACAAATCCGGCGGCTCCCTTGTGTCCTCCTCCACCGTTTTTCTTACAAATTTCAGAAACATCCACATCCTTGATGGAATAAAGGGAGACTGTAAATCTTTTCCCGTCGTGGATGTAGGCAATGCAGAAATCATACTTCTCCATTCGTTCACCAAAGCCATTACTTCCGAATTGAAAGAAGTTTGTTGCAAAGACTTTGTATCCTTCCCACTCAACCTCGTAACCGAAATCGTGACAGATTTTCTCGCAGTAGTTGTCTCTGTAACGGATAGCTGATTTTCCTTGCTCTATAACCTGATCGACAATAAGACCAGAAAACAAATGATCCCAAATAGCAGATTGAGGAATTGTTACCTCTATCTTCAGCCCTTCATAAAGCTGGAAACATTCGGGTTGAAACTTGAGAGCCCAT
>Ga0315281_10007503_pt1 | contig 15343 bp, 10 predicted proteins | sample YL17G07_0_MG_FD_204540 | JGI IMG/M metagenome (GOLD analysis project Ga0315281, IMG submission 204540) | Sediment microbial communities from Yellowstone Lake, YNP, Wyoming, USA - YL17G07_0 | ecosystem: Environmental > Aquatic > Freshwater > Lake > Sediment | place: USA: Wyoming | collected...
CGCGTTTCTCGATCCCCTGGTCAACAAAGTTCTGGACGTGCACAGTGGTAGCGTCAAGACCTATCACGGCAACCTGAGCGATTACATCTACAAGAGAAAGCTGGAGAAGGAGGCACAGGAGGGTGGGAGGGAATCTCCAACGCGTAGAGCGGGGAGCTCCGACGCTGTGAGTGAGAAAGAGCGCAAGCGAATGGAAGCCGAACAGCGCCAAAGAGTGTATCATAAACTCAAACCGTTCAGAGAGCGAATCGAAGCCGTTGAGAGAGACATCGAGCGACTGGAGTTACGCAAGACGGAGCTCGAGACGATGATGGCGGACCCTCAGACGTATAAGAACGGGACGGAGGCGAAAAGGATCTTGACCGAGCATCAGGAAGTACGGGAAAAGCTTGAACAGGCCTACGTGGACTGGGGACACTTGACTGATGAGATCGAACGGATTCGGACAGGGGGGTGACGGGCGACCTCGCATTGCACTGCCGGTCTGCACTACCGGTCTTAGCACGATTTGTATTCTCGTGCATTAAAGGTTAGCTTTGGCCACTTAAAGAAACCGGTTTCTATCACTCTTCAATGATTGTAAGGAGAATAAGCTCATGTCGATTCGTAAAGCCGGGCTCGCGATTTCGGTTTTCCTTCTGTTCGTTTTTGCCGGTGCCAGCGCGCAAACGCTCGATGACGTGCTGCAGAAACATTATGTGGCTCGAGGAGGGCTTGAAAACATCAAAGCCATCCAGACACTCTATGCCGAAGGCAAGATGTCGAGAATGGGGATGGAACTGGCATTCCTGGGGTACCAGAAGAAGCCCAACAAGTTGCGGACGGAAGTGACGATTCAGGGGCAGAAGATCGTTCAAGCATTCGATGGCAAGAGCGGATGGATGATCATGCCGATGATGGGTTCGCCAGATCCCCAGGATAGTCCGGAGGAAATGACGAAACAATTGGAGGAGCAGGCGGACCTTGACGGATTTCTCGTCGATTGGAAAGAGAAGGGGCACAAAGTCGAGCTCGTCGGAAAAGAAGATGTTGAGGGTACGGATTCTTATCACATCAAGGTGACGACGAAGAATGACAAGATAAGAGACATCTACCTCGACGGCGCTTCCTACCTTGAAATCAAGCAAAAGGGAAAAGTGACGCAGCAAGGGCAAGAAATCGAGGTCGAGTCGCTGCCCGGCAGCTACAAGCAGGTGAACGGCGTAATGATGGCGTTCTCCGTCGAGACGAAGGTGCGGGGACAGGCGGTCGGGCAGATGGTGATAGACACGGTCATCGTCAACAAAGAGATCCCTGATTCACTTTTCGTGAAGCCGGCAGCGAAAAAGTAATCCCATTGTGTTCCCCCTCTTGTGTTCCCTCTCCTTCACGAGAGGGTTAGGCTCTGTCCTGAGCGAAGTGAGGCTCGACGCAGTCGAGAGGAACGAAGTCGAAGGAGTGAGGTCACGTAGGGAGCAGGGTGGACAGAGTCAGTTCATTTGTAATGACCCCATCCTAGCCTTCCCCTGGAGGGGAAGGAACAATAGCTTCACAATTGGCTCAAAGTTCCCTCTCCTTGTAGGAGAGGGTTAGGGTGAGGTCATAAGAAGGATTAGATCGTTTTTTCAATGGGCAAGCACTTTCTCAAATACCCCCATTCGTCGGTCGCGATGGCCAGGAGACTGCGACGCGAGATGACAGACGCCGAAAGGAAGCTCTGGTCATTGCTGCGAAGCAACCAACTGGGAGTGAAATTCAGAAGGCAAGCTCCATTTGGCCCATACATCCTCGACTTCCTGTGTATCAAAGCGAAGCTTGACGTGGAACTCGACGGAAGTCAACATTACACAGACACGGGCAGGCGCCGGGACGCGCGGCGGGATGAGTACTTGAGAAGTAACGGACTCAAGGTCTTACGATTTTCGGTTGTTGAGTTTCTGCAAAACCCTGATGGCGTTCTCCAGGCAATCTACGAGCATATCACGAACAGTCACGAGAGCAGATGACCCCATCCTTCCCTTCCCCTGTGATGGAAAGGAACGATAGCTTCATAAGTGCACTCTGAGGATCCTTCGATAGATTTCGAAAGGAGCATGGAGTATGAAACCCCTCTCGACGATTTCTTTCCTCTTGATTCTTCTCTTCCTGAACGCTTCACTCCTTTCCCAGGAAAAAATCACGATTGATTCGCGCACCTTCGGCGCGATCGAGGCTCGGCACATCGGTCCCGCGGCGATGAGCGGACGTATCTCTGCGCTGGCTGTTGTTGACGCTGACCCTCGCATCATCTATGTCGGTGCAGCGAGCGGCGGCGTGTGGAAATCGACGAACGCGGGCGTGACATTCAAGCCGGTGTTTGACAAGCACACGCAATCAATAGGTGGTATAGCTATTGATCAAGCCAGGCCGGATACCGTCTGGGTCGGCACCGGCGAGCCGTGGGTGCGCAACAGCGTGTCGGTTGGAACCGGAATCTACAAGACAACCGATGCCGGGGAAACATGGACGCATCTTGGGCTTCCGAATTCCGAGCGCATCAACAAAATCATCATTAATCCCCAATCTCCAGACACTGTCTATGTAGCTGTGCTGGGAAAGCTGTGGAGCGACAGTAAGGAGCGCGGAGTCTATCGCACGAGCGACGGTGGAAAAATGTGGGAGAACGTGCTCTCGGTAAACGAACGAACAGGCTGCGCTGACTTAGCGATGGATCCCCAGGACCCCAGCACGATCTATGCTGCGATGTGGGAGTTCCGGCGCAAGCCGTGGGCGTTTACCTCGGGCGGACCGGGTAGCGGTCTCTACAAGAGCGCCGACGGCGGTAAGACCTGGAAGAAACTGACAACCGGCCTGCCTGAAGGCGAGCTTGGAAGAATCGCCATCGCTGTCGCTCCATCGAAGCCAAGCGTTGTGTATGCGACAGTCGAGGCAAAGAAGAGCGGTGCCTATCGTTCCACTGATCACGGAGAGAGCTGGACGCTGATGAGCACATACCCGCTCGTGCTGATGCGTCCATTTTACTTCTCATTGATAGCGGTCGATCCTCAGGATCATAACCGCGTCTACAAGCCGGGGTTGATACTCGGAATGAGTTCTGATAGCGCAAAGTCGTGGGCAACCGTCGGGGGCATGCACTCCGATCTGCATGCCATTTGGATCGATCCCAAGCAGCCCAGCCATATCCTGATCGGCACGGATGGCGGCGTGTATGCCACGTTCGATCGGGGCTCCAACTGGCAGTTCTTTGGCAACTTACCCGTCTCCCAGTTCTATCACGTTGCCTACGATATGGAGCGACCGTACAATGTTTACGGCGGTCTCCAGGACAATGGATCGTGGATGGGTCCATCGCAGGGCCCCGGCGGCATTAAGAACAAGGACTGGAGAAATGTCGGCAGCGGTGATGGATTCAATGCATTCCCCGATCCAGGAGATCGCGACATCGTGTATTGGCAATACCAGGGGGGCAACATGATGCGAAAACACAAATCGACCGGCCAGACAAAGGAGATTCGCCCCTATCCGAGTGCGGGAGACCCAAAATACCGGTGGAACTGGAATACGCCGATCGTCTTCGGTGCCAAGAGCGGAGCCCTCTACCTGGGAGCTCAGTTCCTCTTTCGCTCCACGGACAAGGGCGAATCGTGGCAACGGATCTCACCCGACCTTACGGCCAACGATCCTGAAAAGCAGAAGCAGGAAGAATCCGGTGGATTGACGATCGACAACTCGACTGCCGAGAATCACTGCACGATCTTCACGATCTCCGAGTCACCGCGTGATGCGAAGGTCGTTTGGGCCGGTACAGATGATGGAAACCTCCAGGTCACGCGGGACGGAGGAAAGACGTGGAAGAATGTCGTCAAAAACATCCCGAACCTTCCTGCAAACACATGGTGCATGAGCGTGCACGCGAGCGCGCATCAGGTCGGAACAGCTTATGCTGCGTTCAGCGGCCATCAGACTGGGGATATGAGCTCCTACGTGCTCAAGACGACGGACTTCGGTCAGACCTGGACATCCCTCGCAACGAGTGAGGTCAAAGGATTCGCGCGAGTGATTCGCGATGACCTCGTGAACCCCAACCTGCTCTTTCTCGGAACGGAGTTGGGTCTCTTCGTTTCCGTTGACGGTGGGAAGCAGTGGGCGCAGTTTACCGGCAACCTTCCGAATGTCCCGATCTACGACCTTGCGGTTCATCCTCGCGAGGGGGATCTCATTCTGGCGACCCACGGGCGCGGGATAATGATCATCGATGATATTTCACCGCTCCGGACGATCACTCCGCAGGTGTTGAACAGCGATCTCTTCATTTTTCCTATGCGTCCATTCGAGATCAGAGTTCCCGTGAGTGAGCAGAGCTTTCCCGGGAGTCAGGAGTTCGTCGGTGACAATCCTCCTGAAGCGGCAACGATCACGTACTATCTCAAGGATAGACACATCTTCGGCGATTTGAAAGTCGAGATCTACAGTCCTGAGGGGAAGCTTCTCACCACGCTGCCGGGTGGGAAGAGGAAGGGGGTGAATCGCGTGAACTGGGCTATGCGGATGAAACCGCCGAGGGTCGCGCCGTCGCCCACGCTGGCGGGAAGAGCGCTCTTCGGTCCGATGGTTCCCGAAGGGAAGTACACTTACAAAATCATCAAGCAGAACCAAACATATACCGGATCCTTTGCGCTGGTGCCTGATCCGCGGGAGCCCTATTCAAAAGCCGACCGCCAACTTCGCTATAAGACGGTGATGAAGCTGTATGACATGCAAGCCGATCTGGCCTATACTTCCGAGGCAGTGGCCGATATGCGCAGCCAGGCTAATGACCGCGCCGCAAAGATCGGCTCTGCAGATAATACCGCGCGTGCGCTGCAATCGTATGCTGCTGTATTGGACAGCTTGCACAAGACGCTGGTTGCCTCGCGCACGGGGTCGATGTTCACGGGTGAGGAGCGTTTGAGAGAACGCATCATTGATCTCTACGGTGCCGTGAGCAGCTTTGGCGGTAGGCCGACGGAATCACAGCTTGATCGCGTCGGTGTGCTCGAGAAGGAGATGAAGAATGCGCAGGGTTCGTTTGAGAAAATGGTCGGTGCACAACTTCAAACACTGAACACACAGATGCAGTCGAAGAACCTGCCGCACCTGAAACTGCTCACGCGAGAAGAATACGACAAGCGGCAAAGCCGAGAAAGCGCCAGTCGCTGAATGAAGTTGCACGGAGGACATGAGGCCTCGTGAGTCGTTCTCTGAGCCTTTCGTCTTGCCAAAACTGATCTGTGCTCTCTCATTTGTGATAAGTGAGAAATCTCCGAAAGCATTGATTCAGCAGGATCGAATGATTGTGCTGCGAAGATCCTTCTCCGCGTGTGGTATGGATTTTGAAAAGTCTCAAGAATCGCAACCACGCAATCCCTTCCTACCGTGACCAACCGATAAACGAAAGTAGGAGCCGTTATGACTACCCTAGCCCCACGAACAATTCCACGGCTCTTTGAAGACAGCGTCCAACGCTTTTCGAAGAGCATTATGATGTGGGAGAAGAAGGAAGGATCCTACAAGGGATCTACCTACCGTGAGATTCAGGAATCAGTTCATCGCTGCGCAGCCGGTTTGCTCACCCTCGGCATCAAGCGAGGAGATCGCATCGGGCTGATCTCTGAAGGTAGGAACGATTGGGTCATCGCTGAACTCGGCATGCTCTACATCGGTGCGGTCAATGTCCCGCTCTCCGTCAAACTCGAAGAACGGTCCGATCTGAAGTTCCGTCTCGCTCATTCTGGCTGCAGAATGGTGGTCGTTTCCGGTGCGCAGGTGCACAAAGTCATGAAGATTCGAAACGACCTCCCGGACCTTGGGAAGGTGATCCTTCTCGATCCGCAGGGCACGCTGGCCGAAGACGAAATCGGTTTCCAGGATTTGCTCGAGCGAGGCAAGGATTATCTCCGCTCCCACCGCGAAGAACTTGAGCGGGCGTGGCAGTCGATTCAGGAACACGACCCGGCGACGATCAGCTACACCTCAGGCACAACGGCTGATCCCAAAGGCATCATCCTCACACACCGCAACTACGTCGTGAACGTCAAGCAATGTTCAACGCATTTGCCCCAACCGGAATGGTATTGCTCTTTGTTGATCTTACCGTGGGATCATTCATTCGCTCATACGGCCGGGGTGTATCTCCTGACGAGCATTGGAGCGGGCATGGCTTCCGTTCAAGCCGGGAAGACTGCGATGGAGACGCTGAGGAATATTCCTGTCAATATTAAAGAGGTGCGTCCAACGTTCCTTCTGGCTGTCCCGGCACTGGCGAAGAATTTCCGAAAGAACATCGAGAAAGGAATTGCGGAGAAGGGCAAGCTCATCGAAAAGCTCTTCAAGAAGGGATTAGAAATCGCCTACGCACACTATGGGGATGGATGGAACGGCGGAAAACCGGTTGGGAAACCGGGGCAAGCGCTCTACCGCCTCTGCGATGCATTGATCTTCAAGAAAATCCGGGCAAGCTTCGGTGGAAGGCTCGACTACTTCATCGGTGGTGCGGCCTACCTCGACATCGAGCTGCAGCAATTCTTCAATGCAATTGGTGTTCCGATGTATCAGGGCTATGGCCTCACGGAAGCAGCGCCGGTGATTTCCGCCAACACGCCGGCAAAACACAAGTTCGGTTCGTCAGGTCCGATTCTCCCGGATCTCCACGTCAAGATCTGCGACGAGCACGACAACGCGCTCCCAGTCGGCCAAAAGGGCGAGATCGTTGTGAAAGGGGAGAATGTGATGGCCGGGTATTGGCAGAACGAGCGCGCGACGCGCGAGACGCTACGCGACGGTTGGTTACATACCGGCGACCTCGGCTATATTGACCAGGACGGGTTCCTCTTCGTCCTGGGGCGCGAGAAGAGCCTGTTAATCAGCAGCGACGGCGAGAAGTACAGTCCTGAGGGGATCGAAGAGACCATCGTCGCTCACTCACCATTCATCGATCAGGTCATGCTCTACAATGATCACTCGCCGTATACCGTCGCGCTCATCGTTCCGAGCAGGGAGGCGCTGCTGGCGTGGCTGAAGTCGAAGAAGATCACGTGCCATACGGATGAAGGACAGGAGGCTGCGCTTCGGCTGCTGCAGTCGGAAATCGACGGGTATCGTGCAGGGAACAAGAACGCCGGCCTGTTCCCGGACCGCTGGCTCCCATCAGCTGTCTGTGTGCTGGGAGAGGGCTTTACGGAACAGAATCGCATGCTCAACAGCACGCTGAAAATGGTTCGCAGCCGCATTGCGGAATTCTACAGGAACCGTATCGATTTCGCGTTTACCGCGCAGGGGAAGAATATCTGCAATCATCAGAACAAGACCATCATCAAGCGACTAGAGGAGGGGGCGTAGGGACTTCAGGCTCCCTTGTTCAGACGGGGGATCGAGGAAAGAGTGCCAATTTCCCCCTCTTGCGAGACGGCGGCTGCCCGTCTTCCATTTCCAATAATTGACAAATCTGGCGCTTCCCAGCATCTCTCTGGCCTGTCCGTTCTTTCTAAAGTCTTTCTGCGACCGGTGGTATAGAATTTGCCGCAGAAACATTCGGAATACTACTCCGGAGCTGTGCGAGCATCCTCTCCTGAAACCCAAACGGAATTTTCCCTCTTTCGACGCGCAGCTTCCGAGCAATCGCTCTCTCGTCGGTGTCTCATCGAAGAACAGGAGGTGATTGCCATGACATCCCTGAAGTCCGAAGAGTGTCTCAACTTCGTCTCCGAAATCCTCAGCCTCCTCAAGTCCACCAATCAACACGAAGAGGTGCTGCATCTGATCGTTGATCGTATCGTTCGGATGTACCGGTGTCAATCGTGCGCCGTGGTCGTGGTCGATCAGGAAACGGAGTATCTCAATATCGCCCTCGGCTACGGTCTTTCTCACACATTTTCCAAGGCATTTCGGCGAAAGCTCGCGACGGGTGCGATTGGCAAACTGTTGTGGACCGGGGCTCCGATTCTGATCGTTGACAGCGACGCAGATCCTCAGCAGGCCGCGGAAGTGAAGCTGGAGAACCCCTTCGGCTCCGCTCTCTGCGTTCAGATCACCGCCGATCATCGGACGATCGGCTATCTGCATGTGGACGCCAAGGGCAAACACGTGTTTACCGCCGAGGATGTTCGGGTGTTGCAGAGCTTCGCAGACTTCGCAGCCGTGGCGATTCACAAGTCGCAGCTGTTCGAAGCAAACCTGCGCCTCGACAGGATTGATCACGAGACCAATCTGGAGAAGTACGCGCCGTTCCTTGAGCGGATTCACGCCAGCATCGAGCGATCACGAACGCTCCACGAGAGCTTCGGGTTGATGATTCTCGATGTCGACAACTTCAAGCACGTCGCCCCGACGTACGGGTACGACTCCTCCAGGAAATTGCTCAAGCAGATGGCCGACCTGATCACATCGCGTCTCAGAAATGTCGATGCTGCAGGGCGCTACGGGTTTGATGAGTTTATTGTCTTGCGGGCCAACTCGGACCTTGTGGAGGCGGTGCTGTTCGCGGATGAGCTCCGGGGGGCGGTGGAGCGGTCAATGTTTACGAGCCGGGAGATTCGAACATCGGTGAGCGTCGGTGTTGCGGTCTATCCACGCCATGCAGCAACAATCGACCCTCTCCTGCTTGCCGTCAAACAAGCACTTTTTGAGGCACAGCGATCAGGACGCAATAAGGTCGCTCACTTTGTGGAGGAGAAGCCAGAGGAGAGCGCGGGACTTCTTCACGACTAACGCTCCGGTTCCTGCGAGCGCTTCATTCAGGCCAAGGATAGCACCTTGGCCTTTCTATTTCTGCTCTGTGGCAGGTGAGCTGTGTTGAAGGAGTTGTGTTACTGTCACGAGCACAAAGCCGCGTTTTCGCAGCCTTGCGATGATGTCCGGCAATGCCTCCGCGGTGTGCCATCCTCGCCCGTTGATATGCATAACGATGATGGAGCCGCTCCTGGCCATCGTTGTGACATATTCAATGAGCTTCTCCTTTGTGGCCTCGGGGCTGGGGTCGCCTGACGGGAGATCGTACTCAACGGTCGCAAGACCCATCTCTGCTGCAATTCGCACAATGCGGTCGTCGCACTCACCGTACGGGGGGCGGAACAACGAAGGTTTTTTTCCCGTCAGTGTATACATCACATCCTGCGTGCGGCGAAGCTCCCTTCGTATTCGCTCGTCTGATGCTTCCCTCATGTGAGGATGGAGGAAGGAGTGATCTCCGATCTCGAACAGAGGAGTTGATCCGAGAAGCTTCGTTTGCTCAGGATGCTCCTGCATCCACTTACCGCCAAGGAAGATTGTCGCCGGCGTTTGGGTCTCAAGAAGGATCTGGGTGACCCGTTCATCGTAGCCGCTCGGTTGCCGGGTTGCACAGGCGTCAAACGTAAGAGCGACCTCCTTTATTGTCCGCGATCCGTGCGAGAATACGATTTGGTGAAAGGGTCGGCGGGGAGGCGCCTGTTGGGGAGACAAGCCAGATCGTTGATCGGGCTTGGTTTGAGCCAGCGTGGAAAGTCCGACAACGAAGCAGGTCAGGGATGTCGCTGCCACGAGGGGACAGAGGCGATATGTGCTGCGCGTTAGAGCCATCTCCACCAAGAAGATCTTTCTGAGAGCTTGAGGATGGGGCGTTGGGATGACTAGCTTACCAAGTTGATGAATCCAGTGATAATGAGCGCGTTCGTGAAGTCGATGAAGAAAGCCCCCACCATCGGAATCACAAGAAAGGCACGCGGTGCGGGGCCGTAGCGCTCCGTGATCGCCTCCATGTTTGCCACGGCGTTGGGTGTTGCGCCGAGCCCGAAGCCGCAGTGGCCTCCAGCCATCACGGCTGCATCGTAGTCGCGGCCCATGAGGCGAAAGTCCAAGAAATACGCGAAGGCAGCCATCATGATCACTTGAACAGTGAGGATGATGAGCATCGGGATGGCGAGGTCGAGCAGCTCCCAGAGCTTTAGCGACATCAGCGCCATCGAGAGGAAGAGCGACAAGGCGATTGTGCCAAGATCATCGACCACGCGCTGCTCGATCTGCAGCTTGTAGAGCCCGGCAGTGTTGCAGATGATTGCGGCAACAATCATCGCGCCGATGTAGGCGGGCAGAGTGAAAAACCGGCCAAGCCATCCGCTCAACAACGATCCGATCCACATGGCGACCAGGATGACAGCGATGACTTTAAGCAGGCGGAAGGCGGTGGGAGCTTCTCCCGCAGGTTCTTGGTCGATCTCACGTTCGAGGGATTCGTATTCTCGCGTTGCTCGCTGCGCAGCAGGATTGATCTTAGACGCGTGATGCTTCGGGTTCCATCTCCGGATAAGCGCTGTGGCGACGGGTCCGCCGATGAGTCCTCCGCTGACGAGTCCGAACGTGGCGGCAGCCATGGCAAGTGTCACGCCGCCGGCAAATGCATACTGGTCCTCCATCAGCTTGCCGAACGCAGCACCGGTGCCGTGCCCGCCGGTCATGGTGATGGAGCCGGCGATCAGACCGAGGAACGGATGGACTCCGAGGACCTGAGTGAGAAGGACACCGACGCCATCCTGAAAGACCGCAAGCAAGGTGGCCAGGACCCAGAAGAGCAACACTTGTGGACCACCGATTTTCAACAGCTTGAGATTCGCGCCAAGCCCGATTGTTGTGAAGAAGGCGATCATGAGCGGAACCTGGAGACTTGTGTCGAACTGAAAGATGACCCAGCCTGCGAGACGAAGCCCTAACGCCCCGGCGGCGAACAGGAATCCGCCAACGACCGGCGCGGGGATATTGTATCTGTCGAGAACCCCGACCCTTCGACGGATGGCGTATCCGGAGAACAGCACCGCCGAGGCCAGTGCGAGGGTTTGTATCATGTCAAGTTTGAGCACGACTGGGTTCATAATTCACTGTGCTTCGTGCATGAGTAATCGGCCGTTGGTAAGCCCAAATGCCGCGGGTGGCGGCCATGATACCAAAAATTCCGTGTAAAACCATGCAAGAGCGCACAACGGCTGCGCGGCCGCTTAAATAGAGAAAGAATTCGACGCTGTCATCGCTGCCAGCCTCTCACTGATGTTTTGACGTATGCCCGAAGTTGAAAAACGATGAAACGTGTGTTAAGTTGTTCCACAGCCAAGCGGTCAGCTAATACTATCTCATCTGCTTTCTGCCCCTTATCAATGAGACATATCCGATTGATTCATTGGAACACCTCTGAAGCCAAGGGAAAAGCCACGATACTCCAAGCGGGAGGTTATGGTGTGGTCTTCCAAATCCCGAGAGGTTCAGCTGACCTGCGCCGCCTGAGGAAGAATCCGCCGGATGCCGTTGTGATCGATCTGTCCCGACTTCCCTCACATGGGCAGGAGATCGGAATGGTGCTCCGGCAGATGAAAGCGACGCGCAACATCCCTTTGATTTTCGTCGAAGGTGATCCTGAAAAGGTTGCCCGGATCAGAGGCCTTCTGCCGGATGCGGTCTACACGACGTGGCGCAACATAGGCAGCTCTCTTAAGCATGCGATCGCGCATCCCCCGCCAATGCCTGTCATACCGAAGACCGTGTTTGAAGCTTACTCGGATACGCCCCTCGTGAAGAAATTTGGCATCAAACCAAACTCTGTTGTTGCCTTGGCCAATGCACCGCACGAATTCGCGGAGAAACTCGGCGACCTACCCGATGGCGTGACGGTGCGAACGCGGGCAAACACTCGGTGTGACTTGACCATCTGGTTCACCAAGTCGCGAAAGGAGCTGAAAGCGAACATCGGGAAAATGGCGGCGACGATCGGCGAGGGTAAGCTCTGGATCGTCTGGCCGAAGAAGGGAGCAAGCCTCGCGTCAGATCTCACCCAGCAGGATGTGCGCGAAGCTGGACTTGCCGTCGGATTGGTCGACTACAAGATCTGCGCAATCGATGAGACATGGTCGGGATTGCTGTTCACGCGCCGGAAGACATGACAGAGCATGACCCGCGCGGTTCTGACGGGAGGAAGCGTGGAATCGCTTGTCAAAGTACCAGGCTGACCTACAAGCTAAGGGAGATAGATCATGAAGACGATCGGACTCGTTGGAGGAACCGGCTGGATTTCAACGGCTGAGTACTATCGAATCATTAATGAGGAGACAAACAGGCGGCTCGGGGGATTTGATTTTGCTCAATGCATCCTTTATTCACTCAACTACGGAGAAATTGACCGCTGTAACAAGCGTGGGGACATGGAGGGCATTCACTCCCTGCTCCTGGACGCGTCAACGAAACTGGCGAGCGTCGGCGTAGATTGCATCTTGTTATGCGCAAATACCATGCATATGTTTGCTGATCGGTTGGAGCGTGAGATACCCGTTCCACTGATTCACATCGGCATCGCGGCGGCAAGGGCCGTCAAACGTCGGGGTTTATCGACAATTGGCCTGCTCGGGACAAAACCGACGATGGAAAAGGACTTCTACAAGGCAAAGTTGAAGAGTGAGCAAATTCTGGCGATCGTTCCCGAAACCGACGATAGGGACTACATTCAGCGGACCATCGATCAGGAGCTGTTGATGGGGATCATCAGCGAGGGGAGCCGAAAGCGTTTTGTCGGCATCATGGAAAAGCTCCGGTCTCAAGGCGCGGAAGGGATCGTGCTGGGCTGTACGGAGATTCCGTTGCTCATACAGCAAGAAGACACGGATTTGCCGGTGTTCAACACGACAGCCATTCATTCTCTGGCTGCCGTCGAGTTTGCGTTGGGTTCAGCGTGATGAAGGAAGGCGCATTGCAGGTAGATTCAATGTAAACTGTACGCCGTTCCACGTTGAGGAAAAACCACGGAGTGCCCGTGAAAAGCATCCACAAGACAATGCCTTGTGTCGCCCTACTGGTCATTCTCTCTTTGCAGTCCGTTTCAGCAGGAGAGCCACTGAAGCCGCTTCGTACAGACAAACCTCCTGTCATTGACGGCAAGCTCGATGATCCAATCTGGCAGATGGCGCAGCCGATCACAGGGTTCAGAACGTACGCACCCGATTACGGCAAAGCGATGTCCGAATCAACGCAAGCATTCGTCGCGTACGATAGCGAGAACTTATATTTCGCCTTCCGCTGCTACGATCGCGAGCCCAACAAGATCAAAGCCGCCGTCACGAGCAGAGACAACACCCGGCCGGACGACTGGGTCTGCATCAACCTGGACTCCTTCAACGATCAGCAGGCACTCTACGGCTTCTATATGAATCCGATGGGCATCCAGAGCGACAGCCGGTTCGCCGCCGGGAAAGAGGATTACGCCGTCGACGTGGTCTGGTACAGCGCAGGTCAAGTCGATGACAAAGGATACACTGTCGAAGCCTGCATCCCGCTAAAAAGCATTCGCTACGCTGACTGGGAGACGGTTGAGATGGGAGTGGTGTTCGAGCGAAGAATCAGTCGCAGATCTGAACAGGGCACCTCTCCGCCGCTGCGTCCTGAACGTGGAATGGCTTTCTTGACACAGATGCAGCCAATGATCTTTCAGGGATTCAAGCATTATACGCTCCTTGAGTTGCTGCCGGCTGTCACATACAGTCAGAAGTACAAAACCGACCAGGGCAAGCTGGCTATTGATGAACGGCGAGGCGATTTGAGCTTGACAGCAAAGTACGGAATCACGTCGGATCTGATTCTGGATGGAACGTACAACCCGGACTTCAGCCAGATCGAAGCGGATGCTGGGCAGGTGGATGTCAATCTTCGCTATGCTCTGATTTACCCCGAAAAGCGGCCGTTCTTCCTGGAAGGCAGTGAGAACTTCAGAGTGGCAGCGACGCAGGCTTCGGAACTGGACCCCGTCCAGTCAATCGTGCACACGAGAACCATCGTCAATCCTCTTGCTGGAGTGAAACTCTCTGGTAAGATGAGCAGGAAGGACAAACTCGCATCGATCTACGCGATGGACGAATTGCCGCAGGAAGAATTTAGTCTGTTCGGCAACTATGCGCATTTCTCCATACTGCGTTACAAACGCGCGCTGCACGAGGATAGCTACATTGGCGGCATTTATGCTGGGAGGGAGATGAAAGGCCATTTCAATCGCGTCGCGGGAGTGGATGGGATATTCCGTGTCAATGAATCCAGTACGCTGGAATATCACGGGTTGCTCTCACGTAAGAAGAGCGACCCGGCTTCCGCTGAAGTCGGAGGACATTCGATCGGACTGCGCTACTTTTACAACACACGAGATATCGATTACGACTTATCCTTCGAGAGCATCTCGGAGGATTTCACAGCCGAGATGGGGTACATCACGCGTACGGGAATTCTCGGCATCACGGCGTTGGCAAAGCCGAAGCTCTACCCGCAGTCCGATGTCATACGGAGAATTGACGCCGAGCTCTTCTCGGCGCAAACACAGGACCGATTCAGCAAGCTCTGGGAGACCTTCAACCATATCTCCGTGCAGTATATTCTCTGGGGCAGCCTGAACCTTAAACTGAAGTCTTCGTACTCCACGGAGATCTTTCTCGGGGAGCGCTTTCAGACCGGCGGATTTCAGATCTCAGGTGGCGGGCAATTCACAAAGCAGTTCTACTTGAGTCTCTCCTACAGGAAGGGCGAGGCGATCTACTACTCGGCAGATCCGTACCAGGGCACCAGCAATCGGGCATCCGCCAGTCTCATCTATCAGCCTTCCGAGAAGTTCACCTCCGAAGTGAGTTTCGTGTACTCGGATTTCACGCGCCAATCCGACGGCCAGAAGATCTACGACTATCCCGTCGCACGCGTCAAGCTCACCTACCAGCTCAATAAGTACCTGTTCTTCCGAGGGATCACGGAGTATAACAAGTTCAGGAAACAGCTCCTTACCGATTTCCTTGCGTCGTTCACCTACATCCCCGGCACGGTGGTTCATCTCGGATATGGCTCACTCTATCAGCGAATCAAGTGGGACAATGGCAACTACGTTGATAGCGATCGGTTTCTGGAGACGACACGGGGGTTCTTCTTCAAGATGTCGTACCTCTGGAGGATGTGACACAACTCAATCTGCATTTGACAGGCACAATTCCCCTGACCCATGAATCGAGCGAACCTTTGAGAGCATACCACCATATTGGCATCCCAACGGACATTCCCCGCGAGGGCGAGCTCTATCTCGAGGGATTCAAGGTGTTCGTCTCGGGGTCTGAAACGAGTCCCTATGGCATCGAATGGATGCGCTTCGAGGCCGACTGTCCTCTGCCCGAGCTTGTGAAGACGGTGCCGCATGTCGCGTTCTCGGTTGATGATCTTGAAGCAGAACTCGCTGGCAAGGAGATACTCATCCAGCCGAACTCGCCGTCAGAGGGAGTGACAGTCGCCTTCATCGTCGAGAACGGCGCGCCGATCGAGTTCCTGCAATTCGAGCGGCACGAGAAAAACTCTT
>Ga0315281_10007504_pt1 | contig 15342 bp, 15 predicted proteins | sample YL17G07_0_MG_FD_204540 | JGI IMG/M metagenome (GOLD analysis project Ga0315281, IMG submission 204540) | Sediment microbial communities from Yellowstone Lake, YNP, Wyoming, USA - YL17G07_0 | ecosystem: Environmental > Aquatic > Freshwater > Lake > Sediment | place: USA: Wyoming | collected...
CCAACCCTGTTAATCTTATCTTCAATGACTTCTTGATTTCCAGAGGAAATCAAACCAATCTCTATTCTAATACGGCCTCTCTTCGTTTGCACCTCTGCGTCAGCCTCTCTCTCAACTTCGATATCTCGGCCTATATTAAGCCAAAAATTGCTTCCATATTCCATACCTAAAATGGTTAAAGCAGCTTTAAGGAATACACGCTCTAATGCTTTACCCACTTTCGCTTTTTGGGAACCCCTAATATTTAAAGTTGCCGCCCCGGCCATTAACAGAAGCCACGCCTCATCCATTATATTTATTGAGTTGATCCTCATATCCTTAAAAAGTGATCTGCAATGTTGCAGCAACTCAGCCAAAAACGCCGGGAGATCATCGTTAGATATTTGTAAGTTTGCGGCCGTCTTATGGGTAAGACCTAACAGCCAATAGGTCATGTCGGTCTTTTCTTTGGATTTGATCTTATTTGCAATCAATTCGTCAAGGAATTTTATCTGCCAATCTTTTCCATATTTCGCCTTATAACTTTTACATAATTTCATAATCCAAATATATGTTATAAATAATTTTTCTTCGGTTCCTCTTTCGGTAAGAAATCTATAATTCCTTCCTAAGAATAGATTTAATACCAATTCCCGAAGGCCATTAATAGACAATGGCGATCTTAACGTAACATTATTGGCAATCCATTTTCGATATTGCGGTATTTTCAGATCGTCAGTCATAGGATTTCTCCATTTAGATTATCAAAATCCTCATTTATTTCAAAATCGATTCTATAAAGTGGATAGAGTTTAGAAATTTCTTTTCGCATAATTTTGAAATATTGCGGATTATTATCAATTAGCAGAAATCGCCGGTCCATATCTAAGGCCACCCGTCCGACTGTACCGCTTCCAGCAAAAGGATCTAATACTAAATCATGTTTAAACGAATAATATCTTATTAATCTTCTTATTAACTCTTCTGGAAAAACGGCGGGATGCTCCCTGTGATGGCCTGGCGGGATGCGCCATACATTGGTTACGTCATATTCTCCATTAATTTTCGATTCGAGCACAAATTTTTTGTTATAATGCTTCCGAATATTCCAATCGATTAATTTGTCTGTCTCCTTTCGATATACTAGGACATATTCAGTAACCGGTACTGGTTTATATTGTAATGGTTGCCTATCAGCTGCAAATCTACGTCCTCTTCCCGTATTCCATCCAGCCCCTTCAGGTTTTACCCATATGATATCATCAATAAATTCGAACCCCGCTTTAACAATTATACTATGCACATCAAATGGCAGGGCGATCCGCTTACTTGAATTGGTCCTTGATGTTCTTCTTATAAGTATAGGGGATACGTTTATTATAAAAAACCTGCCTTCAGAGAGAATTGAGTGAATCCTAATGATTATTCTTCGCAAAAAATCCAAATATTCTTGATAATCAACAAATTCGCTGTACTCTGGTTTTGCATTAAAATAGGGCGGAGATGTTATTATCAATTGTGCCGTATCATGTGGAAATTCTTCCAGAACCACCCCGGCGTCGCCTAAGATTACTTTATTGGGAATCGGTGCAGGCCTTATCTCATCCGAAGGCAGCGGTGATTTCTTTTTGAATATTTGCGGTTCTAACTTTTTTGCGCGATTTCGTATTAATTCAGGTTTGGTAAATATTATAACTTCTCCCGCCTTATCAACACGGATTTCTCCGACCTGTATGTTGCTGCCGTTCCCGTATGTAAGAGGGATACGCCAGGCGTTATATCGATCGTCAATCTCCGGCAGCCCCATGCCTAGATTATCTCTAATATCCGGCAGTTTTTCTCTAAGCCATTGATTAACGATTTCTCTGACTTTCTTAACAGTATCAACCATATTCCTATCTTAATTATATTGTAATAAGGCACTTGAGTCAAATATAAAACCTTCTTCATTTCAGTCCTCTTTGGGACTAATAATCGGTTATTATGCCGCTAATCCTAGTCAAACTTGGTTGTCGGTTCTTCAATTCCTCTTCCATTTTTTTCCATTTAATTCTTGACAATTTTGTAAGAATCCTATTATTAAAACCCTATATGGAAAACGATTTAGTGAAAAACGTCACAAGCGGCGGGATTTTTTAACATGGGCTACGGTCTTATCGGATTATTCATCCTGATAGGGGTCGTCTTCGTCATTTTTACAATATTCTTCGCCAGCCTGTTGCGCCCTCAGCGTCCCAATAAAACGAAACTGGAAAACTACGAATGCGGCGAAGCCCCAATTGGCGGCGCCTGGATACAATATAACGCCGGCTTCTATATCTATGCCTTAATTTTCGTCATTTTTGACGTTGAAGTGGTCTTTTTATTCCCCTGGGCGGTGGCCTTCAAGCAACTCGGGCTCTTTGCTTTAGTAGAGATGTTGATATTTCTGGCCATCCTTATATTTGGCCTGGCCTACGCCTGGAAAAAAGGAGCCTTAACATGGGTATCATAGAAAAAGCCCCTCTTTATATAGAAAAAGTCCCCGGCGGCGCAATCGCCATAACCTCGCTTGAGGGGGTCCTCAACTGGTCACGGGCAAGCTCTTTGTGGTATTTGCTTTTCGGGCTGGCTTGCTGCGCTATCGAGATGATGGCCACCGGCGCCTCGCGCTACGATTTCGACCGGCTGGGGATGTTTTTCCGCGCCTCGCCGCGTCAGGCCGATTTAATGATGGTCTGCGGCACCGTGACCCACAAGATGGGCAAACGCGTGAAAATCCTCTACGACCAGATGGCCGAACCTAAGTATGTGCTGGCGATGGGCGGCTGCGCCACTAATGGTGGCCCGTTTTATTACGATTGCTACTCGGTGCTTAAGGGCGTCGATAAAGTTATCCCGGTGGATGTTTATATCCCCGGATGTCCACCCAGGCCGGAATCGCTCATGCAGGGGTGCCTGAAGGTTCGGGAGAAAGTTTACCAGCAGAAACTCAAAGATTTCGCCGGCGATATCAAGCTTTCATAAGCAATGACCAAAGAACAAATAGAAAATAAAATCGCCGGAAAATTTGGCCCGGCTGTTGAAATACAGCAAACCAAAAATCCCGAACCGTTTATCTATATCCGCTTGGATAGATATGTCGAACTATGCCAATTCCTGAAAAATGATCCTGAACTTTATTTCGAATATCTTTTCCAGATGGGCGGCGTGCATTATCCCGGTGATCGCTTTGAGATTGTACTTACATTATCATCTCACAAGCATAAGCATGAGATGGTAGTTAAAGTTAAGCTGCCTCATGATAACCCCAAGGCGCCGACCTTGACCGGTGTTTGGGAAGCCGCCAACTGGTATGAGCGCGAAACGATGGAATTGTTCGGCATCATCTTCGAGGGGCATCCCGACCCGCGGCCATTGCTTTTGTATGATGATTGGGAATATGGATATCCGATGAGAAAAGGCTGGACTGGTCCGGATTTCATACCCATGCCTGATAAATCAAAGGGCGCCGATGACTGATGTAGCCAAAAATTTGCAGCTTACCGAGGAGGAATTCCTTCTCAATATGGGGCCGCAGCATCCCTCGACACACGGCGTCCTGCGGTTGGTGCTTAAATTGCGCGGCGAATTCATCGAGGACTTAACGCCGCATGTCGGTTATTTACATCGCTCAATCGAGAAGATCGCTGAAAATCGCACCTATGCTCAATTCATGCCTTTTACCGATAGAATCGATTATTGCGCCGCTATGCCCTGCAATCTGGCCTGGGCGGTAGCGGTTGAGAAACTGGCCGGTATCGAGGTGCCAATTCGGGCGCAATATCTTCGGGTCATAATGACGGAATTGAATCGTATCGCCTCACACCTGATTTACCTCGGCGTGATGTCGCTTGATCTGGGCGCCTTTACGCCCTTCTTATATACTTTCCGCGAAAGAGAATGGATACTCGACCTGTTCGAAATGACCTGCGGCCAGAGGTTGACGTACAATTATATGCGGTTCGGCGGCGTGTCACGCGATATTCCCCCGGAGTTTGCAAAAAGCTGCAAAGATTTTACCAAAGTTTTCCGCAAAAAGATCAATGATTACGAGGCGCTCTTCACCAATAATCCGATTTTTTTAACCCGCACAAAAAACATCGGTATCTTGCCCATCGATATCGGCCTCGATTATGGCGCCTCCGGTCCGACTCTTCGCGGTTCCGGCCATAACTGGGATTTGCGAAAAGCCCAGCCTTATTCATCCTATGATAAATTCAATTTTAACGTTCCGCTGGGTAAAACTGGCGATGTCTGGGATCGCTATATGGTGCGTATCCTGGAAATGCGCGAATCCTGTGATATAGTCGACCAGGCCGTAGAGGGTTTGCCCGAGGGCGAAATAAAAGCCAGAGTGCCCGCGGCGTTTAAACCGCCGGCAGGTGAAGTCATCTCCCGAGTCGAGTCGGCCAGAGGAGAAATAGGTTATTATATCGTTTCTGATGGTTCGACCAAACCATATCGCGTTAAAATCCGCACCGCCTCCTATGGGAATTTGCAGGTTCTGCGTTATCTATCACGCGGCTGGAAAATCGCCGACCTGGTGGCGATATTCGGGTCGCTTGACGTGGTCTTGCCGGAGGTTGACAGATAATGTTTGAACTATCCGGACTCGTACAATGGATATATAAAATTATCGCGGGGATATCCACTTCGCTTGGCCTTCCCGAGATAATCCTTGATGTTATTTTAATAGCGCTAATGGCGGGCGCTATCATCGCTTTCTTGATGCTTATGGCATTATTCCTGATCTGGTGGGAACGCAAGGTGGCGGCCCATATACAGGATAGATTAGGTCCGATGATGACCGGCTGGCATGGCTGGGCGCAGACCATCGCCGACGCTTTGAAACTCCTTCAGAAAGAGGATATCGTCGTGGCCAACGCCGACCGGAAAGTGCATTACTGGGCGCCGGTAGTAGCATTTTCGATTTGCTTTGCGGTTTATGCCGTTATTCCTTTCGGCAAAGGATTGATAGCCGCTGATGTTAACATCGGGATTCTGTACATCCTTGCGATAACGACTTTTACCACGATATCCCTTCTAATGGCCGGTTGGGGCTCCAATAACAAATATGCATTATTGGGCGGGATGCGTTCCGCTTCGCAAATAATCTCCTATGAAGTGCCGTTGACTCTTTCTATCCTCGGCGTTGTCCTTATGGCCGGTACGTTGTCGATGGGGAAATTTGTCGAGCTTCAGGGGCCGTATTTTTGGAAATGGTATATCTGGCCGCAGTTTTTAGGATTTTGTATCTACGTGGTGGCCTCAACCGCCGAATTGAATCGCACGCCGTTTGACATCCCGGAAGCGGAACAGGAATTGGTGGCTGGTTTCAATATAGAATACTCCGGGATGAAATTCGCCATGTTCTTTCTGGCCGAATTCCTGAACATGTTTACTGTCGGCGCGGTCACAACCACATTATTTTTGGGCGGCTGGAATCCGCCATTTCCGGCATTGGCTTTTGTCCCATCCTGGGCGTGGTTTTTGGGTAAATCGCTGTTTATCGTTTTTGTTATCATGTGGTTTAAATGGACGTACCCCCGTTTGCGGGTCGACCATCTTCTGGGATTCGCCTGGAAAGTGCTCTTGCCTCTGGCTTTCCTGAATTTGATTTTGACCGCAGTGGGAGTGACGATTTTCTAATATGGGATATTTTAGGAGTTTTTTCAGCGGCATCTATAATCTTCTTCTGGGATTGCAGACCACGGCCAAGTATCTTCCCGAAAGGGCCGTGACGCTGCAGTATCCCAAAGAAAAATGGCCGATGCCGGAACGTTCCCGCGGCGTTGTCGTGCTTTTGTCCGATCCGGAAACCGGCGAGCTAAACTGCACTGCCTGCCTATTATGCCAGAAAGCCTGTCCGGTTGCAGCCATCACCATAACCCAGGCCAAAGACCCGGCGGCAAATAAGAGATATCCGAAAACTTTCGAGATCGATAATACGATTTGCTGTTTTTGCGGCCTTTGCGAGGAGGCCTGCAATTTCGATGCCATCAAGCTTACCGGCAAATATGAATTTGCCACATTTGATAAAAAAAGCCTGATTTATGATAAAGAGAAGCTTCAGGAATTAGGCCGGGATGTCAAATACGAGCGGAAACGCAAAGCGCCACCCAAAAAGCCGGTTGCCAAAACCGAAACAGGTGCTGAAAATCCGGCAAAAGACAATCCACCAAAAGGGGAGGAGAAGCTATGAACTTGCTGATATTCTACACATTGGCGGGTATCGCTTCGATTTCTGCACTAATGGTGGTGACCCTTAAAAATATTTTTCATTCGGCATTATTCCTGGTTTTGACACTTTTCTCTGTTGCCGGAATTTATGTTTTGCTTGGAGCGGAATTCCTGGCGGCGGTGCAGGTGCTAATTTATGTTGGAGCAATAACCATTTTAATGATTTTCGCCATCATGTTGACACATCAACTTTATAGCCGCAACCTTCGCCAGGTGAATGAACAGGTTTTGCCGGCAGCTTTTATTGTTTTGCTGTTTTTTGTTTTATCGGTATTTACCTTAGTCAAAACGGCCTGGCCCTTAAGTCAAAACCAGATGCCCGCCAATAATATCTTTGAGCTCGGGCGACTATTGATGTCGGAATATGTCATTCCATTCGAGGTTGTTTCTATCGTTTTACTGGTGGCGCTAATCGGCGCTATTGTTATTTCTCGAAGGGATAAAGAGGAGACGAGCAAATGAGCGAACCGACTTTGTTGCATTTTCTAATTCTCGGCGCAATTCTGTTTGCTCTGGGAATCTTCGGCCTTCTTACCAGACGCAATGCCGTTGGAGTGCTCATGTCGATTGAATTGCTGTTTAATGCCGCCGCCATCAATTTTGTGGCCTTTGCGAAATATGTTGCCCCTGACGGTTTGGCCGGCCAGGTTTTCGCCATCTTTATCATTACGGTTGCGGCTGCCGAAGCGGCGGTAGGTTTGTCGATTGTAATGTTGCTTTATCGCAATTTCAAAGGCATCGAGGTCGACAAGATTAATTTTATGAAATGGTAGGTTAACTTATGGTTAATAGTAGCTGGCTGATACCTCTCTTTCCTCTTCTGTCATTCATCATGATAGTGTTTTGGTTTAGCAAAAATCAGAAAGTATCCAGCTATTTTGCCATCTCCATGGTGCTGCTTTCGATGGTTGTTTCGTTCGGCGTGCTTTTTGAGGTATTTGCCAATCCCGAACCTTTCCAACTCACTTTCGATTGGCTTTCCTGGTCGAATTTCAGATTGCCCATCGGGATATTTGTCGACTCGCTTACCGCAATGATGCTCATAGTCGTCACGGTGGTCTCGTCGCTCGTGCATATCTATTCGCTCGGCTATATGAAAGGCGATCCGCGTTTTTCGCGATATTATGCTTATTTATCCCTTTTCACATTTTCGATGCTTGGCCTTGTTATGGCCGGTTCATATGTCTTGATCCTGGTATTCTGGGAATTGGTCGGCTTGACTTCATACCTGTTAATCGGCTTTTGGTTTGAGAAAAAATCGGCGGCGGACGCCGGCAAAAAAGCATTTGTTACCACAAAAATAGCCGATTTGGGATTTTTGCTTGGTTTGGTTATTTTAATATTTGCCGCCGGCACTGCCAGCATTCCAGAATTAAATGCGTTAATTGAATCGGGCAATGCGCCACTGACATTGATCAGTATCGCCGGTATGCTCATGTTTATGGGCGCCTGCGGCAAGTCAGCGCAGTTCCCGTTTCATGTCTGGCTTCCGGACGCCATGGAGGGCCCGACGCCGGTTTCGGCCTTGATCCATGCCGCTACCATGGTCGCCGCCGGAGTATATTTGACCGCCCGGCTTATGGGGATAATCCTGGTATCAGAGACGATGGGCATACTGGTAGCCTCTATTGGAGCAATCACCGCTTTAATGGCAGCCTCGATTGGCCTTGTGCAAAACGACATTAAGCGAATACTGGCTTACTCCACGGTTTCCCAACTCGGTTATATGATTATGATCCTGGGGCTGGGAGGATACACCGCCGGAGCTTTCCATCTTTATACGCATGCCTTCTTCAAGGCGTTGCTCTTTTTGGGAGCAGGTTCGGTTATCCATGCAGTTCATACCAACGATATTCAGGAGATGGGTGGCCTTCGCAGTAAAATGAAAATTACATCGTTGACATTCTTGATCGCTTCGTTGTCGATTTCGGGCATATTTCCGCTGTCGGGATTTTGGTCAAAGGATGAGATATTCGCAGTGGCTTACCAGGGTGGCCACTATATATTTCTTTTGGTTGGCATAACCGCTGCTTTTATGACTGCATTTTATATGTTCCGGCTATACTTTTTAACTTTCACCGGCAAACCGCGCGACCAACATGCCTACGACCATGCTCATGAATCGCCCAAAAATATGACCGTGCCGCTGATTATCTTGGCGGTGCTCTCGATATTTGCCGGCTGGTGGGGAATTCCCTGGCTAAGCCATGGATTCGGCAGTTTCGTCAAATTCGGCGAGGAAGCGCATCATGTTGAACCCAATATAATTTTAATGCTGATTTCTCTGCTTATCGCCGGCAGTGGTATTTTTCTGGCATATCTGATGTATTTTAAAAAATCGATTTCGGCGGAAACTATGGGGGCGCGTTTCAAGCCAATATATACGCTTCTGTACCGTAAGTATTATTTTGATGAATTTTATATGGCCGTCATTGTTAATCCAACTTATAAATTCTCAGAATTTCTATTCACATTCGATCAAGTCGTCATCGATGGCCTCGTTAACGGCGCGGGTAAGCTTACGCTCTGGTGGTCGTGGGCCAAAGAGCGGTTTGATACTCTGGTTGTCGATGGCGCAGTAAATGGCACGGGATATTTATCGCTGGCCCTGGGCAAGGCGATCCGCCGCACCCAGACCGGCCAGCTTCAAACATATGCATTGGTGATTTTCATCGGAGCAGTGATCCTGATCTTCATGAAATTCGTTTGATAGAGGAGGACTGAGTGAATTTTCCCATACTGTCATTTATGACTTTTGTCCCGCTACTGGGAGTATTGGCGGTGATGCTGCTGAAACGAGAAAACGTCGGGGCAATTCGCTGGACCGCCACTTTTTTCTCGTTTGTGCCTTTAGTCGCCTCTATATTTTTATTAACCGACTATAATTGGTCGACAGCGGCAATCCAGTTTATCGAACGCTACGAGTGGTTCCCGCAGGTGAATATCACCTATTTCATGGGAGCGGATGGCCTATCGATACCGATGTTGTTTTTGACCGCTTTGTTGTCATTCGTTTCCATAATCGCCTCATTTAACATCAAGGAACGAGTAAAAGAATATTTCGCCTGGTTTTTGCTTTTAGAGGTCGGCATGATGGGCGTATTTTGCGCCTTAGACTTTTTCCTCTTCTACGTATTCTGGGAAATCATGCTGGTACCGATGTATTTCCTGATTGGCGTCTGGGGTGGCCCGAGACGCGAATATGCCGCCATCAAGTTCTTTTTGTACACTTTATTCGGTTCCCTGTTTATGCTGGTGGGAATCCTGGCCCTCTATTTCACCACCGGCACGCTCGATATGATGGAGCTTATCGGCAAAAACTCGATCTACAGCCATACGTTCCAGCTCTGGGTATTTGCCGCATTTTTTGTCGGTTTTGCCATCAAAGTGCCTGTTTTCCCGTTCCATACCTGGTTGCCGGATGCACATGTGGAGGCGCCCACCGCAGTTTCGGTTATCCTTGCCGGCGTCTTATTAAAAATGGGGACCTATGGTTTATTGAGAGTAAGTTTCCCGATGTTTCCTCAGGCCGCCAAGTATTATTCGATTCCTATCGCCATCCTGGGGATGATAGGCATTATATACGGCGCGCTCGTGTCGATGGCACAGAAAGATTTGAAGAAGCTGGTGGCCTATTCATCGGTTTCGCATATGGGTTACTGCATGCTGGGCATGGCGGCCCTGACGACAGTCGGCATATCGGGGTGTATATTTCAAATGTTTTCCCACGGGGTGATTACCGGCGCCCTGTTTTTGCTTGTCGGCGTTTTATATGACCGTGCCCATACTCGCGAGATTGCCGCCTTCGGCGGTCTGGGGGCGAAATTGCCGCTGTATACGGGTATCTTCACCTTATTCGCCATGGCCTCCCTTGGTCTTCCCGGAATGTCGGGGTTTGTTTCCGAATTTATGGTGTTTGTCGGTTCATTTAATTCGACCTACATTCCTACCTGGATAGTTATTCTGTCGGTTCTCGGGGTAATATTAACGGCAGGCTATATTTTACGTATGATTCAGAAGATGTTTTTAGGTCAATTTAACACTAAATGGGAAAGCCTTACCGAAATCAACGGTCGGGAGGTTTTTACTGTTGTGCCCTTAGCCTTGTTCACCCTTCTGGTTGGATGTTATCCCGAATCGTTAAACGTATTCCTCAGGGCGACTGTTGAAAATCTGGTGACGATTATAACCCGGTAAAATGAGTGCGAGATTAATGGCCAAACAGACAATCCTTATTTTGACCCACCTTTATCCTCGGTATGAGAAGGATTTTATGGCGCCGTTTATTGGGCCTCTGGCCGAGAATTTGGCCCTGGAATATAATGTAGTTGTGCTTTGTCCTCGCCATCAATGGGCAGTGGCCGAACGCAACGGCGTGCAATTCGAATATTTCAAATACTCATTTGATAAATGGGAGAAATTATCCTATTCGGGCGATCTGTTTGCCAAAATCCGGGGTTTGCGCATTCATAACCAATTTCTGGCAATCTGTTTTCTGGTAAGTTTCTTGATCAAAGGCTATTTTGTCGCCAGAAGAAGAAAAGCAGCTATCATTCATAGCCATTGGTTTGTGCCGGCAGGATTAATCGGCCATATCATCTCTTTGCTTACCGGCATTCCCCACGTTGTTACTGTCTATAGCGATTCGTTTCTGGTTGAAAAAAACGCCTGGCTGCGGCAGTTGGCCAAAATCATTTTTAACAGGGCAAAGGTCGTGATCGCCATTTCCCGAAGCGTGAAGAAATATATCGACCCGGTATGTAACCATGTAAAAATAGTTTACCCATGCAGTCGCGTATTTTAAGTATCGGAAGATTGGTGCCGCGCAAAGGGCACTCATATTTGATCGAGGTAGTCAAGAAATTGGCCGCCCAGGGGATGGATCTCAAACTGATCATCATAGGCCTGGGACCGGAAAAGGAGCGATTAATTCGACAGGCTGAGGGCCTTGATTGCGATATTCGTTCGGACGTCCTTGAAGAAGAAATCAATAACGAGTACAAACAGGCCAGTGTCTTCGTGTTTCCCTCTATAACCGATGAGCAGGGTGAAAAAGAGGGGCTGGGCCTGGTGTCGCTGGAGGCGATGTCGTACTGCGTGCCGGTAATCGCTTTCGATAATGGCGGAATCGGCGAGGTCGTAATTGACGGCAAGACCGGTATTCTCCTTCCCGAGAAAGATGTGGATGGCCTGGCGGCAGCCATAAAACGGGTGCTTACTGATACCCAATTGCGGCAGAAATTGACTCGTCAAGCTTATGAATTTGCCGAAGCCAATTTTTCAACTAAAGTACTGGTTGCACAACAATCCGAGATTTATAAAGAAATACTGGCCCAAAAGGCTATTGCATGATTCAATCTGAATGATACCTAAGATGGGACAATAAAATGGACTACAGATTAATATTGCCGGAGGTCATACTATTTATCTTTGCCCTTGTTTTACTGATAGCGAATTCCGGCGTCAAAATCGAAAAACCCCGATTTACCGGCCTTTTTGGCCTGGTGGGTTTAATCATCGCCCTTGCTTTGTTAATAATCGTTCCTGACGGCAGTTTATTTGGCAAATCGTTCATTTTGGATGCTTACGCCCGAGCATTTAAAACCATCTTCTTGTTAGCGGCAATCCTCACGATTATCGGCTCGATAGATTTTGCCACAAAAAGACTTATTCATACCGCCGAATTTTATAGTCTCATACTATTGTGCACCACCGGCATGATGTTTTTGGCATCTGCCGGCGAATTGATCACGCTTTATGTGGCTCTCGAACTTTCGACGATTTCACTATACGTATTGGCGGCATTCCTGAAGAAAGACCTTAAATCTACCGAAGCGGGTTTAAAATACCTAATACTTGGCGCCGCCTCTTCGGGAATGCTTCTATATGGGTTATCGCTGATTTACGGATTAACCGGTTCCACCGTTTTGGATGAGATCGGTTATCGGCTATTTATGGGTCCAGGCACTACAATCGCCACTGTTTTTGCAATTGTCATGTTTATCGCCGGCTTTGGATTTAAGCTCGCCGCCGCGCCATTCCATATGTGGGCGCCCGATGTTTACGAAGGGGCGCCGACGCCCGTGACCGCCTTCTTGTCGGTGGCCTCGAAAGCGGCCGGTCTAGTTGCCTTTGTCAGGATATTTTTCAATTCGCTGCTGATAGCCAAATCGGAATGGGTTGTCATTCTGGAAATTGTGGCGATTCTGGCAATGGTGGTTGGCAACGTGGTAGCACTTCTTCAAAAAAACATCAAACGCATGCTTGCTTATTCATCGATTGCCCAGGTTGGCTATGTGCTGGTGGCGTTATCGGCAGGCATCGACTTATCTGTCGGCTCGATGATGATATTCCTTCTGGCGTATTTGTTTGCCAATATTGGGGCGTTCATCGTGGTCATTGCATTTTCCAATGTTAGCGGCTCGGACAATATTGAGGATTACAGCGGCCTGTGGAAACGCAAACCATCGCTGGCTTTCATCATGACCATCTATATGCTGTCATTGGTTGGAATTCCTCTAACGGGCGGTTTCATTGGCAAATATTTCCTTTTTGGAGCGGCTGTCAAAGAGGGTCTATATGGCCTGGTGATCGTGGCTATTTTAACATCGGTTATCTCGCTATTTTACTATATGAATGTTGTTCGCATTATGATGTTCAATCCCCCCAGGACAACCGAGAAAATAGCGCTGCCCGGGCTCATCAAGCTTGGTCTGGCAATCAGCGTGATTATGGTGCTTATCATTGGCATCCTGCCTGACTCATTTTATAAATGGGGCATGGCGGCCGCATCGATCTTTAGATTCTAAACTGATTATTTGTTTTATTCCTCCGTCCAAGTAGTTCCGTAGTCATAGCATTAATATGAAAACCTTTGCAAAGAGGTTAATAAGGACCATTAAGGCCATTCTTATTATTCTGAAATTTGCCAAATATTAATTTAATGGTCTGCTCCTGGCCAAATCTATTAATATGTTATATTACATGAGGTTACAGGCAACAATATCCTTCATTTATCCGAAATTCGGCAAATTTGATTTGGTTCATTCTTAGGGCATGGCTTTTGCAAAATAGGCCATTAGTCAAAGCAAAGGCAGAAGAGGAGGAACCCATGAAATGTTACTTTCAGGGTTTTACCAGAGTAGAAAATGAGGAATTCGATTTCAATGGCTATGTCAGCTTTGTCATTCCTGAGCTGGGCATAAGGTTTAAGGGGCAGTACAATGGTCTTCAAGATGAATGCGAATATGCCAGCCTTCTCGCCTTATTAGAGTTTATAGAACTCAATAACCATCTTTTCAAAGATAGACGGGTTGAAATATTTGGCAATAATTTTAAGGTTGTCAGCCAAGTGAATGCCGAGGCTTCGCCGAATCGGGCTTTGGAGCCTTTCTGCAATATGGCCCGCGGCTATCGCAAAAAGATTCCCTATACGTTGAATTGGATTCCCTCCGATGAGAATATGGCCCAGGACGGCCTGATTATTTAAAGCAGGCGATTCCTGTGTCTAAGCCCGGTCATGGAATTATTTGCCTGATAGCAATTCTCTCGAAGATTGCATCGGTAATAATTGACTATTCGCCGACATTCAGTATATTAAATAATATGGAACCATTGTTTAGAGGTTCCTTGTTGAATTCTTTAAAGGAGCAAGAATGTTTTTTAAACAATTACTTATCTGTTTAATATTAATGCTAAGCGCTGCCTTTGTTTTTGCTGCCGATTTGTCGGTTGATCCAATGTTGATAAGGATATACTTGCTAAATCAAGATGACATGGCCAACCTTGGGCAGCTTAACCTTGATGTGGCCTATCTCAACAAGGACTATGCCGATATTGTGGCTTATCCTCAGGATGAGATTAATATCCAGAACGCCGGACTCCATTATGAAATTGTCCATCAAAATTTGGTGCAGTTCTATCAAAGTCGCTTTCCGCTTACGACCAGTATGGGGGGATACTTGACTTTTCCCGAAGTGCTGGCGCTAATTGACAGCCTGCATCAGGCATTTCCCGCCATCTGTTCGGCGCGCGATTCTGTCGGTTTTAGCTGGCAGGGGAGAGCCGTCTGGGTGTTCAAAATATCTGACAACGTCGATGTCGATGAAAATGAGCCAGAGGTATTTTTTAACGCCCTGATCCATGCCCGCGAGCCCCAAGGGATGCAATGGCAGATGAATTACGCGCGCTGGTTATGCCAAAACTATAGCATCGATCCCGAGGCTGCCTCGTTGGTCGAAAATCATGAAATATTTTTTATGCCTGTGGTCAATCCTGATGGATACGAAAAGAATCGAATAGATTATCCAAACGGCGGCGGTCTGTGGCGGAAAAATAGACGACCCCCCGGCGGCGTCGATTTAAATCGCAATTTCGGATATATGTGGGGTTATGACAATATCGGTTCATCGCCTGACTCGTCGGCTGAGACATATCGCGGTCCGTCGGCTTTCTCCGAACCGGAAACCCAGGCCATAAGACGGTTTGTTCACTCGCGTCATTTCTCGTTTATTATGAATGCTCATACATATGGCGACTATTTCCTGTATCCTTTTGGCTATGCCTCTATTTATACGCCGGATGAAGACCTTTATCAAATAATCGCCGACACCGCCCTGGCCATTCTGGGCACATATACAGCCGGCACTCCCTGGGAACTGCTCTATAATTCCAACGGTGACGCCATGGATTGGGAATATGGCGAACAAGATGAAAAACCATTGATTCTATGTTCTACTGTAGAATCTGGCAATGAATCGGATGGTTTTTGGCCGGCACCCTCGCGAATACCCCAGATTAACGCCCAGCTTTTGCCATTGGCGAAATATATTACCCGGTTGGCCGAAAATCCGCGAGCGGCGGCCCCCCCCAAGCCGCCGATAATGAACCCATTAGACACCGTTCGATCGGATTCTTTCGAGGTGAGTTGGACTCATAATGATGCCAGCAATCCGGCGACAGCCTTTGAACTGGTTGAAAAATCTGGTTTTTCTCTAATAACCGATAGCCTGGAACGCGGCGGCGGCAACTGGCAATTATCGGAATTCAACCTTAGCACAACCCGCTATCATTCTGCCAGCCATAGTCTTTTTTCGGGGGATT
>Ga0315281_10007505_pt1 | contig 15341 bp, 12 predicted proteins | sample YL17G07_0_MG_FD_204540 | JGI IMG/M metagenome (GOLD analysis project Ga0315281, IMG submission 204540) | Sediment microbial communities from Yellowstone Lake, YNP, Wyoming, USA - YL17G07_0 | ecosystem: Environmental > Aquatic > Freshwater > Lake > Sediment | place: USA: Wyoming | collected...
ACATAAGCAGCAGGAAGGCTTTTTGAACGGCCAAGTGTATTCAGATTGAGGTTTGTCTAGGGGATTGCCATGGCCAAAGGTCTTCTGTTCTCTGACTATTATCTCACGGAAGGTCTGAGGCATACCCAGGAGTACATATCTGTCGCCGACCAGCATGTTGCAGGCCTCTACAAAGAGCTGGAGACCCTCTATAGGCATTTTGCGTTGAGGAGGGAACCTGATGAGGCGGACACTGAGGATGACTTGATTCGTCCGATTCTCGAGAAGTTGGGCTTCTACTACTCAAGACAGAAGTCTCCATCAAAGAAGGGCCGAGGGGATGTTCCTGACTTTGTTCTCTTCGCGAGCAGAGAGGACAAGGATGTCTTCGATGCAAGTCCTCAGAATTCTCGCCCATGGAGCAGGGTTGTCTGCATTCTTGAAGGCAAGAGATGGAAAAGACCACTGGATAGCGGTGATAAGACAGATCCAATTGACCAGTCAGTGCCCTCGAACCAGATGCTGAGGTACCTGTCAGCCGTAGAGGTTGCATCGAATGGCAGAACGGTCTGGGGAATCTTGACAAACGGGGCAACCTGGAGGCTCTACTATCAAAGGTATCCCTCGCGTTCGGATGGTTATGTGGAATTCGACCTCAATGACATCCTACACGATACTCTAACCAAATTCGTGAAGCCAACAGATGAAATGCTCGACATATTCAGAGCATTTCTTCTGATGTTTAGGAAGGAAGCATTTGTACCGACAGATTGGCGGCCACAGAAATCGTTCCTTGAATTGGCTTTGGATGACGGGAAGAAGTGGGAAGAGAGAATTGCAGGCAGTCTGACGGACAAGACGTTTCTACAAGTCTTTCCCTTGCTCGCAAAAGGAACAGTGGAGAATTCGCGCGCCAGGGGCAACGAACCAGACGAGAGACTGCTGGACGAGATCTACGGAAACATCCTCATCTTCCTCTACAGGCTACTCTTCTTGTTCTACGCCGAGGACAGGAATCTGCTTCCAGTAAGCACGCTCAAATATCGCGGCTATTCCCTCAGCCAGATGAGGCAAGAAATCGCTGATCTGATTGACAATCAGGTGCCCCTGAGCAAGAGTGCAACGACCTATTGGGACAAGTTGAAGTCGCTTTTCAAAATCATCAACAAGGGCGACTCGGTTATTGGCATCCCACCATACAACGGGGGATTATTCAATCCCGCAGTTTATCCGTTCCTGGAAAACAACTCAATCCCCGACAACTGTCTGGCTCCCGCAATCGATTGTCTGAGTAGAGAATCAGTGGACGGGATGTATCGGAGGATCAATTATAGGGATCTCTCAGTTAGACAGCTCGGCAGCATCTACGAGGGACTACTGGAGTTCAGAATAAGAATTGCTGCGACCAACCTGACGATAAAGAAAGTGGGAAAGAAGGAGATCTATGAACCCGCGAAATCGGATCGGAAGATAGCTGTTAGTCAAGGTGAGATATACCTCACAAACGATAGATCAGAGCGTAAGGCGTCTGGATCTTACTTCACGCCCGACGAGATCGTACAGTATATCGTCAGGAATCTGCTGGAGAGATTAATCGAAGACAGAAGACAGGAATTCCTTAAGAAGAAGTCGCAATTGACCGCATCCGCGGAATTCAGACGCAAATCGCCGAAATGGAAGAATCAGGAGCTAAACAAACTGGACATCGCAGTGCGCGTACTGGATATGAAGATCCTTGACCCAGCAATGGGGAGCGGCCATTTCCTCGTCGGAGTCGTGGACTACCTTTCGGACAGAATCCTAGAGATGCTCGCTGAGTTCAATGGTGAGACCTTCTTCGGGAATGTCAAGTATGTGAGTCCGCTTGCGGGGCGCCTAGAGAACCTCAGAAGAAACATTAGAAAGGGAGCTGTCCAAGGCAATTATTCTGTGGATGAATCAAAGCTAGACGACAAGAGCCTCATTCGAAGGGTCATTCTGAAGAAATGCATATACGGTGTCGATATCAACCCGCTTGCGGTCGAGCTTGCCAAGGTCGCGTTGTGGCTTCACACATTCACAGCTGGTGCGACATTAACATTTCTTGATCACCATCTCAAATGTGGTAACTCTCTCGTTCAGGCAAGTTCCGAGACGCTTACCGGAATCGCTGGAGGGAGTGTGTACCAGGCTGAGACGGCGAGTCTCAAGACGGCTATCGAGCGAATCGGCTCGCTGGAAAAACTTACGGACATTGATCTGTCCGAGGTGGAACTTAGCAACCAGATACACAATGATGTGTCCCGTGATCTCGAACCTTTCAAGAGGCTGTTTGATTTATGTGTCGCCGACCTCTTCACAAGACCTAAGGTGAAATCCGGACGAGTCTTGCCCAATTCGCCCATCAATCTCCTGGATGGCAGCAAAGGAGACCCAATCGAAATCGTGAATGGAAACGTTGAATTAATGGGAAAAGACAAGCAGATTTTTGAGTCAGCAATGGAACTTTGCAGGACCCAATCAGCATTCCATTGGCAGCTTGAATTTCCGGAAATATGGCCATCTTCGAAGGACGGACCTCTGCGTGGAGGGTTCGACGCTGTCCTCGGCAACCCTCCATACGTGAGCTTCGGCTTAGGAAGGGTTGGCAAGCTTGACGAGAGAACGGAGCAGTACCTGAGGAAAGCTTTTCCATCGTCGGCTGAGTACAAAATCAGCACTTATGCACTATTCATGGAACTGGCCATTCGACTTTCTCGGGAAGGCGGATTGCAGAGCTACATCCTTCCAGATAGCTTCCTTGTAGGGAGGTTCTTCTACAAAATCAGATCCTGTCTCCTGGAGAACGATCTCAATGAACTGTTGCGCTTCGACGAAGATTTCTGGGAAGAAGGAGATGTGGGGTTTCCCGTGATCTGGATTGGACAAAAGGGGCCCTCTCCAGAGAATCATTCTTGTTTCACGGCGCGATTCGTTGAATCGCCTGAGCAGCTGGCATTGGGCAACTTCTCATCGAGGAAAATTGAGAAAGAAATCCCTCTTATGAACAAGAGAAGGAGAATCAGGCTGATAAGGGAAGAGAACGATGCCAGATTGGTGGAGAAGATTGAGTCCACGGACGATGTTCTGTCGGATTGGCTAGATATGCATCATGGAATACGATCGAAATCAACAAGGGAGAGCCTATTGTCACGAGACCCGCCGAAGGGAGATAAGAGATGGAAGAAAGGCCTTGTCGAAAGCAATCAGGTTACGCCGTTCAACGTCGATTATCGCGACGATTTCATAGTGATTGACCCCAACTTACTCTACAGCGGTGGGTGGGATGCGCTTAGCATCGAAAGTCCAAAGATGCTGATTCGCAGAACTGGGGATCTCGTAATCGCCGCGGTAGATACTTGCGGGTATTACCATACCAATGCGCTAATATACGGCAGACCTCTCCCACTTGAAGCAACTTACGAAGAGCGCGTCCTCACCCTGTGGGTTCTCTCTGCAATTCTTAATTCCCAGCTGTTCGCCGGTTACTATCGCACCGTGACCGGCAAGAAGGGCCGGACATTCCCACAGGTTGAGATTGACAACCTAGGAGAATTGAGCATCCCAAACCTTGCTGAGCCAAAGGAGATTCCAGCTGCACTGCTACAGATTCTGAATAATACCAGAGCGCTCACCGGCCCTTGCGAATCCAGTAGTAACGATCCGACTGAAGCTCGTGCCCCTCTGAACGAAGCCTCTCATACATCCCAAGAAGCCCTTGCTCTGCTTGCCAGAAGAATGGATGAGCTCACATCCGAAAGAAGGAGAATATCGTCTAGCTTCATCGACTGGCTCACAGTTTCCACCCACAGCAATCCTGCGATGTGGAAGAACAAGGGATTGCTCTACGATTCTCCTCTCCCAGAATTTGACCGACTTCTGGCGCTGCTCATACACAACGAAGACGTGAGCGCTTTGCGTCCTGCAAAGCGAAGTGAGGATCTTCAAGTCCTGCGAGAGAATTACGATAAGGCTAGAGAAATGATGCGGCCTGTCCTGGAATCAACGAAAGAGACAATGAGCATGATCAATCGCCTGGTGTATCATCTCTATGACCTCGACTTCGATAAGGATGTCTTTTCGATCTGAGGTAAGTCTGCGGGAAGGGAAAGCGGGCACTTCGCTGTCAGCCGACGCAAGAACAACACAGAGTGTTTCCGGAAAGGAGGACGCGAAAGGTTTCTATCTCGGTGCAAAGACCCTCTGATTGAAAAACAGTCAGACATCCAGGTTCATGTCCGATAGGATGCACTGCAATGCTAGCAAAACCTATAAGCCCATCCAACGTCATATTTCGACCTCTATGGTTCGATTCATTCACTCTAATGATTGGCAACTCGGAATGGCGCCGTATTTTCTTGATGCAGATGCGCAGGCAAGGTTCGCAAAAAGCCGTTTCGACGCTATTCGACGGATTGGACAACTGGCAGAGTTCAAGGACGCGAGCTTCGTTGTCGTAGCTGGCGACGTTTTCGAATCCAACCAATTAGACCCTCGCACTGTTGCTCGGGCCCTCGAAGCAATGCGATCTGTTCCTGTACCGATCTGTCTCCTTCCGGGGAATCACGACCCACTGGATCCAGCCTCTGTCTACCATAGCAAAGCATTTGGAGATGGCAAGCCTGGCAAAGTGATGGTCCTGAGCAGCACCACCCCTCTGGAAGTGGTTGAAGGATGTGAAATCGTTGGGGTTCCTTGGTCATCGAAAAGACCTCTTGTCGACCTCGTCCATGCCGCCTGCAAGGATCTCAGCGAAAAGTCGGGAGTCGTTCGGATTGTCGTTGGGCATGGTGTGGTCGACGTTAACAGTCCTGACAAAGCGAACCCTGCCCTTATCTGTCTTGAACACGCCGAGAGCTTCCTACGGGAGAATCGGGTCCACTACATCGCACTCGGGGATCACCATTCGGTTCTGAGTGTTGGCGACAGTGGTCGAATTTGGTATGCCGGCACGCCAGAGCCAACGGATTTTGGTGAGCAGAAGCCTGGCTACGTTCTGTTGGTCGATGTTGACGGGAGCGGGTGCAAGGTGGAAGAAATTCCGATTGCGGAATGGCGTTTCGTCGCCAAGCACTTCGATTTCGCTGGCGATGATGATCTTGTCTTACTGGAATCATTTCTTGATGAGAACCCGAAAAAGGAAGAGACAGTCCTTCGCCTGAGTTTCAAGGGAACAGTCAGCCTCGAGAGTCGTGTGCGTCTTGATGAGATTCTCGATCGGTATCGGAACTTGTACGCAACCATTCAGGTCCGGGAAGGCGGCGATGAACTTGTCACCCTGCCTAGCGACACAGACCTCGAGAGACTGAACGTCACAGGTTGGGCACGAGTCACGCTCGACAACCTCAGAGCGATGGCATCTCTTCCTCAGGCAGATCAGACGGCTCAGGACGCCCTGACTCTGATGTACCGGTTGGCCAGAGGTCGGAAGGAATGAGAGTACTTCGGATCCGACTCAAGGACTATCGCGGGATCGACAATGCCGAGAAAGCGTTTCTTCCACGGGGTATAACCGTCCTTGAAGGCCCAAACGAGGTTGGCAAGTCTTGTTTCGCTGAAGCCCTTGACCTAGTCTTGCAGGAACTAGATAGCAGCACAAAGCAGGTAATCCGGGATATCCGCCCGGTACACAAGGACGCTGGTCCAGAAATTGAGGTTGAGCTCGAGACCGGTCCTTACCATATCGTACTCATGAAACGGTATATCAGAGAGAAAAGGACGGAGCTCAGGATACTCAAACCGATGCCGGAGAACCTAGCAGGGCGCGAAGCCCATCAGCGAGTCCAGCAGATTTTGGAAGAGACCCTCGATGTGTCGCTCTGGAAGGCCCTTCAAATCGTGCAAGGGGAAAGTGTCGGGCAGGCAAAGCTTCCAGACCACTCTGCCCTCTCCATCGCCCTTGACAAAGCCGCGGGCGGCACAACCACGGGAGAACAAGAAACTAGCCTCTTTGAGGTCGTTCAAGCTGAGTACGAACAATACTATACCGCGGGGGGTCGAGAAAGAGACGAACTACGCAAGGGCCCGGAGATGATCACCGCGATGGAGAAGACAGTTCAGGTGCTTGAGGAGAAAGCTGCTAGGATTGACAAGGATGCCATGCTGAGCGAGGAGACCGCTCGTCGTGTCCATCGGCTCAAACAGCAGATGGACAGGAATCAGAATGAGTTCAACGAATGGGAAGACCGATATCAGGTGGTTCTCGGGATACGTCAACGCCTTGAGATAGCAGAAGCAGAGCGGGAGGCTGCCAAGACGGTCCTTGGGCAATCAGTCCTAGTATCTACTCAAAGAAAGGCGCTGGTTGCAGATTTGGAGAAAGCAGTTCAGGATCACGCCCATCTCGAGCAAGAGATCATGCGTCAGGCCCCCAGTCTGCAGACTGCCGGAACTGAGCTTGATGATTGGAAAGGCAAATCGGAGGCAGCGCAAGCACTCGCGGAGAATGCACATAAGCTGGCTCAATTCCGGCAAAAGGACAACGAATACCGCCTCTCGGAGCTGGACCTCGCAATCCTAAGGGAGCGACGAGATCGCTATGAGAACGCTGAGAGGAAAGCTGAAGATGCAGTTCGTCTGCTCGCGACCAACAACCTGGATGACAAAGCGCTGGAACGCATTCGTAGCGCCAATCAATCTGTCCAGATATGCCAAGGTAAACTAGCCCAGAGCGGCCCTGTCGTTGCCTTGACGGCGCTTCGCGATGTGTCAGGGACTATGAATGAAAGACCTCTAAAGCTAAAGAAGAATCAGAACCACGAGGAGGCCGTGGGGGACGGATTTGTCCTGAAGATTCCAAATCTCGTTCACCTTCAAGTCAAGCCCGGGACGAGTAGTGGGACCCTGAGACAGGAGTTGGCAAAGGCCACCAAGAAGTGTCAGAAGCTCATGGAGACTCACAGAGTCAGGAATTTGGATGAGGCGATCAAAGCTAACTTGGAACGAAAGGTGGCTCTTGAGAAGAAGGCTGCGCTAGATGAGTCGAAGAAGAATGACCTGAGAGACCTCACCTACGAAGCTATGAAGGAGAAGACGTCGGAGTTGGAGGAGCGCCTCGCTGCGCACCTTCGAACGCGCCCTGAAGAGCTGCCAATGCCTAAGGATCGCACGGCCTCAAAACGCTTGGCCCTAGAGACAGAGAAAGCCTATGACAAGTCCCTCGAAGAACTCAAGAAAACCCAAGCGGGACTCGAAGCCTCTCAGAAGCTGTGGGATGGACTGAACGAAAGAAACATCAAGAGCCAGACCCAACTGCAGATGATGGGCGGGAGCGTCGCGAGTCTCCGTAGCAGGCTCGAACAAGCGCGAAGCGAGTTATCCGACAGCGACTGCGAGCAAGCCGCGGCCCAGGCTGACAAGAACCTCTCAGAGAAGGCAACCAAGACCAAGGAAATGCAGGATGAGCTTAAGAGAATGGACGATAACACGATTCAGGCCCGTTACGAGACGGCCAAAGCTGTCCTCAGCCGAACGAAGGAAGAGCTCGAAGCCCTCGAGCGCGAACAGATCGAAATCAATGCCAGGTTGCGCCTCTTCGAGGAAGAGGGAGTCTTCGACTCCCTACAGAAAGCGCGAACCGACGTCAACATTGAGCAACGTGAATACAGCTCATTGAAGAGACGAGCAGAGGCGGCCAAGCTTCTGTACGAGACAATGAGCGAGGCACGAAGAGTCGCCCGCCAGAATTATCTGAGGCCGTTGAGGGAGCACATCGAGCGCTTGGGTCGAATTGTCTATGGCGGTTCCTTCCAGATAGAGCTCAGTGAAGACCTCAGTATAGCCAGCCGCACGCTTGACGGACGTACCATACCCTTTGACAGCCTGAGCACTGGGACTCAGGAACAGCTCTCCCTCATCGCCCGACTGGCTTGCGCGATGATCGTGAGCAAGCACAGTGATGGCGTTTCATTGATCATCGACGATGCTCTAGGTAATACGGATCCTGAGAGACTCCAGGCTATGGGCGCGGTGCTTGATGTCGCTGGCCGAGATTGTCAGATCATAATCATGACTTCTATGCCAGAACGATACCGATATGCAGGTACGGCTAGAATCGAGCGGATGGGATAGACTAGCCACATTCAGCTTGTTTGTGCGGAAGTTCATTTGATGGTGCTCAACGAAATAATGAGCTCCCGTGAAATCACAATTTCATTAAGTCGCTCCAATACTGGCGCATATAGGATTCGATTCCTCTAGCAGGTAAATACATCGGATAGATTCTAAGAAGTTCCTCTTTGGCCTCTTCATAGCAGCTGTTGGGAATAATCGACTCTCTGGCCAGATAGAGCAATGCCACTGACGGGGCTCTAGAGTGCCCTTCGTTACAGTGAATCATTACCTTCTTCGCTGGAATGTTTTCGCGAATAAACTCCATTGCTGCTCTGACTATTGGGTTCGTGAATACTGGCATCAGAGTCCGGTCCATATCAACCAGATTCAGAAACAGATGATTCTGATCCTTCTTGACCAAGTAGCATGGATGGCTCTGACCCAGGTTGCCACTGTATCCGACTCTCCGTTTGTGACAGGTCTTGCAGGCATGAATCACTGCCCATTCGTTTCTATCGTCACAGAAGCAATCCGCATCGCTTCCAACATAGATGTTCTTGCCGACTTCTCTCATTTGTCATCGCCCTTGATACGGCTCTCCTCTACAATTGAGGGTGTGCGGATAATCTAGAGACGTGGTTCGCCGTTCTAGTTGCTTCGCGCAGGATACCTGTAAGTCGTCGGTCTAGCCATCTGCTGAACGGCACAGAATCGTCCTCCGTAATATTCTCCAAATCCCGCGGCCAATACGAAGGAAAGCCAATCTCCTTTGTCGCTCGCAATAGCGCGGCAGGAGCAACCTTGTGGAGTTCGAAGAGAGACTTTAGTTCAAGACGCTTGAGTATTCGTGTGCTATTCCTGCGAAAGAAATCGACCTCTCCAGGTGTCGGGTTCTTAATCAAGAAGTCGATTGACAGCTTGCTCAGGATCTCATTAACTGTCAGTTCAAAATCTGGCCCGCTAGTAGCACGCTTCGATTCGGTTCCCACCCGGAAGAAATCGAGCCAATTGCTTAAGAAGACAAAATGCGATCTATCGAGTAAGCGTTCCGGTCCACTTGGCAATACGCAAGCCCCGTCCACGTCAATCGGTATTGCCACTATGGATGCCCGCTTTCTCTCATCTTCCGTGAGATGCTGCATCGCTTGGAAGTGCCTCGCCAGGAATTGTCTAGCATTCGCATACCTCACAGGCGACGGCAAAATCGAAATGGATTGATATTTCGATTTCATTTCACCACCAGAGTATATCCATCCAGTTGTTGTTATTCGGTCAGGAAAAGTATCAATCCTCTTCTTGATATCCATTCTCCCCTGTCGATATTCCTGCTTGAGTACCAGGTAATACTGCCGATCTGCTTTGGTTCCAGACGAGCGGTCCTTTCGTTTCAAGAACGAGAGTATCCGTCGGCCGCTAGCGGGACGATGTAGGAGATCCTCAAGAGAGGAGGCTTTTCCGAGGCGCGTGATTAGATAGAAAAGGCGGGGGTCCAATATGGAGAAGGCAATATTGTCACCAATCTTTCTGTCGAGATCCGCGGCCAGAGCTTTCTCCACATGAATGTGACTCGCCAGAGGCCCGCCTTCGAGGGCGTGGACCAGCCGAAGGAAATCGCTTCCATTCTTGGTGTATTGAACTTCGTCTGACTTGAATGATACCTGCTCTGATAGGAAATCAGCGACTGCATCTCGAACGAGGATTCTGGCCTCTGGGCTCGACTTGCTTAGGGTCCGTTCGAGAATGACGCAAGCCAATGCCTGTGGTGATACAGTCCCTAGACAATACGAGCCAAGATTACCGATCACCTGCTCGGCAATTCGCATTGGCAGGCCACTGTCCAAGAAACCATATTCTACGCCGTATCCCGCAGTCTTTTCGCGAGAGAGTCTTGTCTCAAGGAAAGGAAAGTCGTATTCGATCGCGATAATACAAGCAGAAGCGATGCTCCCTGACACCTCTCGGAGTCTTCGAAGCTCTAATCGACCCTGAGCCCAAGATCTCCATTCGGGGAGCTTCTCAAGAACAGGTATGGCTAGCGCAGCAAGACCAGCCAATATGCCGAGATGCCAGATAAGCAGAAATACTATTGAGACGGCAGCAACGTAGACCACTATTCGCCACAGCTTTGGCTTGTCGAGACGCATATCATTCGACCCCATGATACGGAACCAAGGAGACACCTCAATGGGATAGCTTTCCGAACCACAATCTGAGAATCTGATAGAGAATCTCAGCGTGACCGCTTTCCTCTTCGGGCTCCTGCCGATCGAACCCTCAGATAAGGCTTCTTCTTGAGGAAATCATATCCTCCCTCAAGGCTTGTCCTGCCCTCTCTGTGTTTCAATCCGAGCGTCAAGCCATCGCCCCCAATCGTCGCCTTTGCGTATGTTCGCTTGGCAACGCGATGGGTCACGACGGCATACGGACCGCGTTTTCCAATACCTGCAGCAACGAAACTCTTGCCCATTCGCCTTCTGTATGTTTTCATTCTACTATCTCCCCCCTGACAAAGTCAGAGTGCATCTTTCTTTATTGGCCACATTGTATTTTGATATTCGCTAATATCGTCAAGTGCGCTGTGATACCATCGTCGTCCTTTACTAGGGGGATCATGATGGCTCGCGCTTGTCCAAATCCGAGGTACTTGAAGTGTAATATTGCACCGGGCTGATCCTTCAGAATCCAACCTTGTTCTATGGACCCGACTGTCCTGAAATCATTAACGATTACTGACACCTAGTTCAAGATGAGGAAGAAGAACCACTGTCCCATGGTATTTGGACTCTAGGTCCCTCTTTAGACCCTCAAGTTTCCTTGATGTTACTCTGAGATCTTCTTTGCTTAGTCGGCATGGCAAGATTTCACGGTTCTTCTTTCCTGAGAAACAGAATAGGAGGACGTGGCGTCTTCGGATTGAGATGCGACTGCAACACTTCTTCAAGTCATCTTCGATTTTTCTCTTTGACCTCTTGCCGATATCGTTCCCCTTGAGGAGCTTTGTCATCTTGATTTCGACTACTAGACGGTGTTGTTCGTTTTCTCCGTAGACGAGGTCGGGAAAAAGACCTTGTCGATCTCTTACCTCGGTGTGCAAGTCAATTCTCCTGGCATCTTTCAATCTCTCCTTCGCGAGCAGGTAGAACATGTAGTTCTGCACGTCGGATTCATTCAAAGGTGTGTACTTGCCTGAATAGAAATCCTTGTGCAGTTCCCTCCAAACCTTGTTCAAATCAAGAGCGCGTTGTACCATCGTCGTCACCTCTTCTTGTACTTCCAGAACTTGTTCCTTAGATCATCCAAGTCATACGGATAGCAGTTGTCGTACGCCCATTGAATGAATTCCTCGACAGATGAGAACTGATTACCGTATCCAGACCTCATGATCTCCTGATATTCCTCCTTCGATAGTCTGCCGAATTCGAGCAACCTGTGATGCGTAGGACACAGTGGTATCGTGTCCCTGCCTTCCTCTCCCTTTCTCTTCCTAGTCGGGAAATGGGCTCGTTCTGTGAATCGCTTCTCCCCACAGACCAAGCATGGATCGTCTAGCCCCTTCCCCTTTGCCCTAGGCACTCTTTTGCTGCATCGTTCCACAAGCACTTCCTTCACCGCACACACTCCTTATTGCCTGTCTCCTATCTAATGTAAGCCTATAGGAAAGATTCACTGAGTAAAAGGAGGAGGAATTCAAGCATGCACGCACTGCGGGTTGTCACAAGGTCGGCAAGATGACACCAAAGGCTATCAACCAGAATAGTCGTCTATTCTGGTAGGAGTGGTGGCAATGAGTGAGCACCGAAGAAGAGGTATTCCCAACAACATCAAGAGAGAACACGTTGAGAGGGCCATAAAGCACATGGCCGAGAGCGGCGTCGACAAGAGAAGAGAATAACTAAGGTGGGATCTAGCGGACGGAGATCACCGCTATCCTCCGAAATATACATTGTCCATAGCGAACAGATACGCAAATGGAATTGAACTTGACCACAAGGACTTCGTTTCCCACATGGCAAGAAGATACTTGGAGAGACTAGGCTTCTCGATAGTCGAGAAAGAGTCATCGATTGCAGTTGAATGAAAGGCCCTTGATGGCAACTCCTGGTCCCTTTCTTCACTCTGCCTCCGGGGGAATAGATAGGGCTGAGAAGGAGTCTAAGCTCGGTCCAATAATCGCCTGATTGATGGCATGCTAAAAGAGGCTCCCCGCCCATGTGGCCGTTGCATAGCTGGCCCAAGGCGGGAGAACCATGAACTACATAGGATTGGACATACATAAGAGGAACACCCAGGCTTGCGTGATGAACGACAAGGGAAAGGTCCTGATGAATGTCAGGTTCCCTTCAAACTCCAAGGACATAAACGAGTTCCTGGACAAGATCGAACCATTGGGGGATGCCTCCATCGTCATGGAGGCCACCGGCTTCTGCATGTACATCTACGACATCATCGAGGCTAGGGGCCACGAGGTCAAGATGGCTCACCCATTCAAGGTCAAGGCGCTCACCGCGGGCAGGGCGAAGACAGACAAAAACGATGCCGAGATGCTGGCCGAACTCCTCAGGCTGAACGCCATCCCCGAATCGTACATCCCGCCCAAGGAGCTGCGCGAGCTCCGAGAGCTGACGAGGTTCAGGCAGTCACTCGTGCGCAGTTCCGCGTGCATCAAGAACCAGATACACGCGGTCCTCGCCATGCGCGGGATCAAGGCTCCACCTCCCCTGCGATCTCACTTCTCCAAGAAGCATGTGAAGTGGCTGAGGTCCCTCGACATAGTCCAGCTCGACGACTTCCTGGACATAATGGCACTGATTGACACGAAGATAGCCAAGGCGGACGAGGACATCGAGAGGATATGTCACGACGATGAGGATGTCCAGCGACTGAAGACGATTCCAGGCATCGGGGATATCACAGCCACGTCGTTCGTGGCGGAGATCGGGGACATCGAGAGGTTCGCATCACCGGAGAAGCTGGCATCCTACGCGGGACTGACTCCAATCGTGCGCCAGTCAGGAGAGAAGAAGTGGACTGGGCCGATATCCAAACGCGGCAACGCCACGCTGAGATATCTGCTGATCGAGGCGGCGTACAGCCACGTCAACTGTTCGAAGGAGTCGAAGCTTACGCAGTTCTTCGAGAGAAAGAGCCAGGCCAAAGGGAGTAAGAAAGCAATCGTCGCGACATCCAGGAAGATGCTCGAGGTCATATTCTACATGCTGAAGCGCGGGGAGGTGTATCACGCTCATTGATCCGACCGCTGCATTTTTCATGCGTCGGTCGAGCGCATCTGATTGATTGCGGCGGATCCTTGAGACAAGATGACGGATCGGTCATCATGCGGCGCCTGGCGACCGCGGATAGGTGTTTGTCGGATTGCCGCGATCAGGATGCATTCGAGGGCACGAGACAGGGATGGAGGAAGGATGAAGTACGAATGATGAGATACCGAGGATGCGGGAAGCCTCTTTTACATAGGTGAAAAATAGCCAGCAGTTCGGGTTCACATACGGCTCAATTGCCGTCTATGACCTTCCCCTCAAGGTGGAGTCCCAAGAGCCTTTCCTATTGAGCTCGGACCTTTCGCGTTCCACAGGAACGCTCTGCTCTTGGGCGCTTTGGTTACGCGTCACTCTCTGGGCAAGGTCGTCATTTAGTCTTCAATAGGATGGATGGAGGAAAAACGCCCCGAGACAGTAAGCTTTATGGTCAGGTTCTCGGTACACAGGACTGGTGGGTGTGTGCACTTGTTCAAGAATCGAATACTCGAGTGCTTGTTTGCGACGATGACCATTATTGGCGCAGCCCTGTGCCTCGTTCCCGGGAATACAAAGGCAGATTGGGACTATGGCGCTACACTCTACTATGGTCCGGGAACGGTCTATCTGCAAGAGACCTTCACCTTCGACTACGAACTCGATATATCTGGGATAGGTTCTGCCTCATTGGAGATATATCATGTCAATGTTCAGCTTCCTTGGGAATCCAGCTCCATGGACATATGTCCTAGCACGGTTGTGATGGCGGTTCCCTCGTCCCACACCTTCCACAGAACCGTAGTAATTCCACAGTCGGCAACCGCGGGAATCTACACCCAGAGTGTCGATATCAATGGGAAGGCGAGCAACGACTTGTGGAGCTCGACGGTCAGCTGGACCCTACCCATGACAATTGCGACTCGAAACCCACTGGAGCTGACGATATCAGGAAACCCAAGCACGGGAAGCTATCCTGTTACCGTGGCTTTCACCTCGACACCGGCAGGTGGTACGAATACAAGATGGGTAAGCGGTGACGGGTGGCAAGATCTTCCGTATACGTATTCCTGGACCTTTGGCGACGGAGAAAGCAGCTCTGAAGCCAATCCTAGTCACACCTATCAGACCGCGGGAACTTTCACAGCGACTCTGGTAATCCATGACGGATTGTATCGAATGGCGTCTGCGACATTCTCGGTGACAGTGACGGTCCCTCCTCTCCAGTTAACGATATCTCGCACACCCACCTCCGGCGACTATCCTCTTGAAGTCAGCTTCTCATCCACCGTCAGCGGAGGCGTTCCGACGTATTCCTATTCGTGGACCTTCGGTGATGGCGGAACGAGTGCACAAGCCAGCCCCGTTCACACCTACGAGAGGTCCGGCACTTTCACGGTCACCCTTGTTGTGCACGACAGTCAATCCGGTGAAACAACAAAGACCACAGACGTAACAGTAAGCACTCCTCCGGGCGGTCGTGGGAGCGTGGGCAACGACACTGCGCATGCCAAAGCTGTTGCCGACATGAATACGCTCATTACTGTGGGAATAGTCCTTGGAGTAGTGATCGTCGCAGCTGTGATTGGAGTTGTGTACTTGGTGGGGAAGAAGAAGAAGGGACCGGCTCAACCGAATCAGCAGAACCCTCCGAAGGAAGGAAAAGGGGTTTAGGTCCGGCCTCAATGCTCGCTGATTGAATCCGAGTTGCGACTTACTGGCTCCTCAGGGCGGCAAAAACCCTCTGACTAGAAAACAGCCAGACGTTCGGGTTCACACACGGCTCCCTTCATTGTAGCAGCGGATCGTGATGCACCGCACAGCTTGGCTGCGCCCCAGTCAATACCTTGAGTAGCAGAGAAGTGCTTCCCGGACTTCGCCGTCCCCGAACCAGTACCCACTCGTTCTCACCCGGAATGCCGTCTTCGGGGTGATGAGGACATCTCCGGCGATTTCGGGCTCGACGTTCCACGGGTAGAAACCAGGCTTCGGTGTCTTCCCTCGCTGGAACAGCTTCTTGAGGCTGAGTGACGACCTCGG
>Ga0315281_10007506_pt1 | contig 15340 bp, 9 predicted proteins | sample YL17G07_0_MG_FD_204540 | JGI IMG/M metagenome (GOLD analysis project Ga0315281, IMG submission 204540) | Sediment microbial communities from Yellowstone Lake, YNP, Wyoming, USA - YL17G07_0 | ecosystem: Environmental > Aquatic > Freshwater > Lake > Sediment | place: USA: Wyoming | collected...
GCGAGCTTGGAGCCGGTCACGGTGTCCATCGGCGCGCTTATTAGCGGGCAGTTCAAGGCGATTGTTTTTGTCAGCCTGCCTTTTATGGACACGTCCTTGGGAAGAACGGACGATTTGCCCGGAGCCAAAAGGACGTCGTCAAATGTGAGATACTCCTTCAACGGATACTTAATCATTCTGTTAATACTTCCTCAAATAATGTAGAATCAGACTTCTTAGGAGAAAATAAAATAATGCATACAAACTTCCCTGTCCAGTCAAAAATGCCGTACTCGATTATAAACGATTCCAAGGTCGTAATCGATTATTCCGCAATTTTTTGCGGTTCCCCCGTAAAACTGCTTAAAAGCGGCCTGTTTATGGAGGTTACGAGACGTTTCTACGACAAAATCTCCCAAAAGAAGACCCCGACCTACCTTTTTCTAAGGGAAAAACTTCCTCGCATCAAGGACAAGGACATGCCGAGACTCATCTCCGACGTGCTACTCCATCTGGTCGGCTACTCGGCGGACGAGCTTGTGAAAAGGGACGGCGACTACTCCGCCATTCTCGGCGAGAACGACAGGGAGTGGATCGCCTCCTTCGGACGCGACCTGTACAACTTCTGGCGGAGGTACGAACGGTTCATATATCTGGAGATGCCCAAGAAATCCAGCAAGGGGGGCATGGAGATTCATCACGCTCAATTCGTGCAAGCCTGCGAAAATCTGCGCAACCTCATTTTGGATACCAACAGGATAATCATCGAAAGCCTTTCGGGCAGTGAACCAAACGTCTACAGGCAACTACCCGCCGGAAGCAACATGGGGATGTTGCTGGAGCGAATAGACTGGAAACACCCTAGGCACCTCTCCCAGTTTAAGAACGTCCCGTTCATACGTCTGGCGCTGATAGAGCCGCCGCTAATCCTTTATTCCAGGTCGAACACGCGCAAGGGGATTTTTAAGGAGATACCAAAACTCGACCCCTCCATGCTCGCCATAAAACAGGATGAGTGGTTTTGCTTTCCCGTAAAGGCGGGCGAGCTGACGGTGTTCGTATACTTCCATCAGGACTACATCTCGCTGGGGCTGTCGCTTTGCAACCTTTTCGAGATCGCGGAGTACGAGGACATCGCCAATAAGACGCCGGACGCCGTGGTTGTGTTCGGGGTTTCCGGAAAGGGAATGTCAGAGCTCACCGAATATTGCGAGGACAAAACAAGCGGGATAATGATCGGCCTAGTGAAACATTCCGAGCAGACGGAATATTTCGGCTACTTCAAAAAGATGATTCTCACGCTCCACAACGCCGTGATGATTAAGAGGGGAAGGCTCCCCGTGCACGGCGCGATGGTGCACATAATGCTCAAAACAGGCGGGCATGCCAACGTGTTGATAATGGGGGACAGCGGCGCCGGAAAATCCGAGACGCTGGAGGCGCTCCGCTCGATGGCGGAGGAGCATTTCAGCCAGATGACCGTGATATTCGACGACATGGGGTCGCTGACCGTGGACAAAAAGGGCGCGGTCACGGCAAGCGGGACGGAGATTGGCGCCTTCGTGAGGCTGGACGACCTCTCCCCGAAATACGCTTACGACGAGATTGACCGGAGCATCTTCATAAACCCGGACAAAAAAAACGCGCGCCTCGTCGTGCCGATATCCCAATACAAGGAGATAGCCGCCGCCTACCCGGTGGACCTGTTTCTTTACGCAAACAATTACGAGCCTATTGACGACGACAGGCCGCTCGTAGAATTCTTCAGCGACGCGGACGCCGCGCTGGAAACCTTCAACCGGGGGGCGAGGCTGGCGAAGGGAACGACCGACGAGAAGGGGCTGGTGCACACCTATTTCGCCAACCCGTTCGGGGCGTGGCAACGAAGAAAAAGACACAACGCCATCGCAATAAAAACTGTCAACGCAATGTTCAAAACCGGCGTAAAGGTCGGCGAGATACGGACAAGGCTCGGCATAGGGGGGTTCGAGCAGGAGGGGCCGAGGGCGGTTGCGATGGAGTTGAAAAAACTCATATTCGGTTTCAAGCTGGGAAAAAAGAAAAAATAACCGGAGGAATAATGGGAGATTCGTTCACCGAGGGGACGCTGGGCAAAACGGGATTGAACGTCGGCAGGCTTGGCATTAGCGGAGGCTACGGAGCGTCCGCCGAGGCCATAGAGATGGCGTTCGAGCGCGGATGCAACTATCTCTATCACGGCTCGTTCCGCAGGAAAGGAATGAACAACGCCATAAAGAACCTTTGCGCCAGAGGACAACGGGATAAGATGATTGTCATCGCGCAGGTATATTGGCGGCTCGGCTGGCTATTAAACTGGAGTTTTGAGGGATTCCTTAAAAAAACAGGGCTGGATTACGCGGACGTCCTTCTGCTCGGCTGGCACGACTCCACTCCCACAAAAAGGATTCTTGACGCCTGCGCCAAACTAAAAGAACAAAAAAAATTCAGGTTCCTCGCCATATCAGCACATAACAGGCCTGCATTTCCGGAGTTTGCAAAAACCGGTCTTTACGACATTTTCCATGTGCGTTACAACGCGGCGCACCCTGGCGCGGAAACCGACGTTTTTTCCAAACTGCCGGCCGAAGGCAGACCCGGAATAGTCACCTACACCACGACCCGGTGGGGGGGATTAATAAACCCCCGAAAAACGCCCCCCGGCGAGAGAACTCCGAGCGCGTCCGACTGCTACCGTTTCGCCATGAGCAACCCCGCCGTCAACATCTGCATGTCCGGCCCGAAGAACTTGGAAGAGACCCAAGAGGCGCTGTCCGCGCTGGATAAAGGTCCGCTGACTCCCGACGAAATGGCCTGGATGCGCCGCGTCGGCGCCCACATGCGCGTGAAATAACGAAAAATCGTTCGCTATCACCCATCATCCGTTTATATTGACATGCAAACATCCATATGCTAACTTACGTACTCTTTAATATAAACATCGGGTGTAGACATAAGTCCTTGTATGAAAAACGCTTGGTAGCGAACGGAAACGGGAGGATGACTGATGGAATTTAAGATAAAACAATCCGAGCTTGAGAAATGCGTCCAGAGGGCGCAGGGTTTTTTAAGCCTTAAAAATCAGGTGTTAAGCCACATCCTCTTTCGAACCATCAAAGAGGGGATCGACGTATTCGCCACCGATTACGACATCGGCCTAAAAAGCTCCTACATCGCGGCGGTCAACGAACCGGGCGTGGTGGCGCTTCAGGGAAAAAGGCTTTTCGAGATCGTCAAGCAGTTGCCCGACGAGGACGTCCATTTCAGGCACTCCGGTTCGGCAAGGTGCGAGATAACCTGCGGCAAGTCGTCGTTTAAACTCGCCACTTTCGACGCCGAAACCTTTCCCGAGGAGCCGAAAGTCCCGATGGAAAAACTCATCCCGCTCGACGCGGAGATGTTCAAGGACATGCTTAAAAAATGCGCCTACGCCGTGAGCCAAAACGAGTCGCGCATGACACTCAACGGAATATTTTTCGAGATGTTCCCGAACGCCATCAAGGTCGTGGCCACCGACGGCCACAGGCTCGCCTTTGTCGGACGCTCGGTGGAGATGCCCGTAAAGGAGGTGTCGTCCATGATAATCTCCAGAAAAGCGGTGGTTGAAATCACCAAACTGCTTGAGGAGGAGGAAGGGGCGCTTCAAGTGGCCCGCTCGGAAAACCGCATTTTCTTCAAAAAGGGGAACCTGCAGTTCTTCACCCGCGAGGTGGACGGAGCCTTCCCGAACTACGAGCAGGTCATCCCGAAAAAGAACTCCAAGGTCGCCGCCGTCAACGTTGAAAAAGCCAAAATTGCCATAAGGCGTGTTGCGACCGTAGCGGACGAGAAGTCCAAGCTGGTCAACTTCCATTTTAAAAAGAACAAGCTGGAGATATCCTGCGACGTTTCGGACGTGGGCGAGGCTCACGAGGAGATGGAAGTGGAGTACAACAGCGAACCGCTGAAAATAGGGCTTAATTCCGGCTACGTCATAGACATGCTCAATCATATATCGACGGAGAACGTAATTTTCAAAATGGAACAGCCTCTGGACGCGGTGCTCGCGATGCCCACCAACGACGAGGACTACAAATCTATAATCATGCCGATGAGGATTTGAGCATCCCCCTCGTTTTCAGCGTTTGTTCCGGTCAACCCCCTTATGGTTGTATAAGACCGGACGCTATGTTAATTTATTCTGATATAGCGAGAACTAACGCATAGACATACAAATACGTACGATACACAGTTTTTTACAGAGGTGTTTTAAGTGAGTCAATTTCAGAAGAATCTGGCCCTGTGGCTGATTGTCCTGCTTTTTATGATCGCCCTATTCAACATTTTCAGCAAACAGGCGCCGGTGAAAACCGAGATTATTTACAGCGAGTTCACCGACGCGCTTGACCGCGCCGACGTTGCCGAGGTAAAGATACAGGGGCACGCCATCGTCGGCAAGTTCAAGAACGGCAAGCCGTTCGAGACGTTCGCGCCGGACGACGCCGCGCTTTTGGAGATGATGCGGAGCAAGAAGGTGAAGATAACCGTCCTGCCGCTGGAGCAATCCTCGTGGTGGATGAGCATATTCATCTCTTGGTTCCCCATGCTGTTGCTAATAGTGATATGGGTGTTTTTCATGAGGCAGATGCAGGGGGGGGGCGCGAAAGCGCTCAGCTTCGGCAAGAGCAGGGCCAGGCTCATGGTGGAGGCCAAGAACAAAATAACGTTCAAGGACGTCGCAGGGGTCGAGGAGGCCAAGGACGAGCTGGTCGAAATAATCGAGTTCCTAAAAACCCCCGCGAAGTTCCAAAAACTCGGCGGCAAACTTCCGAAGGGCGTTCTCCTTATAGGCTCGCCCGGCACCGGCAAGACGCTTTTGGCCCGCGCGATAGCGGGAGAGGCCAACGTCCCGTTCTTCAGCATATCCGGCTCCGATTTCGTGGAGATGTTCGTCGGCGTGGGCGCCTCGCGCGTGCGCGACCTTTTTGAACAGGGGAAAAAAAGCGCCCCCTGCATAATCTTTGTGGACGAGATTGACGCCGTCGGCAGGCACCGCGGGGCGGGACTTGGCGGCGGTCACGACGAAAGGGAGCAGACGTTGAACCAACTGCTCGTAGAGATGGACGGATTCGAGTCCAGCGAGGGAGTGATAATGATAGCGGCCACGAACAGGCCGGACGTTTTGGACCCGGCGTTGTTGCGCCCCGGCAGGTTCGACAGACAGGTCGTCGTCCCCCAGCCGGACATGCGCGGACGCGAGGCGATACTGAAAGTCCACGCGGCAAAAGTCCCGCTGGCGGACGACGTTAATTTCCAGGTCCTCTCGCGCGGCACGCCGGGGTTCTCCGGCGCCGACCTTGCCAACCTTGTTAACGAGGCGGCCCTGCTGGCGGCACGGCACGACGTGGACAAGGTGATGATGAAGGACTTCGAGGAGGCCAAGGACAAGGTGATGATGGGCGTCGAGCGCAGAAGCACCGTGATAAGCGACAAGGAAAAGAAGAACACCGCCTATCACGAGGCGGGACACGCGCTGGTGGCGACCATTTTGCCCGGCACCGACCCGATACACAAGGTAACCATCATCCCGCGCGGAATGGCGCTGGGTCTCACGCAACAGCTACCCGAGGACGAGAAACACACCTTCCCGCGCACGTTTCTGCTCAACTCCATCGCCATACTTATGGGCGGACGGGCGGCGGAGGAGCTGGCATTAAAGGAGATGACCACCGGCGCCGGAAACGACATCGAAAGGGCCACGGACTTGGCGCGAAGAATGGTCTGCAAATGGGGAATGAGCGACAAGCTGGGGCCGCTGGCCTTCGGCAAACGGGAGGAACATATGTTCCTCGGCCGCGAACTTTCGCAGGCAAAGGATTACAGCGAGGATACCGCCCGCCAGATCGACAGCGAGGTGGAGCGCATAGTTAAAGAGGCCATGGAGAAGGCGAAAGCCATCCTAACGCAGTACCGGGACAAACTGGACGGCTTGGCCCAGGCGCTTCTGGACAAGGAAACTCTAAACTTGGAAGAGCTTAGGGTCATCGTTTTCGGCGAAGCCAACGGCAACGGTCACAAGAACGACGCGCCGGAACCGGTCTCACCCCCCATCGGCGGAACGACGGTCGTAGCCTAATCCCGCCACCGTCTTGGTGGCGCAAGAGTGTCCGCGCTTTACCCGATAAACCGTCTTACCCTAGATATGAATTCGATTTCATCCATCTTGTCCTTGGTGGCTAAATCATCCGCGCCCAATTTAAATATCTTGTCCCTAATCTCCATTCCGTATTCGACGGTCACCACAATCACGGGGATGTCCATGGTGCCCGGATCTCTCTTCAATCTTTCTAACAATTCCAGACCATCCATAACCGGCATCTTTACGTCTGTGATAATTAGATGAGGGCGTTCGCTGGCCGTTTTTTTCAACGCATCCTCCCCGTTTTCCGCCTCGAGAATGTCGGCGTTTAGTTCTTCCAGCATGACTTTTCGTAGGAGCCTGGCTTCGGCGTTGTCGTCCACGACAAGTATTTTGGGGCGGACAAACGGAAGTTTTAGGCGAAACAGGCATCCTTTGCCCGGTTCGGTCTCCAACTCCAGCCCCCCGCCGTGAAACTCCATTATGTCTTTTACAAACGGAAGTCCCAAACCGGTGCCGAGTTCGCCGGCGGTTCCGATTGTCGAGGTTCTTTCCTCGTATTTTAAAACCTTGTCCACCATCTCCGGTCTTATGCCGGGGCCTGTGTCCCGCACGCAAATGGTAGTGGCGGATCTTTCCGCGAGCGAGATGGTTATGCGGTCGCCGGCGACGCAGAACTTGATGGAATTGGTGACTAGATTTTGAACCGCCTCGGTCATCAGCGTTTTGTCGCCGTATACGCGGCTGTTTTCAGGTATTGCGTTCTCCAACTCTATTCCCTTTGTTTTGGCAACGAAGGAATAATCGGAGGCCATCTTCAGCCCCAGATATTTTGCGTCGAAAAACCGCTTGTTCAGCTTCAAATGGCCGCCTTTTAATCTGGTTATCGCCAACAAATCGTCTATAAGACCGACCATCTGACTCCCGGTGTCTATGGTCTTATCCAATATTCTTTTGTGGGGGTCGTTTGATTGAAGTGGCGGTGAGTTCTTAAGCAGTTTCATGAATCCAATCATCGTTCCCAGCGGAGATTTGAGGTCGTGCGAGACAAGAGAGACAAATTTATCCTTAAGTTTTGTAGCCGCCTCCGCTTGATCCTTGGCGAGTCGCAAGTCGTTTTCCAACCGTTTGCGCTCGGTGATGTCTTCCATCACCCAGATAACCCCTTTGGCGTGGTTGGCCGGGTCAACCGCTTTCCCGACCATCTTGCACCAAATGATGGAGCCGTCTTTCCGCCTCATCATCTGTTCGATTATGAACGCCTCGCCCCTTGCCATTACCGGCGACGCCAGCCTTCCAACATCTTTGTAAGCCTCGAGAGAAGGATAGAGCGTCGAGACGTCGGGCATCGCCTCCACTTCCTTGGGAGAGTATCCATAAATCAACTGGCAATAATGGTTCACCCATACCGGTTTTCGATTAACCAAATGGGCTATCCCCACCTCCGCCGTCTCAAGGATTACCTCCCGCTCTTGAAGCACATTTTTAAGCTGTCCGGCATATTCGTTAATCGACGCGTTTGAGCGGGCAAGCTCCAGGGACATGGAATTAAAACTTTCGGCAAGACGCCCCACCTCGTCGTTCGAACCCACGGAAAGCTGGAAATCCAAATTCCCCTTCCGAATTTCATTGGTCGCCCTGTCCAGCGCCTCAATCGGCTTGGAAAGAGTGCGTGAAAACAACACAATTCCGATGACGCTTATTAATCCGGCAATCAATAAAATCAAGGCGAGCCTGTTCTGCAATTTTTCTGCTGGGGCGAGCACGATCTTTGCTGGGAGGGTCGTAACAAGCGTCCAGCCGTTCCCTTTGAACTCCTTGTATCCCAGCTCCTGGGTCCAAGCCACTATTTCATCTTTGCCGTCGGGCCGGACAAACCTACGGCTATCAAGCCAATTCCCCGACTGTAATTCTTTTCTGACGAGATTCCAGTCGCCAAAGTTTTCTTTCAGTATGCCTTTTTGGTTGTAATTGGAATAGACAAGGAGGCCGTTTTTATCGACTATATCCACTTTAAGCAAACCGCTGGCAACCATTGCCTGATCGATACCGTGCACACCGCCGGCTTGGATTGCGATGTCATTGAGGTGTTCCCCGGGAATTCGAGCGACAAAAACTCCCGCCGCTTTCCCGTTCCGACCTTTTACCACCGTTGCGAAATGGAATACCGCTTGTTGTCTTGAGTCGGAAAAATACATGCCAAAAACGTTTTCCTGACCCGCTTCGATTTCAGGCCAATATTCGTTCTGGGCATGCCGCTTGCCCACATCGAGCCGATTAGTATCGGCAATATTAATTCGATTCATGGCGTAAAAGGAGAGGGATGAGAAAAAGTCGTTGCGGGACTGTATGCCTTCGAGGTTTTTTTGAATCTGATCCGGGTTCGGTTTATCCGTTAGGGCAAACAGTTTGGACAACGATTCGCTTCTGATATTTGTGATGGTAAGTTGCCGCTGATAAAGCGTCCTGTCAATTTTGTCCATCGCGGCAAACGCCTGTTCTTCCAACTTGTCCTCGATTTCATCCTCCATCATGCTTCTAGTGGATGAAGTGACGCTATAAAGAACGAACAGGCTTACAATTATGAAGAATCCCAAGAAAAACAAAACCAGCTTCGTGGCAAATTTCATATTCCCCCAACTCTTCCGTTATGAATCAAAGTATTCCAAACGCTTGTTAGGTTAACAAACATACTATACCCATTTAGGTGCGTTGTTTTCACCAATTTAAAACCTAGGATTTGACGCGCATACCAGCGCGTGATATCGTCTCAGGGCAGGGCGGTGGTTGAGTTTCCGCCCTGTGACATATTGGATTGCAAATATTTAGGCCTGACTTTGGCGGAGATTAACGACATTTTGAAATCTTATTAATGGGTTCGCAAATTATCGCATCAATCGGGAGTTCTTTGATAGGATTGATGTTGACCTCTATTTCCACGCTAGTATTATTCGGCCTGTCGGCCCCGTTTTTCCACAAGCACGAAAAGTTCATCGTTTCGGTCTTCTTCCCGATTTTTGCCGCGGCGTCCCTAGTCTCGTTCGCCGCCGGATTTTTGGCCGTCAGCGGCGGCATCACGGAAAAAATGATTCTTCAAGCCGGACTTCCCGGCCTGCCGTTCCATTTAAGACTGGATCCGATATCAGGTTTTTTCATAACCGTCATATCATTGCTCTCCTTTTGCGTGTCGGTCTATTCCGTCGGATACGTTAAAAGCTTCATAGGGCGCGAGTCGGTCGCCAACATGGCTGTTTTCTACCCCCTCTTTATCGCCGGGATGTTGTTGACGCTTTTGGCGGACGACGCTTTTATTTTCCTTGTGGGATGGGAGGTCATGGCGATGTCGTCCTATTTCCTGGTTATCTTTGAAAACAAAATCGGCGCCAACAGAAGGGCGGCGCTTTTATACGTCGTAATGGCGCACGCCGGGGCGCTCGCCATCCTTATGAGCTTCGGGGTGCTGGCCGGTTTCGCGGGCGGGTTCGAGACGTTCGGCGGATACACGTTCGACGCCATGCGCTCCGCCACCATCCCCCCCTTCTGGGCCGGGGTCGCGTTTTTGCTCGCGTTTTTGGGGTTCGGGGCAAAGGCCGGTATAGTCCCACTTCACGTCTGGTTGCCGGAGGCGCATCCTGCCGCGCCGAGCAACGTCTCGGCCCTTATGAGCGGCGCGATGCTTAAAACCGCCATATACGGAATTCTGCGCGTCTCGTTCGACATACTACACGTGTCCCAATTGTGGTGGGGTGAACTGGTGCTCATCGCCGGGCTTGTCTCCGCGCTACTGGGCGTTCTTTACGCGATTATGGAAAACGACCTCAAGAGGCTGTTGGCCTATTCCTCCGTGGAGAACATCGGCGTGATATTAATCGGGGTGGGGCTTTCGATGATTTTCTTCACCTTCCAAAAACCGCTAATGTCCGCGCTGGCGATTACCGCCGCCTTGTATCACGTCATGAACCACGCCATGTTCAAAGGATTGCTTTTCATGGGCGCCGGGTCGGTGCTCCACTCCACCCACGAGAGGAACATGGAGAACATGGGCGGCCTTATACACAAGATGAAATGGACCGCGCCGCTTTTTCTTGTCGGGTGCCTTTCGATATCGGCACTCCCCCCTTTCAACGGCTTCGTTTCGGAATGGCTGACGTTTCAGGCGTTCCTGATGTCACCCGCCCTGACGAGCCAGGGGCTGAACCTTCTTATACCGCTGGGCGCCGCGCTACTGGCGCTCACGGCCGTGCTTTCCGCCTCAAGTTTCGTCAAGGCGTTCGGCATCTCTTTTCTGGGAAAACCCAGAAGCGAAAATTGCGCGACCGCCGAGGAGTCGCCATGGTCCATGCTGATAGGGATGTCTATTTTGGCCATGACCTGTCTGCTTCTTGGAGTGTTCCCTACCGCCGTGATAGGTTGGATGAGCAACGTCTCCACCGCGCTGGCCGGGGAGACTATCGCCAAGTCCGCCGGAGGAATGGGCTGGCTATGGCTCACCCCGGTCGCCGCCGAGCGGGCGTCGTACTCCGCGCCCATGTTGTTCCTTGGGATTATTTCGGTGGTCGTCATCGTTTTCCTAACGCTCCACGCGAGAAAAAACACCATCCACAGGGTCAAGCCGTGGGACTGCGGATACGGCGGGCTTACGAGCAAAATGCAGTATAGCTCCTACTCCTTCTCCATGCCGTCCCGCGTCATATTCGGCTTCTTTTTTAGGATGAGGGAAAGAGTGAAAATCGACCTTGCGCGGACCAGAGCGCCGGAGTTCCCGGCGCAAATAAAATATTCCCTAAGAATCAGGGACCGCTTGTGGGGCTGGCTCTACAAACCGGTCATAGACGGCGTGTTCAAGCTGGGAAGGCATACGGCGAGGCTCCAACACGGGCGGATACACGTCTACCTCGCCTATTCGTTCATAACGGTCATCTTTTTGCTGTTGTTCGCGCTATGACGGAACTGGGGCCGATATTTTCGGAGTTTGTCCAGATAGCGCTGACGGTGCTTGTAGCCCCGCTTTTCGTCGGCTGGATACGGATGCTGAAATGCTGGGCGCAGGGGCGAAAAGCGCCGGGAGTTCTCCAGCCGTACCTGAACCTGATGAAACTCTTCTCAAAGGATATTCTGCTGGCGGAAAACGCGTCGTGGGTTTTTCGGGTCACGCCCTACGTAGTCTTCGGCTCCATACTGATGGCCGGCTCCATAATTCCCATCGTGTCCACGGACATCCCGCTTTCCGCGTCGGCGGACATAATAGCCCTCGTGGCGCTTTTCGGAATAGCCCGGTTTTTTCTGGCGCTAGCAGGGATGGACGTCGGCACGTCGTTCGGCGGCATGGGCAGTAGCCGGGAGATGATGATAGCCTCGCTGGCGGAGCCGGCCATCCTGATGACCTCCTTCACCGTGTCGCTTTTCAGCCGTTCCACATCCATTTCCGAAACCGTCCGGTTCGTAGAGGGGATGGATTTCTTTTTAAGCCCCTCCATGGCGTTTGTCTTTTTCGCGTTCGTACTCATCATGCTCGCGGAGACGGGAAGGGTGCCGGTGGACAACCCCACGACCCATCTGGAGCTGACCATGATTCACGAGGGGATGATACTGGAGTATTCCGGCAGACACCTCGCGCTAATCGAATGGGCCGGGATGATGAAACTTTTCGTCTTCTCCAGCCTCGGCATCGCCCTGTTCGCGCCGTGGGGGATAGCGTCAAACGCGTCGGGAATCCCGCTGGCCCTTGCTTTGGCGGCGGTCAAACTGGCATTAATCGGGGTCGGGATAGTGCTCGCCGAAACGGGGCTGGCAAAAATGCGCATTTTTAGGGTGCCGGAATTCCTCGGAACAGCGTTCATACTCGCGACGCTCGGGATGCTTTCGCACTTCATGCTGGAGTAGACGTGACACAAAATTTCGCCACGCAGGTCAACAACATACTGGCGGCGTTCATCCTTTTGGCATCGTTCGGGATGCTGGCGCAAAGGCGCATCTACGGCCTGCTTGTCATATTCGCGTGGCAGGGTTTCTTCCTAGCCCTTAGCGCCGGGGTGGTCGCCTACACCGCCGACATCAAGCACCTTTACATATCCGCCGCGCTTACGCTCGTGCTGAAGGTCATAGTCCTGCCGTACATACTTTATTCGCTCGTGAACAGGCTGAACATATTCCGCGACGTGGAGCCGCTGGTTAACATACCCACCACGATGCTCATCGGTATCGCGCTTGTCATATTCTCCTACCACCTGACCGCGCCGGTGCGAGAGCTTTCCACCCTCTTCACCCGGACGACGCTCGCCGTCGCGCTCTCCACCGTGCTCCTGGGCTTCCTTATGATGATAACCAGAAAAAAGGCTGTCACGCAGGTCATCGGATTTCTGGCGATGGAGAACGGCCTGTTTTTCGCCGCCACCTCCGCAACCTACGGAATGCCGCTCGTGGTGGAACTCGGTGTGGCGCTGGATCTCCTAATCGCGGCCCTCATTTTCGGAATATTCATTTTCCAGATACGAACGACCTTCGACACGCTTGACCTCAGGGAGATGGAAAAACTCAAAGAGGGCTCCGAAACGTGATTATCACCACGCTCCTCGGGGTGTCCCTCGTCTCGGCGGGACTGCTCGCGCTCGTCGGCGACAGACGGATGGCGCCGGATTTGAACATACTCGCCTCGCTCGTCTCGTTCGTGATAAGCGTATATCTCGCCTTCGACGTCTACTCAAGCGGCACGGCGGGAACATCGCTCGTGGGGGATTATTTCTTCATCGACGCGTTCAACGTCTACCTCGTCGTGCTCACCACTTTCGTCTCCACCACCACCGCCGTCTTCTCCAGAAACTACATGAAATTCGAACGCGGCCACGGCAAAGTCAGCGGCGGCAGAATGCGCTTTTACCACGCCATGTACCAGCTATTCATATTCGCCATGTTGCTGGCCCTTCTCGCGAACAACGTCGGCGTACTTTGGATATCCATGGAACTGGCCACCCTAGCCACGGTTCTTTTGGTCTCGCTTTACAGAACCCCGTCGTCGGTGGAGGCGGCTTGGAAATATTTCATCCTTTGCGGCGTCGGCATCGCGCTCGCGCTGTTCGGCACCATCCTTCTTTACTTCGCGGCGGAGAAGGTGGTCGGCTCCGGCGTGCAGGGTCTGCTCTGGACCAACCTGATAAAGATAAACGCGAAGCTGGAGCCGAGGATACTCGCTCTGGCGTTCATTTTCTTCATGGTGGGGTACGGCACGAAGGTCGGGCTGGTACCGCTCCACAGCTGGTTGCCGGACGCGCACAGCGAGGGTCCCACGCCGATTTCCGCCGTCCTTTCGGGCCTACTGCTAAACATCGCGTTGTACGCGCTCGTCCGGTGTAAGGTGTTGGTCAACCTGTCCATGGGCGGGAATTGGGCCGGCAGAATAATGATGGGGTTCGGCCTTCTCTCGATGATAGTGGCCTCTCTTTCACTTTTCAGGCAACGCGACATAAAAAGGATGTTCGCATACTCGTCCATAGAGCACATGGGAATTGCCACCTTCGCGTTCGGCCTCGGCGGCGCAATGGCCACGTTCGGCGCGCTTCTCCACATGCTCATGCACAGCCTTACAAAATCGTCCATATTTTTCACCGCCGGGTACGCCTCGCAGTTAAGCGGCACTCAAAACATGGTGCATATAAGGGGATTGATAAAGGCCAACCCGCTGGTGGGATGGGGCCTGATTTTTGGCGTGATGGCCATAGCGGGCACGCCCCCGTTCGGCCTGTTCGCCAGCGAGTTTTTGATTCTCACCGCGAGCATGAAACAGATCCCGGCGTTGACTCCGCTCGTCCTCTTCGCGCTCGTGGTCGCCTTCGCGGCACTTTTTCGAAAACTACAGCCTATGGTGTTCGGCGACCCCTCGCCCGATAGGCGCGAAATCAACGCCTCCGTCCTCCCGATTTATCTACACATGGGGTTGGTGCTGGCGCTGGGAGTTTTTATCCCGGTCTTTTTGCAGAAGTGGTTTCTTGAAGCGGTGGAGATATTAAAATAACCATGCTCATAAAAAATCTCGTGTCGGGGCTTGGCGGAGAGGGCGCCGCCGCTGAACAGCCGCTGGCCGGGGCGCGCGCCTGCAAGGTCGCCGCGAACCTTTTCGACGTCTCGGCGCGCATAATGAAATCATCCGGGGCGCGGCTCGCCGCGGAATGGGCCGGGGACGAATCGGCGTTCGGCGGCGCGTTTTCGGTATGGGCAATGTACAACCTTGGGACGGATTACGTCGCAGTGACCGCCCCGCTCAAGAAGGACGACCCCTCGTTTCCCACGCTCACGGGAAGCTACGTTCAAGCCTACCGCTTCGAGCGCAGGATAACGAGCCTGTTCGGAATTACAGCCAAGGGGCATCCCGACCCGAGGCCGTGGATAAAACACGAGAGCTGGCCCGCCGACTCCTTCCCGCTTAGAAAAAGTTTCACGTCCGAAAAACCGCTCCCCCGCGCGGACGGCTCATACGAGTTCGTCAAAGCCGTCGGCGAAGGGGTGTTCGAGATACCGGTGGGGCCGGTTCACGCCGGAATAATCGAGCCGGGGCATTTCCGTTTCCTCGCCGTGGGCGAAAAGGTGCTCAACATGGAGGAAAAACTCGGATACGTCCACAAGGGGATAGAAAAAAGGTTCGAGTCCCTTTCCTGGGACGAGGCGACAAAACTAGCCGGAAGGGTCTCCGGCGACTCCACCGTGGCGCACGCGCTGGCGTATTCGCTGGCGTTTGAAAAAATGACGGGGCACGAGCCCCCCGCGCGCGCCTGCTGGGTGCGCGCGTTGTTGCTGGAGCGGGAGCGCGTGGCGAACCACCTCGCCGACCTGGCGGCGATATGCAACGACGCCGCGTTTGCGTTCGCCTATTATCAGTTTTGGAACCTGCGCGAAAGGATGTTGAGAACCAACAAAAAACTTTTCGGCCACAGGTTGCTGATGGACGCGGTCGCGCCGGGCGGAACGAGGGTCGACATAAGCGCGTTTGGAAAGTCCGCCATCGAGGAGGAGCTTGAGTTTGTCCTGCCGGAATTCGAAAAAATAATGAAAATTTACGAGGACAGCCCCTCCCTTAAGGACAGGCTGTACAACACCGGCGTTTTGCACCCGTCCGCCGCGCAGGAGATGGGACTGGTGGGGTTTGCCGCGAGGGCGAGCGGCCAGCCGACGGACGCTCGGAAGCAGTGGGTTTTCCCCCCTTACGACGTCGTCATCCCCAAAACGCACCTCCTT
>Ga0315281_10007507_pt1 | contig 15340 bp, 13 predicted proteins | sample YL17G07_0_MG_FD_204540 | JGI IMG/M metagenome (GOLD analysis project Ga0315281, IMG submission 204540) | Sediment microbial communities from Yellowstone Lake, YNP, Wyoming, USA - YL17G07_0 | ecosystem: Environmental > Aquatic > Freshwater > Lake > Sediment | place: USA: Wyoming | collected...
ACTTCGGCGCGGGCATCGCCGTTGTCACGCTGGGGCACTGCGCGCCGGGACCGACGGCGGCCGCGCACGAGCAACTCGACCGCCTCTGGCATGCGTCGAACCTGTACTGGACGGAGCCGATGCTCCGTCTCGCGGGGCTGCTCGCAGGTCGGCTGGGGGGAGGTCAGGCGTTCTTCTGCAATTCGGGCGCCGAGGCGAACGAGGCGGCGCTGAAGTACGCGCGCAAGGCAACCGGACGCGCGAGGATCGTTGCGCTCGAGGGCGGCTTCCACGGTCGCACGCTCGGCGCGCTGTCGGCGACCGGCCAGCCGGCGAAGTGGGAGGGGTTCGGCCCGCTCGTCCCCGGCATGGCGTTCGCGAAGCCGAACGACCTCGAGTCGCTCGAGGCCGCGGTGGCGCCGTCGGGTGAGACGGCGCTGCTCCTGCTCGAGCCGGTGCTCGGCGAAGGAGGCGTGATCCCGCTCGAGCCTGCGTTCGCCCAGGCGGCGGCCGAGATTGCCCGCGAGGTCGGGGCGCTGCTCTGCGTTGACGAGGTGCAGACGGGGATCGGCAGGACGGGCACGTTCTTCGCCTTCGAGCAGCTCGGGATCGAGCCGGATCTCGTGACGCTCGCGAAGGGCCTCGCGAACGGTCTCCCGATCGGAGCGCTGCTCGCATCGGAGCGAGCTGCCGCCGGTTTCGCGCCGGGCGACCATGGTTCGACCTTCGGGGGCAACCCGGTCGTGTCTGCCGCCGCGTGCGCGGTCGTCGAGGCGATCGACGGCCAACTGCTGGCGAACGTGCGCGAGCGGAGCGCTCAGCTCACCGCCTGCCTCGCCGGGCTGCCCGGAGTGCTCGAGGCGCGCGGGTGTGGGCTGCTGCTCGGCGCCGTGCTCGATCGACCGGTGGGCCCGGTCGTCGACGCGTGCCGGGAGCGCGGCTTGCTCGTGCTGTCGGCGGGGCCCGATGTGCTGCGCCTGACACCACCGCTCGTTGTCAGCGCCGCCGAGGTCGACGAGGCGCTGTCGGTGATCACGGCCACCCTCTCTGCATAGACGCCGCGGCAAACACGCCGCCGACCTCGGCGGCCGCCTACCTCCGGTGTCAGACACCGACGCTCGTCAAGGGCAAACTGCGCCACCTTGGCAACTTCTCATCCACAGGGCAGCGCAGGTGCACGTGCACATTCGCGCGCGCTGCCTGCGGTTGTGCGAGGGCGTGAGATTGCCAGTAGTCATTAGGACACGTCTCTTCCGGAACTGCCGGCGAACTGGACCCGCGTGCATATTCTGCTAGATTCACGCATACTATGAATCGTAGAGAGCGTCAGGCGGTCATCCTCCAGCTCGTCCAGGATCGGGCGATTTCGACGCAGAGCGAGCTCGCGCAGGCGCTGCGGGACGAGGGTCACGACGTCGTCCAGACCACGGTCTCGCGCGACATCGGCGAGCTAGGCCTCGTCAAGGTGCGCGCCCCGAGCGGCCGACTCGTTTACGCGGCCCCCGGGGCCGGGGACGCCGATCGGCTGCGTGCCATCGGTGCGGCCATGCGCCGCTATGCGATCGGCGTCGAGGCTGCGAGCGGCGGGCTCGTGATCGTCACCACACCACCCGGGTACGCGAGTGCGCTCGCCCAGGCCATCGACGAGGGCGGCCATCCGCTGATCGCCGGCACGCTCGCGGGTGACAACACGATCTTCGTCGCCGCCAGGGAAGGGACGGACGCACGGGCGCTGTGCGACGAGCTCGCCCGCCATCTCGCCGACGGCGCCTCGTAGTAGCTGCACCGGCGTGCGCGTCGGTGGGTCAGAATGCGATCGATGAGGAGGAAGCCGGCGTGAGTCTGTGGTCGGGCAGGGTCGGAGGCGCACTCGATCCCGCGGTCTGGGAGTTTCTGCGCGCCGACGACGCAGAGCTGCTCCCGTACGACTGTGAGGCCACCGCCGAGCACGCCCAGCGGCTCCACCGTGCCGGCCTGCTGACGCCGGAGGAGCTCTCCGAGGTCGAGACGCGCCTCGCCGAGCTCGCCCAGAGCCCGGCCGGCTACCTCGAGAGCGACGAGGACGTCCACAGCGCGATCGAACGCCAGCTCGGCGAGGTCGGGCGGAAGATCCACGCCGGCCGCTCCCGCAACGACCAGGTCGCCGCTGCACTCAGGCTCTACGCTCTCGATGCCTGTGCGGAGGCGCGCAGGGCGATCGAGACGTTCGCGCTCGTCGTGCTCTCGTTCGCCGAGGCCGAGGCCGGAACGCTGATGCCCGGCTACACGCACCTGCAGCGCGGCCAACCCGTCACGCTCGGCCATCATCTCCTCGCCTGGGTGGAGATGCTCGATCGCGACCGGACACGGTTCGCCGTCGCCGGTGAGGCTGCAGCCGAGAGCCCGCTCGGCTCCGGTGCTCTCGCCGGCTCGACGCTGGCGTTACCCCCCCCGGCCGGCCAGATGCGCAACTCGATCGACGCAGTCGCCGACCGGGACTTCGCCCTCGACTATCTGTACGCGGCGGCCGTGCTCGCCACTCACCTCTCGCGCATCGGGGAGGAGATCGTGCTCTGGTCGAGCGCCGAGTTCGGCTTTGCAAAGCTCCCCGAAAGCGCGGCGACAGGGTCGTCGATGATGCCGCAGAAGCTGAATCCCGATGTCGCCGAGCTCGTGCGCGGCAAGGCGGGGACGGCGATCGGTCGGCTGACCGGCCTGCTCGCGACCGTGAAGGGGCTCCCGCTCGCCTACGATCGTGACCTGCAGGAGGACAAGGCGCCGGTCTTTGCGACGCGACGCGACGTCAGGCTCTCGCTCGCAGCCCTGTCAGCGCTCGTCGCGGGGCTCGAGGTGGATCGAGAGCGCCTCGCGGAGGCAGCATCCGACCCGCTCCTGCTCGCCACGGACGCCGCCGAGGCGCTCGTGGAGGACGGGGTCCCGTTTCGCGACGCGCACGAGCGGATCGCGGCAGGCGTGCGCGACGGCTCGTTCGTGCCCGCTGTCTCGGCCGCCGAGAGCGTCGCCGTGCGTGGTGGCACCGGGCCGGGCGGAGTGCGCGACGCCCTGGCCGCTGCACGCAGGCGCTTCGACGGAGACCTGTAGGCGCCACGGCATCACGAGGGCCAGACGAGGGGGTGTGACGAGGCGAGGCCGCGGCGGCGTACATGTTCTGACACCCACCGTCCGGAGGTACCTCACATGAGACGCATCATCATCGCAGCCGCTCTTCTCCTCGTCGCCGCGGCCGTCGCCGGCGTGGCGCGGCCCGAAGGGGCTGAAGCAGTCGACGGGACGCCGGCGACGCAGGACTCGGTCACCGTCTCGGGCTCTGCTTCGGTCAGCGCGGTCCCGAACCGCGCGCAGCTCTCGCTCGGCGTCGACAGTCGCGCCGACACGGCCAGGGGCGCTCTGTCCGCCAATGCGAAGGAGATGCGCCGCGTGATCGAAGCCGTCCGCGCTGCCGGTGGCAGCGACATTTCCACGCAATCCGTCTCGCTCTCGCCTCAGTTCGGGGAGAACGGCGCAGTCACGGGGTACGCCGCGGGAAACGTCGTTGTGGCGACCGTCGATGTCGGCCGTGCCGGTGCCGTGATCGACGCGGCCGTCGAGGCGGGCGCGAACCAGGTCTACGGCCCGGCGATGTCGAGCTCCGACCAGGCGAAGCTCTACGGGCAGGCGCTCAAGGGCGCCGTCTCGGATGCCCGCGAACGGGCCCAGATCCTCGCCACCGCGGCGGGTCGCTCGCTCGGCAAGGTGACGACGATCGTCGAGACCGGGGGCTACCAGCCCGTGCCGATGCTTCAGAAGTCCGCGGTCTCGGACTCGGGGACACCGGTTGTCGCCGGCGAGCAGGAGACGACAGCCAGCGTGTCGATGACGTTCGAGCTCCGCTGAGGCATGCCGGTGATCGGCGCGGCTGTCAGAGCGAGAGCTCCTGCTGAACCTCGGCGAATCGGGCAACCGCGAAGTCGATGTCGTCGAACGAGTGGGCGGCGGAGAGCTGTGTCCTGATCCTGGCCTCGCCGCGAGGCACGACCGGGAACGAGAAGCTGACGGCGTACACGCCGCGGGACCACAGGCGCTCGGCGAACGTCGCCGCCAGGGCGGCGTCGCCGAGCATGACCGGCACGATCGGATGGGTGCCCTCGACGATCGAGAATCCCGCCTCGGTCATTGCCGTCCGGAACCGAGCGGTATTCGCCCACAGGCGCTCGCGCAGGTCGGGCGAGCTCTCGATCAGGTCGAGCGCCCGCAGTCCCGCGGCCGCGATCGGCGGTGCCACGCTGTTCGAGAACAGGTACGGGCGGGCGCGCTGCCGCAGGAGCTCGACGATCTCGCGGCGCCCCGAGACGTATCCGCCCGAGGCACCGCCCATCGCCTTCCCAAGCGTTCCCGTCATGATGTCGACCCGCTCGGTCACTCCGTGCAGCTCGGGTGTTCCCCGGCCGCGCGGGCCGACGAAGCCGACCGCATGCGAGTCGTCCACCATCACGAGGGCTTCGTGGCGGTCGGCCAGGTCGCAGATCTCCGCCAGGCGGGCGATGTGCCCGTCCATCGAGAAGACGCCGTCCGTCGCGATCAGGCGCGTGTGCGCGCCCGCCGCTTCGGAGAGGCGCGCCTCGAGATCTCCCATGTCACCGTTCGCGTAGCGCAGCCGCGTCGCCTTGCAGAGCCGGATCCCGTCGATGATCGAGGCATGGTTGAGCGCGTCCGAGACGACGGCGTCTTCGGGGCCGAGCAGCGCCTCGAAGAGCCCGGTGTTCGCGTCGAAGCACGAGCTGAACAGGATCGTGTCCTCCGTGCCGAGGAACTCGGACAGGCGTTGCTCCAGCTGCCGGTGCAGGGTCTGGGTGCCGCAGATGAAGCGAACCGACGCCATCCCGAAGCCCCACCGCTCGAGCGCCTCGCGCGCCGCCTCGACGACTGCGGCGTGGTCGGCGAGGCCGAGGTAGTTGTTGGCGCAGAAGTTCAGGAGCTCGCCCATCCCCTCGACCTCGACCCGGGCTCCCTGCGGGGACTCGAGCACGAGCTCGCCCTTGTACAGGCGGGCTTCCCGCAGCCGCTCGAGCTCCTGCGCGTGCTCCTCTCGTAGTGTCCCGTACACGGCTTCCCTCCCTGCTAGAGATCGATCCAGTCGAGCATCACTATCACCTCGACCGTCACGCCGCGGGAATCGGCCGAGACGTTCTCACCCGCTCGCCGGCAGCGGCGGCACTGCCGTCGGGGCGGGCGCCGGTCTCGTCACCAGGTGCCCGTGATGCTCGGTGCCGTAGCCACCCGGAACAGGGATGTAGAACTCGGGATAGCCCCACATGCCGTGCTCGGACACGTCCAGCCCGAGCTGCTCGACCTCCGGCTCGGCGCGGATGCCGACCGTCACCTTGAACAGGAGCAGAACCAGGAACGACGCCGTGAACGTGAACGCGCCGACCGCGGCAAGGCCGAGGGCCTGCGTGCCGAGCTGGCCGAGCCCACCCCCGTAGAAGAGGCCGCCCTTACCCGTCGCCAGCTTCTCCGCGAGCTCCGGCACAGCGAGGAAGCCGAGTGCGAGCGTGCCCCACACGCCCGACATGCCGTGTGCCGCGATCGCGCCGATCGGGTCGTCGATGCCGACCTTCTCGACGAGGAGCACCCCGAGCACGACGATCACGCCCGCGACGAATCCGATCACGATCGCCGCCCACGGTGCCACGAACGCGCACGCGGCGGTGATGGCGACGAGGGCTCCGACGGCGCCGTTGAGCATCATCGAGAGGTCGGGCTTCTTGATCACGAGCCACGACGTGACGACCGCGCCGAGCACGCCGGCGGCAGCTGCCAGATTCGTGTTGAGCGCGACGTAGGCGAAGAAGCCGACTCCGCCGAAGTCGACACCGAGCGTCGAGCCCGGGTTGAATCCGAACCAGCCGAACCACAGGATCAGGACGCCGAGTGTCGTAAACGCCATGTTGTGGCCCGGGATCGCGTTCGGCTTCCCGTCCGCACCGCGTTTCCCGATACGCGGCCCGAGCAGGATCGCTCCCGCCAGGCCTGCGAGCGCCCCCTGATAGTGCACGACGGTGGAGCCGGCGAAGTCCTGCATGCCCTTCGCGAACAGCCACCCGTCCGGGCTCCAGATCCAGTGGGAGACCAGTGAGTAGATCAACGTGAAGACGACGCCGAAGGCGAAGTACACCCACAGGCGCGTCCGTTCCGCCATCGCGCCCCACACGATCGCCAGCGAGACCCCGGCGAACGCCACCTCGAACAGGTACCCGGCCGCACCCGGGATCTGGCCGAACCACGAGAACGGCGCCTGGCCGATCGTGAGCAGCTGATCGACCGACGGGAAGAAGCCGGAGCCCCCGACGAGCCCGTTGCCTCCGTCACCGAAGGCCATCCCGAAGCCGACCATGTAGTAGACGAGCGATGCGATCGAGAAGATCAGCACGTTCTTCGCGGCTATGTGCCCGACGTTCTTCATGCGGGTCAGGCCCGCCTCGAGGAAAGCGAACCCTGCCTGCATGAAGATCACCAGCACGGCGGCGACCACGACCCAGATCGTGCTCGCGGCGTACAACAGCTCCTTGTTGCTCATACCGGCTCCACCTCCTCGAGCTCCTGCCCCGTGCGGTTGTGAGTGACGTCGTAGACCGGCGAGCGCCAGCAGATGCCGTCGCCGTTCGGGTGCCCGGTGCGGGCGCTGTCGACGATCGCGTGGATCACCGCGACGGCGATCTCGTCGCGAACGATGAAGGTCAGGTGAGCCTTCGGCAGGAAGCGCGACTCGAACACCCTCCCGCGGTACTCGTGCGTGATGCCCTTCTCGCGCCCGTGGCCGACGGCCTCGATCACGGTGACGCCGATGTGGCCGGTGTGCTCCTCGACGGCCTCCATCACCGTCTCGATGCGGTCGCGGACGACGACTGCCTCCACTTTCATCATGCTCGTTCTCCTCTTCGCTGGACCAACGAAAAAAGCCCCAGCACTCCGTGAGGAGTCCTGAGGCATCAGTGCCGTCGGCGGGGCCTCCGTCGGCCCTGCCTGATCTCACGGTAGCGGAGTGGCCGGGAGGGCGCAACCCTGCTACCGTCGCTCGCGCGATGCTCGCTTGCCACTAGGACACTCGTTGCCGCGGCCCCCGGGCCCGTGTCACCCTGCACCGTCCTGGATCGGCCTTTCGTGAAGGAGCACCGCATGTCCGACCTGCAAGAGCTTCCCCCCGAAGGCGTCCGCCGTCTTCGTCCTGACGCGAGGCAGGCGCTCTCGTGCACTGATAGACTGCGCGCGGCAAGTTTCGAGGCGACGTTGCCTCAGGTGCACACCGCGCCTGGGGCCTTTTTCGTTTTCAGGGAGGAAAACAGATGGCAAGACCACGCAGCGCAACCGCAGCGACACCCGCCCGCCGGGCGGCCACGGTGAAGAGCAAGGACCGGGCCACGTCGAGCGTCGCGGCCCGCCGTGCGGTGCTGAAACGCATCAAGGACGAGGGCATCGAGCACGTCCTCTTCTGGTTCACCGATCTCGAGGGCCACCTCAAGTCGTTCGCGATCACGCCGAACGAGATGGAGGACGCGCTCAACGACGGCATGGGCTTCGACGGGTCGTCGATCACCGGCTTCAACCGGATCGAGGAATCGGACATGGTCGCGATCCCCGACCCGTTGACGTTCCAGATCATGCCGCGGCCTGTCGACGATCACGGGCACGCGCTGGGCGCCAAGGTCGGGCGAATGATCTGCGACGTTGTTCTGCCCGACGGGACGCCGTACGAGGGTGACCCACGCCGCGTCCTCAAGGTCGCGCTCGAGCGGATGAAGAAGATGGGGTTCGACACGTTCAACGTCGGTCCCGAGCTCGAGTACTTCCTGTTCGAGGACGACAAGGGCACCGAGACGATCGATGAGGGCGGCTACTTCGCGATGACCGTCCAGGATGCAGCGACCGAGGTGCGCAACGACACGATCGACGCGCTCGAGTCGGTGGGCATCCAGATCGAGTACCACCACCACGAGGTGGCGCCGTCGCAACACGAGATCGACATGCGCTACGACGACGCGCTCGCGATGGCCGACAAGACGATGACCTATCGGATCGTCGTCAAGGAGGTGGCCGCCTGGCACGGCTACTACGCGACGTTCATGCCGAAGCCGCTCTTCGGCGAGAACGGGTCCGGCATGCACACGCACATGTCACTGTTCACGGGCGGCCGCAACCAGTTCTTCGACCCGAAGGACGAGAACCACCTCTCGGACACGGCCAAGTCGTTCATCGCAGGCCTGCTCGTGCACGCCCGTGAGATGTCCGCCGTGCTCGCTCAGTGGGTCAACTCGTACAAGCGGCTCGTGCCGGGCTACGAGGCTCCCGTCTACGTCGCCTGGTCACAGCGGAACCGCTCGGCGCTGATCCGGATCCCGCTCTACAAGCCGGGCTCGGAGCAGGCGACCCGCGCGGAGATCCGCTGTCCCGACCCCGCCTGCAACCCGTACCTTGCCTTTGCGGCGCTGCTGCATGCGGGCCTCGAGGGGATCGAGAAGGGCTACACGCTGCCGGCCGAGATGACCACCAACCTCTACCGGCTCTCCGACGAGGAGCGCGAGGAGCAGGGCGTCGACGCTCTGCCCGGCTCGCTCGGCGAGGCCACGGAAGAGCTCGCCGGCTCCGAGCTAATGCAGAGGGCGCTCGGTGACCACATCTTCCCGCGTTACGTCGAGCTCAAGCAGTCCGAGTGGAACGAGTACCGCATGCAGGTGACCCAGTGGGAGAAGGACAGGTACCTGGCTGCCCTGTAGATGACCGGGGCACAGTGTCCCGAGGCGGCGGTCAACTGCCTCGGGACCTGGACTTCGGCGCCGGAACCGGGCATCATCAGGACTGCAGGCTGAGCCGCAAGGCGAGCGGCACGCCTGTAACTGACGGCCGATCGCGGGTCCCTCCTGGGGGCCCGTGGTCGTGACGGGCAGCTCCTGTCACCTGCCTGTCCGGAGAGGCTCGGCCGTTCAGGCCTCGCTCATGCTCCGGGCCTCCAGACCATCAGCACCACGATCGCGGTGACCGCAGCGAGCAACGAGGCGTTCAGCGCCAGGTTGAGCGGGTCTCGCAGCCTGCGCGGGAGCTCCGTGCCGGGCACGTCGCCGTCTGCCGCGAGGCGCTCGGCGAGCTCGCGGGTATGGCGGTCCTGCCGGCCCGCCACGGCGCCGACGACCCCGATCCAGGCGAGCAGCGCGAAGGTCGCCGACAGCCAGCCTGCGCCGAGCCCGTACCCGAGCCGGTCGGCGAGCCAGAAGCCCATCGCCACCGCGAGCACGAGCCCCCCGCCCACGAGCGGGACCGCCGGGCGCACCGCCCGGAGCAGGAGGGCGATCTCCGAGGGCCGGTCACGGCCCATCGCGGCTGCGCGCAGCACCGCCGCAGCGATCGATCCGCCGACGAACAGGAAGCCGCCGGCGAGGTGCAGGAACAGGATCCCGTCGTCGCTCATCGACGCCGACGATAGCCTGGGCGAATGCTCACCGCTCTGAGGATCGTGCACCTGCTCGCTGCGAGCGTCTGGGTCGGCGGCACGGTCGTGCTCGTGTTCGTCGGCGTGCCCGCGATCCGCTTGCTCGAGGGCGAGGCGCGAGCGACCGCGATGCGGGCTCTCGGCCGCCGCTGGCGGCCGCTCGGGTGGAGCATGATGGGAGTCGCGATCCTCTCCGGCCTGTGGCTGACCCACATCCACGGTGGCTTCAACGGAGCCGCGCTCTCGAGCGACTTCGACCGCACGCTCATCCTCAAGTCCGTCCTCGTCGCTCTCCTGTGCGCCGGGGCGGTGATCCACGACTACGTGCTCGGGCCGCGCCTGCAGCGGGAGCTTCGTGCCCGCGCGCCGCATGCGCCCGCCACCCGGCGACGGCTCGTGATCGTCGGCTGGTTCAACTTCTCGCTCACGCTCGCCGTGCCGATCCTCGGTGCGGTCGTGCTCACCTATCTCGACTAGTAGAGCAGTGCAGGACGCAGCCCGCCACCTGGCTCTCCTCACGAAGACGATCGAGGTCGTCAACTCGTCGCTCGACCTGCAGGAGGTGATGGAGGCGATCGCCCACGAGACGGCCGCCGCCCTCGAGACGGACGCCTGCTTCGTCTATCTCTACGACGAGCGCTCCGACGAGCTCGTGCTCCGGGCCACGCACGGCACCCTGGTCGAGGACGCCACCAATGCACCTCGGATGCGCCGGGGCGAAGGCATCACCGGCGTCGCGGCGGCCGAGCGCGCACCGGTGATGATCCCGGCCGGGGCGCACCTCGACCCGCGCTTCAAGGCCTTCCCCAATCTGCCGGAGGAGGGCTACGAGTCGATCCTGGCGGTGCCGATCCTTGCCCGGGAGAAGCTCGAAGGCGCCCTCAACGTCCGCACGCGTGAGCCGCGCGCGTTCACCGACAGTGAGATCGACCTGCTCGTCGCGATCGCTTCGCAGGTCGCCCGCACGATCGAGCACGCGAAGCTGTACGCGCAGGCCCAGCGACGCGTGCACGAGCTCGAGGCGCTCGCCCGCATCTCCGAGGCGGTATCAGAGTCGCTCTACCTGGAAGAGTCGCTCGAGGTGATCGTGAAGACGACGGTCGAGTCGATGCACGCGACGGGTGCGGCGATCGTGCTCGAGGACGGCCGCGTCGCCTGGCCCGAGGGCCGCGCCGGGACGCACGCCGTGCGGCTGCCGCTGCGCTGGCGCGCGCGCACGATCGGTGAGCTCGTCGTCGACCGCGACACCCCTTTCACCGAGGACGACCGGCAGCTGCTCGAGGCGATCGCGAGTCAGGCCACTGTCGCACTCGAGCACGCCCGCATGGCGTTGCGCGGCGTGCTCGCCCAGGAGATCCACCACCGCGTTAAGAACAACCTCCAGACGGTCGCGTCACTGCTGCGCCTCCAGGCCCGCGCAGTCAACGTCGACCCCCGGAAGGCGCTCGGGGACTCCGTCAACCGGATCCTCGCGATCGCCGCGGTGCACGAGGTGCTCACCGAGCATCGCGAGGACGACGTCGAGCTCGACGAGCTGATCGACCGCCTGCGCGCGATGCTCGTGCAGGGTCTCGTGGCGGGCACGGAGGTGATCTCGGACCTGGAGCCCGTTCGGCTCGCCGGCCAGCGTGCGACGTCGCTGGCGCTCGTGTTCAGCGAGCTTCTGGGGAACGCCCTCGAGCACGGCGGCAGCCACATCTCGATTACGCTGCACGAGCGCGACGGCAATGTCGTCCTCGCGATCGCCGACGACGGCGAGGGCATGCAGGCGGCCGACGACGGCACCGGCCTCTCCATCGTCCGCGCGCTCGTTCGTGACGAGCTCGGCGGCGAGCTGAGCCTCGTCGACGACGGCGGCCTGCGCGCCGAGGTCAGGTTCCCCGTGGATGCGTAGATGATTGAAAGGACGGCGATGCGGATTCTCATTGCGGAAGACGAGACGATCATCCGGCTCGATCTCCGGGAGCTGCTCGAGGAGGCAGGGTTCGAGGTGTGTGCGGAGGCGAAGGACGGCGAGGAGGCCGTCGCGCTCGCCCGCAGCACCAGGCCCGACCTCGCGCTGCTCGACGTCAAGATGCCGAAGCTCGACGGTATCGACGCTGCGCGGCAGATCCTCGACGACCGCCCGATCCCGATCGTGATGGTGACGGCCTACGGGGAGGAAGAGCTCGTCTCCCGGGCCGTCGAGGCCGGTGTGTTCGGGTATCTCGTCAAGCCGTTCCGCGCGTCGGACCTGCTGCCCGCGATTGCGACGGCACGCGCCCGTCACGAGGAGCTCGCCGCGCTGCGGGAGGAGGCCGAGTCACTGTCGGAGGCACTCGCGGCGCGGAAGGCGATCGAACGGGCGAAGGGGCTGCTGATGGAGCGAGAGGGGCTGACGGAGCAGGAGGCATTCGCACGGCTGCGTAAGGCAAGCCAAATCTCGGGCCGGCCGCTGAAGGTGGTGGCTGAGGCGCTGGTCGCGACGCTCGCGACGTAGCTCGTGGTGCGCTTCTGTCAGGGCGCCGACAGCAGCCGCTCGTCGTCGCGCCGGCGCAGGCCGCGGTGGGCTGCCCACGCGAGCAGCGCGATGAGCACGAGCGGGCCGGCGACGACGAGCGCGTAGAGCGCCACCGACGCCTCGACGGCAAGGATCTCGACCGCGCGGTCGAGCGCCCGGTCGAAGCGCGACGGCACCGGTGTCACACCCGAGCCCTCCTCGGTCTGGAGCGCCAGCTGGACGGTGGCGAAGCTCGCCTCACCGTTCACCCGGGCGCGCTCCGTGCGTACCTGCGACAGTTCGCTCCGCGCCGCATCCCGGCGCGCCTCGAGTGTCGCGCGCGTCTCGGCGTCGAGCCCGGGGTCGGCGATCCGGGCGGACAGCCTGGCGATCCGCTCGCGCAACACCGTCTCGCGCTTCGTGAGCTCGTCGACCTGGCCCTGGAGATCGTCGATCTGCACCTGCTGCGCCACGATGCGGCCGAGCCCGGAGAGGCGGACGAGCGCCTCCTGCACCTTCGCGGTCGGCACACGTAGCGTCATCGCCGCCGAGCCCGTCTCGGCGGTCGCGTACTGCACGCTGACGACGTAGCCGCCGAGCTGGCGCACCGTCGTCAGAGCGCTCTGCGTCGCGTCGGAGAGTGCATCGTTGTCCTTCACGGCGATCGTCAGCTGCGCGGAATAGCGTTGCGCGCGGCCCGGTGCCGGTGCCGGTGCCGTTGCCGTCTCGGCCGCCGGGGCACCGGCCTTCGCGGACGGGGCCTGCGCCCGCGCGGCGTCGCTCGTGGCGGTCGTAGTCGTCGAGGACTCGACCGCGAGCGGCGGCCCGGCGAGCTGCTGCGGACGGTCGGAGCCGGCGAGCCCTGCGACCCCCGCAACCGCGACCGCGAGAACGGCTGCGGCGGGCAGGGCGACGAGCGCGAACCGGCGTGACGAGAAGCGCGCGAACGGCGAGGAGCGCCGCTCCGGCTCGCGTGTTGCGATCGCTCGGACACGGTCGCGCAGCGCACTGTCGGCGGCGGGCCGTGCGGCCTGCAGCTCGGTAATCAACTCAGCGGAGGTCATCGTTCCTCACCTTCTCCTCGAGTTTGGTCAGCGCCCGGCTCAGCCGGGTGGACACGGCCGTCGGGCTGATGCCGAGCACGCGGGCGGTCTGGTCGCCGTCGAGCTCGATCACGATGCGCAGGGCGAGCACCTCGCGCTCGCCGGCACTGAGGGTTGCAAGCGCGGCCTGAAGCGCGGGGGAAAGCCCTTCCACGAAGTCGGCTTCTTGCGCCTCGGGTTGGGCGGCTGCCTGCTCGCGCCGCTTCCGCCGCGACTCCGACCGGAACCAGTCGAGTGCCGTCGTGCGGGCGATGCCGATCAGCCACGTGCGGGCGCTGCCGCGCCGGGCGTCGAATCGTGACCAGTGCCGGAACGCCTTCTCGAACGTGGCCCCCGCCAGGTCGTCGGCGAGCGTGCGGTCGCGCGTCATGTAGAGCAGGTAGCCGAAGACGTCGTCGAGGTGGCGCTCGGCCGCCTCTGCGAACGTGGTCGGCGCCGCCTCCAGCACGAGCGAGCGGGTGAGCGTCAAGGTGTGCACGCCCTTTCTACGCCGCCGGGCGCCCCGTTCGTCACATGCGTGTGCGGCCGGGACGGGCGAGGCACCTCTGGCCGCGGAGAGACGGCGGCAGCCGTTCGTCGTCGGGACGGGCGAGGCATGCCTCGCGCCTACGGTGCCTGGGCGGATTCGAAGAGCGTCTCCCAGCGTGCGAGCTTCTCCTGCAGCTCGTCGCGGGCGGTTCGGTACTCGGTCAGCATGTCCATGTTCGTCCAGTCGTCCGCGAGCTTCTGCTCGAGCTGCTCGATGTGCCGCTCGAGTGTGGAGATCCGCGCCTCCACCTGCTCGAGCTCGGTCGGGCCCTTCCGCGCTGTGGGCTTCGGAACCTTCGAGACCCTCGGTTCCTTCGGCTTCCGGTCGGCGACCTCGGGGGGCGCGGCCGCGTCCTGCCGTGCCTGCACGAGCTCGGCCCAGCCGCCGTCGTAGGAGCGCAGCGAGAGACCCTCGATTGCCACGGTGCGCTCGGCCACGGCGTCGAGCAGGGCGCGGTCGTGGGACACCAGCAGGATCGCGCCGGGAAACGCCTCGAGCGCTGCCTCGAGCGCTTCCCGGCTCTCGAGGTCGAGGTGGTTCGTCGGCTCGTCGAGCACGAGCAGGTTCGCGCCTGACGCCACGATCACCGCCAGCGACAGCCGTCGCCGCTCGCCGCCGGAGAGCACGGAGACCGGCTTCTCGTGCTCGCCCCAGCCGGAGAAGAGAAAGCGGCCGAGCAGCTGCTGGGCCTGGGGGCGGGTCAGGCTCGTCATCGACACGGCGCAGTCGAGCACCGATCCGCGCTCGTCCAGCTCGACGTCGTGCTGGGAGAAGTAGGCGGGCTGCACGCCGTGCCCGAACTTGATCGTGCCGGCGTCGGGCTCGCGATGACCGAGCAGCGTCTCCAGCAGGCTCGTCTTGCCGGATCCGTTGGGGCCGACCAGGGCAACGTGCTCGGAGCGCTCGATCACGAGCGAGGTCCCGCGCAGCAGCGGCTTGCCACCGGCGGAGAGATCGATGCCCTCGGCCTCCAGCACAATCCGTCCCGTCCGGGCCGGCTTCAGGAACTCGAACCCGAGCGTGCGGCGGCGGTGCGTGAGGCTCTCGAGCTCGCCGGCGGCCTTCTTCCGCTCCTGCTCGAGCCGCCCGATCTGCGTCAGCTTCGCCTGGGCCTGGCGCGCCTTCGACTTCTTCGCGCGGAACCGCTCAACGAAGCGCTCGAGCCGCTCGATGTCGTCGCCGACGCGCGCCACCGTCTTCGCCGCCGCCTGCGCGCGCGCCGCTCGCTCGAGCCGCCACTGGTGCCACGGGCCCGCGAAGAACAGCGCACGGCCGCCCTCCAGCTCGAGCACGGCGGTGGTGACGGACTCGAGGAACCAGCGGTCGTGTGCGACGAGCACGACGGCGGCATCGAGTGCGGTCAGCTCTCGCTCGAGCCACTCGAGGCTCTCGACGTCCAGGTGGTTGGTGGGCTCGTCGAGCAACAGCAGGTCGGGGTCGCCGGCGAGCGCGCGCCCCAGAGAGGCCCGCGTCAGCTCCCCCCCGGAGAAGGTGGAGAGCCGGCGGTCGAGGTCAGCATCACGGAATCCGAGGCCCCGCAGCATCGACGCTGCTCGGTCACGCCAGCCCCAGCCTCCTGCATGCTCGAGACGACCCTGAGCCTCGCTGTATCGTCGCAGCGTCGCAGCGTCGTGGGAGCCGCCCGCCATCGCCTGCTCGAGCTCTTGCAGCTCCTGCTCGATCCGGACGAGGTCGGCTGCGCCGGAGAGCGCGTACTCGCGCAGGCTGAGCCTCCGATCACGCGGGGGGCGCTGGTCGTGGAGCGCCACCCGCGTTCCTCGCGCGAGCGC
>Ga0315281_10007508_pt1 | contig 15339 bp, 12 predicted proteins | sample YL17G07_0_MG_FD_204540 | JGI IMG/M metagenome (GOLD analysis project Ga0315281, IMG submission 204540) | Sediment microbial communities from Yellowstone Lake, YNP, Wyoming, USA - YL17G07_0 | ecosystem: Environmental > Aquatic > Freshwater > Lake > Sediment | place: USA: Wyoming | collected...
CATCTCCCCGCGCCCTCCACGTGCATGCTTAAAACACGGCGCTTGGTGAGGTCGAACAACACTTTCCCCTTGACCTCGTATCTCAGCGCGTCCGTGCGATCCTGCGCAAGGGGCACTTTCGTGGACACCCATCCCTTGATGTCAATCCGAGCAATCCTGCTGCCCCCCTCAGTGTAAATCCCGCCCAGCCTCATCTTGAACTGCGCGTCATCCAACTCGTAAGGCCCCGTAATGACCCTCGCGAGCAACCCAATCCACTCGCCCTCTGCTTTCCATACATCATTCACCGCGACTATTTTGTCGGTGGGCAGAAAATCCGGCAGGAGCAGTTCGCCGGAAACCGTCTTTGCATCGTCGGCGGGCAATGCGATCCCCTTCGCGGACACCCGCCAGTCCCCGCCTCCGCGCTCCATCAGAAACTCCTTGTTCGCCTGCGGTTGCGGCGTTGTCTGCTCATGCCTTGGAGGACCGATAACGAGACTGATTACCACGTCGCCGTACTTCCTGCGCACCTTCTGAAAACGGCGGTCCTTGATTTCGATGATCTTGTCGCTGAACGTCTCGTCCGCCGTGGTCTCTTCGTTCATCACCTGCGGCGGGACGCCGCCGCCCAGGCCGCCCGATGTCGTCGTAGTGGTGTTCCTGACAAGACTCGCCTTCTGAACCATCGTGATGACGTCGCCTTCGCGGACTATCTGGTTGAGATATGCCTCGTTGTCCTTGATCCTTCTGCTCTCCAGATCGTTCCAGCCATAAATGCGGGAATAGTCCTTGCCTGTCGTGAAAGTCAGGACGTACGGCTGCACGGCAAGCCGGTCCGCGGAAGTGACAAAGGACTTGTCGCCTTTCCGATTTATGCCGATGGCGTATTTTTTGTCCGCTTCGAGTTTGACTTTCATCACGTACCGCTTCGGTGTGGCAAAGAAACCCTGAGCGGTGTTCTCGGGATAGGCGAACCCCTCGACTTCCTGCGTGGAGGAGGAGGACTGAAACATGTCGGCGCTGAATTCGAAAACTATCTGGTCGGTCGTGGGATCCACGTTCGCGGCGTTATCCGCGGGAATGCTCTTTACGACGTGAGGCGCGCTCGCATCCTGAGGCGGACTGTTATCGACTGGTTCCGCCTGCGGCGTCGCTGGCCGGGCCTGGGGCGCAGGTTGACTCTGCGCGGAAGATGATTTCCCGGTCTCCGCGGACTTGCCGGAGGATCCGCCTCCGTCGCCGCATCCTGCCGCGAGGAAAACCATCGCCAGCACCGCTAACCCCAGTGTTCGCGCCTGAGCCATATTATCCTCCTGGAAGTGTCGCCATTCCACCTTTTCGGAATTACGCGCCTGACACTTAAGGCGCATCGGAAGCACGTGAGGGATATCGCCGGGCCTATGCCACACTTGTCAGGTCCGCGGGACAGCGGCGGCGAGGACGGCCGCCGCGGAGGCGTTGATGACCAGGTCGGCTATGAAGTCAAGCGGCGTGGCATCGCGGTTGATGATGGCCAGTCTCGCGCCGCCTTGTTTCGCGCGCTCGGGCAGCCACGCCGCCGGATAGACCACAAGGGAGGAGCCGACGGCGAGCATGAGGTCGCAGTGCGTGGCCTCGGCGATGGCCTCTTCCAGGACGCCCTCCGGCAGGCTCTCGCCGAAGAAGACGACCGCGGGCCGCAGCATCCCCGCGCAGTTTGTGCACGGCGGTGGGTTGTTGCGCAGCAGCATTTCGTGGAGTTCATCGATTGTGAAATGCCTGCCGCAGTTGAGGCAGAAAACGTCGCGGGTGTTCCCGTGGAGTTCCAGAACGCGCCGGGAGCCGGCGATCTGGTGCAGGCCGTCGATGTTCTGCGTGATGACGGCTTTGAGCTTGCCCTGCCTCTCCAGTTGCGCCAGCGCAATGTGCGCGTCGTTCGGTCGCGCCTTCCGAAGGACGTCATAGCGCACGTCATGGAAGAACGACCAGTAAACCGTGGGGTCTTTCATGAAGTAGTCGATGTGGGCGTAAACGCTCGGATCGTACTTGTTCCACACGCCGCCTTCGCCGCGGTACGTGGGGATGCCGGATTCCGCGGAGATGCCCGCGCCCGTGAAGGCCACGATGCGGCCCGCCTCCCTTATCATTGCGGCGAGATCTTCCACTTTTTCGTCCATGTCTGCTCTGCGAAAATGGGTTACATGTTCCCGCGTCGCCCCGATTGTACAACGCAGGGCGGTTGGAGTAAAGCGCGTCAGAAACCCGAGGTAAATCGTGCCGGGTATGACTTGTTAAGAATTCGCCGGCGATGTCCGATATTTAATTTAAGGGTCCACTATGCACTCATGATGCATGGCATACCCGCGTCATCGGGCGGCCATGACAGGCCAATCATCTTCGCGCGGCCTGTCGCGGCGATGCACGGCTAGGGTTATATAGTGCATTGTTCCAAATCTATTATGGCAGGAGGTTCTTCATGAGGAAATGTGTAATTCTCTTATTGTGCATGGCCGCGCTTGCGCTCGTCGCGCCCGGAATTGTCAGGGCCGCGGAAGACGACAGCCAGAAGGCCGCGCAGGCATTCAAGGAAATGAGCGATGCTCTGCAGAAGGAGCCCGGACTCTCACAGGAGACAAAGGACAAAATCAAGAACTTCGGCGAGGCCGTTCTCAAGATGAAGGGCGCGCAGGCCGCGCCTTCCGGCGACGCCGCGGCAAAGGTTGACGAATGGTTCAAGGACAAAAACCGCGCCCAGGCCATTGACGCCTTCTTCGGCACCTCAAAGGAAAAAGGATTCCTCGAAAGATTCACCCCCGAAGGCAACATCCGCATGCGCTACGACTTCACCCGCAGCAGAAAGCCCAACCCGACGGCTCTGAAGGCGGGACAGCATCCGCGCACGGACGAACGCGACCAGTTCAGCACCCGCCTGCGCCTCGGCTTCACGTATGAAGTGAATCCGGACATGTGGGCCGGCGTGCGACTGACGACGGGTGCGCCGGGCGATGCCAACACCGCAGACCAGCCCTGGAACAGCGACTTCTCCAAGTGGACCGTCAACCTTGACCGCGCGTATATCAAGTATTCGCCTTTTAACACGAACAAACTGAAGATCACCGACAAAATGACAGGTGAGACGGATTTGTACGTGGGCAAGTTCGATCATTACGCCAACTTTTACAGCGGCCCAGAATTCTGGGACCCGGACGTACAGCCCTCCGGCGTGGCCGGCACCTTCAGGGCCCTCTTCAAGGATTGCCCGGTCATTGACATGGCCAAGTTGAGCTTCGCCAAGTACATCGTCACCGAAGAAGCGTTCAACAACGACGCCACCGCCAACGTGGGCGAAATCGGCGCGGAAAAGACCATCGATATGAAGGACCGCGGCAAGGTCAAATTCACTCTGGCCGGATCTATCTATGACTGGCGCGACACCGTGAACCTCGATAATAACTCCTCAACCCTCTCGCAGGGACCCAATGAAGTTTTCGAGAACGGCCACGCCGGCAATCACGAATTCTTCAGCGAGTTCCAGATTCTGCACACGTACCTGAACGCCACGTACATGGGAATCCCGATTGCCGGCAGGAAGCAGCCTCTGTCGTTAACCTACGAGCACATGAACAACATGACCGCGAAATCCGGCACGCCGGACGGCCGCGGCGAGTTGGGCAGAGGTTACAACATACTGCTTTACCTGGGCGAGTTGAAAAAGAAGGGCGACTGGCAGGTAGGTTACGGCTACTTCAACTTTCAGCGCGATTCGCTCTTCACGCTCGTGAGTGGAAACGACTTCCCCTGGCAGACGAACTACATGGGACACTGGATAGACACCAACTACAAACTTTTCAACAACGTCACGTTCCACATGCAGTTCTTCTTCGCCGAGAAGAAGTTTGAGGACAACCTCTCGCCCGCGAACGGCGAGCAGGACTTCCGCATCCGCACGGAACTCCTCATCAACTTTTAGAACAGTACACATAAGTGAAAAGGGCGGGGCAACAAACCCCGCCCTTCTCTTTTCATCGCTGATGCACTCTTCCGCCCATGCCGCGCGCGGCCTTGCACCCTGACAAACAACGCGCGCCTTCAGTCGCCGATGATTTTGACCAAAACCTCCTTTTCCCGCTTCCCGTCAAAGTCCGCGTAATAAATTGTGTGGTACATCCCGAGGTCCAGCCGGCCGGTCGTCACGGGCAGCACCACGTGGTGGCCCGTCAGGCACGACTTGAGGTGCGCCGCGGCGTTCTTCTTGGGATCGGTCAGGTCGTGGCGGAAGGCGCGGCCCTCCGGCACAAGCGTCGCAAGGATGTCGCGCAGGTCCTGTGTCAGGCCCGTGTCTGAATCGCTCACATACACCGCGCTGCTCGTGTGCATGGGATAGACGAGCGCCAGCCCTTCCCTGATGCCGCTTTTCAGCACCACGTCGCTGACCTGACGCGTGATGTTGAGGATTTGCTCTTTTTCTGAAGTGAGCAGATGGATCATTTGCCGCGCGCTTTTCATGTCCGCCTCCCGTTCTTCAAAAGCCGCCCATCCAAGCGGCACGCGCACGCGCGCCGACTTTCCGGGCATCAGAGCATTCTATGCCTTTCATTTGCCGCTGATTCTTATCAGGACGTACCTGCCGCCATCATGAGAATTGTTCCTCAGGACGATTTCCGAGTCAAGCGAGCGACCGCATGAGGCGTCGATTTTGTCGCGGTCGCTTGCCCTCGCGAGGAGAGACTCCTCGTCGCCGTTAGCGATAGGATAACCGCGTAGAGCCCCGTCGTCCAGCGACACGAACGCGCGGTCGGCGTAAAAGAGGGTGTTCTCGGGGATGTCGCCGTAAACCGCTATCTGGGAGGCGCCGGAGACTTCATGCACTTGTTCCGCAAAGGCCCTTTCGGACTCGAACGGGTTGGTCAAGGGGCTATAAATAAAGAGGACGAAGATGCTGGCGAAGAGCGATGCCGCCGCGAGCCATGCCCTCATCGGAGAATCACAGCCCGACACCCCCCGAGGGCGCGGTTCCGGCGCGGCCTGTCTCGGAGATATGCCTTTAAGGAGAGAATTCATTACCGCCGCCAATCTTCCGCCTTCAGTTATGGCACTTTCCGGCGCTGAGATTAAATGCAATTCATGCGCACATGTCAAGTGCGCTCGCGCGAAGAGACCGCTTTTGCGCAAAATAAAAACGCCCCGGACCCACGCCGGGGCGTTGTCCTCAATGTTGCGCGGACCTGCTATTGCGGAGGCGCCAGCACCTGGCCGCTCTGCTCCGGCGTGAAAGGCGTGTAGTCCACCTTCCATTCCCCCTTGTCTTTCGCGAACGTGAGTTTGTCGTTGGGCGCAAACGCCTTGATATTCACCGTCCCCGCGTCGCCCGCAATTTCCTCGCCCGTCCATTCATGCGGTTTCAAGAGATACGGCTGGGACGGATTGTTGCCCGAGCGGCTCTCATACCGCTCGAAGACCCATGTGAAGAATTGCCGCGCATCCAGCTTCTGCAGCTCCGGCGCCAGCGCTTCCCAGTACTTGATATTGGCCCGCAGTTGCGCCCTCCCCGCCTCGCTATTGGTCCTGCTCATCATCAGTTGTGCCGCGTGCACCGACGTCCCGCACTGCTCTATTGTTTGCTTCAACTGACTGTCCAACTTGTCGTGCTGCTTCGCGCTAAGCATGGCCCATGCCGCATCGTAGTCCCGATTGTAGAGCGCAATGACCCAATTCCTGTAAACCACGCCGAACGTCGGGCTTTTGTCCAGTTTCATCTCATCGAACGTGGCCATGACAAGGCCGGGGGGCGGGTCGGTGTCCTTGCCCTGCTTTATCTCCAGGGGTTTCGCCGCCGGCGCTTCGACTTTTACCTTCTCCACCGGCGACGCTTCGACCTGCGGCTTCTCGGAGAGTTCCGCCGGCTTCTCGGCCGGCTTCTCGGCGGGCGCGGTCGTTTCCGCCTTCGCCGGTTCAGCCGCCTTCTCCTGCGCGGCTTCCTTCGGTTGCTCCTTCGCCTTATCGTGCGCGCAACCCGCCATGACAGCCAGCGCCAACACAACCCCCAGCGCCCCTATAAAGATTCTGCTTCTCATTTGCTCGCTCCTTCATCATGGATCAATTCACAACCCATTATACTGCAAAGCCGCGGGAGTTGCTAGCGCTTTATCTTCGCTTCCCGGGCGTGGCGGCCCGGACGCCGCTTCAGCGTCAGTCTGACGGGCACTTCCTCAAAGCCCAGACCCTTGCGCAGCGAGTTCAGCAAATACCTGCGGTAGTCCTCGCTGAATAGGTCCGGCTCGTTGACAAAGACCACGAGGTGCGGCGGATGAACGCCCACCTGCGTGGCGTAAAATATCTTGCCCTCCCGCCCGCTCTTGCTGTATGGCGCGCGCAGGCCGATGGCCTTCTGAAGCGCGTTGTTGAGCCTCCCCGTCGTAATCGTCGCGCCCGCCTGCCCGTGCAGCGACTCGGCCACTTCGATCATCGACCACAGGTTTGTGCGCTCTTTCGCCGAGGCGAATGCCAGCGGCGCGAATTGCAGGCCGGTCAGCCGCGACTCCAGGTAGCGCCGGTAATCCTCCGTCTTCATGCCGCTCGACAGGTCCCACTTGTTTACGACAAGGACGCAGGGCTTGTACTCGTCAACGATGTATTTGCAGATGCGCTTGTCAACATCCGTGATGTCCGCGGTGGCGTCGAGGACGAAGAACGCCACGTCGCAGCGCCGGATTGTGCGCTCGGCGCGGTGCACGCCGAAGAACTCGATGGCGTTGTCAAGTTTCCCGCGCCTGCGCAGCCCCGCCGTGTCGATTGCGGTGTAAACCTTGCCCTTGTGCTCGAAGCGCACGTCCACGGAGTCGCGGGTGGTGCCGGGGACGTCGCTGACGATGAGGCGCTCTTCGCGAAGGAGCGCGTTGATGAGGGTGGATTTGCCCACGTTGCGCTTGCCGACGACGGCGAGTTTGAGGCCGCCAGCGGGTTTTTCGGTAACGACCTTGTCCGCTGGGAGCAGCGCGGCCACCGCACTCCTGACATCGTTGATTCCCCTGCCTCGCGCGGCTGAAATCAGCAGCGGCTCGCCGAAGCCCAGCGCGTAGAATTCCGCCCCAAGCGCTTCGTGCTGCCGGTCATCGACCTTGTTGACCACCAGAAGGTGCGGCGCTTTCGCCTTCCGAACGATGTCGGCCACCCGCTTGTCGAGCGGGACGATGCCTGACTGAGCATCCACGATGAACACAAGCACGTCCGCTTCCTTTATCGCCTGGAAAATCTGTTGCTCGATGAGGGATGAAAGATGGGCCATGTCGTCAACGCCGATACCGCCTGTATCGACGAGTTCCGCCCAGCGGTCGCCGAACTCGGTGGGGTAGGAGATGCGGTCGCGCGTGACGCCGCTGGTAGGCTCGACGATGGAGACACGGCGGCCAATCATCGCGTTGAAGAGCGACGATTTGCCAACGTTCGGGCGGCCGATTATTGCGACACGGGGTAGTTCCACTGCAAACAAATCCTGATTTTCAGCGTAGTTAAGAGGATGCGCTTGAGAACGATGCGCCGAGAGATTATAGTTGGAGAGAGCGCGGTGTCAAGCAACTCAAACGGAGAACAATGCATGCTTCGAAAAATATTCCTATTAGCGACGGTTTTGGCGCTGGCGGCTCTGCTGGCCCGAGGCCATTCCACGTTTTCCACCTCCCTTGCCGCGGATGCGCCCCAGCAGTCCGCCACGGAAAAGGACAACAGCGCTCAACTCGAGCGCGCCCTCAAGACCGAGGCTGAGCACCATAAACTCGAGTCTCTGGTTTATGAGCACGATTCGCTCGCTTCCCACTGGCCCACCTGGGCGGAGCATTACCGCCCGCCGCGGTTGTTCGACAAGGCCGCCGCGGAGTTGCAGGCGGTCAGGAAGCGCCTGGCGACGGAGATAAACTACAAGATCCTCGAGGACCGCGACTGGATTGCCTACTACCTCTTGCGCGCGAAAATGGTGGAGGAAGCGGAGTCAATCCAGCAATGCCGCGAGCGCACCGAGAGCGTTTCAACCGTCGCGCCGACCGCGCAGTTGATTTACGAACTGCGCTCAAAACTCTACGATCCCGAGGACAAGGAGCGCGTCGCCAAGGCAGATGAGATAGCGTCCATCCCCGAAAAGATTGAGGCGGCCAAGGCGAAGATAAAGGACTCGAAACCCCGCGACCTCGACCTCTGCATGGGTTGGCTTGAGCGTGACGCCAGGGCCCTCGAAGAATGGGGCAAACTGCACTCGGCCACCGTGCCGGAGTTCGGGAAGACCTACGGCGCGTCCATCACCAAGGCGATAGACGCAATGAAGGCATACCGCGAATGGCTGGATAAGAACCGCGACAAGTGGCCCAAGGGTGAAGATAAGCGGCTTGGCGAGGAGAAGTTCGCCGAGACTTTGCGCAAGAGCGAACTGGAATGCCGTTCGCCCAAGGAACTCGACGAGATGGCCCGCGCACAGATGAAAAGCCTGAAGGCCGAGATGGAGGAGTTGGCGAAGAAAATCGACAAGGACAAAACCGCCTGGCAACTGCTCGATGAGATGAAGGCTCAGCACCCGGAAGCGGGCCTCATAGCGCCCACATACGCGCGGCTGCTGGAGCGCGCCAGGGACTTCGTGGTCAAGAAGGACATCGTATCCGTCCCGAAGGATTGGCTCAACAATGTGCGAGTGGAGCGCTTCATCGACAAGGACCGCTTCATGCCATACGCGTTTTACAATGCGGATGGCGAGTCCTCACACTACTTCATGTCATCCGAGCCCACCGAGGGAATGAAACCGCAGGAGCGCGACGACAAGTTGCAGGGGCATAATTACTACTCAATGTTTACAGTGACGGTGCATGAGACTTTTCCGGGGCACCATCTACAGTTCGCCCATGCTGCGGGCGACCATCACGTCCCGCACGTCGATTCTTACAGCGCGTTTTTCAGCGAAGGCTGGGGGCTGTACTGCGAGCAGTTGATGTATGAGCAGGGGTTTTACGAAAAAGCGGAACAACCCAAAGGCTGGGACTTCGACCCGCTCAAGATACGCCTGTCGCAGTTGCGCTGGCGGCTGCACCGCGCGGCGCGCGTGGTAATCGACATCGAGTACCAGACGCAAAATATGTCGTACGACGACGCGGTGAAACTCATGGTCAATGAGGCGGGCATAGAGGAAGGCAACGCGAAGGCGGAGGTCAACCGCTTCACGAAGATGCCAACGCAGCCTATGAGTTACCTCGTCGGCTACCTCGACATCATGAAGTTGCGCGAGGACTACAAGAAGATGAAAGGCGACAAGTTCAGCCTGAAGGAATTTCACGACGAACTGCTCAGTTACGGCTCCGTGCCGCCCATCCTTGTGCGCGCTGTGATGCTCGGAGAGCGCGACAAGGTGGACGAGATGCTGCAGAAGAATTAGGCGTGAGGCTTGAGCGATGCAGGTCAGCACGTAAAATTTCCGCGCGAAAGAAACCGGCCTCGATAAATCGAGGCCGGTTTCATTTTTGCGCGAATTTTATGTTCGAAACCTGATCCCGAATGCCACCGTCCCGGTCATCATGATGCCAGCGCCAAAGAGCGCTACGAGGGTTCATTTGCGCTTCGGGAATTGGGCGCTGGCGAATTTGATGCTATTGTCCAAGCCGCTCTGCCAGGCGATGCCGATTGATGCAGGCGCGGAGCCGTCATAATGAAGTTTGACGCAGGTCCATGATTTTCCCGCGACATGCGTGTCGATGGTCTCTTCGATCCATTTGCCATCAGCGCGTCGAGCAAGAATCAACGCGCCATCGCGGACAAATGTGACGTACGGCGTACCGCTGAACTTATCCACGTCGATGGCGGGTTGCGCGCCGGGGCCGAGCGTTTCGCGTTGCCAGCCGTTCGCATTGCGCCGCGCATAAAAGACCTTGCCTCTCTGGTCGGTATAAGCAACGTGTGGATTGCAGTCCTTGTCAGCCGCTATTGCGAGAAACGGCGCACCCTGCAAAGGGGCCTCGATGGTCTCAATTCTCCAACCTTTTTTGTCGCAGACCGCGTAACGCAAGTCATCATTGCCGCCATAAACAACATGAACATTACCGCGCATGTCAACCGCCATGCGCACATAGCCCCTGTTGTTGGTCTTGTCAAAAGTCTCGACTTGCCACTGACCGAAAGTATCCGAGGCGTGCTTCATCTCCGCTGACTCGAATGGCGCGTTCCAGTCGTATGAATACCAGACAACGTCGTACAGATTCCCGATTGCGCCGTAAAAGTCCGGCGTATTCGCGGGAATTGGCAGTGATGTCCACTTGCCTTCCTCGCGCGCGGCCAGAATGATGTCACCGTGGTCATAGGTGGTTCTTGCAAGGCAATAAACCGGCGTGTCATGGTCGTCGATGTCAAAGCAGAACTCTGCCCAGCCTCCATCCTCCACGCGCGCAACTTCTTCGCTGACCCAACGCGGGGGATTTGTGCCGGAGTCGCGGAAAGCCCATCTGATGCTCCCCATGCCGGGATGTTCCCTGAGCGAACGGCCGTGGTACATCCCGTACATTATTTGCGGGCGGCCCTGTGAATCGAGCGCCAGTGAGACCATAAATTCGGGATGACTGTCCGGGCCGTCTTCATTGCCCGCTGCGTCCTCGATTGTCCATTTCGCCGCTGTCTCCGTGGAGCGGCAGCCAAGAGAGACAAAGGGAACAAGGCAAAGAAGGACTGCAAGCATGAACGTTGCGTTACGTGTCATCACGCGCCTCCCCTCACGCCGGAGTTGCGGCGCGCTACACAAAGTGCGCAACAGAGGGCCAGTGATGCAAGGCTGCCGAATATCGCCAGAATAGCCTTGCCCTTCGCGAATTGTGCGCTGGCGAACTTGACGTTATTGTTATCGACGCTGCTCTGGAATGCCACACCGATTGAAACGGGAGCCGTGCCGTTGTAGTGCAGTTTGACGTCCGTTGAACTTCCCATTGCGGCCTTAGTGTTGATGGTCTTGTCAAGCCATTTGCCGTCAACGCGACACGTAAGGATCACGCGCCAATCGTCGCCGCCGACATCAGGATTGTTTGCCTGAATGAATGCCACATAAGGCATGCCGCTGAACTTGTCCACATCTATGGATGGTCCTCGGCCAACGCCGACTTGCTCGCGATGCCAGCCCTGCGCGTCCTGCCACGCATACATTATGCCTTCCTTCCCGTCTTCGTAGACCACGTGTGGCCCGCGGGAATTGTCCATCGCAATACCAAGTTCCGCAGGACCAGCAACATCGGCTGCGATAGTTTCCAACCGCCAACCCGTCGTGTCGCGAAATGCATACCTTATCTCCTTTGGAGTGCAATATACAACGTGAATTCCACCTGCGGCATCGGCTTCTATCCTGCTCCTGATGTCGGGGTACGCCGATTGCGGGAGTGTGGAATCGATTGTCTCGGTCTTCCATTCGTTGCCATCCTGCCGCGCAAAAAGCAGCACAGGCGCTTCTCTATGATAGATGTCGCCAAACCAGACAAACAGACAATTACCTTGCGGGTCAAGCGCGAAGTCGAAGATTTGCGGAAGCGTGGGCATCGGCATGGACACCCATTCGACCCTATCTGCATCGGTTCCCGTTTTAACTTTTGTCTGAACCCGGCTCAACTGACACCTGGAGGCACAGACTGGATCGTCGTTCTTGGTCAAATGAAGCCGAAATGACTCCTCTCCGACATTCATCCATGCTTCGTGTAGTTCCTGGCTTTTCCATAATGAAGGCACGGCACTGGTGTCCTGCCAGGCCCAGCGGATATGAAACATCGTAGGCGTGGGCAATACCAAGTCAGCCCCTGAATAGGGATACTCCAATTCGTACAAAATCTGTGGTATGCCCTTTGAATCAAGTGCCAGCGACATCTTGCTTACGCAATGCGCGTCTGAATACTTGTCATTCCAGCCGGCGTCCTCAATCGTCCATTTTGTGATCGCTGCGGAACGGCAGCCAAGAGCGGCAAAAGGAACAAGACAAAGAAGGACTGCCAACGTGACCTTTGCGTTACGCTTCATTGTGCACCTCCGCTGGAGTGCCGACGGTTTGCGCCAAGCGCCAGACAGAAAATCAGTGGCGCAAAGCTGCCGAATATCGCGAGAATCGCCTTGCCCTTGGTAAATTGCGCGCTGGCAAACTTGATGTTGTTGTTGTCGATGCTGCTCTGGAATGCCACACCGATTGAAACAGGAGCCGTGCCGTCGTAGTGCAGTTTTATGTCCGTTGAACTTCCCGCTGCCACCTGAGTGTTGATTGTCCTGTCGCGCCATTTGCCGTCAATGCGGCACGCAAGGACCAGGCGGCCATCACCGGAATCCTTGAAGTATGCACGGTTTGCCCGGACGTATGTTACATACGGGATTCCGCTGAAGCGGTCCACGTCGATGGAAGGTTGCCGGCCAACGCCGATTCGCTCGGAATGCCAGCCCTGCGCGTCGCGCCAGGCATACATGATGCCGTCTCTTCCGTCCTCGTAGACAAGATGCGGATTACCGGAGTTGTCGGTATCGATTGCGACGCGGCCTTCCACCGTAAGGGATGAATCCACGTTCTCAATCTTCCACCCGTCGCTCGTGCGAAGGCCATAGTGAAGGCCCGTATCGTCGACGTATGCCAGATGAACGTTATCAGAGCGGTCCACATCCATGACGAGACTGTGGTAAAACTCGTAAGGCTTCGGATGTGCACGCTTAACAGCGCCCACGGTCTCGAGCCGCTCGCTATACCGGTACGCCGCGTGCTTGATTTCCGCCCCTTCAGGCCACGCGATGTGCATTGCGCCGGAGGAATCCAGGGCCATGCAAAAATCGGGCGACCTTATCGGAATCGGCTGTGATTTCCATTCGGTATCGCGTGTCAAGATGAAACTGTCTTCCTTCACGCTGGGATAAGCCTGGCGGGTCCACACCGCCACCACCGGCCTGCCGTCGCGGTCGAATGCCAACTGGGCCGTAATTATCCCCACGTACACGCTGGCCAGGTCTTCCCGCTTCCACTTTCCGTCCTCCTGCCACGCTCGGCATAACGTGGTATTCCCATATTTTCCACCGGGACCCCTCAGATGAGAGACCAACAGGTACATGACTTGCGGTCCGCCTTTGAGGTTCAGCGCAAGCGAAACATACCCTTCGCATGCTCCCGCATGAGAGCCGTTGTCGTCGAACCAGCCGGCGTCCTCAACGGTCCATGCGCATGCGGCGGGCGCGCTGCCTTCCGGGGCCGAGCGGCATCCGAGGAAAAAAAAGGGCGCGAGGCAAAGGAGTGCGAGAGCACAGAATGTCTTTCCGGCTTTTTCCATTGATGTCTTCCTTTACAATCCAGTGTCATTGCGGCCGGCCTTTATTCCGCGCCGTTGAGAGACATCACAGAATGTATTTGCTCAAGTCTTCGTCGGCAAGGATTTCCTTGAGCGTGTCGCGCACGTACTTCGCGTCAACGTTGAGCGTCTTGCGCTTGACATCGGGCGCTTCGAAGGAGACCTGCTCAAGCAGTTTTTCCAGCACGGTGTGCAGCCTGCGCGCGCCGATGTTCTGCGCCTTCTGGTTGATGCCTTCGGCGATCTTCGCGATTTCGTTGATGGCGCTGTCGTCGAACTTCAGTTTCACGCCGTCCACCTCAAGCAGCGCCGTGTACTGCTTGATGAGCGCGTTCTTGGGCTCCTTGAGGATACGGATGAAGTCCGCGCCGCTGAGGCTGTCAAGTTCCACGCGGATTGGGAAGCGGCCCTGCAACTCCGGTATGAGGTCGCTGGGCTTCGAGACGTGGAACGCGCCGGCGGCGATGAAGAGGACGTGGTCAGTCTTCACCATGCCGTAGCGCGTGGTCACGGTTGAGCCTTCAATGATGGGCAGCAGGTCGCGCTGAACGCCTTCGCGCGAGACGTCCGGCCCGCCGTGCTCGCTCTGGCGGCCCGCGATTTTGTCGAGTTCGTCGATGAAGACAATGCCGGATTCCTCGACGCGCTTGAGCGCTTCCTGGATGACCTTGTCCTTGTCGATAAGTTTTTCGCTTTCCGCCTGGAGCAGGATCTGTCGCGCCTCGGCGACGGTTGCCTCTGTCCTCTTCTGCGACTTGGGCATCATCTTTTCGAACATGTTGGCGAAGTCGAAGCCCATCTGCTCCACGCCCGCGGAGGAAATGATTTCGACCATCGGCATGTTGCGGGCTTCGACGTTGAGTTCGACCTTGCGGGAATCCAGTTCGCCCGCGCGCAATTTCTCGCGGAGTTTCTCGCGCGTTTTCGCGGCGCGGTCGGTCGGCTCGAACGCGACGGAGCCGGTGGTGACGAACTCCTCGTCGCGGCCCGTCAGCGCGGGTTCCGCGACGGGGCGATATTCCTGGATGGCTTCAGAGTCCGGAAGAAGCAAATCCAGGAGTTGCTCCTCCGCGTTTTCCTCGGCCTTTTTCTGCACGGCCTTGGCGTGCGCGGCCTTGACCATGTTGACGCCGATTTCCATGAGGTCGCGGATGATGGTGTCCACGTCGCGCCCGTAGTAGCCGACCTCGGTGTACTTGGAGGCCTCGACCTTGAGGAACGGCGCGTTGACCATGTTGGCGAGGCGGCGCGCTATCTCCGTCTTGCCCACACCCGTCGGGCCTATCATTATTATGTTTTTCGGCAGGACTTCCTCGCGCATGTGCGTGGTGAGTTGCTGCCTGCGCCAACGGTTTCTTATGGCAACGGCGACGGCGCGCTTCGCCTTGTCCTGGCCGATGATGTACTTGTCGAGTTCGGCGACAATCTGCTTGGGAGTGAGTTCCTTCACTTTACAGTTCCTCGATATGAAACTGGTTGTTGGTGTAAATGCATATCTCGGACGTGACCTTCAGCGACTCCTCCACGATCTGCCGCGCGGAGAGTTTCGTGTGCGCCATCAGCGCGCGCGCCGCGGCAAGCGCGTAGTTGCCGCCCGAGCCTATTCCGATTAGCCCGTCGCTCGGAACGATTACGTCGCCCTGGCCAGAAATGACGAGCGAGTGCTCCCTCGTCACCACGGCCATGATGCTCTCAAGTCGGCGCAGGATGCGGTCGGTGCGCCACTGCTTCGCCAATTCCGTGGCCGCACGAAGCACGTTGCCCTGGTATTCCTGGAGAACGCCCTCGAAGCGCTCCAAGAGCGCGAAGGCGTCCGCGCTCGCCCCCGCGAAACCCGCCAGCACCTTGCCGTCCAGCAGTTTGCGGATCTTGTTCGCGTCGTGCTTGACTACCGCGTCGCCCAGCGTCACCTGCCCGTCACCGCCGATGGCGACTTTGCCGTTGCGGCGCACGGATACAATCGTTGTCGCTCTGTACATTGCTCTCATCCTTAAAAATCCCTCGTCCGGCGAATGTTATCACAAACAGGCTGGCAGGTCAAAGCCCAAACCATCGCCGGCACAGC
>Ga0315281_10007510_pt1 | contig 15337 bp, 10 predicted proteins | sample YL17G07_0_MG_FD_204540 | JGI IMG/M metagenome (GOLD analysis project Ga0315281, IMG submission 204540) | Sediment microbial communities from Yellowstone Lake, YNP, Wyoming, USA - YL17G07_0 | ecosystem: Environmental > Aquatic > Freshwater > Lake > Sediment | place: USA: Wyoming | collected...
CCCCTTGGGTGACCATGCAGCCCGCGATATTGCCAAACTTGGGTGAACGGAAGACGTCGCGTACTTCCGCAATGCCCACGATCGATTCCTTGAACATCGGCGCGAGCATGCCGCTCATGGCCTGTTTAACGTGATCCAGCAATTCATAAATGATGCTGTAGTAACGCAGGTCAACGCCTTCGTCTTCAATCAGGCGTTTGGCGGCCACATCCGCGCGCACATTAAATCCGATCACAATCGCCTTGGAGGCGACGGCCAGATTGACATCGGATTCGGTGATGGCACCCACGCCACTGGTGATGATCTTCACCTTCACTTCATCGGTCGATAATTTTTGTAATGCATCACTGATCGCTTCAGCAGAACCTTGCACATCGGACTTGAGCACAATAAAGAGTGTGCGCACTTCGCCTTCTTGCATTTGCGAGAACATGTTTTCAAGCTTGACCGACTGCTGTCGCGCCATCTTCACATCACGGAACTTGCTCTGCCGGAAGGACGCCACTTCACGCGCGGTGCGCTCATCCGTCACGACGGTTGCCTCATCACCGGCATTGGGTACACTGGAAAGACCCAACACTTCAACCGGCATCGAGGGACCGGCGGCCTCAATTTGTTTACCATTTTCATCCAGCATGGCACGCACGCGGCCATACTCAAACCCCGCCAACAAGACATCGCCTTTGTGCAGGGTGCCTTTTTGTACCAGGATGGTGGCAACCGGACCACGGCCTTTATCCAATCGCGACTCTATGATCACACCGCGGGCGGGACCATCCGCAACGGCCTTTAATTCCAACACTTCTGCTTGCAGCAGAATGGCTTCCAATAACTTATCGACACCCGCGCCCGTACGAGCGGAGACATTCACAAACATTGTATCGCCGCCCCAATCATCGGGAACCACGCCTTCTTGGACCAGGGCATTACGCACCCGCTCCGGATCGGAATCAGGCTTATCAATCTTGTTGACGGCAATAATTAGTGGCACATTGCCCGCTTTGGCATGCTGAATGGATTCACGTGTTTGTGGCATCACGCCATCGTCGGCCGCCACAACCAAGATCACAATATCGGTCGCCTTCGCGCCACGTGCACGCATTGCAGTAAATGCCGCATGACCGGGGGTGTCTAAAAAGGTAATAACGCCATTCTTGGTTTCAACATGGTAGGCACCAATGTGTTGGGTAATGCCACCGGCTTCACCCGCGGCAACCTTGGTCCGACGGATATAATCCAGCAAAGAGGTCTTGCCGTGATCGACGTGACCCATGATCGTCACCACCGGCGGTCTTGCTACGGCATTGGCGGAAGATTCTTCTTCAACGATCGTGTCTTCAATGGCATCGGCCTTGGTCAGTTTCGCCTTGTGCCCCATTTCTTCAACCACCACAACCGCCGTGGCTTGATCAATGGCTTGGTTAATGGTGGCCATGCTGCCCAGATTCATCAATACCTTGATCACCTCGGCGACTTTGACCGACATCTTTTGCGCCAACTCACCCACCGTCATGGTTTCAGGGATGGACACCTCGCGTACCACCGGTGCGGTTGGCATGGTAAAGCCATGCCCTTCCGTCGGCTGCGCACTTACCTTCCGGTGTTTCTGTTTACGCTTGCGTCGACCGGCCATATCGGCGCTGACATGCAACTCCTCACGTGCCGGCTGCACTTCCTCATCAACCACCGCGACATCTTCAACGAGCACATCCGCTTCATCAAACCGTTCTTTCCGACGGCCGCGTTTTTTATTGCGACTCTCGGCGCCTTCGTCTTCATCGGGCTTGACCAGTTGTTTTGCCAGTTCCTTTTCGACGACCCGCTTGGCTTCCAGCAGTGCGCGTTGTTTTTCAGCCTCTTTGGCCTCTTCGAGCGAACGCGTACGTACTTCATCGACTGTCTGGCGTTTGGTATCGAGCTCGTCCACCTTGCGCTTGGTTTCACGCTCGACTTCTTCCTGCTCGGCCATGGTTTGGGCGCGTTTTGCCTTGGCTTCTTCGACGCGCTTGGTTTCTTCCTCGACAACCACACTGCGTTTAATATAGGTGCGTTTTTTACGGACTTCGACTGTGACCGATTTGGTCTTGCCTTGTGAGTTTGCGAGCTTTAATTCACTGGAGGTCTTGCGTTTTAAGGTGATTTTTTTCGTTTCAGCAACATCTTCATTATCTGTCGTATTATCAGCCGCGCTGTGTTTGCGACGTAAATGCCCGAGCAGCTCCATTTTCTCCTCATCAGAGATCATCGCATCCGGACCTGCAGCCTGCACACCCGCCTCTTGCAGTTGTTCCAGCAAGCGATCGATCGAGATTCCGACCACTTCCGCAAATTGTCTTATCGTCACATCGGCCATATTGTCGTTACACCTTCACACACACGTTCGTTATCGTTATACGCTGGTAGCCGGTTCTGCTGTAAACCATGGCTCACGTGCAGTCATGATCAACTGTGCTGCTATTTTGGCATCCATTCCCTCGACCTCAAGCAGATCATCAACAGATTGCTCAGCCAGGTCTTCCATCGAAACTATGCCACGAAGCGCAAGTTTGTTGGCAATCTCCTCGGTCATACCTGCCATTTTTAACAAGTCATCCGCTGGTGCATGACCAGTACGCACTTCCTCGCTGCTAATTGCACGCGCCAACAACACATCTTTTGCACGGCCACGCAGCTCATCCACTATCTGTTCGTCAAACTCCTCAATCGCCAGCATTTCCGATTTCGGCACATAGGCCACTTCATCGATTGTTGAGAAGCCTTCTTGCACCAGGATCTGCGCAACTTCTTCATCCACACCCAAGGCCTCCATCAACATTTTTTGCACTCGATCGTTTTCGGCGTCGCTCTTGGCCTCCGCATCATTCTCTGACATCACGTTCAATTCCCAGCCGGTCAGCTCGCTGGCCAGTTTGACGTTCTGGCCGCCGCGACCAATCGCCTGCGACAACTGTTCGTCCTTTACCGCGATATCCATACTCATTGAATCTTCATCAACGACAATGGACTCCACTTCCGCCGGTGACATCGCATTGATCACATACTGCGCCGGATTCGCATCCCACAAGACGATATCGATGCGTTCACCGGCCAATTCGTTCGACACGGCCTGTACCCGTGAACCACGCATACCGACGCACGCGCCCACTGGATCGATGCGTTTGTCGGTGCTTTTCACGGCAATCTTTGCCCTTGATCCAGGGTCACGCGCGGCCGCCAGCAGTTCAATCAGGCCCTCCGCGATTTCCGGCACTTCGATCTTGAATAGTTCCGTCAAGAAACGCGAGTCAGTACGGCTGACCAGCAATTGCGGCCCACGCGCCTCTGGCCGGACTTCTTTTAACAGCCCGCGCACACGATCACCATTGCGTACCGATTCACGCGGGATCATTTCCTCACGCGGGATAATCGCATCGGTATTACTACCCAAATCCATATAGACATTGCCGCGCTCGATGCGTTTGACCACGCCCATCACGAGCTGGCCAATACGATCTTTATATTCCTCAAACACTTGGGAACGTTCGGCTTCACGCACCTTCTGCACGATCACTTGCTTGGCGGTTTGTGCGGCGATACGTCCAAATTCAACGGATTCAATCGGTTCTTCAACAAAATCACCAATCTGTACATTCGCGTCTTCGTACTGTGCCGCGCTTGCGGTAACCTGGCGTTCCATGTGTTCCATTGCATCATCCGCAACCACTTCCCAACGGCGAAATGTTTCATAGTCGCCATTCGTGCGATCAATGGCGACACGCACATCGACATCGTTGTGATAACGTTTTTTGGTGGCCATTTCCAATGCAGCCTCAATCGCTTTGAAGATGATGACCTTGTCAACACCCTTCTCATTGGATACCGCATCTACAACCAGTAAGATTTCTTTATTCATGATCAATCCGCCTCATCAAATCCATCGCATCTCTGCCGTTCGCAACAAATAACGCGCCACCGATTCCCTGGCACCCCTTCCTCAAAACTCAGGAACCAAATTTGCCTTTTCGACATCCCTGACATTCACTCTGACTTCCGCGCCATCACCCATATGCAAGACGATAATGGCCTCTTCAATGGCGAAGATTTTACCCTTGAAATTGCGTTGTCCCGCTTGTGGCTGGCGTAAACGTAATTTTACCCCGTGTCCAACAAATCGCACAAAATGCGCCAGCTTAAACAGGGGTCGATCCGTACCGGGTGATGACACCTCCAGGCTATACTGCCCATGGATCGGATCTTCCACATCCATTAGCGCACTTACCTGGCGACTGACCTGTTCACAGTCCTCCAGGGTAATACCCGTATCCTTGTCGATAAACAACCGCAAGCGCGAATGTATACCCTGCCCGAGAAACTCAATGCCTAGCAACTCGTAACCCATTGCCTGGACAGTGGGTTCAATCAGGTCCACGACCTGTTGTTCCACTGGACCCATAACTTTGCACCCCATAAACAAAAAGTGGGCCTACGGCCCACTCTCTAACTCACTAAATTGCAATGCAATATTATAGCATGCTACTTCCAACCCACCAGCTGCCGGGGCTGCTGGGACACCAACAAAATTGGTAGCGGGGGCAGGATTTGAACCTACGACCTTCGGGTTATGAGCCCGACGAGCTACCAGGCTGCTCCACCCCGCATCAAAGAGGGCGCATCTTACCAAAGTTTCAGGAATATACAAAAAATGAATTTACTGAAGGGTGAATTATCTTCGCTAGCCCTCCGCAACCCCGGGATTACCACGGACCGATACCGGTCACCAACACTGAAGTTTTGCCTTGCGCTGACGATATAGGGGTAACGAATCCGCGTTACCCAAGGTAAACACTGCATATCGTCAATGCGACGTGGTCCGCTTGAGTGCAAAATGCAGTAAACGGACGCCACCATGGAGAGTTACGAGCATAACTGGTTGATTTAGGGATATAATCACACCGGGTTTGGGACTTGTTCCCACGCCGCTTCGAGGACCAAGATTGCCACAGATGATGAAGGAGTTGGAATAAATGAAACAAACACGTCGTACTTTTTTGCGTACTACCCTGGCCGCCAGCTCGGTTGCGGTTGCGGTCGGTGCGGGTTTGCTTGCCCCGCAACGCGTCTTGGCGGCATGGCCGAAAAACGCATTTGATGCAAAAACAATGGATGAAGCCATGACGGCTATCACCGGTGCCAGCAGTGCCGCAGCGAGTAATGATATTACCGTTGAGGCCCCGGATATCGCCGAAAACGGTGCCGTGGTCTCGATCACGGTCAAAACAACTATCGCCAATGTCGAACAACTGTCGATACTTGTTCCCAAAAACACCACACAGCTGTGCGCGAGTTACATCTTGACCAGCAATGTCGATAGTTTTCTCACCTGTCGGATTAAAATGCGCGAAACATCCGATGTCGTTGCAGTGATTAAGGCAGGCGGTAAATTATTTAGCGCCAAAAAACCCGTTAAGGTAACCCTGGGTGGTTGCGGCGGTTAATATTCACTAGAAGATTTAAGATGGCGAGGTAAAGAAAATGGCAAGTAAACCGATGAAAATCAAGGCCTGGATTGAAGAAGGCACCACCAATATCGCAGGCATTAAAGTAATTATCTTTCATGAGATGGAATCAGGCTTGAGGAAAGACAAAGCAACGGGACAATTTGTCCCCGCGCATTACATCACTGAGGTGACCTGTGAACATAATGGCAAAACCGTGCTGACCTGTCTGTGGGGTGCCACGGTATCGAAAAATCCCTTTTTGGCTTTCCGGGTAAAAAACGCCAAAAAAGGCGACGCCATCAGACTGAGCTGGGTAGATAACAAGGGTGAAAAAGAAGTGGGTGAATCCACCGTGGAATGACTTCGTGCACCTTAGATCACTGATTAAAAAAACGGGCGCTTACTGCGCCCGTTTTTTTGGTAGCCACCCATTTATATATTACGGCTTGACGTACAGATACCCTTTGAGTTGCATTTCAGCCACGGTGGCGACACCCGACGGAATGATCTCAGCAAATTCACTGATTTTTTCCTTGGGAATCTTTGCACCTTTAATGGTGTTTGCACAGATTTGGAAACGTACACCACGGTTCGCTAACGAGGCAATATCGTCACGTAAATCAATCGCCTTGCCTTCTTTATCTTTTTCACCCATGGTGCCATCAACCAGGGCAAACGAACCGGAACTATGGGTAACTACGACGAGATCAATATTCTCATCGCCCACTGCTTCCATATGATTTTTCGCATTACGCAGCGCGGCTTTCGCATCATTGATGTTATTGATGTGATAAACCACACGTTGTTGATGGTAACCATTCTTGGCCTCTTTCTTAGTGTCAATGGCCTTGTCCGCAGCAAATGCTGTCGCTACGCTAAGACTCAGCGCACCAACCATGACGAGTGCAGTATTACGTAATTTCATTTCTATCTCCTCCTAATGTTGAATTGTAAAACAATCTACATGCTTACCGACTTTACTACAACAAATTTCATTCCATTGCCCATACTACTTTTAAACTCCATAACAATCAATTGATTAAATCCACCATAATAATTTTCACAAAATCATAATACGATTGCAGTCTGCGCCTGGCACTGACGGTATAAACCGCCACGTTACACCACGTTAGTTTCCTCATCTTCACTGCGCCGCAACTTGCGCCACAACGTGGTCTTGTCGATACCCAGTATTTGCGCCGCCTTGGTTTTCTTGCCGTTAAAGCATTTGAGCACATGACTGATATATTCCTGCTCCAGCTCGATTAAGGAAAAGAATTCCTGTTCGGAGAAACGTGCCGGTAGTAACGGATCAATACCCGCTTCAGTCGTAACCTGCCAATTCAGTATTGGCCCATCGGCGAGGATGACACAGCGTTCCACGGTATTACGCAGCTCACGGACATTTCCCGGCCATTCGGCGCCACACATGTTCTGTAGTGAGACCGCGTCGAAGCCTTGCACATCACGATGATACTGTGCGGCAAACTCCTGTACATAGTGATTCACCAGGGCGGGGATATCGGCACGATGCTCAATCAGTGATGGCACGCGCAGTGTCACCACATTCAAGCGGTGATAGAAATCATCGCGGAGCTGGCCCTGCGCCACCATTTTATCCAGTTCCTGATTGCTGGCCGCAACCACCCGCACATCCACCGCAATGGGGATGGTGCTACCGACACGGATAATGCGCTTGTCTTCAATGGCACGCATCAACTTGACTTGCATGGGGTCAGAAATATTGCATATCTCATCTAAAAATAATGTGCCCCCATTGGCCTGTTCCATTAGCCCGTATTTACGCTGGAGCGCGCCGGTAAATGCACCTTGCTCATGACCAAACAATTCGCTTTCCAACAGGGTGTCGCTCAATGCGCCACAATCAATGGCGACAAATGACTTCTCGCGCCGGGGACTATAATCATGCAGTGCGCGGGCAACCAGTTCCTTGCCGGTCCCTGATTCGCCGGTAATAATAGCGCTGCATGACACCTCCGCGAGTTTTTCAATCGTCGCATACAGTGTACGCATGATGGGTGCATCGCCAATCATTCCAAAACGATTACCGCCGGGAGTCAAGCGCCGCTTTAATAACATATTCTCTTGCCGCAATCGCCTTGCCTTCAAGGTTCGTTCGATCATCAGGCGTAACTCATCAAAATCAAATGGCTTCTTGATGAAATCATTGGCGCCGCGTTTCATTGCCTCAACCGCATTGTCAACAGAGGAATATCCCGTCATTACTACAACAGGGACATCTTTATCCAAATTACGCAACTCACTCAATAATTCAAAACCACTCATGCCGGGCATGCGCAAATCGGTTACCACAATGTCGGCACCGATCTGCCGAAACGAGTCCAGGCAGGATTTTGCATCCTGAAACACGGTGCAGGCATAGAGGCTGGTATCACAATTACGTTTCATAATGCGACATGTGACCAGGTCATCATCCACAAAGAAAACTCGTACAGGCTCACGCGACATTGGTATCCTCGGCTTCAAGCTGGTGATGTGCTGATATTTCTTGTATTTGAATCGGCAACAAGATCATGACATTGAGCCCTAGACCCACATTATTATCAAGATGGATTGTTCCCCCATGCCGTTTAACAATACCGTAACTGACCGATAAACCAAGCCCAGTGCCGTTATCGTCCGCCTTCGTGGTAAAAAACGGATCAAATACCCTGCCGATATTTTTCTGATCAATCCCGGTACCGCTATCCGTGATTTGGATTGCTATATAATCAATGTCTTTGCGTGCCATGATCGACATCACCCCACCCGCCGGTGACGCCTGAACCGCATTGAGCAGGATGTTAACCAGGACTTGTTGCAGCTGACTTGCATCCCCAACCATCACCATGTCTGCTTCAATCTCGGTAATCAACTGTATCGCGGAAGTTGATAATCGATGCTGTAGTAATCGTAACGTGTCCGCAATCAGATCCGTCATGTTAAACTCGCGAAAGGCAGGCTGGGTTTCGCGCGCGAAGTTTAAGATGCCTTGCACAATCCGCGCACAACGCTTACCTTCCTTCTGTAATAATTGAATATCCATGATGGCCTCGGGATTCTTTTCCTTTACTTCGGTCTCAATCAGTGCCGCCAATGACAAAATATTCATTAATGGGTTGTTGATTTCATGGCCAATGCCCGCGGCCAACTGGCCGATGGAGGCCAGTCGCTCCGCTTGATACGCAATTTTTTCCGCCTTATCGCGCGCTTGTTCCGCCTGTTTGAGATTGTTGGTTAAATAGTTAAATGCGTTTCCGGCATGACTGATTTCGTCCTTGCCTTTCTCACTGTAGTGACTGGATGTATCCCCATCCGCATAACGTGTAATTGCATCCGCGAGCGCATGCACAGGCCGTGTTAAGCGCCACGCCGCCCATACAGAAATGATTAAACTGACGATGATTAACAGTCCGAGTAACAGCCAAATCGAATGCCGCATATCATGAATGGGTTGCATTATTACATTGCTGTCCGCTTTAATGATCAACAACCATTTAACCTCCGGCCGTGTAACAAAGGGCGCCAGACTGTGATAAAAATACATAGTGCCATCATCATGAAAGAGTGTTCCGTCTTTTTTAGCAGAAGCAATCGTTTGCCACTCTTGCGGGCTCACTTCGTTCTGGAATCGATAATCCGAATGCATTTGATCGGCAAACCGTTGGCGGCTGTCCCGGTGATAAAGATAAATACCATCTCGCGGTGAACCTTGATTCACCTCAACCAGCATTGCGCGGCCGGGATAGCCACCCAAGGATGCCTCAATCGCGGAATCCAGACGCGAACCCCACATATTGACGACCAATAACCCATTGGTCTCATCCACTTCATCTTTAATGCGGGTTGTATAACGCACCATCGCCGGACAAAAATCCGCATCACCGGTGAGCTGTCCCAATTCAAAATCCGACATCACCACATCTTGTTGTCCGGCAATCGCGTCCTTGAAAAAGGACTTATCGGATTGATCCGACACAACTAACCGTCGATAGTCATCGTCAAATTGCTTCGCCTCGATCGGTTTACCTTCTTTGACTTTTACCAGCGTTTTGCCATTGCGATCCATAAAGCGTAACGCTTGAATGTCGGGTACGGCCTTTTGATAATTGAGAAAGAATTCCTCCAGGGCCTCCGCATGCAACCGGTATTGCGTGGGGCTGATGCGCTTGCCACTGGGGTTAACCACCAAATTGGCAAACTGCCGCAGTGTCGGATCCTGGGCGAGGCCGCGGGCAATCGCTTGTTGATTATCAATGATCAGCATGAGTTCGCTGGCCATCTTGTCCAAGGTGACGTGCAACTCTTTTTCGGTGCGGCTACGAATTTCCGACTCAAGCTGATCCACCACCCCAAATAACAAAATCAGGAGTGGCACCGTGGTGAGCAAGGTCAGAATAAGAAAAAATTTGTGTCGTAGTTGCATAGGGGTAAGGCCATCGGTGGTGCAGTTTGCAGCACAACTTTGGTTTATGCAACTCTGAAATCACCAGAATGCTGTTTTGATTATTCTAATATTCGTGATTGCTAATGTAATAACGCTGTTAATCGTAATATTAGTAGCAATTTGCAATGATTTTAGCTGGATTAACGCTAAGGTTCGGACTGTGTATAACGCAGTTGCTTGCGAGTTTCGGTATTCAGGAAATTGTGTTGAAGGAATCTCGGCACCGTTGTCATTTCGAGGCGACGGGAAATGACAACGGGTAAAGCTTATTTCGCCATGACCTCAGCGCACAAGCTCAGGATCAACCCCGGATTCAAACCGAGTAGTAATACGAGCACGCCATTGATGCTCATCAGCACACGCATGTCGGTCGAGCATTCCAAGGCCTGGCTGTCTTGGGGCGTGTCGAAATACATTAATTTGACAATACGCAAATAATACACCGCACCGACAATGGAGAAGAGCACGGCGACGATCGCAAGCCAGGTTAACTGAATATTGATCACTGCGGTGAGTACCGCCAGTTTTGCCCAAAAGCCGATAAAGGGCGGGACACCCGCCATCGAAAACATCAGGATCAACATCATGAAGGCAAACCAGGGGCTGCGTTGATTGAGCCCTTTGAAACTGTCCAGCTGTTCTGCTTCAAAACCAAAACGGCTCAGGAGGATGATCATGCCAAAGGCACCCAATGCCATCAAGCTGTAGATCAACACGTAAAACATCGCGGCCGAATAACCTTCGGCCGTGCCGGCGATCACCCCCAGCAACAAAAATCCAACGTGTGAAATGGTTGAATAGGCCAACATCCGCTTGATATTGGTTTGCGCAATGGCGACGATGTTACCCACGGCCAGCGAGGCTATCGCCAGGATAATGAGGATATCGCGCCATTCCGCCTGCAAGGGCTGCAACCCGTCCACCAATAACCGCATCAGCATGGCAAACGCGGCGATCTTGGGTGCGGTACCGATATACAGAGTGACGGCAGTGGCAGAACCTTGATACACATCCGGCACCCACATATGAAACGGTACCGCACCCAGCTTGAAGGCAACACCCACAATAATAAATACCAGGCCAAAGATCAGCACGATGTTGGCTTTGTGCTGAACAACCCCCTGACTGATCCGGCCGAGGTCCAACGAACCCGTGACGCCGTACAGCATCGACATGCCATATAACAACAACCCGGAGGCAATCGCACCGAGCACGAAATATTTCATCGCGGATTCCGAGGCCACCGCGGAGTCACGTTGTAACGCGACCATCGCATACATCGACAAGGACATCAGTTCCAAACCAAGATACACCGTCAACAGGCTATGTGCTGAAATCAGGATCATCATGCCCAGTACACCGAACAGACCCAACACATAAAACTCGCCGAAACTGATATCACGCATTTTCAAATAAGACTTGGAGTACAAGAACCCGGCAAACGTGATGGCATAGATAAATATTTTCAGGATATCGCCCATGCGATCCCGCACAAACATGTCACTGAACGCCAATAGCGGTTTATCCACCGCGGTGGCCAAGGTGCAAAGCAAAACAGCCACCAGGCTCAGTTGCGCCAGCATATAAGTGGTGCCACGGGTTTTTTCCGTGACGAACAGATCCACGAGCAAGACCAGACAGATTGCCGTTAACAGCACGATCTCAGGTAAGGCAAGTTGCAGATGACTCAGCGCAAAATTCATTGTTAACCACCCGGAACCAGTAATTTGCTTTGGCCAATGTGTCGAACCAGATTCGTGACACTGGCATCCATGACTTCCAATAACGGTGCCGGATAAATACCAAAGAACAACACCATCACCGCCAAGCTGCCAAGGACGAAAAACTCACGGCGATTAAGGTCCTGCAATTTTGCCACGCCTTCATTTTGGATCGCACCGAACAACACACGCTTGACCATCCATAAGGTATAAGCCGCACCGATAATCAGCGTAGTGCCCGCAAGAAACGCGTACCAGAAGCTGGCCCTGAAACTACTGAGGATGACCATGAACTCACCGACAAATCCCGACGTCCCGGGCAGACCCGCGTTGGCCATGGCAAAGAACAGCATAAATGCCGCAAACATCGGCATGGTGTTCACCACTCCCCCGTAGTCTTTGATCATGCGGCTGTGCAAGCGGTCATACATCACCCCCACACACAGGAACATCGCCCCGGAGACAAACCCGTGCGAGATCATTTGCACCAGCGCACCTTCAATACCCATCACTGCGCCGATATTGTTCCCTTGCTGCGCGGTTATCGCCCAAACAATAAAGAAGCCCAACGTGACAAAACCCATGTGTGAGATCGAGGAATAGGCAATGAGTTTTTTCATATCCTGCTGCACCAGCGCGACAAAGCCGATGTACACCACGGCAATCAACGACAGCGTTATCATCAACCAATCCAGTTGATGGCTGGCATCGGGGGTAATCGGCAAGGAGAAACGTAAGAAACCGTAGGCGCCTAATTTCAGCATGATGGCCGCCAGCACCACAGAGCCACCGGTGGGCGCTTCGACGTGCGCATCCGGCAACCAGGTATGCACCGGCCACATCGGTACCTTCACCGCAAAGGCGATCAGGAACGCCAGAAATATCAAGACTTGTTCATTTTTATTGAGCGGGGTTGCATACATTTGCAGTATTTCAAAATTGCCGCCCTTCTGCGCGAGATACACCAAGGCCACCAACATGAACACCGAGCCAAAGAAGGTGTACAAGAAAAACTTGAACGTCGCGTAGACACGCCGCTGCCCGCCCCAAACGCCGATCACAATAAACATCGGGATCAACATCGCTTCCCAAAACACGTAGAACAACGCGGCATCGAGTGCCGCAAACACGCCGATCATCAAGCCTTCCATGATCAGAAACGCCGCCATGTATTGCGCCGCCTTGAATTGAATGACTTCCCAGCCGGCAACAACAACAATGATCGTGGTAAACGTGGTGAGCACAATCAGCGGCAAGGAAATACCATCGATCCCCAGATGATAATAAGCCCGTAACGTACCGAAGTTGAACCAGTCATACAGCTCAGCAAACTGCATCTGCGCGGTGCCGAGTATAAATTTATGGTAAACCAGCAGCGATATCACAAAGGTGGCAATACTGAACACCAGGGCCAGCGCGCGCGCCTCAGCTGAATTTTTATCCCCACCGGTGGCCAAAACCAGGATGCCGCCGAGGATCGGCGTCCAAATGAGTAGACTGAGCAGGTGATTTTCAAACATCCGACGTGACCTGTATCGTTAGAGTTTTATGAGGTGAAATAATTTCGCAGCCAAGCCCGGCACGAACACAACCAACAAGCCCACCAGACCGATGATCATGGCAAACGCATAGTGATATAAATAACCGGACTGAACAAGCCGCATCACCCGTGACAAGCGGCCCACCGAGTTGGCCGTGCCATTCACCATGGCCCCGTCAATGAGATGCACATCCCCTGCCTGCCAAAAAATCCGGCCGATACCCCGCGCCGCAGCGGCAAAGACGGTTTGATAGAGTTGATCAAACCAATATTTCTCAACCAGCATTTTATGAATGAGGGAAAATTTGTCTTCAAACCAGCCGGGCACGCGTGGATTGATCAGATAGCAATACCAGGCAACCACCACACCGCCCAGTGCCAAGGCGAACGGCAGTGTGGTGACACCGTGCAGTGCCATATCGACCCAGTTATGGGCGTGCAGTTGCGCCAGGACATCATGCTTGGGCAGGACAAAGATCGCATCACCAAAGAATTTGCCAAACACCATGTCCTCAACAAAGAACCAGGCAATCACCACCGAGGGAATCGCCAAGGCAATCAAGGGTAGGGTCACCACCCACGGTGATTCGTGCAGATGCTTGCGTGTGTGTTCATCCATGCGCTCCTTGCCATGGAACACCAAAAAATACATGCGAAAGCTGTACAAGGCGGTGACGAACACGCCGAACACAACGGCCCCATAAGCAAACCCAGCCCCGGCGATGTGCGAATGTTGCACGGCCTCTATGATCGAATCCTTCGAATAAAATCCGGAAAAAAACGGCGTACCGATCAAGGCCAGACTCCCCACCAGCGAGGTCAACCAGGTGATGCGCATATACTTACGCAACCCCCCCATTTGCCGCATGTCTTGATGGTGATGCATCGCGATAATCACCGATCCTGCCGCTAAAAATAACAACGCCTTAAAGAAGGCATGGGTCATCAAGTGAAAAATACTGGCCGCGTAGGCCGAGGCACCCAAGGCCACGGTCATGTAACCCAGTTGTGACAACGTCGAATAGGCCACCACCCGTTTAATGTCAGTTTGCACCAAGCCCAGAAATCCCATGAACAAGGCGGTGATCGCGCCGATGATCATGACAAAACTCAGCGCCGTATCCGACAACTCAAACAACGGCGACATCCGCGCCACCATAAAGATACCCGCGGTCACCATCGTCGCCGCATGGATCAAGGCGGAAATCGGCGTGGGGCCTTCCATGGAATCCGGCAGCCACACATGCAAGGGAAATTGCGCGGACTTACCCATCGCGCCAATGAACAACAAGATACAAATCACGGTGATCACCGACCATTTACAACCGGCAATGATCTCGATAGTTTTCCCGTTAACCCCATCAACATGCTGAAAAACCGTGGCGTAATCCAGACTCCCGAAATACAGCAGCACCGCCGCGATGCCCAAGACAAAACCAAAATCACCCACGCGGTTGACCAAAAACGCCTTGAGGTTGGCGAAGATCGCCGCTTCGCGGGTATACCAGAAACCGATCAAGAGATACGAGATCAATCCGACCGCTTCCCAACCGAAAAACAATTGCATGAAGTTATTGGCCATCACCAACATCAACATCGCGAAGGTGAACAAGGAAATATAACTGAAGAAACGTTGATAGCCGGGGTCATCACGCATGTAGCCAATGGTATAGACATGCACCATCAAAGATACAAAGGTCACCACCACCAACATCAAGGCCGTGAGTTTATCGATCAGGAAACCCACTTGAAACGTAATCCCCTCGCTGACCATCCAGGTGTAAATGGATTGGTTGTAGTTGGCGCCGTCGGCCAAGACATGGTGCTTGAAGACATACAAGGACAACAGGCAAGCAACCCCAACACCGATAATGGTGACCCAATGCGCCCCGCCACGACCGATGGTTTTACCAAACAAGCCCGCCAGGATTGCGGCGATCAGCGGTGCCAGCACAATCGTTACATAGACGTTGGTCATGTTGTCAAACATCTATCAACCCTTCATTTGATTCAAATCATCGACATTGATGGTGTGTTTGTTACGGAACAACACCACCAGGATCGCCAAACCAATCGCCGCCTCGGCGGCCGCGACCGTCAAGATAAAAAACACAAACACCTGCCCGGCGTT